>Ga0075425_100005542_pt1 | contig 13139 bp, 10 predicted proteins | sample SoiMethybrSBSTD4_FD_75300 | JGI IMG/M metagenome (GOLD analysis project Ga0075425, IMG submission 75300) | Bulk soil microbial communities from a Populus tree surrounding site in Tennessee, USA - Soil MetaG P. TD hybrid SBSTD4 | ecosystem: Environmental > Terrestrial > Soil > Tree plantation...
GGCGCCAGGCCGAGCCATGTCGCCGTGAGACAGAAGTTCTGGCACAGATGGCCCGATTCCGCGAGCACGACGCGGTACGCGCGTGCGAACTTGTAGCGCCACTGAACGCGCGCGAACACCGCGGTCATGAACACCGCCGCCGCTGCGTCGTCGAACCAGACCTGCGTCGGCAGATAGCGGCTCACGCGCCGAGGCCGTCGATCGCGATGCAACAGCTCCAGCTGATGACGATCGGCGACGTAGTGGTAGATGCCTGGCGCGACGCCTTCGACCGCTTTCACCAGCACGTAGGCTTCGATCGGATGACGAGCGCCGCCTGAGGGCGCGGTTTTCAGCGGCGCGCGCCGGCCGCCTCCGAGCTTCAGCCAGTCCTGCACGCCAAACGTCAGCTTCAGCAGCGAGCTCAATTGCTCCGACGAAATCTTCCGCCGCGAGAAGCGGCGCCACGTGCGCCGCGCGCGCAGGACGTCTACGTATTCGCCGGCTGCAGCGATCGGCGGGAGCCGATGAACCCGCGCGCTCGGATACCGTTTGACGATCGCCGGCATCGGGCGCGGCGTGGTGCGGCTGGCACCGATGATGTCCGCCGCCGATCGTTCGTCGACGTACGGAACGTCCTTCGTCGAGAGATGAAAGAATCCCGCGGCCGGATTCCAGCCGTCGCGCTGCCACGACGCGAGCGCCGACGAGTGGCCGTTGTCCTTTGCACTCTTGCGAACGAGCAGCGCGTGCCGCTCGAGCGCGGCGACGGTCTTGTGCACGGACGCCGGCGTGAAATCCGACAGGTGCCGAGCGGCGTCTTTCGCGCTGCGCCAGCGATCGAAGAAATGCAGGACGGTCGACGCAACCGGATCGGCGCTGATCCGGCGCCCGGTCGCGTAATTGTCGAAGATAAGCCGACCATCATCGTCCCAGTACGAAACGACGTAGGGCGCACGCCGCAGCAGCGATGATGGCTGGTTCACTGAACGCGCGTACAGTCCGACGCGCGAGCCGTTAGCGACCGCGACCTTTGGCGCGACCGCGTGTGCGCGGAATGATCGGCGGGATGAAGCATTGCTGCGCCAGACGCTTCATTTCGACGATGACTTCTATTTTTGAATCGAGGTCCCCTCGCTGCGCGGGCGGCAACTTCTTGCGATAGGCACGCACCGCCTTGTGAACGCGGTTGAGTTCCCGTTTCACGTTTTTCAGGTGGAGTCCGCGCGTGCTGGCTCTCGCGCGAGCGCGTCGTGATCCCGCAGCTTTCTTCGCCGCCATCGTCGCCTCTTTTCGGTTAGGAGGTGTTGTGGGTGGAAGACCCGCGACAGTCTAGCTGCGGCAATTCCGCGAGTCAATCACGCACCGATCACGATTCGCCGTTACGGCGCCAACTTCAACGTCCGAAGCAGGTCGGTAAACCGCGGATCCGCGCGGACTGAATCGAAGACCGGATCGACCTTCGCCCAGATCAACGCAGGCGCTCGCGCCAGCTCGGCCCGCGTCAGCAGATCGAATGCGCGATCGCGATCACCGAGCACGATGAACGTCCATGACACGACGTCGGCGAAGGAGTCGATGTCGTGTCCGCGGGCGGCGAGCGCGCCGGCTTCGGCCGCAGCGGTTGTGCGATCGCCAGCCTTGGCGAGCAGAATCGCGTCGAGAGCGTTTTGAACGAGCGACGGGCTGACACGCGCCTTCCACTGATCGAGGACCGCCCTCGCTTCGTGGGGCAGGTTCTTGTCCGCGAGCGCCAGCGCGAGATGAACGTAGCCGGAGGTCTCGAAGTCGTTTCCGGCCATGATCGCTCGATATTCGGTGATGGCCTCGTCGAAGCGGCGCGCGTGATAGTACGAATCCGCAAGCGAGGTGTGAATCGTCGCCGAGAGCGGGTCGAGACTTCTGGCGGCATTCAACTGTGCGACCGCCTCGTCGAAGCGCCCCATCGTGGTGAGAAAATCGCCGTACCACTGATGCGCGGTCGCGTAGCCCGGATTCGCCTCGATCGCCCGTTTGAACTCGGCTTCGGCGTTCGCCCAGTCGCGGTCGTACACGAACGCCGCGAACGCCAACGACGTATGCGCTTCTGCAAGCGACGGATCGATCTGAATCGCACGGTTCGCCGCATCCTTCGCGAGCGGATACGCGATCGACGGAGCCATTCGGTTGGGCAGCAGGTTGTAGACATCCGCCTGCCCCGCATAAGCACGAGCGAACGATGGCTCGATGGCCGCCGCCTGACGGAAGTAATCGAGCGCCTGCTGGTATCCCTCGTCCGTTCGCTTGTTCCAGAAATAGCGCCCCTTCAGATACGCGTCCTCAGCGGCGGGATTGACGGCCTGCATGGCACCAAATCCGGCCTGCGCGATCGGTGTGACCTGCAGTTGCACGCCGCGCGCGATGGCGCGGGCGACCTCGCTCTGCAGCGCGAGGATGTCGCTGATGTCCCGATCGTAGCTGTTCACCCAGACGTGTTTGTCGGTGGCCGCATGCACCAGGTCCGCCGAAACTCTCACGCGGTTGCCCGACTTCACGACCGATCCTTCGAGAATCGCGTCGACGTTCAGCGTCTTGGCGATGTCACGCAACGATTGACGCGTGCCCTTGAACTGCATGATCGATGTGCGCGAGATGACGCGGAGCTGTCCTAGCTTTGCGAGGCTGTCAATCAACGCCTCGGTCATGCCGTCCGCGAAATAATCCTGACTCTGATCGCCGGACATGTTGACGAGCGGCAGGACGGCGATCGAGCGAATCGTGCTCGGATCCACGCCGGCGATCCAGTTCCACGGCAGCCATCTCGACGGCAGCACGGCAAGAACAAAGGCGATCGCCGCTGCCAACGCGATCGCCCTTCCCCGAGTAAAGAACCTCGGCGGACGTTGTGTGCCGTCGATCGCTGAAGCGCCGCGCGACACCGGCGGCACGTTGTCGCGGCCGCGGATCAAATCGGCTTCGAGCTCGCCCGCGCTCCGGTAGCGCTCGTCGGGATTCGGCGAAATCGCGCGATCGATGATGTGCACGAACGCGGACGGCAGATCCGGCCGCGCATCGCGCAGCCTGACCGCCGTGTGTGTGGCGTGAGCTACCTGCAGCGCTTCGACCGACGCGGCGCGGACGGGGAAGCCGCTCGTGACGAGGTGATAGAGAAGGACGCCGAGGCTGTAAAGGTCCGTGCGCTCGCTCGCCGCGGCGCCTTCGAAGATTTCAGGCGCGAGATACAGCGGCGTGCCGGCGAGATCCGGAAGCTCGTCGGCGCGATCGATCGCGCGTCCCGTGCCGAGATCCATCAGCACGATCCGGCCGCCGTTCTCGCGGATGACGTTCTGCGTCTTGATGTCGCGGTGAATGAGTCCCGCCTTGTGAATGGCGGCAATCGCCCGGCACAGATCGATGCCGACCAGCGAGGCTTCGCCGGCGCTCATCGGACCGTGCGTCTGCAGCACGTGCTCGAGCGTCGAGCCTTCGACGAGCTCCATCCACAATCCGACGCGCTGCTCGTGCACCGCGACGCCGTGCACGGTGACGACGTTCGGATGGTGAACGCGCGCGAGCAGCCGCGCTTCCGCCGTGATCCGCGAGGTCGTCGGATCTTCGCTGCCGGCGTCCGCGCGCAGCAGCTTGAGCGCCACTTCGCATTCGAGCTGGCGATCCCACGCTCGATACACCTCGCCGTAGCTGCCGCCGCCGAGCCGCTCGATGAGATCGAGATGCGCCCAGCTGCCAATCGCGGGCGAGGCTGCGGTCCGGCGGGGGCCGAGCGGATCCGATCGACGATCCATCTCGGTGCGCAGCGTGCGGTGAAGTGTTGCAAGGTCCGCGAGGACGCGAAGCTCGCGGATGATGGCGCGATCGTCGGCGGTGGCCGCGGCTTCTGCGGCCTGCCAGTCGATTGGCGATCCGTCTGCGATCGATTCAGCCAGCGGCAACAGCGCCGCGGCGTCACGCGTGGCCACGTTTCATCTCCTCAGCCAGCTTGAGCAGCGCGCGGCTGACAGCCATGCGCGCGGCGTCAGCCGACGGCTTTCCAAGCGATACTGCGATTTCTTGATAACTGCGTTCCATCTCGACGCGGGCGACGATCGCTTCGCGCTCTTCCGGGCGCAGGCGTGCGAGCGCCGCCTCGTACCGCTCCACGGCTTCCCGACCGATGGCGAGTTCGAGCGGCGAGGCGCCCCGGTCGCTTTGGTTGTCAAGCAGTTCAACGGCTTCCGGCGCGCGTTGATGCCGCCGGATCTCGTCTTTGATCCGATTGCCGATGGCCTCGCGGAGATACGCCTGCAGCGCGCCTTCGTGGCGCGATTCGAAGCTGGGCATGCGCTTGACGGCGCGGATGACGGTTTCCTGGACGAGGTCGTCCGTGTCCGTCATGTCGCGCGTCCACCGGGGCAGCCGGCCGCTGGCCCACCGGCGGAGCGACGGGAGATATCGCGCGAACAGGATGTTCAGCGCCTCCTCATCACCGCGTTTTGCGCGCTCGACGAGGTCCACCGTTTTGTCGACGGCAATGGGTTCCATGGGTTGTGACGCTGGATACGCCCGCGGAGTGTGCCGGATATGATAAACGTACCGCGGCACGAACTCCAATCCAGTCACGGCGATAGCCGTAACCGACGGCCTTTCGGCCGTTTCCCCGAACGTAGTCACCCCCATCCCCCGAAGATCTGTAACGTCTTTGCACATGCAACCGAACACGGACAGAGGGACAGAGGGACAGAGAGGCAGAGGGCCAGAGGGGCACAGCAGAGCTGTTCGATTTCTGCTCGAGGTTCGTTCACTCAAATATGGCGAGCATTTCGACCGGATCGGACGTGGGGCCGTACCACGTTGACAACCTGATCGCACGGGGCGGCATGGGGGAGGTCTATCGCGCCGTCGATACGCGTCTGAAGCGGACCGTCGCCCTGAAGGTGCTCGCGCCCCGCTACAGCACCGATTCGGACCGTCTCGCGCGGTTCGCGCAGGAAGCGCGCACGACCGCGCTCGTCAACCATCCGAACATCGTCGCGGTGTACGACGTCGGGTCGCACCACGGCGTGCCGTTCGTCGTATCGGAACTGCTCGACGGCCAGACGCTGCGCGATCGGCTGCGCGACGGCGCGCTTCCGGTCACCACCGCCATTGGCTACGGCCTCGAGATCACGCGCGGCCTCGTCGCCGCGCACGATCTCGGGATCGTCCATCGCGATCTGAAGCCGGAGAACATCTTCATTACGAAAGACGATCGCGTGAAGATTCTCGACTTCGGACTCGCCAAGAGCCGCGAGCCGCGCGCATCGGGGTCGGACGATTCGCCATCGACGACCCGGCGCAACGCCGTCGTCGGAACGCTCGGCTACACCTCGCCCGAGCAGGTGCGGGGCACGTCCGTGGATCATCGCTCCGATATCTTCAGCCTCGGCATCGTGCTGTACGAGATGGCGGCCGGCGTCTCGCCGTTTCGTCGCGACAGCGACGTCGAGACGCTGCACGCGATCCTCAAGGAGGAGCCGTTGTCGCTGCGCAAGCGCGACGCGCGCATCCCGGTGCTCTTCGATCAGATCGCGCGGCATTGCCTCGAGAAGAATCGCGACGCGCGCTTCCAGTCGGCGCGCGATCTCGTGTTCAGCCTGCAGCTGGTGCAGCGCGTGTTGTCGGAAGACGACCGCCTGACCCCACGGCACCGGCTCGGCCGTTTCGCACCCCTCGCGTCACTCCTCCGATTGTTCTGAGCCGACCGGCCATCCTCCGCCGCGTGTCCCTTTAGTTCCGCACATTAAGGAGGATTTCGATGAAGTACCGATTCGCATTGGCGTGCCTTGCCGTAATCACCACCTGCGGGTGGGCGGCGACGGCGAACGCGCAGAACGCCACCTCAGAGCAGACCGAGCAGACGACGACCGCGGCGCCCGCGCCGCCGGCTCCGAGCCGCATGGAGCGCACCATCGCGTGGGCCGAACGCGAGATCAGCGGCGGCGGCTCGCCGCGCGACGGGTTCTATCCGGAGTTCGACGGCCTCATCTCGGGATCGGGCCTCACGATTGGTCCGGGCTTCCGTCACCACATCTTCGGTGACCGCGCTGTGTTCGACGCGTCGGCCGCGCTGTCGTGGAAGCGTTACTCGATGATGCAGTCGACGATTCAGTGGCCGCGCCTGCTCGACGATCACCTGACGCTCGGCGGCCAGGTGAAGTTCTCCGACTTCACGCAGGTCAATTACTTCGGCACTGGAAACGACACCGCGAAGAGCGATCAAACCAATTACCGCATCAAGTACGCCGATGTCGCCGGTTTTGCCGCCGTGCGTCCGACGTCGTGGCTGACGGTCAGCGGCCGCGTCGGTGAAATGCGGCGCGCCGACATTTCGAGCGGCTTGAGCAGCGTGCATCCGTCGATCGAACAGCGCTTCGACGATGCGAGCGCGCCTGGATTGATCGTGCAGCCGAACTACCTGTACGCGGACCTCGGCATCCAGGCCGACACGCGCGACAAGCCCGGCTATCCGTCGAGCGGCGGCCGGTATCGTGCGTCGTTTGCCGCGTTCCACGACGGCGAGGTCGACACCTACAGCTTCCGCCGCCTCGAGGCCGATGCGGTGCAGTACGTGCCGGTCAATGACTGGTCGGTGTTCGCGGTGCGCGGGAGACTCGACGCCGCGCAGAGCGCTGACGATCAGCAGATGCCGTTCTACATGCTTCCGGCGCTTGGCAACTCGCAGAGCCTCCGCGGCTTCTCCGACTTCCGGTTCCGCGATCGCAATGCGGCGTTCGTCACCGCCGAGTATCGCTGGCGGCTCGCGCGAATGCTCGACGGCGCGGTGTTCACCGACGCCGGCACCGTCGCGCCGACTGCCGGATCGCTCTTCCACCGCAGCGTTCATGGCGACTACGGCCTCGGGCTTCGCGTCCACACGAGCGCGCACCTGATCGCACGTCTCGACGTCGCGCGCAGCCGCGAAGGACTGAACGCGATCATCTCGTTCACGCCGTCGCTCGGATCGTCGAAGCGCGTGGCCGCTCCGTACGTGCCGTAAGGCCGCAATGTCGTTCCGCCGCTGACAAGGGAGAGACCAGCATCATGTGGAAACGCATTTCGTTCTGCATCGCGCCCGCGCTGTTCGCGGTGTACATGCCGATGTGCACGCCGAACGTGCACCCGACGGCGAATCCGTGGGACGCGCACATGGCCGAACTGTGGCAGAAACCGGTCGACATAACGGAGGGGGATCTGTTCTACGGTCCGTGGGGCCGCGAGCACGCGCCGGCTTCGGACGCCGTCTACACGTTCGTCGCCAAGAAAAACCACGGCACGAACCCCGGCGTCGTCGTCACGGATCCTGAAGGGCGGGAGTGGCACGTGAAGCAGCCGCCCTCGAACAATCAGGGCGCCGAAGGTCCGGTGGAAGTCGTGCTGTCGCGCGTGCTCTCGGCTCTCGGCTATCACCAGCCGCCGGTGTACTTCCTGCCGTCGTTCACGATGCAGGACGACACCGGCACGCACACGGTGCCCGGCGGACGGTTCCGGCTGAAGCTGTCGCGACTCGACAAGAAGGGCGACTGGCTGTGGCAACAGAATCCGTTCGTCGGCACGAAGCCGCATCAGGGACTCCTCGTCATCCTGCTGATGTTCAACAGCTCGGATTTGAAGAACGTCAACAACTCGCTCTACGAGTTCAAGACGTCGCGCGATCAGCTCGAGACGTGGTACGTCGTCCGCGATCTCGGCACCGCGCTCGGAGAGACGGGCCGGCTGCACCCGAAGCGCAGCAACATCGACATCTTCGAGAACGAGCCGTTCATCACCGGCGTGAAGGACGGCTACGTCGAGTTCGCGTACCACGGCTGGCACAAGGAGATCATTCGCAATCGCATCACGCCGGACGACGTGCGGTGGGCGAGCGACATGATGGCGAGCATCAGCCACGACCAGTGGATGGACGCGTTTCGCGCGGGCGGTTACGAGCCTGCGATCGCGGAACGCTTCGTCAAGCGGCTGATGTGGCGCGTCAGTCAGGGAGAGCGCGTCGGACTCAGCGACGGCCGTCTGACGATGTTCATGCGGCCGGCGATGCGCCACTGAAGGCGAGCGTCGCGTGCGCGTTCTCATCGCGACTGCGGTCGTCGTTCTGACAGCGGCGCCGCCGGGCCGCTCGTCCGTGACGTTCGCGGTGATCGGCGACAGCGGAACCGGCGATCGGGTGCAGTACGAGCTCGCGCAGCAGATGGCCGCCGTGCAGGCGCGGCGGCCATTCGATCTCGTCATCATGCTCGGCGACAACATCTACGGCCGGCAGCAGCCGGGCGACTTCGTTCAGAAGTTCGAGCGTCCCTACAAGCCGCTGCTCGACGCCGGCGTCCGGTTCTACGCGGCGCTCGGCAATCACGACAACGAGCGCAACCGCTTCTATCGACCGTTCAACATGGGCGGCGAACGCTATTACACGTTCGCCGTGCGAAACGTCCGCTTCTTCGTTCTCGACAGCGACTCTCTCGACCCGAAGCAGCGCGAGTGGATTGAAACCGTCCTGGCGGCGTCGACCGACGACTGGAAGATCTGCTACTTCCATCATCCGCTCTACTCGGACGGCGGACGCCATGGATCGCAAGTCGATCTGCGCGTCGTCCTCGAGCCGCTGTTCGTGAAATATGACGTGAACGTTGTCTTCTCCGGCCACGATCACGTCTACGAACGCATCAAACCGCAGAAGGGCATCACGTATTTCGTGGCCGGTTCTGCGGGCCAGCTGCGCAAAGGCGATCTCCACCGGTCGGATCTGACCGCGGCCGCATTCGATCAGGATCAGGCATTCGTGGTCGTCGACATCGCCGGCGACGAGTTGACGTTCGAAGCGATTTCACGCACCGGACAGGTTGTCGATTCCGGCGTTATTCATCGGGAAGGGAGGCCCTGGAAACAATGACAGCAATGAGGCGCGCGCTTCCTTTCGCCATGGACCGCTACCTGCTGCTGCCGCTCGGCGCGTGCATCGCGCTCTTGTGGGCCAACACGGCGCCGGCGGGTTATTTCGTCGTCGCGGACCGGTTGTCGTTCGCGGTGAACGAAGTCGGCATGACGCTGTTCTTCGCGCTGATGACGCGCGAAGTGCTGGAGGCCACATCGCCCGACGGCCCGCTGCACACGTGGCGGCGTGTGATGCTCGGCGTCGCTGCCGCCGTCGGAGGCGTCGTCGGCGCGGTCGCCTCGTACATCACATATCTCCATCTGGGCGACGAGGGATCCGTGCTGCTGCGCGGATGGCCAATCGTGTGTGCGACAGACATCGCGTTCGCGTATTGTGTGGCGCGCACCGTCTGCTCCCCGGCGGCGCTTCCGTTCCTGCTGCTCGTCGGCATCATCAGCGACGCAATCGGGATGGCCGTGCTGATGATTCGCGTTCCAGCGGGCGACGTCCACGCAAGCGGCGCCGCGCTCGTGATCATGTCCATCACCTCGGCGATCGTGATGCGGCGCTGCGAGGTGAGGAGCTTCTGGCCGTATTTAATCGGTCCCGGCAGCCTCTCGTGGTCCGGACTCTTCCTCAGCGGACTGCATCCGGCGCTCGCACTCGTTCCGGTCGTCGTGCTGCTGCCGCGCACGGCGCGCGTTCGCGGCTTCATGGTCGACGCACCGGCGCGCGCGCGCGATCCGCTGAGCTGTTTCTATCGTGCGATGAAAGCGCCGGGCCACGGCGTGCTGTTCCTGTTCGGCATCGTGAACGCAGGCGTCGTGCTGAAGGGCGCCGGGACGGGCACGTGGGCGGTTGCGCTGGCGGCCGGCGTGGGGAAGCCGGCAGGCATTCTGATCGCGGTCGCACTCGCGGTGGCCGCCGGCCTGCGGCTGCCGCGTCACGTGGGCTGGCGCGACATGATCGTCGTCGCGCTCAGCGCGTCCACGGGCTTCACGTTCGCATTGTTCTTCGCGACGGTCACGTTCGGCGTTGGACCTGTCCTCAACGAAACAAAGCTCGGCGCGCTCCTGTCGGTCGACGCGTCGCTCGTGACGATTGCCGTCGCGCGCCTGCTCCGCGTCGGACGATTCGCGGAGCCCCGCGCTCCGGGTGCCACCGTTCCACGCCGTTATCGGCGCGCGTATTCCACCTTGCCGCCGACGATCGTGTAGAGAACCTGCGCGGACGGGATGTCGCCCTCGGGCACCGTCATGATGTCTTTCGAGAACACCGTGATATCGGCGAGCTTGCCGACGCCCAGCGATCCCTTGATTCCCTCGTCGAAATCCGCATATGCGGCGTTGATCGTGTACGAGCGCAGCGCCTCCATGCGGCTCATGCGCTGTTCCGGATAGAAGACCGTGCCGTCTTTCAGCCGGCGCGAGACCGACGCGTAAAACGACGGAATCGGATCGATGTCCTCCACGGGGGCGTCCGTGCCGTTCGCAATCGTCGCGCCCGACTTCATCAGCTTCTGCCACACGTACGCGCCTTCTTCCGCGCGTTTCGGACCGAGGCGCGCCAGCACGAACGGCGCATCGGAGGTGGCGTGGATGCCCTGCATCGACGGAATGATTCCGAGCTGACCGAAGCGCGGAATATCGGCGGCGTTGAGGTGCTGCGCATGCTCGATGCGCCAGCGGAGCGCTTTGCCGTTCTTTTCCGGGTGTCGCTTGAACGTTTCCTCGAACACGTCGAGCACTTCGCGGTTTCCCCGATCGCCGATGGCATGAACGCAGATCTGGTAGTCGTTGATCACGGCGAGCTCGGCGGATCGGCGGATGTCTTCGAGCGTGTCGGTGTTGAATCCGCTCGTGGACGGCATGTCGGAGTAGGGCTCGAGCATCCACGCGCCGCGCGATCCGAGCGCGCCGTCGACGGCCCGCTTGATGCCGCGAACCGTGAATCGCTTGTCGCCGTAGTTGACGACGCGGTACTTCGGCATGTCAGTGGCGAGCTTGTCGGGCGTTTCGCGAAGCATCATCCAGACGCGAATCGGCAGCGTGCGTTCGTCGACGGCTTTTTTCATCAGCTCGATCGTTTCGGGCGGCGAGCCCGCGTCGCTGACCGTCGTCAAACCCTTCGACAGGCTCTCACGCGCGGCGAGCTCGATCTCGCTCCGCAGGTCGGCTTCGACCTGCGCGCGCGTCCGTCGCGCACGGTACTGCGCGAGCGCCTCGCCGATGATCGACTGCGCGCGTTCGTTGAACAGCCCCGTCGGCTCGCCGTTCTTGTCCTTGAGAATCTGTCCGCCCTTCGGGTCGGGCGTCGCTTTCGTGACATGCGCCGCCTCCATCGCCTTCGCGTTCGCAAAGCCGGCGTGGCCGCTTGCGTGCGTGAGCCACACCGGATTGTTCGGCGACGCCTTGCTGAGCGCGTCGTGGACGGGGAAGCCGTCGACGTCAGGCGTCGGCCGGCGGGACCACTTTTCCTGATGCCAGCCGCGGCCGAGAATCCAGTCGCCCGGCTTTGCTGTCTTCGCCGCGTCGCCGACCATGCGGACGATGTCGTCCCAGTCGGTCGCGGTGCCGAGCTTCAGGTTTTTCGCCGCTTCGCCGACGCCGGTGAAGTGTACGTGCGCGTCGATGAAGCCGGGCGTCGCCAGTGCGCCCTGCAGATCGATGACCTTCGTGTTCGGTCCGATGAACGGTTGAATCTCCTGATTCGGTCCGACGGCGACGATCGTATCTCCGCTGACCGCAAGCGCTTCGGCGACGGGACGCGCGTCGTCCACCGTGACGATCTTGGCGCCGCGGAGCACGAGATCGGCCGGCTTCGTCGTCGTTTGCGTGTGTGCGCGCGAGCCGGAGACAGCGAGCACGATCAACGCGCTCCGGACGACCGCGCGCGAGGGATGGCGCGTCAACTCATTCCTGAACACATTCCAACGGGACATCCAGGCCCTCCAGCGAAAAACGTGCGTGCGTATGATAATCGGTCGGCGGCTGATGAAACAGGACATCACATTCAGCGGCGCCTGCGCGCTTGCCGAGATGCTGCTGCGCGGAAACGCGCGGCGGGAGCTCGTCCTCGAACTCTCGGCGTCACCGAATCTCGGCACCGCGCTCACGCGTCTGCAGGACCGCATGCGCGCGAATGCATTCAGCGCCGACGGCCGACGGATCAATCTCGAGCCATTCGTCGCCGCATTCGACGGCCGCACGCGCCGCGAAGGCTTTCATGTGCTGCACGATTGGGATGGCAAAGCCGATCGCGTCAACGAGGACATCATTCCAGTCGACGTGCTGCACTTCATCGCCGATCATCGCGGCGGCGAGCCGCCGGACGCGACGACCATTGCGATCCTCGTCGATTACTACTTCTTCCACGTCCTGCAGCTGCTGTCGATGCGACTCTGGGACGATGGCGACGCTGACGAGAACCTCGATCGTCTGAGCGATCTGCTGAGCGCGCTGCAGGGCGCGGACGGCGGCGGTCAGCGCTTCGTGTCGGACGCCGAGACGCTTCTGCTGATCGCCACGTCGCACTACGAGCGAGTGGAGCGGGCCTATGGCACGCTGCTCGATCGCGTGCGCGCGCTGAACGAGGGTCATCAGATCAGGATCGCGCTCGGTCATGCCGCGAGCATGGGCGGTCACCTGCGGTTTGGATTTGAAGCGACCTATGCGCGGGACACGGTCAGGATGCGCGACGACAACATCGCCGACTACCCGTGGCTGTGCTATGCGCTGCTCACCGCGATGCTCGAGTACGCGCGGGTGCGGGAAATCGCCGGCCCGCGGCGCGACGCCGTTGTCGAAGCGATCCTGAACGGCTTGTCGCCTGATGCCGCGGCGTTCATCGGTCCGCCGCCGCAGATCCTGTCGTCGTGCGATGAGGATCGCGCCCGGTTCCGCGAGCTGTTCCTCGCGCACAAAGAGGAGCTCCTTGCAGCGTTCGAGTCGCTGCGGCCGACCGAGCGGGCGTACTCGCCGCTGTCGTTCTTCTTCAACTTCTCGCACAACATTATTAAAGGGACGGTCGTCGACGCGCTCCTCCACGGTGAGCCGTGGAACGTCACGTTCAACGATCTGCTGTCGAGTGTTGCCGCGGATCCGGATGAAGGCGCCAGTCGAAAGGCGCTGGCCGAGACGCTGATGGGTTATGCGCGGCTCAACCCGGATCGCATCGGCGGCCGGCTGATGCCGGTCATCGTGTATGACCCGCAGGCCGGTCGCCAGGCGTTTGCCGTCGCGATGCGCAAGATGCGGGAGTGACGGCGGGTCCGTCACGA
>Ga0075425_100005546_pt1 | contig 13133 bp, 11 predicted proteins | sample SoiMethybrSBSTD4_FD_75300 | JGI IMG/M metagenome (GOLD analysis project Ga0075425, IMG submission 75300) | Bulk soil microbial communities from a Populus tree surrounding site in Tennessee, USA - Soil MetaG P. TD hybrid SBSTD4 | ecosystem: Environmental > Terrestrial > Soil > Tree plantation...
ACTCGTTTTCCCCTTTCAGCTTCGCAGGGGAGACGTCGTTCTCGACGATGGCGCGCGGCTCGAAGTTGTCGGTCCGCCGGCCAGCATGAGCAGCGGGAAGACGGCGCGAGTCATGGTCCGTCGCGACGGCGATACGTCAGCGCACCCGGCGGTCTGGCAGGCGTGGCGGAAGCTGCGCGTCATCCGGCCGTCGGCAGCGTAAATCGTGGTCTGGTCGCGGTACGCCGTGCGTTCGGCCTGCCCGTCAATGCGGCGGCTGACGGCGAGCGGACGTCGCACAGGTGGGCGGTCTTGGTCGGATAGCTCGGTTCAAGGCTCCCCAAGGCCGTGGCGGGGGCTCGTGCGGGCGACTGGTCGTGACCGATAGAAACAACTGGGCCGACCACACCGCACACTCGGCAAGGCTCGCTGAACGCCTGATCCACCACGACCGATGTCGCGATCCGTACGTCGACACGCTGAACCTGCCCGAGCTCGGGTTCCTCGAGAACATCGTGATGGTCGACGAGCGGACGCTGACGTTCTCGTTTCGTGGCCACGACGGAGCGCGGCGAGCTCCTGGCCAAGCGGATGCGGGAAGGCGGCTGCTGGATGGAGGCCGTGGTCCCGGCCGAGAAGCGCTTCGGCGTGATGCTGCGGGATCTCCGGTTCCGCATCATGTTCGAGGAGGACAGCGAGGACGTGCGCCTGATCCGAGGCGACGGCCTGATCTAAAACTTCGAGGCCGTCACGCGATAGCCCAGCGGGTCGTCGGGTGACCCCAGCCCGCAGAGCGAGACCAGCCCCAGCACATGGACGCCGGCCAGGAGCGGCAGGCTCAGCAGGATCACAAGGAATCGGACGAGTCGCCAGAGCACGGGCACGTCCTCGCGCACCCACCGATAGGCCAGGGCCAGGATCTTGTGGCAGATCGTCGTGACGTCGGTGCCCTGCGGGACGAGCTCGACCGACGTGAAGCCGGCCTGCTCGAGCAGCATCCGGAGTGCGGACGGCGTGAACCGAAAGTAATCGTGCGGCACGTAATGGAAGCGGCAGCTGAAGGGGACGGTGAAGAGGATCGTCCCGCCGGGCTTCAGAACCCGGGCGCATTCGGCGAGAAAGGCGCCCGGCCGCTCGACGTGCTCGAGGACCTCGGTGTGGAAGACGACGTCCTGTGACTCGCTCGCGATCGGGAAGGTGTCGCCGGCGTAGTACGTGACGTCGGCCGGCGGCGCGGCGAAGACGGCGGCCCGCGTCGACTCGAACCCACGATACGTGACGTTGCGAAAGAGAAACCGGTACGGCTGGTTGCCGCAGTCGATCTCCAGCAGCTCGCCGCTCAGGGTCGGCAGCACGGGGTAGAGCGAGCACAGGATCGAGGCGAGCTTCAGGTCGACGAGGCTGCGGAGGATGACGGCGGGACCGGTGACGTTGGCGAGCGGGATCGCCCGCTCCACGCTAGTCGGCCGCCCAGCCGAGAATGGCCCAGGCCGCGCCGACGGCCGCGGCGCCGGTCCAGGCGCGCCCCGGATGGACGTTGATCCGGACGTCCGCGAGCCGATCGTCGGCCGTCACCGCAAACCGCAGGGTGACGAGCAGGCCCGCGGCGAGGATGACGACCGCCGCGCCGACTCCATAGCGGGTGCACATGTCCATCGACGCCGATCAGCGCGGCTTCGACATCACGACCCAGGCGGCGCCGATCTCGCTGCAGGAGATGCCGGTCCCGGGGCTCCGCGCACTCAAGGTAGCCAGACCGGACGCGACCTGCAGCAGACTCATCGATTCGCCGTAGTCGCGAAACTGGCGCTGGACGACAATGATCCAGCCGGCGTAATCAGCGGCGGTCGTCCGGTCTCGGCAGTTGCGCGCCGCCGTCGCCAGGTGCTGACGAAACACCTTCAGACGTGGGGGCGCACTTCGGTGGCGAAGTGGTTGAAGATGGTGAGGGTTTCTTCGAGGCCGGTGGCGCGGGGTTCGAGGAGGATGTGGTGGACGCCGAGGTCGCGGAGAGCGCGGAGCTCGGAGAGCATCGCGTCGGTCGAGCGGCGAGCGGGCAGGCCGATGCGAGCGCTGAGGGTGAGCGATGAGAAGTCGCGGCCGGCCGCCCGACACGCCTCGCGCAGGTCGGCGATGCCCGTGCTCAGGCCCTCGAGGGTCGGGAAGGCGGCGTGCCAGCCGTCGCCGAGGCGGACGACGCGGTCCAGCGCTCTCGCCGTGTGACCGCCGACCCAGATCGGGATCGTCCCTCGCGCCGGTCGCGGCCGGCAGGCCACGCCGTCGACGTGGAAGAACCGGCCGGCGAAGTCCACGCGGTCGTCCCGCCAGCACGCGCGCATGAGCGTGATCGCCTCGTCCGTCCACGCTCCGCGCCGATCGAACGGCGCGCCCAGGAGCTCGATCTCCTCACGCATCCAGCCCACGCCGGCGCCGAGCACGACCCGGCCCGGCGCCAGCCGGTCGAGCGTGGCCAGCATCTTGGCCGCGAGGACGGGATGGCGGTGCGGGATGACGAGGACGCTCGTGCCGAGACGGATCCGCTCGGTGGCCCCGGCCACCAGCGCGAGCGCCGTCAGCGGCTCGAGGAAATCGGTCTCCGGCGTCAGCGGGAACGCGCCGGTCGCGCTGTAGGGATACCGCGACTCGATCCGCCAGGGGATGACGACGTGGTCGCTGACCCAGAGCGCGTCGTAGCCGAGCGCCTCGAGCCGGCGCGCGACACCCAGCAGCACGTCGCGCGTCGCCGCGGGGCCATACACCGGCAGGTGACAGCCGAACTCCACGGCCCCGACCGTGGGCCGTGTCAGTACAGCACGCGGTCTTTCAACTCGCCGTCGCGCACGAGCTGGGCCAGCCGCGCGCGCTGGATCTTGCCGCTGGACGTCTTCGGGATCGTGCCGCCGCGCACGAGGTGCACGCGCGCCGGACGGTGCCCGCGCGCGTCGTGCACGCGCTTGACGATGTCGGTCACGAGGCGGTGATAGGTGTCGGCCACCGCGCTCTCGTCTCGGACCTCGGCGATGACGTGCAGCCGCTGGGTCCCACTGCGCTCGCTCTCGAGGCCGACCGCGGCCGAGTAGCGGACACCGGGGACATGGTCGACGATCTCCTCGATGTCGTGGGGGACGACGTTCTCGCCGCCCAGGATCATCAGGTCCTTCAGCCGGCCGGTCACGAAGAGATCGCCCTCGTGATCGACGAAGCCGAGGTCGCCGGTGCGCAGCCAGCCGTCCGGAGACAGCACCTGCGCCGTCGCCTCGGGATTGTCGTAGTACCCCTGCATGACGCCCGGGCTCTGCACACAGATCTCGCCGATGTCCATCGGGGCGAGCGGCACGCTGGCCGCGTGTCCGACGTCGCCCTCCTCGCGCGGCGGCAGGATGCGAAGGGAGACGCCACGGCACGGCCGGCCGACGGCGACGAACCGGCCCGACGGATCGGTCTTGAGCGGCGTCCCGAACGGCCAGATGGCGACGGCCAGTGTCGCCTCGGCCAGACCGTAGCAGGGGGCGACGACGTTCTTGAGGCCGAAGTGCCGCTCGAAGGTGGCGATCGTGGAGGTGCGCACGGGCTCGGCGCCGGAGAGCGCGGACCGCAGGCTGCTGAGGTCGATACCCGACGTGTCGCGGATGTTACGCACGCAGTTGCGGTAGCCGAAGTCCGGCGACACCGTGAACGTGGCCCGCACCTCGGTGATGAGCTCTAGCCACTGGCGCGGGTTGCGCAGATCGGGCGGCAGCAGCCACAGCGGCGTCGCGGTCAACGGCGGCGTGAAGGCGCAGCCGATCAGCCCCATGTCGTGATAGAGCGGCAGCCACGACACGACCCGGTCCTCGGCGGTCACGCCCGCGGCCTCGCCCATGAAGTGCGTGGTGCTGACGACGTTGGCGTGCGTGAGCATGACGCCCCGCGGATCGGCAGTGCTGCCCGAGGTGTACTGCAGGAACGCGAGGTCGTCGGGCCGGGCGGGCTCGACGCGGGGCAGCGGCGCCGGGACGTCCAGGTCCGTCGGCTCCAGGATGGCCCGCACGCTCGGGGCCTGCGCGACGCTCGCCTCCACGCCGGCACGGAACCAGCCGATGGTGGCGACCGCGGCCGCCTGCGCATTCCTGAAGACGTTCGCCGTCGCGTCGACGCCGAGCGTCGGGTAGAGCGGCACGGGGATGGCGCCGAGGCGGAGCGCGCCGAAGAACGTGTAGAAGAACTCGGCGCACGTCGGATAGATCAGGCAGATACGATCGCCGGCCGCGAGGCCCGCCTGGGCCATGGCCCCGGCGTAGCGGGCGCTCTGGGCCCAGAGGCGGTCGTAGGTGACGGTCTCTCCGTAGACGTGGAAATAGGGCGCGTCGGGCGTGAGCGTCGCGCGCCTGGCCATCATCTCCGTCAGCGTCGGTGCTGTCAGCGGATCCCGATCAGCCATGTCGGACTGCTCCTTCACGCTCCCGGGGGCTGCGCGATTGAAATTTCGTCAATGGAGGGCGAGTGCGCGGCGTCGCCGCCCCATGTCAAGACGCCCATTGTACCCGACAGCGAGCGTCCTCACCCCATTTCGGCTGGCTAGCGAAGCATCTCGATCCGGTCGAAGGCCTCGGCGTAGGCATAGGCCTTGGCCTTGCCGAGGGCGGCGGCGCGCTCGCGGACGCGCGCCTCGAGCGCGCGGAAATTGCCGAACTGGCTGGCGTGGCAGGCCAGCGCCTTGAGCTTGAGGTCCATGACGTCGGAGATGTCGACGACGAGCTGCGGGTTCTCCCACTGCATGACGTAGATCTCGCGGACCTTGTGCGGCTCGTGATCGGGCAGGAGCTCGGGGAAGGCCAGGTGATCGCGGGACAGGGGATACACGCAGTCCAGCACGACACCGCCCACGATGCGGTGGTCGCGGTGCGAGAAGCCGAGGTTGTAGGTGCGATTCGGGCTCTGACAGATGACGAGGTCGGGCCGCCACCGGCGGATCTCCCGCGCGACGTCGCGGCGCAGGTCGCGGGTGTCCTCGACCTCGCCGTCCTCGTATCCGAGGAACTGCACGCGCTCGACGCCGAGCGTCCGCGCGGCCGCCCGCTGCTCCTCTTCCCGGATACGGACCAGTCGCTCCGACGTCATCACGCGGTCGCCCGAGCCCTTGTTGCCGTTGGTGACGATGACGTAGGTGACCTCGCAGCCGTCGCGGACGAGCCTGGCGATGGTGCCGGCGGCACCGAACTCCGAGTCGTCCGGGTGGGCGGTGATGACGGTCACACGGCGGGGCTCTTCCACGGTCTGCCTCCTCGGCGCCGAGTACAAGCGCGGCGCTCGGCGCGCAACCGAGACAGCATACTGGTTTACGGGTGCGGCTGCTATAATCCGCGGCGGTGCCGACGACGGAAGGACGACGGGTCGGGATCGTCATCGTGCTCGTCTTGCTCGCGGCCGCCGCCGTCCTCGCGCTCCTGCCATTCGGCGCCGGCGCGGTCCGCGTCGGCGCCCTCAGCGTCGTGTGGTGGTACGCCGCCGTCGTGGCGCCCGTCCTCGCGGTCGTCGTCACGATCGGCGCTCTCCTCGACCGGCGGCCGCGTCCGGACGACCGCATGTCGCCCGCCTCGACCGAATGACGGGGACCAGTGCGATCGCCGGGTGGACCGGACCGGCGATCCTCGTCGCCGTCGTCGCGCGGGTGACGTCGGGCGGCGTCGACGCGCCGCTCTTCATCCTCGCCGCACTGGCGGCGCCGCTGCTCGCGCTGCTGGTACCGCCGCCCCGCACGCCCCCGTCCCCGGCGGCGCTGCCCATCGCGCTCGTCGTCACCGTGTGCGTCCTCGGAAGCGCCATGCGCGCGGTGACCGACCTGGGTCGTGTCGCGGGCTGGCCCGCGTGGGCCGCGCTCGCGTCGGCGGTCGCGCTGGCCTGCGTCCCCGCGCTCCCGCGCGTGCCCCGCCGCGCGCCGGCGATCGCTCTCGGCGTCGGCGCGGTGGCGCTGGTGTCCGCCGTCGCCGGTCTCGGTCACGCCGTGCACGCGTCGCCGTGGGCGGCGTGGAGCCGTGTCGCCTCGCGGGGCGCCTTCGAGCTCCACGCGGACAGCGCGTGGACGCGCGAGGGCTTTGGGGCCGTCGCCCCCGTGTCGTTCACGTCGGCCGACGCCCAGCGGATCACCGTGATGACGGCCGGCGTCTACCGGGTGACCGAGCACGATCGCGTCCAGCCCATCGTGCGAGAGTGGCGGCTCGCGTCGGGGGATTCGCTGGCGCTCCGCCCCGGCGACGTGCTCGCGATTCCCGTCGGCGGTCGCGTGCGATTCGAGAGCGGCACGCGGTTACCGGCCCTCGCGGCGTCGGGGACGACCTGGGCCGACGGCGCGGCCACGTCGATGGCCCGCGCGCGTTCCGTCGCCGGCTGGACGGCTCTCGTCGTCACGCTGGTCGGCGGCGCGCTGGTGGTCGTGAGGCCGCTCACGCCGCTGTCCGCGGGGGCGGTCGTGGTGGGCCCAGTCGCGGTGCTCGCCGTCGTGTCGGCGGCTGCGGCGTGGGCGATCCACGCCGTCGACGTCGCGCCCGAGCTCTCGATCGGGATGCCGCCCGGGGCGTCGCTCGTCCGCCTGATCCCCACCGCCATCGCCGAGCCGTGGCGCTCGCGCGTGCTCATTGCGCTCGTGGTCGCGCTGGTCGCGCTGCTCGTCGGCGCCGCGACCGCCTTGCAGCAGCGGGTCGGCGATCTCGTGGTCCTGCGCGGCGATCGCGCACCCGCCGCGCTTCGCCGCCCCGGCGTCCGGTCCGGAGTCTGGGTGTTGCTCGTCGCCGTGGCCGGCGCGGCCGGCGTCTGGGTCGACGGCTGGTCGCTGCTGATGCAGGGAATGGGGCTGGGTTCGGCCGCCGTGCTCGGTCCCTTGATCGCGACCGGGGACGCCGCCGACGCGCGGCGCGCCTCGCTCGCCGGAGCGGTGGCCGGCGCCGTCGTCTTTCTCGTGACGCCGCACGCGGCGGACTGGCTGGCGATGTTCCCGGCCGCCATCGTCGGCCTGATCACGCGGTATCCGGCGCTCGTCGCCGTGCCGGCGGCGTGGCTGGTGGCGACGGCGGTGCGCGCCGTCGACGACGCGCGGGCCGACATGGTTGCCGCTCCACGGCGACACTGACACAATAGGTCGATGGCCAGCGATCGCATCGTCATCCGTGGGGCCCGCGAGCACAACCTCAAGAGCGTCGACCTCGAGATTCCGCGCGACCAGCTCGTCGTCATCACGGGATTGTCCGGGTCCGGCAAGTCGTCGCTCGCCTTCGACACGATCTACGCCGAGGGCCAGCGCCGCTACGTCGAGAGCCTGTCGGCGTACGCCCGGCAGTTCCTCGAGCAGATGGAGAAGCCCGAGGTCGACTCCATCGAGGGGCTGTCGCCGGCCATCTCCATCGAGCAGAAGACGACGTCGAAGAATCCGCGCTCCACCGTCGGCACCGTCACGGAGATCTACGATTACCTGCGCGTCCTGTTCGCGCGGATCGGTATCCCGCACTGCCCGTCCTGTCAGCGCGTGATCTCCGCCCAGACCGTGCAGCAGATGGTGGACCGCGTGCTCGCGCTTCCCGCCGGCACCAAGCTCCTCGTGCTGGCCCCGGTGGTGCGCGGACGCAAGGGCGAGTACAAGAAGCTCTTCTTCGACCTCGGCCGTCAGGGATACTCGCGCGTGCGCGTCAACGGCGTCGTGCACGAGCTGACCGACGATATCGACCTCGATCGCCACCGCAAGCACACGATCGAGGTCGTCGTCGACCGTCTGGTGGTGCGCGACACCCTGGGCCCGCGGCTCTCCGACTCGCTGGAGACGGCGCTCCGTCTCGCCGACGGCGTGGCGCAGGTGGAGATTCCGGGGGAGTCCGGGGGCGGCGTAGCCCCCTCGGGTCGGCAAGACGGCGAGCGCATGGTGTTCTCGGAGCGGCTGGCCTGCGCCGAGTGCGGTATCTCGATCCCGGAGATCGCGCCGCGCATGTTCTCGTTCAACAGCCCGTACGGCGCGTGCGAGACGTGCGCGGGCCTGGGCACGCGGTGGGAGATCGACCCGGATCGGCTGGTGCCGAATCCCCAGCGCTCGCTCAAGGAGGGGGCGCTGGCGCCCTGGGCCGGCCGCGAGAGCGCGTACTTCCGGCAGACCCTGGCCGTGCTCGCCAAGCGCCACCGCTTCGCGCTCGACGTGCCGTGGGCCAAGCTGAAGAAGAGCGTGCGCGACGTCATCCTCTTCGGCGAGCGCGACGGCGGCTTCGAGGGCGTGGTGGCCGTGCTGGAGCGCCGCTACCGGGACACCGACTCCGAGGACGCGCGGCGGGAGATCGAGCACTTCATGGCCGAGCGGCCCTGTCCCGGGTGCGGCGGGTCACGCCTGCGCCGCGAGTCGCTCGGCCTGCGCATCGCCGGCCGCTCGATCGCCGACGTCGTGCGCTTGACCATCAAGGAGGCGGCCCAGTTCTTCGGCGAGCTGATCCTGACCGAGCGGGAGGCGATCATCGCGCGCCGCGTGCTCAAGGAGATCCGCGAGCGTCTGGGCTTCCTGCGCGACGTCGGCCTCGACTACCTCGCGCTCGATCGCCCGGCGGGAACGCTCTCCGGCGGCGAGGGCCAGCGCATCCGTCTGGCCACCCAGATCGGCTCCAGCCTGGTCGGCGTGCTCTACATTCTCGACGAGCCGTCGATCGGTCTGCACCAGCGCGACAACCGACGGCTGCTGGAGACCCTCAAGCGCCTGCGCGACCTCGGCAACACCGTGCTCGTCGTCGAACACGACGAGGAGACCATCCGGAGCGCGGACTTCGTGATCGACCTCGGCCCCGGCGCGGGCGAGCTGGGCGGCCACGTGGTCGCGCTCGGCACCCCCGACGAGATCCTCGCCAACCCCGACTCGCTCACTGGGCGCTACCTCTCGGGCGCGCTGTCCATCCCCGTGCCCGCCACGCGGCGGCGGGGCCATGGCACGTTCCTGACCATCCACAACCCGCGTGAGCACAACCTCACCGGCACGAACGTCCGCATCCCGCTCGGCACGTTCACGTGCGTGACGGGCGTGTCGGGGTCCGGCAAGTCGACGCTCGTCAACGACATCCTCTACCGGGCGCTGGCCCAGATGCTCCATCGCGCCCAGGAGCGCCCCGGCGCGCACGACCGCATCGAGGGCGCCCAGCACGTCGACAAGGTCGTCGACATCGACCAGTCGCCGATCGGCCGCACGCCGCGCTCCAACCCCGCGACCTACACCGGCGTCTTCACGTTCATCCGGGCGCTCTTCGCGCGCACGCCCGACGCGCGCATGCGCGGCTTCCAGCCCGGGCGGTTCTCGTTCAACGTCAAGGGCGGCCGCTGCGAGGCCTGTCAGGGCGACGGTCTCGTGAAGATCGAGATGCACTTCCTGCCCGACGTCTACGTGACGTGCGACGTGTGCAAGGGCCAGCGGTACAATCGCGAGACGCTGGAGATCCGCTACAAGGGCAAGAGCGTGGCCGACGTGCTGAACATGACCGTCCGCGAGGCGCTCGGATTCTTCGACGCCGTGCCCGTGATCAAGTCGAAGCTCCAGACGCTCGACGACGTCGGGCTCGACTACATCCGCCTCGGGCAGTCGGCGACGACGCTCTCCGGTGGCGAGGCGCAGCGGGTGAAGCTCGCCACCGAGCTGAGCCGCCGCGCCACGGGACGGACGCTCTACATCCTCGACGAGCCGACGACGGGCCTGCACTTCGCGGACATCCAGAAGCTGCTGGAGGTGCTGAACCGGCTCGTCGAGCAGGGCAACACCGTGGTCATCATCGAGCACAACCTCGACGTCATCAAGACGGCAGACTGGGTCGTCGACCTCGGTCCCGAGGGCGGCGACGCCGGCGGGCGCGTGATGGCGACGGGGACGCCCGAGGAAGTCGCGGCGCAGGCCGACCGCTCGTACACGGGTCAGTTCCTGCAGCCGGTATTACGCAAGGCTTGAGCGCGCCCCCGGCGCTCATGGGGAAGTATATGCGTCGCACCAAGATCGTCTGCACCATCGGTCCCGCGTGTTCAAGCTCCGAGCAGCTCGACCGACTCGTCGCCGCCGGCATGGACGTCGCGCGGCTGAACTTCTCGCACGGCACGCACGCCGAGCACGCCGAGAGCATCGGGCGGATCCGTCTCGGAGAGGAGCGGTGGGGCCGCCCGATCGCCATACTCCAAGATCTGCAGGGCCCCAAGGTGCGCCTCGGCACGTTCGGTGACGGCGGGGGCGGGCGCGTCGACCTCGTGCCCGGCCAGCGGTTCATCCTGACGGCGCGCGCCGTCGTCGGGACCGCCGAGATCGCCTCCATCTCCCATCCCGAGTATCTCCGCGAGGTGCTGCGCGGCGATCGCATCTGGATGGACGACGGCATGATCCAGCTCGTCGTGGAGGACGTCGACGGCCCCGACGTCCATTGCCGCGTCGTGGTCGGCGGACGGATCAGCGATCACAAGGGCATCGCGCTGCCCCGTGTGCCGCCGCCGGCCAGCTGCCTCACCGACAAGGACCGCGAGGACCTCCGCTTCGGGGTCCGGCACGGGGTCGACTTCGTGGCGGTCTCGTTCGTCCGCTCGGCGGCCGACATCCGGGAGGTGCGGGACTTCCTGCGCGAGCTCGCCGCCGACATTCCCATCGTGGCCAAGCTCGAGCGCCAGGAGGTGCTCGGCAACCTGCCCGAGATCCTCACGACGGTGGACGCGGTCATGGTGGCGCGCGGCGATCTCGGCGTGGACGTGCCGCTCGAGGAGGTGCCGCACATCCAGAAGGAGGTCATCCGGCAGGCGCGCGCCGCGAAGGTCCCCGTCATCGTGGCCACGCAGATGCTGGAGTCGATGGTGACGCACGTGCGGCCCACGCGCGCCGAGGTCTCGGATGTCACCGCGGCGATCTTCGACGGCGCCGACGCCATCATGCTGTCGGCCGAGACGGCGACGGGCCGGTATCCCGTCGAGGCGGTCGAGGTGATGGCCCGCGTGGCCGGGCGTGCGGAGCAGGCGGTGCTCGGCGTCGACGTCCCGCGGCCACGCCGCGAGGGCGTCGGCTTTCCGGAGGCCATCTCGGACGCCGCGGCCACGGCCGCGCGCATCCTCGGCGCCCGAGCCATCGTCGCCTTCACCCAGTCGGGGTTCTCCGCGCGGCTCATCTCGCAGGAGCGTCCGGACGTGCCGATCATCGCGCTGACTCCGTTCGTGGAGGTGCGGCGCCGGCTGGCGCTGTCCTGGGGCGTGTCCTCCCGGCTCATCAGCAAGGTCCAGACGACCGACGACATGATCGAGGAGGTGGAAGCGACGCTGCTGGGCGACGGCACCGTGCGGCTGAACGACGTCCTCGTGATCATCTCCGGATCGCCCATGTGGGTCTCGGGGACGACGAACCTCCTCAAGCTCCATCGCGTCGGCGAGCGACGCTGAAGGGGTCCACGATCCGCCGTCTCCTGCGCGCGGCCTCGCGGTGGCTCCGCCGCCCGACGCCGGAGCGGCCAGGCCCGATGGACGACGGCCGCAGCGAGACCTTCCGCGCGCTCCTCGAGATCAACAAGAAGATCAGCGCGGCGGCGCCGACCGAGGCGCTGCTGACGGGGATCGCGGAGGAGGCGGCCCGGCTGCTCGACGTCGACAACGCCGGCTTCCGGCTGGTCGACGGTGACGAGCTCGTGGTCGCCGGTCTGGCCGGCACCGCGCCCCAGACGATGGTGCGATCGCGCATCGGGCTGCGCGAGAGCCTCAGCGGGCAGGTGATCACCGACGGCCAGCCGCTGCGGATCGAGCTCGAGAGCGCCGCCGACGTCCTCATCCCCGAGCATCTCGCCGCGGACCGCCGCCTCGGTTACCGCAGCTACCTCGGCGTTCCGCTCCGCGTCGGCCAGCGGACCATCGGCATCCTGAGCTTTCGCGCGCGGCGCCCGTTCACGGCGCGCGATCAGGAGGTGGCCGAGGCGTTCGCCGGCCAGGCCGCGATCGCCCTCGAGCAGGCGCGGCTCTACCGCGACACCCAGCGGCAGGCGGCGCGGATGGCGGCGCTGGCCGACGTCGAGCGGCTGGTCGCCGAGACGCTCGATGCCGACGTGGTCGCCCAGCGTATCGTGGACAGCGTCTGCGGCCTGCTCGAGGCCCGCTCCGCCGCGCTCTACCGGCTCGACGAGCCGACCGGGCAGCTGGTCGTGCTGACCGTCGCCCAGGAGCGCGCCCTGACCTTCGAGTGGACCCGCGTGCTGGCCGCCGACCAGGGCATCGCCGGCTACGCCGTCCGCGAGCGCGCGGCCGTGTGGTCGGCCGACACGCTCGAGGACCCCCGGATCCGGTACGCGCGCGACGTGATCGCGCGCATCGAGCGCTCCACGGATCGGGCCCTGCTCGCCTCCCCCCTGCTCGTGCGCGACCGCGTGATCGGCGCGCTCGCCGTGGGCGACCATACCGGTCGCCGCTTCACCGAGGAGGACGTGCGCCTGGCCGCGGCCTTCGCCGACCAGGCGGCGATCGCGCTGGAAAACGCGCGGCTGTTCGCGCTCGAGGCGTCGCGGCGGGCCCAGACCGAGGCGCTGGCCGAAGTCGAGCGCGAGCTGACGGCCGAGCTCGATCGCGATCGCCTGCTCCGGCTCGTCGTCGAGCTCGCCAGTCGCCTCTTCACGGCCCACGCCGTCATCCATCTCGTCCGCGGCGGTCGCCTGGTGGCCGCGGCCGGGACGGGCGACCGCGATACCCATGCCGAGCCGGGAATGGGCGAGGGGCTCATCGGCACCGCCGCGCAGCGGGGCGAGGGCTTCCTCGTCAACGACTATGCGGCGTTCCCGCTGGCCAACCCTCGCTACGTCGCGCGCGGCCAGACGCGCGCGATGGGCACGCCGCTGCTGCTCCGCGATCAGGTGCTGGGCGTCATCAGCGTGTTCCGGATCGGCGCCCAGGCGCCGCACTTCACGACGGATGACCGCCGCGTGCTGGGCAGCTTCGCGACCCAGGCCGCCATCGCGCTCGAGAACGCGCGGCTGCACGAGGAGAGCGAGCGCCGGCGGCGTACCGCCGAGCATCTGAGCGATCTCGGGCGCCTGGTCTCGCAGTCCCTCGACCCCGAGGAGGTGGGCCAGCGGATCGTGGAGAGCGTGCGCGCGCTCTTCGGTGTCATGCGCTGCGCGCTCTACGGCGCGCCGCCCGGCAACGAGGACCTCGTCGTTCTCGGCTTC
>Ga0075425_100005547_pt1 | contig 13132 bp, 12 predicted proteins | sample SoiMethybrSBSTD4_FD_75300 | JGI IMG/M metagenome (GOLD analysis project Ga0075425, IMG submission 75300) | Bulk soil microbial communities from a Populus tree surrounding site in Tennessee, USA - Soil MetaG P. TD hybrid SBSTD4 | ecosystem: Environmental > Terrestrial > Soil > Tree plantation...
ATTCCGGGCATGCTGATTCGCCGCGCGCTGAAGGGAGAGATCGGCGTTATCCCGGCTGCCAAGAAGCTGCAGGACGAATTGCTGTCGCCGACCGGCGCATCTGCGCTCGGCGAGGAGGGCCTGGATGCGGACCTGAAGACGGTCGGCGCATTCAAGAAAGTCGCGCTGATGGTGCTCGGCACCGCAATGCAGACCTATGGGCAGAAGCTGACCGACGAACAGGAAATCCTGTGCGCCGCCGCCGATATCCTGATCGACACCTACGCGGCCGAAAGCGCCGTGCTGCGCGCGCGCGAAGCTGCCGGCCGCCCCGACGGCAGGCTGCATGAGGCCGCCGCACGGACCTTCGTCAACGACGCCGCGCAGCGAGTGCAGGCGACGGCGACCAATGCGCTCGCCGGCATGGCCGAAGGCGACACGCTGCGCACGCTGATGGCGGCGCTGCGGCGCGTACTGAAGGTGACCCCCGTGAATACGGTTGCCCTGCGCCGGACGCTGGCGGATGCGACCGTGGCGCGCGAACGCTATATTGTTAGTTAGTGATTCGAATCGTTCCCGTTGTCGCCTGCGCCCTCCTCGTGGCGTGTACATCGGGTCCGCCCCCGCCTGACGAAGACGCCGCGAGCTATATCAAGCAAATCCAGGAGAGCCGCGCGGAAAAGGATCGAGTCTACGGTTCCGATCCTGAGTTGATTCCGATCGCCAAGCGCGCGGCGCTTCTTCCGCTGAAGTACTTCCCTGTCGACCCCGCCTATAAAGTGCCGGCGTCGCTCAAGCTGTCCGAGAACCGCCCGGTCTTCGACATGCCGACATCAACCGGCACCAATCGCAGAATGCAGCGCGTCGGCGTGCTGGAGTTCACGCTGCAGGGCAAGCAGATGTCGCTCGAATCGTTTGTCGAAGCGGGCACGCAGCAGATCACCTCGCTGTTCGTTCCGTTCGCGGATTTGACGACGGGAAAGGAGACGTACGCCGCGGGCCGTTATCTCGATCTGAAGCCGACAGCGACTGGTTTCTACGTGATCGATTTCAACCTGGCCTACAACCCGACGTGCGCATACAACCCGACGTGGGAGTGTCCGTACCCGCCGCCGGCAAATCGGCTGAAGGTAGAGATTCGCGCCGGAGAGAAGGCGCCGCCCGAGACACACGACGTCAAGGCGCCAGCCGCGTGAGCGGCGCGCTCCAGGCCATCGTCTTCGATTTCGATGGTGTCATCGCCGACAGCGAGCCGCTGCATCTGAAAGCGTTTCAGCAGGCGCTGGCCGAGGAAGGGATTGCGCTCGAACGCGACGACTACTTCGCCCGTTATCTCGGCTATGACGATGTCGGGATGTTTCAGGCGCTGGGAAGCCATCGAGGTCTGGCGTGGACCGACCGCCATATCACCGCGCTGGTGGCGCGCAAGGGAATGAAGCTGCAGGCGATGATCGAAGGCGACGAAGTGCTGTTTCCCGGCGCCGCGGCGTTCATTCGCGCGGCCGCGGCGGAGGTGCCGATCGCTATCGCGTCCGGTGCGCTGCGCCACGAAATCGTGCAAATCGTCGAGTCGGCAGGCCTCGGAGGGCTCTTCGCCACCATCGTCGCATCGGGCGACACGCCGGAGAGCAAGCCGTCTCCCGGCCCCTATTTACTGGCGTTCGAGCAGCTTCAGCAGACCACGGGGCGGGTGCTCGACCGGAGGCGGTGCGTCGCGATCGAGGATTCGATCTGGGGACTCGAATCGGCACGGGGAGCCGGGTTACGCTGTGTGGGAGTCACGACAAGCTACGGCGCCGCGGATCTCGCCGGTGCCGAACTGGTCGTCGACAGCTTGAAGTCGCTGACGATTCCGATGCTCGACCGCCTGGTGGCATGAGAATGTTCGAGACCCTGCGATGAGGAGAGATCTTGTCGACGCGCTCACGGCGGCGTCCAATGCCCCCGGTACCGCGCTGGCCAGCGCGGCGCTGATCATCGCCAGCATCGAATATCCACGCATCAATCCCGAAGGGTATCTGCGGCAGCTCGACGCACTCGGTGCGGCGGCGGCGACGGTCGTGCGCGAGCACGTGCACGAATCTGCCGACGGCTCGACGCTGTCGTGCGTGCGCGCGCTCAACGCGTATCTCTTTCAGGAGCAGGGCTTCACCGGAACCGAACGCTACGAGGATCCGCGAAACAGCTGCCTCAACGAGGTGCTCGAGCACCGCACCGGCATTCCGATCACGCTGTCGATCGTCTACATGGAGGTCGCGCGCCGTGCCGGTCTGCACATCGACGGAGTAAATTTTCCGGGACACTTTCTTGTGCGGTGTCCCGACGTCGGCAAGCGGGTGACGAGCGGGCTGCTGATCGATCCGTTCCACGGCGGCGCGCTGCTGTCGGAGCACGACTGCCGCGTGCTGCTGCAGAAGCACGTGGGCAGCGAGATCGCGTTCAGCAAGTCGCTGCTCGCTCCGGCGACGCGCAAGGAAATCATCGTCCGGATGCTGCTCAACCTGAAGCGCATCTACGTGAACATGCGCTCGTTCCCGCAGGCACGCACCGTCACCGAACTGCTCGTGGCGCTCACGCCGTCGGCTCTGAGCGAACTGCGCGACCGCGGCCTCCTTGCCTATCATCTCAACGACGTCACCGGCGCGCTGCGCGATCTCCAGACCTACCTGAAGCTGTCGAGCATGAGCGAGATGGACAAGGAAGCGCGCGAAGAGCACGACCAGATCTGGGAACACGTCAAGACGCTGAGACGTCGAGTAGCGGCTCTGAATTAAGTCGCGGCAAACCTCCCAATAGCTACCGTCCGTGGCTGACCGTTACGCTGATTGGCGTAATCGTTACGCTGATCGGTGTAACGATTCGGCGGCGGACGTAAGATATCTGCCCATGAAAAAACATCTGCTGCCGTTCGGCTATGTGGCCGCCCTGTTCATTTTCCCTGCGGCTGCGAGCGCGCAGACGGCCTCCGGCACGATTCGAAGCTTCGAGGAACATTGCGCCACCTGTCACCGCAACCCCGGCGTCGCCCGCGCCGCAGGCGCGGAGCAGGCGCCCGACATGGACGCGCTGCGCAAGCTCTCGCCGGACACCGTCTACGCCGCAATCACGATGAGCCCGACGCCGGCGCATACGCAGGCGGTCGCCGATGCGAACGACATCGTGAAGCGCGGATACGCGGAGTTTGTCGGCGGCAGAAAGATCGGCAGCATTCCTGCCGGCGATCCGAAGGCGATGCCGAATCAGTGCGCCGCCAGCAGCAAGTTGACCGACCCGTCGCGCACCCCGTCGTGGAACGGATGGGGCCCCGACGCAACGAACGCGCGCTTCCAGGCGGCGAAAGCCGCGGGCATCAGCGCCGCCGACGTGCCGAACCTCAAATTGAAATGGAGCTTCGGCCTGCCGAACGCCGCGTCGATGTACAGCCAACCGACCGTCGCCGGCGGACGTGTGTTCTTCGGCGCCGATACCGGATACATCTACTCGGTCGATGCGAAGACCGGCTGCCTCGCGTGGGGTTTTCAGGCCGCCTCCGGCGTGCGCAATGCCGTCAGCGTCGGCGCAGTAAAGGGTCACAACGGCACCCAGTACGCCGCCTACTTCGGCGATTTGCGCGGCAATGTGTACGCCCTCGATGCCGCGACAGGCAAAGCGCTCTGGATCGTCAGCGTCGATCCGCATCCGCTCGCCGCGGTCACCGGCTCGCCGATTCTGTACAAGGGCCGCCTGTACGTGCCGCTCGCGTCGCGCGAAGAAGCGGCGGGCGGTGGACCCGACTACCCCTGCTGCACGTTCCGCGGCAGCGTCGTCGCGCTCGACGCGAATACGGGCAAGCAGGTCTGGAAGACTTTCATCATCCCCGACGAGGCGAAGCCGACGAAGAAGAACTCGCGCGGCGTGCAGCTGTACGCCCCGTCGGGCGCGGGCATCTGGGACACGCCGACCATCGACGAGGCGCGGGGAGTGATGTACATCGGCACCGGCGATGCCTACAGCAGGCCCGTCAACTCGATGAACACCGACGCCATCATGGCGCTCGATCTTGCGACGGGCAAACCGCGATGGGCAGTGCAGCACACGCCGAACGATGCGTGGCTCGTTGGCTGCGAAACGAACAATCCGTCGGAGAACTGTCCGGCCGACATCGGCCCCGATTGGGATTTCGGCATGTCGCCGATGATGCGCACGCTGGACGACGGCCGCACTATCGTCGTCACGGGCCAGAAGAGCGGCGAGGTGTTCGCCCAGGACGTGCGCGACGGCAAGATTCTCTGGAAAGCGACGCTCGTCGATCGTCTTGCGCGCGGTGAGATCACCTTCGGCGGCGCCGCTGACGATCAGAAGGCCTACTTCGGCACGCGCAGCGGCAACGTCTTCGGACTCGACCTGAAGTCGGGGGCTGTCAAGTGGAAGACGCCGATTGCGCAGATGCCGCAGCGCCAGGCTGGCCAGACGGCAGCTCTGACTGTTATTCCGGGCGTGCTGTTCTCAGGCGGTCAGGACGGCGTGCTGCGCGCGTTCTCCACCGGCGACGGCAAGCAGGTCTGGGAGTTCGACACGCTGCGCGACTTCATGCCGACGAACAAGGTTGCAGCGAAGGGCGGCGCGATGGGCGCTCCAGGGCCAACGATTGCCGGCGGAATGTTATTCGTCGGCTCGGGCTACACGGGTCTGGGCAACGGCCGCGGCGGAAACGTGCTGCTGGCATTCGAAGCGTCGGAGAGCCAGTCGACGAAATAGACCGCTTCGCGGCTGCGCCTGAGCGCCTTCGTGGTTACTCCAGGTTGGCGATCTCGTCGTAGAGATACGCCGACGCGATGATGCCGTTGTGGAAGTTCGACAGATCGAGCTTCTCGTTGGGCGCGTGCGCGTTTTCGTCGGGCAGTCCAACGCCGAACAGAACGCTCGGCAGCCCGAGCTCCTCCTGAAACGTCGATACCACTGGTATTGAACCGCCTTCGCGGTTGAACACCGGCGCCTTGCCGAAGCCCTTCTCAATCGCCCGGCCGGCGGCGCGCACGTACTTGTTGTCGAATTCCGTCATCCACGGCTTGCCGCCGTGCATGCGCGTCACCTTCAACTGGACGGTCTTCGGCGCGATCTTGTTGAGGTACGCCTCGAACAGATCGCCGATCTTCTTCGGATCCTGATCCGGCACCAGCCGCATGCTGACCTTCGCCATGGCGATGGCAGGCAGTACCGTCTTTGCGCCCTCGCCGGTGAAACCCGACAGCAGACCATTCACTTCGAAAGTCGGCCGCGCCCATACCCGCTCCAGCGTCGAATAGCCGGTCTCTCCGAATAACCGCGGCGCGCCAAGGTCCTTGCGATAGCGCGTCTCATTGAACGGCAGCTTCTTCCACTCCGCGCGCTCTGCCTCGCTCAACGGCCGCACGTCATCATAGAAACCAGGAATCTTGATGCGGCCGCTCTTGTCCTTCATCTGCGTCAGGATCTGCGCGAGAACGAACGCGGGATTAGCGACGGCGCCGCCAAACGACCCGGAATGCAGATCCGAGTTGGTGCCGCGTAAGTCGATCTGGAAGTACGTCAGGCCGCGCAGGCCGTAGCAGATCGAAGGAATGCCGCGATCGAACATCGGCGAATCCGAAATGACGACGACATCGGCGGCGAGTTCACTCTTATGCGTGTGAACGAACTCGTCCAGATGCACGCTGCCGACTTCTTCCTCGCCTTCGATGAAGAACTTGATATTCAGCGGCAGGCGACCGGCCTTCTTCATGTGCGCCTCCACGGCCTTGATGTGCATGAAGACTTGGCCTTTGTCGTCGGCCGAACCCCGCGCGTAGATTTCACCGTCGCGCACTGTCGCTTCGAATGGCGGCGTCGTCCAGAGATTCAGCGGATCGACGGGCTGCACATCGTAGTGACCGTAGAACAGAATCGTCGGCTTGCCGGGCGCGTTCAGCCAGTCGCCATACACGACCGGATTCCCCGGCGTGTCGATCAACCGCACGTGGTCCATGCCCGCGCTCTTGAGCGCGTCCGCGGTCCATTCGGCGGCGCGTCGCACATCGTTCGCGTGCTCCGGCAGCGCGCTGATGCTCGGAATGGCGAGGTACTGTTTCAGTTCGTCAACGTAGCGATCGCGGTTGACGTTGATGAAGTCGACGACGTCGTTCATGGTTCAATGATATGCCACGCATCTCCGTCGTGGCGGGCGCGGCCTTCGTGCTCCAGCTTCAGCAGATGCGCGAGCACACTCTCGCGCGCGACGGGGACAAGCGGTGGCGCCAGCGACGGATAGATTCGCGCCACCATCTGCGTCGGGTCGACGATGCCCGCCCGAAGTGCGTCGATCACCTGGCGCTCGCGCATCGTGCGGTGGTCGATGTATTCGCGCAGCAACTCCAGCGGACGATCGATCACGTCCCCGTGCGCCGGCAGCATCACCGCCGGCGACAGATCGATTACGCGTTCGAGCGACTCGAGGTATGCCGCGACGTCGCCGCCATGCGTCGGCGGAATGACCACCGTCGATCCCTTCCAGGCGAGATCGCCGCAGAACAGCTGTCGCGCGTCGCCGTCCCAGAAGCACAGATGATCCGGCGAGTGCCCCGGCGTGTGAACCGCGGTCACGACCGAATCGCCGGCCGCAATCGATTCACCGTCCTTCAACGGCTCCCATCGAACGTGCCACTGAGCGTCCTGCTCGGGCCACGGCATTTTCAGAAACCGGACGTGCGGCATCCGCTGCGCGATTGCCGCTGCGCCCGACGCGTGATCGATGTGCGTGTGCGTGACCAGTACCTGCGAGAGTCGCCCACCGTCGAGGGCCTTTTCCAGCGCCTGCAGGTGCTGCGGCTCGCCAGTGCCCGCATCGATTAACGTCGGTACGTGGCCAGGCAGCAGCCATGTCGTGTTGCCGCGGCCGGTGAGCGGGCTCGGGTTGAACGCAAACACGGGAATCGCTTTCACCGGCGCCATCCAACGGCGAGCGAGAGAGCGACGTAATACAACGGGAACGCCAGCGATCCCCAGAGCAGCGCGCGCGACACGTCGGGGAGCTGCCAGATCATCAGCAGCAGCGCGATGCCCCAGGCGACACCGAGCGTGAGCGTGAGCGCGCGCCAGTGTGGCGTGCGGCTTGGATACACGTAGCGCATCGGTACGAACACGAGCGCGGCCAGAATGAGCACGACGACGGCATTGACCATCTGCGTGGCGTGCAGCACGAACAAGTAGAACACCACGATGTTCCAGTACGACGGAAACCCCGTGAAGAAGTGATCTGTCGTCTTCGCATCCTCGCGATTGAATCCGTAGGCGCTCGATAGCAGGATGGCACTCGCAACAGGGATTGCCCACGTATCCGGCACGAGCAGGGCACGCCAGATGAACAGCGCGGGCACGAATACATACGTCAGGTAATCAACAACATCGTCGAGCTTCGCGCCGTTGAACCACGGGATGCGGCCTTTCACATCGGCGGCGCGTGCGAACACCCCGTCCGACGAGTCGACAATGATGGCGGCGGCCAGCCAGAAGAACGCGTCCCGGAAGCGGTATTCGAAGATGGCGCGCGTGGCGAGAAGCGCGATGAGGGCGCTGCTTGCGGTGTAGAGGTGTACCAGCCACGCAGCGGCGAGATGGAACGGGCCTTGGCGGCCCGCCATCAGAGGCGCCGGACCACGGCGGGAAAATCGCGCCACACGGGGACGCCGCAGAAATGCGAGCCTTCCGTGCAGCGCGGCGACGCGAGGCCGTTGCGGATGACGCACGGCGGGCCGATGTGCCGGCCGATGCGCGGATGCACCGTGCGCACCTGTTCGATCTCGTCCATCGACGCAAGGAAGATTTCCTCCTGCGCGTTGAAGCAGGTGCGCAGCGTCCATTTGTGGAGCAGCGCCAGCAACGATCCCGACTCGAGAAAGCGAAGCGTCTTGGCGTTCGGCAACACGTAGAGTGCGAACTCGAGCGGAACGTCGAGCGCCAGCAGCCGGTTCTTTGCCGCCCAGGCTTCACGCATGGCGCAGTCGTAGACCGCCTTCGCGCGGGGGCTCGCGGCGATAAGCCGGGGGGTGATGAAGTCGGGCGCCGTAGTATCTGCGAATGTCATCAACGGACGCGAGGCCGGGACCATGCGGTGGCGTTGATCCTGCGAGTCCGCCGTATGACTGAGGCGTTTCTCGAACACGTAGGTTGCGTGATGCAGCGCGCGCATCAGGGGCGAGTGATACGAGACGTTGAGGACGTCGAGGCGATAGCGATTCTGCGCGGGGTTCATCGCGCGATCGATCGCTTCGTCATCGCTCATCTCGTCCGCGGTGAGACCGAAGACCGACCGCACCGCCTCGGCGACGATCTCCTCCGCCTGCGGCGACGCATCGCGGAGCCGCGACCAGCGACCCTGCAAACGCGCATCGAATGCCGCGGCATACCGATCGCCATCTACATGCGGATTGGGGAATCGCGTCTCCGGCAGGGCATCGCCATCAATGGGCCCGAGCCCCACCTTTTCGAAGAGCAGCGGGTCCCAGTCACGGACCTGCTGCACCATCTCGCCGATGACGATGCGCGTTTCGTAAGGCGCGTCGCCGCTGTTCACCATTCGATACAGGCGATGCAGCACGATCCCCGAGATGGTGTGCACCATCGAGGTGAAGGCCGCGATCGGAATCACATACCGCGCGGTCTCGATCGCCCGCTTCTCCGCATCGCGCTCGATCTGCTTCAATCGATCCGGCGACGTCGTCGGCCGGACGTAGCGCAGCTCCTTCAGAATGGCGAGGGCATCATCTTTGAGAAGGGCTGAAAGCTCCGCGTAGCGATCCCATGCACGCACGATCGCCGTTTCGTACACCGCGAGTGCTTCACCCGAGAGCGGCGGTACGAACGCGCGCGGTTCCTTCAGCTTGACGTATCGCTGGCTCGATTGCTCGGAGTTATAGAACGGATACGAATGAAGGAATGTCCAGACGAACTGCCGGGAAATGTTCTCGAGGCCGAATTCGAAGTTCGCGTGCTGATAGACCGTGTGATGGCCGGCGTCGAACGTCAGCGCGCCAATCGTGTCCCGCTGTTTATCGGTGACCTCGTGCGTGCCGATGACGCGCGGTGAGTAACACGTTCTTGCCGCCGCGATCGCGCCATCGAACGGCACACCTGGTGCGTTGCGCAGCGTAACTTTCGGTGAAGCCGTTTCGAGCAAGGGAGTCGAACGATTATAGGGGATGGAATGCACGACGTCCGGCTACGGGAGATGCCCTACACTAACGCGGCAGACCGCGATTGACCCTGCCCTACCCCGGGAGCACACAGCATCGGCGGCGCGCGCCGGGGAATTCTTCGACCTGAAGCACGAATCCCCGATTGAAACGCTAGTCCTCGTCCTTGGAATGAAAGCGCGAATACTCTTCGAGGAAGGTGAGTGACTTGAAGGAGGTCATGCGATCGAAGAAGAGCACGCCTTCGAGGTGATCGGTCTCGTGCTGCGCGACGCGTGCGGGAAAATTCTTCAGATTCAGTTCAATCGAACGGCCGGTGCGATCCAACGCTTTCACGCGGATGTCGGTATAGCGCGGCACCATGCCGCGGATGTCGGGAATGCTCAGACAGCCTTCCCATCCCTCCTCAATGCCGGAGGTGTTGGCGACGATCTCGGGATTGATAACGACCGCCGCCTCGCTTTTCGCGTCCGGATCGTCGTCGAGCAGCGCGACGAAGAGACGCACGCCCTCATGCACCTGCGGCGCCGCCAGACCGACGCCGTGATACTCGTTCATGGTGTCGAGCATGTCGTCGATCAGCTTCTGAATGGCGGCGCTCTTGATGTCCGCGTTGTCGAGGGGCCGCGCGCGCTCGCGGAGGACAGGATGTCCCATGCGCGCGACTTTCAGAATCGACATGAAGGAAGATTATACGGTGTTCAACGAGACGATCCGGTTCTGCGTCCGCTGCGGCGGTCCGCTTGAATCCAGATTGTTGAAGGCGACAGAGCCCGAACGGCTCGTCTGCACGCGCTGCGCGTTCGTCCACTACATCGATCCGAAGATTGCGGTCGGCACAATCATCACCGACCGTGACGGACGCATCGTCCTCGTCAAGCGCGCCATCGAGCCCGGCTATGGCAAGTGGGTGTTTCCCGGCGGCTTCGTCGATCGCGGCGAGACCGTCGAAGCGGCGGCAATGCGCGAGGCGCGCGAGGAGTGCGGCCTCACCATCCGCCTCGATCGTCTGGTGAACATCTACTCGTATCCAGGGAACGCCGTGATCATCATCGCCTATGCCGCAACGATGATTGGCGGATGCCTGGGCTGTGACGATGAGGGGCTCGAAGCGCAGCTGTTCGAGCCCGATCGGATTCCGTGGGAGGAACTCGCCTTCAGGAGCACGAGGCAAGCCCTCGAGGAGTACCTTCGTGGCGTAGGGGCGGGTCTTTAGACCCGCCCGCGCCTACGCGATAGTGATCTCCTTTGTCAGATACACGTCCTGAATGGCATTCAGCAGGCCGACGCCTTCCTTCATCGGCCGCTGAAATGCCTTACGGCCCGAAATCAGGCCGGCGCCGCCGGCCCGTTTGTTGATCACCGCAGTCCGTACCGCTTCCTTCAAGTCCGTTTCGCCAGACGAAGCACCGCCGGAGTTAATCAACGGCGAGCGGCCCATGTAGCAGTTCGCAAGCTGATACCGCGTCAGATCAATCGGGTTGTCGCTCGTCAACTGTGAGTAGACCGCCTTGTGCGTCTTGCCGAAGTTCAGCGCGTTGTAGCCGCCGTTGGTCTCGGGCAGCTTCTGCTTGATGATGTCGGCTTCGAGTGTTACGCCGAGGTGATTCGCCTGCCCCGTCAGGTCGGCGGCAAGGTGATAGTCCGCTTCTTTCGTCTTGAAGGCCGCGTTGCGCAGATAGCACCAGAGGACCGTGAACATCCCGAGCTCGTGCGCCTGCTGGAACATTTCGGTGACTTCCTGAATCTGGCGCTTCGACTCTTCCGAGCCGAAGTAGATGGTCGCCCCGACCGCTGACGCGCCCATGTCCCACGCCTGCTTCACGCTGCCAAACCTAATTTGATCGAAGCTGTTTGGATAGGAGATGAACTCGTTGTGATTGAGCTTGACGATGAACGGAATCTTGTGCGCGTAGCGGCGCGCAACGGATCCGAGTACACCGAGCGTGGACGCAACGGCGTTGCAACCTCCTTCAATGGCAAGCTTCACGATGTTCTCGGAGTCGAAGTACGACGGATTCGGCGCGAACGAGGCGCCACCCGAGTGTTCGACTCCCTGGTCGACGGGAAGGATCGAGACGTAGCCGGTGCCGGCCAGGCGGCCGTGGTTGAACAGCCCCTGCAAGCCGGCGAGAACGCGAGGCGAACGATCGGAGGCCGCAAAAATACGGTCGACGAAATCAGGACCTGGAAGGTGGAGGTTCTCTTTCGCGATGGTCTTGCACTGATGCGTCAACAGCGATGCATTGTCGCCGAGCAGTTGTTCGATCCGACCGATTCCTTCCGCGGTTGCCACTCCACTTGCTGGTGTCACGTCCCACCTCCAACCGGCGATCCTACTACGGGGAATTCAAAGTCTTCCATGAGGGCTTCGGCAGCCGCGCGGCTGACGATATCGTCGATCGGCAGCGCGCGCTCCGCGGCCTCGACCTGCTCGAGACGCCCGCGTGTCTGCGGATTGCGTGGCGTAAACAGCGTGCAGCAATCCTGATCGGGAACGATCGAAATTGGATAGGTGCCGAGGCGCCGCGCCTCGTCCATGATTTCTTCCTTGTCCATGCCGATTAACGGTCGGAACACCGGTAACGTGGCCACGCTGCCGATGACCTGCAGATTCTCGAGGGTCTGCGACGCAACCTGCCCTACAACTTCCCCGGTCACCAGCGCTTTCGCGCCGCGTGCGCGCGCGATCGTCTCGGCGATGCGCAGCATCAACCTGCGATAAACGATCACCCGCATCGGCCCGGGCACAGCCAGAACGACCTGCTGCTGAATGTCGCCGAAGGCGACCAGATACAAACGCGATCGCTGCTGCCACATCGTCAGCAGGCGCACGAGCTCACGTGCCTTTTCGATGGAGGCGCGCGACAGGATCGGGTAACTGTGGAAATGGACGAACGTGGCCGCGCATCCGCGCTTCAGCATCCGATGCGCCGCGACCGGCGAATCGATCCCGCCCGAGAGCAAGCATGTGACGCGACCGGCAGTCCCGGTTGGCAGTCCTCCGGCGCCGCGCTCCTTGCCGAAGAAGTAGAACGCCTCGTTGGTAAGCAGCTCGACGTGAATGGTGAGCTCGGCCTCGTCCAGATCGACCTTCCAACCTCGGGCCTGCTTGACGCGTCCGCCGATTTCGCCTTCGACCTGCGGCGACGTCATCGGAAAGCGTTTATCGGCCCGTTTGACGCTGACGCGAAAGCTGTTGCAGGTCCGATCACCCAGATCGTCGAGAATCGCGCGCGCGATGATGTCGAGGTCCAGCGCGGTTCGCTTCGCGAACGAGTAGTTGGCGATGCCAAACGTGCGACGCACGCGCTCGCGTGCCGCTTCACGCGTCGTGCCTGGACCGAGCTGGATCTCTATTCGACCCATCAACGCGCGCACCGCGATGACGTCGAGGTCGGAAAGCGCGCGTTTCAGATTGCGTACGAGCCGACCGAGAAACCATGGGCGGTTCTTCCCTTTCAGCGCGATTTCCTGGTAATGGACGACGATGGATTCCATTTACGGATTTACAGCCAGCGAAGCTGCCATATGTCCGCTGCGGACGGCGCTTTCGATGGTAGCTGGGAGACCGGTGTCGATCCAGTCGCCCGCCAGAAGGAGGCCGGCAACGGCCGTCCGCGTCGTGGGTCGAGGCGGCTGGCCGGGCGCTAGGGAGAACGTGGCGTGTTTTTCGCGGACCACAACGGCACGACGAAGAACCGCGGCGCGCGCCGCCGGAATCGCCTCCTTAATCTCTCGCAGCGCGAGGTCGATCAGCTCGTCGTTCCCTTTGGCGACGACCTTCTCCGCTCCACTGGACACCAGCGACAAGTGGGATGCCTGCTCGCCGAACACACGCCGCTTATCAAACACCCACTGCATGGTACGACCCGGTAGTCCGACCAGCGCCTGTTCGGTGACAACCCGATCCAACCAGACATTCACGGTGACGATTGGTGATGCAGCCGTCCGGCGCGCGGCGTCAA
>Ga0075425_100005548_pt1 | contig 13132 bp, 11 predicted proteins | sample SoiMethybrSBSTD4_FD_75300 | JGI IMG/M metagenome (GOLD analysis project Ga0075425, IMG submission 75300) | Bulk soil microbial communities from a Populus tree surrounding site in Tennessee, USA - Soil MetaG P. TD hybrid SBSTD4 | ecosystem: Environmental > Terrestrial > Soil > Tree plantation...
CCTACTTCCTGCTCTTCCTGATCGTCTTCCTGGAGACGGGGCTGGTCGTCACGCCGATCCTGCCGGGCGACTCGCTCCTCTTCGCCGCCGGCGCCTTCGCCGCCCACGGCGATCTGAGTCTGTGGCCGCTCTTCTTCCTGCTCTGCCTGGCCGCCATCCTGGGCGACACCGTCAACTACGCGATCGGCGCCCGCCTCGGGCCCAAGGTCTTCTCGTATTCGAAGTCGCGCTTCTTCAACCCCGAGCACCTGAAGAAGACGCACGCCTTCTACGAGAAATACGGGGGGAAGACCATCATCATCGCCCGCTTCGTGCCCATCGTCCGCACCTTCGCTCCCTTCGTGGCCGGGGTCGGCCAGATGAGCTATCGGCAGTTCATCGGGTACAACGTGATCGGCGGCGTCCTGTGGGTCTCCGTCTGCGTGTTCGCGGGGTACTTCTTCGGGAACCTGCCCTTCGTGAAGAAGAACTTCAGCGTCGTGGTGATCGTGATCGTCCTGATCTCGCTGCTGCCGGCGGTGATCGAGTACCTGAAGCATCGCGCGGAGGCCAAGCGAAAGGCCGCCGCCTGATAGGAGCGGCCGCGGCGCCCCCATATAATGTCGCGCCGATGCCGGGGGTCCACGGGTGCTGAGGCTGGGGGCCGATGTCGTCCGAGACGTCGCTCTCGCCTCGCGGCGTGAGTGGCTCCTCGCCGATGGTCTCGGCGGGTGGGCCGCCTCTTCCGTTCTCGGCCTCAACACCCGCGGCGGGCACGGCCTCCTCGTCACCGCGGCCACGCCTCCGTACCCCCGCCTCGTCCTCCTCTCCCGCGTCGAGGAAGCGGTCACCTGCGACGGCGTGCGCTACGAGCTCGGCACCAACGACTACGGGGGGGCGCTTCATCCGCGGGGCTTCGAGCACGCGGACGCCTTCGTGCTCGACCCCCTGCCCACCCTGACCTGGGAGGTCGCGGGCCGCCGCATCTCGCGCACGGTCGCGCGCCTCCACCACGAGCCCGCGGTCGTGCTCGTCTACCAGCTCGAAGGCGCGGAGCCCGCCGCCCTGGAGGTCCGCCCCCTGCTCGCCTATCGCGAGCCCGAACAGCGCCAGCGGGAGAACGCGGCCGTGCGCGCCGACGTCGCGCGGGTGGGGCCGGACTTCATCCTGCAGCCCTATCCCGGCTGTCCGCCCCTGGCCATGCGCATGGCGGGCGCGACCTGGGACACGGACGCGCACTGGTATCGCGGGTTCCGATACGTCATGGACGGAGACGGCGGAGCGGCGGTCGAGGACCTCTTCAGCCCCGGGGTGTTCCGCCTCGTGCTGCGGCCGGGGTCCACCGCGGCCTTCGCGGCCTGGGCGGGGGCCATTCCGCCCTCGACGGACCCCATGGTCCGCGTGGCCGGCGAGCGCCGGCGCATCCGCGGTCTCGGCGACGCGAACGAGGGGCTCGTTCCCGACCTGCGCCGTGCCGCCGACGGGTTCCTGGTACGTCCGCCCGGCGCGGGACGGGCCGTCGTCTCGAACTATCCGTCGGGCATGAAGTCGGCGCGGGAGTCCCTCATCTCCCTGCCCGGCCTGTGCCTCTCCACCGGACGCTTCGACGAGGCGCGCGCCCTCCTCCTCAGCCTCACCGCGCAGGTCGAGGGGCCGCGCGTGGGCCCGCGCCCGAGCGACGAGACGCGCGGCGGCGACGCGCTGGACACCGGGCTCTGGTGGGTCGTCACCGTCGACCGGTTCCGGGAGGCGACGGGCGATCACGAGTTCATCCGATCGAAGCTGCAGGGCGCGCTGCTGGCGATCCTGGAGGGATATCGGGCGGGCACGCGCCGCGGCGTCGGGGTCTCCGCGGAGGGGCTTCTCGGACACGAAGACGGCGCCAACCCGCTCGGCCTGAGCGCGAACGGCGGGGAGACGGCGCGGCGGGGCTTCGCGGTCGAAGTGCAGGCGCTGTGGTACAGCGCGCTGATCATCGGGGCCGATCTCGCGCGCGCGGCCGGGCAGACGGCGCGCGCGGGTGAGTGGGCGGCCCTGGCCGCGCGCGCGAGAGAGTCCTTCCTGCGCGCGTTCTGGTCCGACCGTCACGGCTACCTGGCCGACGTCGTGGACGGAAGCGGAGCGGACTTCGCCCTTCGCCCGCATCAGCTCCACGCGATCGGCCTGCCGCACGCGCTGTTGCCGCGCGACAAGGCGCAGCGCGTCCTGGAGGTCGTGCGGCGCACGCTCCTCACGCCCGTGGGCGTGCGCTCGCTGGCCGCCACCGATCCCGCGTACGAGGGCACGGCGGGCGAGCTCGGGCTGCGCCCGACCGCCCTCGACCGCGGCGCGGCCTGGCCCTGCCTGGCCGCGCTCTATTTCGACGCCCTCATCCGTGTCCACGGCGAGTCCGCGAAGGCGGAGGCGTGGCGCTGGGTGGACGGGTTCGCGCCCCGCCTGGGCGGGGGAACCCTGGCCACGGTTCCCGCCGCGTTCGAGGGCGACGAGCCGCACCGGCCGCTGGGCGAGATGGCGTCCGCGCGCGCAGTGGCGGAAGTGCTCCGCCTGGTGACCCGTCTCGGCCGCCGCCCGTCCGGACGCACCGCCCGCCCCGATCCGCGCGTCTGATCGCGCTCGAATCGCTGCGTGCTATCCTCCGCGGGGAGGCTTCGCCAGTCCCGGATGGACGTCCCCACACGCATCGCCCAGGTCCTCACACCGCACCTTGGAGCCAACACCGCGGACGCGGTGGCCCGGCACCTGTGTGCGAAGCACGGCGTGGGGGAGGGTCCGGTCGATCCCACCGTCCTGTCGAAGCTCCAGGAGACCATCCGCCGGGGCCTCGTCGCCTTCGTGGGCGCCCAGCGCGCGGACGAGCTGGCCGAGCTCTGCTTCCGAGGGCAGCGCTGAAAGGGTCGGAGGGCCCCCCGCCTCCCCCCGGCCGCGCGCGCTTCCGGTTCGGCGGATTCACGCTCTCGCCCGGCCGGCGCGTGCTCGTCCGCGACGGCCTCGAGGTGCCGCTGATCCCGCGCTACCTCGACCTCCTGATCCTGCTCGTGCAGCGGCGGCACGAGGCGGTGCCGCGGCGCGACATCCTGGACGTGGTGTGGAGCGACGTCGTGGTCTCGGACGGCGCGCTCACGCAGGCCGTCCGTAGCCTGCGGCGCGCGCTCGGCGACCAGTCGCGGGAGCCGGCCTTCGTGCGCACGGTGTCGCGGCACGGCTACCAGTTCGTCTTCCCGGACGTCTCCGAGGGTCCGGATGACGGCCCCCTGGACGCCCCGGCGGTACCCGGGCCGACCCTTGCCCCCCAGCCCGATCCCTACGAAGCGGCGCTGGCGCGGCTGCTGGTGACGGAGCCGGTCGCGGCGGGCGAGGAGGGCGAGGCGGAGCGCCGCGAGGCCGCGGAAGCGCTGCACGCGCTGGGGACCGAGGAAGCGCTGCGACGCCTCGACCAGCGCCCGGGGCACGCCTCCGCGCGCGCCCTGCTGCGCGACACGCGCTGGGACGTGCCCGGCGCCGGCCTGGTGCCGCTCCTGGGCGCACCCGGCGGGCTGACCGCGTCCCGGATCCTGGTGCACATGCGACTGCGCCGCGCTTTGCGCCTGGCCGGACGGCGCTGGACGGGCGCCTCCGCCGGAGGGGCGACGGCGGGCCTCGTGGCCGGTGCCCTCGGCGGCGTCGCCCTCGTCCTGGCGCCGCAGTCCGAGGCGCACGTGAACGTGGTCGTGCCCCTGGCCCTGGTCGGCGCCGTGGTCGGGGGCCTGGGTGCGGCCGGTGTCGGGGCCGGCCTCGCCATGGCGGAATCGCTGGCGCGGTCGCTGCGCGGGCTCGCACTCGTGGCCCTGGGGGCGCTGGGCGGCGCGGTCGTCGGCTTCGCGGCGCACGTGATCGGCCGATGGACATTGGCCGCGCTCTTCGGCCAGGACCTGTGGATGGTGGGGGGCGGGCTCGAAGGCCTGGGCCTGGGCGCCGCCGCGGGCCTCGGCTACGCCCTGGCCACGCCGCGGCCGGAGGGCGGCATGGCCGCTCCCCGTGGCGGAGAGCGCGTGATGGCCGCGCTCGTGGCCGGCCTCTGTTGCGCGCTGGCCGGCATCGCCCTCACCTGGGCCGGGCGCTCGCTGGCCGGGGCCAGCCTGAACGCGATGGCGCGCGCCTTCCAGGGTTCGCAGGTCGGGCTGAGTCCCCTTGCGCGCCTGATGGGCGAGCGCGAGATGGGCCCGGTCACGCGCATGGTGTCGGCCGCCTACGAAGGCCTCCTCTTCGGCGTGGGCCTCATCCTCGGTCTGACCCGCCGCCTGCGGTAGCTGGGCAGGCCTCACGTAGAGCGAGGCACCGCTGGGCGAGCCCCACGTAGAGCACGGCGGCGCACGCAGCGCGGCGACGTGCGAGGGGGGTTTCAGGGGGGGCCGCGAACACCCACCTGGCGATGTGTGAGTGCCCCCCCTTGACTTAGTAAGCCCACGGCGGCGCACGCAGCGCGGCGACGTGCGAGGGGGGTTTCAGGGGGGGGCCGCGAACACCCACCTGGCGATGTGTGAGTGCCCCCCCTGACTTAGTAAGCCCACGGCTTCGCCGCGCAGCGCGGCGACGTGCGAGGGGGGTTTCAGGGGGGGCCCGCGCAGCGGCGACCGCGGTGATCGCAAGTGCCCCCCCTGACTTAATACGCTAGACTTATAGGTTCGGAGGAGGACCTTGGCAGAACCATCGCGTCACGAGCTGGGCCGCAACGATCCGTGCCATTGCGGTTCCGGCAAGAAGTACAAGCAGTGCCATCTGGACAAGGACGAACAGGCGGAGCGCGCCAAGCGCGCCAAGGAGGTCGCCCCGGCGACCGACGCCGCTCCCGAGGCTCCGAAGCCGTCGGCGGCTCCGGCGAAGCCCAAGACGCGGCAGCCGTGGAAGGGCCAGCAGAACACGCGCGGCTTCGGCAAGCTCAACATCCCGCGCCGGTCCGGCGGCAGCTAGCCCCTTCCGGATGGCCTGGATCAAGACCATCCCGTTCACGCAGGCGGAAGCGGCCCTGCGCGCCGCGCTGGATGCCCAGGCGAAGCTCTATCCGAAGGAGTACCAGCGGGACCCGGGCGACGACGGCGCCACCAGCATCGTCGCCACCCACACCCTGATCCCGGACGCCCTGCACCACGCGTTCGCGACCTTCGGCGCCCTCATGGCGCCGGACCTTCCCCTCACGCGCCGCCAGCACGAGATGATCACGACGCGCGTGTCCGCCGTGAACCGGTGCCACTATTGACTGGAGTCTCACGCAGAGTTTCTGCGTGCCGTGACGTTGGACGCGGCGTTCGTGAAGGCGCTGGTCGAGGACTACGAGAACGCGCCCCTGTCGGAAGCGGACCGCGCCATGCTCGACTACGTCACCCAGGTCACGGAAGACGCCACGCGCATCCAGAAGAAGGACCACGAGCGCTTGCGCGCGGTCGGCTTCGACGACCGTGGCATCCTGCAGATCACGCTGATCGCGTCGTGGTTCAACTACATCAACCGCGTGGCGGACGCGCTGGGCGTAGGCCGGGAATGAGGGACACGTAGAGCACGGCGGCGCCGCGCCGCGGCGGCGACGTGCGAGGGGGGTTTCAGGGGGGGTCGCGAACGGCCATCGCGAATGCCCCGTGAGTGCCCCCCCTGAGATTGAAGACGTTGAAGCGAACGCGCGCTGCCTACTCGATCTTCAGCGCGCGGAACAGGAACTCGTAGATATCCGCGATCTCGTCGATCTGTTTCGAGATGGGCTTCCCGCCGCCGTGCCCCGCTTTCGTCTCGATTCGAATGAGGATCGGGGCGTCCCCCCCCGTCGCCGCCTGGAGCCGCGCCGCGAACTTCTTGGCCAGGCCCGGGGCGACGCGATCGTCCGTGTCCGCGGTCGTCACCAGCGTCGGCGGATACGCCGTCCCGTCCTTCACGTTGTGGTACGGCGAGTACTTGTAGAGGAACGGGAACTGCTTGGGATCGTCTCCCGATCCGTACTCCGAGATCCAGAAGCGGCCGACCGTGAACAGGTGGTAGCGCAGCATGTCCGCGACGGGCACCTGGCAGACGACGGCCCCGAAGAGCTCCGGGTGCTGGGTGAGCGCCGCGCCCACGAGCAGGCCGCCGTTGCTCCCGCCCTGGATGGCCAGCCGGTCGCGTGAGGTGTAGCCGCTCTTCACCAGCCACTCCGCGGCCGCGGTGAAGTCGTCGAACACGTTCTGCTTCTTCTCGAACATGCCCGCCTGGTGCCAGGCCTCGCCCAGCTCGCCGCCCCCGCGCAGGTTGGCCAGGGCGTACACCCCGCCCTTCTCGAGCCAGTAGACCCGGGAAGCGCTGAAGGTCGGCGTCATGTTCACGTTGAACCCGCCGTATCCGTAGAGGAGCGTCGGCCGCCGCCCGTCGAGGGCGGTGCCCTTCTTGGCCACCACGAACATGGGGACCTTGGTCCCGTCCTTGGACGGATACCAGACCTGCTTCACGTCGTAGGCGGAGGCATCCACCTTCGCGTCCACGTGCGCGAACTCGCTGGTCTTGCCCGTCTTGAAGTCATAGCGGAACGGCGTGAACGGGTAGGCGAAGGACGTGAAGCCGAAGAACATCTCCGTGTCGTCCGCTTCGCCGGTCATGGACGAGATCGTGCCCAGCGCGGGCAGGGGGATGGCCGCGATCTCGCGCCCGTCGAGGCCGTGGACGTAGAGGCGGCTGCTCGCGTTCTCGAGCCGCGTCACCACGATCTGCTTGTTGACGATGCTGACGGATTCGAGCCGCTGCTTGCCCTCGGCGATCACGGGCACGGCTTCCCGTCCGCCGTGGGCCACGTCCACGGACACGAGGCGCCAGAGCGGCGCGTCCTTGTCCGTCATGAAGAAGAGCCGCCCGTCGGCGTCCCCGACGTAAGCGTTGGCGTCGGCGAAGCCCTTGAACAGGAGGGACGGCTTGCCGTCGCCCTTGCGGTCGGCAACCCAGACCTCGCTCTTGTCGCTCGAGCCCTCGTTGCCGGTGATGACCAGGTAGCGTCCGTCGAGGGTCAGGTTCGCGCCCCAGATCACCTCCTTCTGGGCCGGGTTCTCGAAGACGAGCGCGTCTTTGTCCTGCGACTCGCCCAGCCGGTGGAAGTAGACCTTCGCGAAGTAGTTCTCGTCGCCCGCCGGCACGGAGCCGGGCTGCGGGAAGCGCGTGTAGTAGAAGCCCGTCTTGTCCGGCGTCCAGATGATGGCGGTGAACTTGGCCAGGACCTTGTCCGGGAGGTCCTTGCCCGTGGCCACGTCGCGGACGTAGATCTCCTGCCGGTCGCTGCCGCTGCGGGAGAGGCTGTACCCGAGGAGCGCGCCGTCCTGGGTGGGCGCGGTGCCCGTGAGGGCCACGGTGCCGTCGGGGCTCAGCGCGTTGGGATCGAGGAGGATGCGCTCCTGGCCCTCGAGGCCCTCGCGCACGTAGAGGACGGACTGGTTCTGGAGGCCGGAGTTCCGCGTGAAGAAGTAACGCGTGCCCTGCTTCTCGGGGACGGAGACGCGCGGGAAGTCGAGCAGCGTGGTGAGGCGCGCCTTGATCGCGTCACGCCGCGGCCCGTCGAGGTAGGACCGCGTAAGCGCGTTCTCGGCGTCGACCCATTTCGCCGTCTCCGGGTCCGCCGCGTCTTCAAGCCAGCGGTAGGGATCGGCGACCTTGACCGCGCCGTAGTCCTGGACGACGTCGCCTTTCTTGGCGACGGGGTACTGGGGCCTGGCCGCGAGGACGGCGCCGCTGGCGCCGGCGAATGCGACGCCGAAGAGGACGGCGCGCGCGGCTCGGCGCCGGTACAAGGCCAGGCTCATGAGACCTCCAGGACGAGTCGGCGCGCTCCGCGCCAAGGACGCGATTCAGCCTAGCATGGGGCGGAGCGGATCCGTTTACTGGAGACAGACCGACCCGGCCACAGACCTCTTTATCTGTAACCGGGCCGATCGATTTTTCGTTGTCCGTTCTCTAGAAGCCCGTCAGGAGGTTGAACTCGAAGAACGCGCCCTTCCCCGGACGGTCGAGGGGCTTGACGTAGTCGACCTGGAGGACCAGGACTCCGAAGGCGTTGACGCGCGCGGTCAGGCCCGTGCTCTTGGCCAGCGGACGGTCGCCGCCGAAGAGCGTGGGCTTCGAGAAGCTGTCCCAGGCCACGCCCGCGTCGAAGAAGGCGCCGATCTCCACGGGGATCGGGCCGTAGAGGTTGCGCTTGCCCAGGAGTCCCAGGAGCGGCGCGCGCACCTCGAGGTTGCCGACGAGCATCTTGCTCCCCAGCAGCCGATCGAACACCGGGCAGGTCCCGTTGGACTGGACGCCGCACTCGCTCGCGCTGAACGATCCGGTGTCGTAACCGCGGACGAGATCGGGATAGCCCACGAAGAGGGGATAGAGGCGCTGGTCCTCCGCGCCCGAGCCGTAACGGCCGTAGTGCAACACGCGCGCCGCGATGGTCACGGGACGGATGGGCATGATGTACTTGCGCAAGTCGGCGGTGATGCCCGTGTAGTTGATCGTGCCCAGGGTGGGGCTCGCGTCCAGGCGGAAGCGCTGGCCCATGATCGGGCTGGTGGCCCCGAAGACCGAGCTGTCCTTCACCAGCCCCACCGTGCCCTGCCAGAGGTTGATGCTGGGGTCGCTCTGCGACTGCCGGTCGTCGATCGTCTGCTGTCCGTTGAGCAGATAGCCCGAGGTCAGGACGCGCGTCTGGAAGCCGATGTTGCGCACTCCGCTCCCGACCTCGACGCGCAGCGTCGTGTCGATCGGATAGGAGGCCGTGGCCGTGATGCCGCTGTCCGTCTGCTGGAAGAGGGTGGTCTGCTCGATGTAGGTCTGCTGCCCGTTGACGGTGGTGTAGCCGTTGCTGAAGCCGCCGGTGATGTACGGGATCCGGTCCAGCTCCACCCCCCAGTTGAGGCGGCGCGACTTGTTCAGGTAGCTCACGATCCCGCCCACGTTCGTGTAGCCCGCCTCGTGGTCCACCTGGAACACGGTGCCCAGCGAGTGGTTGCCGAGCATGTCGGAGAACGACATCGCGATGCCGCCCCCGAAGAACGCGCCGTATTGGCCGGACCCGCCCGAGAGGTAGGGCTGGCCGATGTAGTCGAGTCCGAACTTCGCCTTGTAGGGCTTGTGGGTGAAGGTATTGGCGTCGGCCAGGCCCTTCAGCGCGTCCTTCTGGGCCTCGACCAGCTTGCCTTCGTCCTTGCCGCCGGGGATCACGCTCGCGGTGCGCGGCGCCTCGACGAGCAGGCGCCAGCCGGCCAGCTTCTCGACGTCGTCGATCGAGTAGATCTCGTAGCGGTCCTCGTCGTACACGCTGTAGGCAATGCGGCCCGTGTCCACGGCCACGCTCAGGGCGGGGCTCAGGGCGGTGATCCCGCTGACGCCGCTGATGAGGTCGGTGAGCTGGAAGAGATCACGCGAAGCGACGTCCAGGCGGTAGACGTTCGTGATCCCGGTGTGGTCGGAGAGGAAATAGAGGCCCTTGCCGTCCTTGGTCCACTGCGGGTTGATGTTCTTGCCCTTCTCGAAGGTGGGGACCTCGCTGATCGTCCCGCTGTCCACGTCCAGGATGGCCAGGCGGTAGTTGCCCGCGTGCAGCGTGGCGAGGTCGGTGGAGAACCGGTCGGTCACGAACGCGATCTGGCGCCCGTCGGGCGACCAGGTGGGCTGCAGGTCCGCGAAGGCGTCCTCGGTCACGTGGCGCAGCGCCTTCGTGTCGAGGTCATAGATGAAGAGATCGCTGAAGCCGCCGGACAGGGCCGAGAACACGACCTTCTTGCCGTCGGGGGAGAAGCTCGGGGTGTTGATCTCTCCGAGGTTCGGGAAGGGCAGCTCGAGCTTGCTGCCCTTCTTGGCGTCGATGACGACGAGGGCGGCCCGGCCCTTGACCAGGCCCCCCAGCGCGAAGCGCTGCCCGGCGCGGTCGAAGGATCCCGCGGAGTTGATGAACTGGATGCTCTCCAGGTGCGGGTCCACCACCGTGCGCGAGAGCTGCTTGGTCACGTTGCCGGTGTGCGTGTCCTGCAGGAACAGCTCGACGGAGAAGAGGTCGCGCTCGGAGAGGAAAGCGAGGCGGTCGCCCTCGGGACTGAGCACGGGCCCCACGTTGAGGCGTCCGCCCTGCCCCTTCTCCGTGACCATGGCCGCGCCGTAGGAGTCCGCGTCCTTCCGGCCCGTGGCCGCCTTCTCGTAGTCGGCGCGGATGGCCGCGTGCCAGTCCTTGGAGAGTGCCGCCGGATCCACGTGCAGGACGCTCTTGATGACGTCCTCCGCGTCGTTGGCCTGCGGCCGGATCCCGCGCAGCATGCGTCCGAAGACGTCGTCGCCGTAGCGGGACGCGATGTAGGCCCAGAGGGCCTGGCCGTAGCGATAGGGGAAATACTTCGCGCTGTTGTCGAGCTGCCGGATGGTGGGGAGGCCCTTCTCGCGGCGGGCGGCGTCGCGCAGCCACATCGCGGTGTGCGGATCCTCCGGGCCGACGGAGAGGTACTCGGCCATGCCCTCGATGAACCAGAGCGGCATGCGCAGCGCGGACGGGTAGTTCGATTCCGACATCTTGCCTTGTCCCGTCATGTCGTACTGGAAGGCGTGGACGAGCTCGTGCCCGAGCACGTGGTCCGTCTCGGCCAGCGACGCGCCGACGGGCAGGACGATGCGCCGCTTGAAGGCCTCCGTGACGCCGCCCGTGCCCTCACCGGGAGCGCCTCCCAGCGTGTTCGTCTGCTGGAAGTGGGAGTTGCTGGCATACAGGATGACGGGCTGGCGCTGCCTCATCTGGTGGCGGAGCAGGGTGCTGTAGCGGGCGTACCAGCGCTCGCCCATGCGTCCGACCTGCTCCGCCGCCAGCTTCTCTTCGGGGTAGTAATAGACGTCGAAATGATCGGTCTTGAGGACCTCGAACTTCAGGTGGTCCCACTGGACCGCGTTCCGCCCGAAGTACTGGGCGTCGGCGGGTGGGGCGAAAGCGAAGGCGAGGACCGGGATGAAGGGGAGAATGAGGCGTACGGTGGGTCGCATAGTCCTCCTGAAGTCAGCGCTTCTTGAAGCAAGGGCCACGCCACCCGCTCGGGACCGGCGTTTTCCCTGCCGTGACGGCGCTTGGCGTCCTGGACCCGCCGCCGCGCCACGCCGAGTTGTCCACGAGCAAGCACATGTGCGTCCCCCAGCGGGTGCAGGTGTCGCGCCCCGCATGTCACACATTGTGAAGGCTTAGCAAAGCAGGCGTTAAGAACGTAAAGTGAGGCGTGAGAACCGCGGCCGCGATCGTCGGCGTCCTGCTTCTCGCCACCGTCCTCTGGGACGCCTTCGAGACGGTCGTGCTGCCACGGCGGGTGAACCGGAAGCTTCGCCTCACCCGGTTGTTCTACCGCGCGAGCTGGCCGCCCTTCTCCGCCGGGGCCGCCCTCTTCAAGTCCGCCAATCGCCGCGAGGCGTACTTGAGCCTCTACGGCCCGCTCTCCCTCGTGATGCTGCTCGGCCTGTGGGCGGTCGGGCTCATCACCGCCTTCGCCCTGCTTCATTACGGGGCCGGCTCGGCGGTGGCCATGTCGAGGGAGCGCGCGGGGCTCCTCCTCGACTTCTACATGAGCGGCAGCACGTTCTTCACGCTCGGGCTGGGTGACGTGGCCCCCGTGGCCTGGCGCGCCCGCGCAGTGACGATCGTGGAGGCCGGGATGGGCTTCGGTTTCCTGGCCCTGGTCATCGGCTACTTCCCGGTCACCTATCAGGCCTTCTCCGCGCGCGAGACGAACATCTCGCTCCTCGACGCGCGCGCGGGCTCGCCGCCCAGCGCGGCGGAGCTGCTGCGCCGTCATCGCGGCGAGGACGGCCTGAGGGCGCTGGAGAGCGTGCTCCACGAATGGGAGCACTGGGCGGCCGAGCTCCTGGAGACGCACCTGTCCTATCCGATGCTGGCCTACTTCCGCTCCCAGCACAGCAACGAATCCTGGATCGCCGCGCTCACCACCGTTCTGGACGCGAGCGCCCTTCTCATCGTAGGGACGGATGGGGCGATCGCTCGCCAGGCCCGTCTCACCTTCGCCATCGCCCGTCACGCCGTGGTGGACCTGGCCCAGGTCTTCAGCACCCCTCCCGAAGGGAAGCCCGTCGACCGGCTGCCCGCGGAGGTGCTGGCCCGTCTGCGCGCGGAGCTGGACGCGGCCGGGCTGCCGCTGGCCTGGGGGGTCGAGGCCGAGACGCGGCTCGCCGACCTCCGGCGGATGTACGAGCCCTACGCCCTCGCGCTGTCGCGGCACCTGCTCCAGCCTTTGCCGGAATGGCACTACGCGGCGCGGCGGCGCGACAACTGGCAGACCAGCGCCTGGGACAAGACGTCCGCCGCCTGGATGGAATGACCGCCGTTTCCGCTTGACCGCGGGCGCGGCCTGCGTATAGTCTACCGACCCGATAGGCAATGAAGATATCCCACCGCGGCCTCTACGCCCTGAAGGCGCTGCTCAACCTGGCGCAGGCGCACGAGCGCGGGCTGGTGAAGATCCACGTGATCGCGGACGAGGAAGACATCCCCGAGAAGTTCCTGGAGGGCATCCTGGTCACCCTCAAGAACGCGCGCCTGGTCTCGAGCGAGCGGGGAAGAGAGGGCGGCTATCGGCTGCGCCGGCCCCCCGGGGAGATCCAGGTGGGAGAAGTCGTGCGCCTCATGGATGGTCCCCTGGCCCCCCTGGGCGACGCCGTGGAGCTGGCCCAGCGCGTCCGCACGGAGCCGCGCCATCCCGGCCTCTTCGACGTGTTCCTGGACGTGCGCAACGCGGCCGCGGCCATCCTCGACCACACCACCCTGGCCGACGTCCTGCAGCGCGACCGGCGGCTGGAGGCGCGGCGGGGGGCCCGGAAGGCCGTCCATGCCTGATTCGTCCGTATTAATGTCTACTACCTCAGTAGTGATTCTATGACACACACGGCAGAGGCGATCGACGCGGATTGGGAGCGGGCGGTGGTGGAGGCGATCCGCACCCTCCGCTACGGCTCCGTCGAGATCGTCGTCCACGAAGGCCGGGTCGTGCAGATCGAGACGCGCGCGAAGGTCCGCTTCGACGAGGCGGGCCGCCGCCGACCGGACATCCGGGGGCGGGAGAGATGACATCGAAGGGCCGGGCCCACCGCGAAGGCGGAGGCGCCGCGCCGGACATCCGGAGACAAACACATGCGAGCCGTGCCCTGGGTCGTG
>Ga0075425_100005549_pt1 | contig 13129 bp, 8 predicted proteins | sample SoiMethybrSBSTD4_FD_75300 | JGI IMG/M metagenome (GOLD analysis project Ga0075425, IMG submission 75300) | Bulk soil microbial communities from a Populus tree surrounding site in Tennessee, USA - Soil MetaG P. TD hybrid SBSTD4 | ecosystem: Environmental > Terrestrial > Soil > Tree plantation...
TCGCGACACTTTTCCACAGGGGGTCGGGAAGGGTTTCGCCGCCGAAAACCCTTCCCGACCCCTCCCCTCGGGTTTTTCGCGAGAACGCGCGGATTTCCACAGAGGGTCGGGAACCGTTTCCGCTTTTCCACTGGGGGTCGGGAACCGTTTCCGCGCCCGAAACGGTTCCCGACCCCTCCAGGTCAGCCGAGCTGTGTTATAGTTTCGCCGTAAGTCCTTCAGCCCGCCCTATTTAGTTTCAGGCGCGCCCAGCAGCCTGATCGAGCCGACAAACGGCTCCCGGACGCGGATCGAACTTCGCCAGAAGTGTCTCTGCCGGCCGGCGGTTTCCGGATTTCGATGCTCGAAGTCGTGGCACTTGGCGGACTCGGCGAGTTCGGCATGAACATGCTCGCGCTCACCTGGGGCGAGACGACGATCGTCGTCGACGCCGGGGTCATGTTCCCGGACCCCGAGCTGCTCGGCGTCGATCGGATCATTCCCGATCTCACCTATCTGCAGCAGCTCGGACACGCCGCCGCGCTCGTGCTGACGCACGGCCACGAGGACCACATCGGCGGCGTGCCGCACGTGCTGTCGTACGTCGACGGGCCGATCTACGGCACCCCGCTGACGCTGGCCCTGGTCGAGCCGAAACTGGCGGAACACGGCATCGACGGCCGTCAACTGATCCCCGTCCGGCCGCGCCAGCGCGTCGCCGTCGGCCCGTTCTCGATCGAGTTCATCCGCGTGACGCACAGCATGCCCGACTGCGTCGCGCTCGCCATTCACACGCCGCTCGGGGTGGTTGTCCACACCGGTGACTTCAAGATCGACCAGACGCCGATCGACGGCGAGCATTTCGACGTCCACCGCTTCGCGGAGCTCGGCACGGCCGGCGTGCTGGCGCTCTTCGCCGACAGCACCAACATCGATCGCCGCGGCTTTACCGGCTCGGAGCTCGAAGTCGTCGAGGCGTTCGAGGAGATCTTCACCAGCGCCTCGGGCAAGCTGATCGTCGCGGCGTTTGCCTCAAGCATCTACCGGATGCAAATCCTGGTCGATCTCGCCGCGCAGTTCGATCGCCGCGTCGCCTTCGTCGGCCGCGGCATGATGCAGAACTCGGAAATCGCGCAGCGCCTCGGCTACCTGCGCATCCCGGCCGGCGTGCAGATTCGCGACTCCGAAATCGGCAGCTACCCGGCGCAGGACGTCCTCTGCCTCAGCACCGGTTCGCAGGGCGAACCGATGTCGGCGCTGTCGCGGATCGCGATCAACGATCACCGGTTCGTCAAGGTGACCGACGGCGACACAGTCGTCATCTCGGCGCGCGCGATCCCGGGCAACGAGAAGGCGATCGGCCGCGTCATCAATCACCTCGCCCGGCGCGGCGCCGACGTGATCCACGAGGGGATCAAGCACGTCCACGTCTCGGGACACGGCAGCGAAGAAGAACTCAAGCTGATGCTGTCGCTGGTGAAACCGCGCTTCTTCATCCCGGTGCACGGCGAGTTCCGGCAGCTGTCGCAGCACGCGCGCGTCGCGAAGCGCGTCTTCGCCGGGCGCACACCGAAGCCGGACACGCTGCTCATCGAGAACGGCGACGTGCTCCGCTTCGACGAACACGGCGCGCAGGTGACCGGCAAGGCGCCGGTCGGCCGCATCCTGATCGACGGCACGCGGACCGGCGAGGTGGGCGACGAAGTGTTGCGCGACCGCCGCCACCTCGCCGAAGACGGCCTGGTGGTTCCGGTGGTCGCCATCAACACGCAAACCGGAATGCTCGAAGGCGTGCCCGACATCATCACGCGCGGCTTCGTGATGGAAGACAGCCAGGCGCTGCTCGCCGACGGCGCCCGGCTGCTCACCGACGTCATCGCCCAAGCCAGCGTCGAAGAGCGCACCGACCAGGGCCTGATCAAAGAGCGGCTGCGCGTCGAACTGCGCCGCTTCTTCCGCAAGCGTTCCGGACGGCGACCGTTCGTGCTCCCCGTCATCATGGAGATCTGACACTGTGGGTGGATCGACTGTTTCGCGCCGCGTCAGTGAGTTCGTCGGCGTGGCGCTGTTCGCTGCCGCGCTCATCTGGATCATCTCGCTCGCCAGCTACGAGCCGGCCGACCCGGTGTGGTTTTTCAGCGCCGGCGCGCACGGCGCCCCCGCGAACTTCGCCGGCCGGGTCGGCGCGTTCGTCGCCGAACTCTCCTTCCAGCTGTTCGGCTACGCCGCCTACGTCGTCCCCGCGGCGATGGTGATCATCGGGTGGAACTATTTCTGGTGCCGATCGCTCGATGCCGCGGCGACGAAAGCGATTGGCGCCGTGCTGCTCTTCTCCTGCATCAGCGCCTTCCTCAGCCTGGCGTTTGGAACGCTCGAAGTCGCTGGCAAGCCGTTCCGCGCCGGCGGCTATTCGGGCGAGTTCCTCGCCACCGAAATGTCCGAGTACTTGAACCGGACCGGATCGGTGATCGTCATCCTCACGCTGATCTTCCTCGGCATCATCATGTCGACGCAGTTCTCGTTCGGCCGCTTCTTCGGGGCGATCGGCGGGTCGCTGAAAGATGCGGCGCTGCGCGGCACCGACGCGCTGCATGAGTGGCAGGAGGCGCGCCGCCGGAACAAGCAGCGCCGGGAGGTGATCGCCAAGCACACGAAGAAGGCCGCCGCTGTCGACGCGCCGCCGCCGAAAATTCCACTGCCGGCGCCGCCGGTCGTCGCCGAGGCCGAGCCGCCGAAGACCGCGAAAAAGCGGATCACCGACACCGTCGCGCGCGCGTTCCGCCGCTCCGCCGCGGACGAAGACGAGGCGCCCGAGCCGGCGCTCGCTGGCGCCTCGGCGACGACCGCCGGCGCGGCGCCGCCCAGGCCGATCGTTCCGCCGAAGCCGCCCAAGGTGAACCTGCCCAGCAACACGCTGCCGCTCTCCGATCCGGAACCGATCTCGAAGGCCCCGGCCGAGCGACGCAAGGGGGACTACACGCTGCCGCCGCTCGCGCTGCTCGACGCGTCGAAAGCCGAGCGGAAGATCGACGAGCGCGAGCTGATGGAACGGGCGCGTTTGCTCGAGGAGAAATGCCGCGAGTTCGCGGTCGAAGGCAGCGTCGTGCAAATCCATCCCGGCCCGGTGGTGACGACGTTCGAGTTCAAGCCGGACGCCGGGGTGAAATACGCAAAGATCACCGGTCTTGCCGAGGATCTGTGCCTCGCGATGCAGGCCGACTCGGTGCTGATCGACCGCATTCCCGGGAAGTCGACCGTCGGCATCCAGATTCCGAACCGCACCCGCGAACAGATTTCGCTGCGCGAGCTGCTCGAGTCGGAAGCCTACAAGCGGTCGACGTCGAAGCTGACGATCGCGCTCGGCAAGACGATCCACGGCGAGCCGTACATGGCCGATCTGTCGACGATGCCGCACCTGCTGATCGCCGGCTCGACCGGCGCCGGCAAATCGGTGGCGATGAACGGCATGCTCACCAGCATCCTCTACCGCGCCACGCCGGACGACGTGCGGCTGATCATGATCGATCCGAAGCGCCTGGAGCTCGGGATGTACGAAGACATCCCGCACCTGATGACGCCGGTGGTCGTCGATCCCAAGCAGGCCGCCAACGCCCTGCGCTGGGCGGTGCGCGAGATGGAGGAACGCTACAAAACGCTGGCCGCCGTCGGCGTGCGCAACATCGAGCAGTACAACCGCAACATGCAGGCGGCGATTACCGCCGGCGAGAAGCCAGAAGAGGGCAAAGAGCTCAAGCTGCTGCCCTTCATCATCGTCGTCATCGACGAGCTCGCCGACCTGATGATGGTTGCGAGCAACGAAGTGGAGCTGTCGATCGCGCGGCTGGCGCAGATGGCGCGCGCCGTCGGCATCCACCTGATCCTGGCGACGCAGCGGCCGTCGGTCGACGTCATCACCGGCCTGATCAAGGCGAACCTGCCGTCGCGGATCGCCTTCCGCGTCGCCTCGAAGATCGACTCGCGAACCATTCTCGACGGCAATGGCGCCGAACAATTGCTCGGCAAAGGCGACATGCTGTTCCTGCCGCCGGCTACCTCGCGCTTCATCCGCGTGCACGCGCCGTACATTTCGGAGCAGGAAACGGCGCGGCTCGCCAGTTTCCTGCGCAAGCAAGGCAAGCCGGTCTACGACGAGACGATCACCGCCGAGGAAAAAACCGCCGCCGACGGCATCGAGTTCGACAAGGACGATCTCTACGACGAGGCGGCGCGTATCGTCGTCTCGAGCGGCCAGGCGTCGATCTCGTACCTGCAGCGGCGGCTGCGGATCGGCTTCAGCCGCGCCGCACGCCTGGTCGACATGATGGAGATGGAAGGGCTGGTGTCGCCAGCCGTCGGTGGCAAACCGCGCGAGGTGCTCGTCGACAAGGGGTACTTCGAGGAAGTCGACGCGCAGTTGCGATGACCACGGGTAGCACCATGGGAAGACGTATTTGTCTCGGCATTCTCTGCGGCCTGTGGCTGGAAGGCCTGGTGTTGGCAGCGCCACCGGCGCGCACGATGTACACCGACACGCTTGCGCACGAGCAGACCGTGCGCGCGGCGCTGATGGCGTCTGACGCGACGCCGGCGGTCCTCGCCGACGTGCGCGCGGTGATCGCGACCTACGCGTCGCTGGTTCGCCGCTATCCGGCGAGCGGCTACAGCGACAACGCGCTGTGGCAGGCGGGCCGGCTCGCGCTCGACGCGTTCCTGCGGTTCGGTGAGACGGCCGATCGCGACATCGGCGTGAAATTACTACGACGGCTCGCCGCCGGCTATCCGTCGAGCACGCTCGCGGCGGAGGTTCCGGCGCAGCTGGCGGCCGTGGAGAATGAAGAATTGACGCCGTCGGTGCCGAAGGAGCCCACCGTCCGGAGCACGTCAACCGAGCCGCCGCGACCGGTGCCCGGCCACGACCGCGTCGCAACGATTCGCGAAATCAAACGCACGGTGCTCGGCGATGCGGTCAGGGTGACGATCGAGCTCGATGGCGAAGTGCCATTCCACGACGAGCGGATTGCCGATCCCGATCGTGTATTCATCGATCTGCCGTCGACGCGGCCGAGCGCGGCGCTCGCCGACAAGACGCTACGGTTCGCCTCCGATGCCGACGTCGTCCGCCAGGTGCGGATCGGCCGGCATCCGAACAATACGACACGCATCGTCCTCGACGCGGGCGGCGTCGCCACCTACAGCATCTACCCCCTCTACAACCCGTATCGCCTGGTGATCGACTGCGTGCGGCCGACCGCGCCGCGGCTGGCCGAAACGATCGCGCCGAAGCCGGCCGAGACCAAGCCGGCGGAGCCGAAGCCGAAGTCGATCGAAGCCAGGTCGGGTTCAACCAAGCCGATCGAGTCGAAACCGATTGAACGGGCGATCGCGCCGAGAACGATTGAGCCGAAGCCGATTGAGTCCAGACCGGTACAGGTGCTTCCATCGCGATCGCTGACGGCCGGGTGGACGCGCCGGTTCCCGTACGGCAGGCCGGTGAACGGCGCAGCGATCACTCGTGCATTGACCGCGGGTGAAATGGTGACCACTGTCGTCGCGACGCCCGCACCGGTTCCGCCACCGCCTGCGCCGCTGCCAAGCTCGCCGCTGCCGGCAATCGCGACGACCGGCGGCCTCTCGATCGCGCGGCAGCTCGGGCTGGGCGTCTCGCGCATCGTCATCGACCCCGGCCACGGCGGTCACGATCCAGGCGCGAAAGGCAAGGGCGTTACCGAGGCGGAGCTCGTGCTCGACATCGCGCTGCGCGTCGAGAAACTGCTGCAGGAGGTGCCCGGCGTCGACGTGATCCTCACCCGCCGCACCGACGACTTCGTGGCGCTGCCCGAACGCACGGCCATCGCCAACCGTGAAGGCGCCGATCTCTTCCTGTCGATTCACGCCAACGCGAGCCCCAACGCGCTGGCGCACGGAATCGAGACCTACTTCCTGAACTTCGCGACCAACACCAGCGCCGCCGCCGTTGCGGCGCGCGAGAACGCTGCCTCGACGCTTTCGATGGGCGAGATGCCCGACATCGTCAAGGCGATCGCGTTGAACAACAAGGTGGACGAGTCGCGCGACTTCGCCTCGCACGTGCAGCGCGCGATGCTCGAGCGGCTGCGGACGTCGAACAAGACGCTGAAGGATCTTGGCGTGAAGCAGGCGCCGTTTGTCGTCCTCATCGGCGCGACGATGCCGAGCGTGCTCGCGGAGATCTCGTTCGTGACCAATCCGCAGGAAGCGCGGTTGCTGAAGGGGAACGCCTACCGCCAGAAAATCGCCGAGTCGTTGTTCAACGCGATCAGGAAGTACCAGACGTCGCTGAAGGGCGCGACGGCCATCGCATTGCAGTGAAGCCTTAAGCCTCGAGCCTCAAGCCAGCCGCAAGCCTTCAGCCACCGGCATGAGGCTACGGGCGTGAGGCTTGCGGCTTGAGGCTCGCGAGGTCTACGTAGACTGCCAGCGCCGCCACAGGAACATCAACGCGGCCATCACCGCGCCGAGCAGCATCGCACCGAGGACGATCGCGCCAGTCAGGCCGAGCGACCCGATCAGGACGTCGGCGAGCTGCGACAGGCCGCTCTCGTCCTTCGGCGGCGAGATGATCTTGACGATGACCGGGTTCTGCGCCTGAATCAAAAGTGTTCGAACGCGAGCGCCGCCAGCGTCCGGACCGCCACTCCGCTCGGCCCTTTCGGCAGGTATGGCCTCGGTTCCTCCGCCCACGCGGTACCGGCGATGTCCAGGTGCGCCCACGGCACGCTGTCCGCGAACTCCTTCAGGAACATTGCCGCGGTAATCGAGCCGGCGGCGCGGCCACCAGTGTTCATCATGTCGGCGATGTCGCTCTTGATCTGCTCGCGGTAGTCGTCGAACAGCGGCATCGGCCAGGCGCGATCACCGGCACGGTTTGCGACCCGCCGCACCGTGTCGATCCACGCGTCGTTGTTGCCAAACAGGCCGGTGGTCACCTTTCCCAGCGCCACGACGACCGCGCCGGTGAGCGTCGCGACGTCGACCAGATGCGTCGCGCCAAGCTGCCGCGCATACCACAAGCCGTCGCCGAGAATCAGACGCCCTTCGGCGTCGGTATTGATCACTTCGACCGTCTTGCCAGCCGCGCTCTTGAGGATGTCGCCTGGCTTGATCGCCCGTCCGCCCGGCATGTTCTCGGTCGTCGGCACGATGCCGATGACGCGCATCGGCGCCTTCAGCAGCGCGATCGCGCGCATCGCGCACGCCACCGCGGCGCCGCCCGACATATCGTCTTTCATCAATTCCATGCGATCGGCCGGCTTGATCGAGATGCCGCCCGTATCGAATGTGATCCCCTTCCCGACCAGCCCGAGTACAGGAGACGACGGCGCGCCCGCAGGTTCCCACCGGAAGACGATGAGGCGCGGCGGTTCGGCGCTGCCGCGCGCGACGCCGAGCAGGAGGCCCATGCCGAGCTTCTCGATTTGCGTTTCGTCGAGGATCTCGGTTTTGACGCCGGCGTCGGCCGCAAGCGCGGCGGCACGCTTCGCGAACTCGCGCGGCGTCAGCGTGTTACCCGGCTCGTTCGCCAGTTCGCGCGCGAGGTTGCTGCACTCGGCGAGGATCCGGCCGCGCGCGACAGCATCGGCGCTCGCGTTGTCGTTTCCGTCCGGCAGCACAACCGTCCAGGTCGGCGGCGGCGGCGGCGGCGGCTCGCCGGTTTTGTACGTGCCGCAGTGAAACTCGGAGAGCGTCAGCCCTTCGCTGACCGCCTGCGCGAGCTCGGGCGTCGGCCCAATCCCGCGAACAGTAAAGGCGGCCCGGCCGACATGGCGGTTGCGCGCCGCGAGCCCGGCTGTCGCTGCCAGTTTCCGCAGCAGTTCGCTGCCCCGATCGCCCGACCCGCCGCCGACAAGCGCGACGCGCCGCGCCCGCCAGCCGCTGTCGGTAATCGGCGTGACGAACAGATCGAAGGTTTTGCCCTGGAACTCTTTGGATTGGATCGCGCGCGCGAGCTCGCCGCCGGTCGCGGCGTCGAGGCCGGTGACCGCCGACGGCGCCTCGTCCTGAAACCACGGCACGATCAAAAGATCGGTGTCTATGGCGGCAAGGGGACCGCCCGTGCAGGCAACCGTCATCGAAGTCGAAGCTGAAGGCATCCCGTTATTATCACTGATGCCGCTTGCCGTTGTCGGGTCGGCCTTGTACAATTTTGTCAAGCCTGCCGCCGAAGCCCGGGGATCGAGATCAGGTCGAAGGAATGCACCATGAACCACTTGCGACGACGCGCGTGGGCCGGCGCAGCGTCCCTGCTGCTCGCCGCGGCGATGGGTTTCACGGCATCCGCGCAGAAGCCCGACAAGGACGCCAAGGACAATCCCGATAGCCGGAAGCCGCAGCTGAAGCTCAAGGCGCAGCCGGTGATTGCGATGGCGCCAGCGCGTATCGTCTTAACGGCCGAGCTGGTTGGCGGCGCAAACGACTTCGAAGACTTCTACTGTCCGACGATCGAGTGGGAATGGGGCGACGGCACCCAGTCGGAATCATCGAGCGACTGCGCGCCGTACGAGCCGGGCAAGTCGGAGATCAAGCGGCGCTACACCGTCGAGCATGTGTTTCGCGCCGGCGCGTACCGCGTCATGTTTCACCTGAAGCGACGCGACAAGTCGATCGGCGCCGCAAGCGTCAATATCCAGGTCCGCCCGGGCCTGCGCGACGGCCTCCAGTAACGACCAGCCGAATCCCACTTCCGGACATCGACCCGGCCGGCGGCCAATTGCCGGCCAGTTTTCTCAGGGATTTCGCCGCGACGGACCGTTCGAACGTGGCACGCGCTTGGCGATAGGACCGGGGTCGTGCCTCTTCGATTCCGATTTGCCCAGGCACTGCTTGCGATCGTGATTGGCTGCACCGCACTCGCCGCGGTGGGCCTCACCGCGCCCGCCGATGCGCCGTTCAGCATCGTCGTGCGGCCGGTCTTCGTATCGCTTGGCGTCGACGTCGACGTCAAAGTGTGGAGCATGCATCTGCATTTCGCGTGGTCGGCGCTTCCGCCGGCCGCCGCATCAACCAAAGCGGCAGGAACCGAGTTCTAAATACCTCATGGACGCTCTTTTCCAGGACATCAAGTACGCCATTCGTCTGTGTCTGCGCACGCCGGGTTTCACGGCGGTGGCCGTGATCGCGCTGGCGCTGGGCATCGGCGCGAACACCGCCATCTTCTCCATCGTCAACGCCGCGTTGATTGAAAAACTGCCCTACAAAGAACCGCATCGCCTGGTCGCGCTCTGGGAAGAAAGCACGCGGCGGCCAGGGCGCGCCAACGTCGTCGGACCGTCCAATTACCTGCGCTGGCGGGAACGGGCGACGGCATTCGACGGCATGGCGGGACTCGTCGAAACGCGGATCGCACTCACCGGCAGCGGCGACCCGGAGGAACTCACCGTTCAGAACGTGACGGGCGATTTCTTTCCAATCCTCGGCGTCGCGCCGCTCGTCGGCCGGACGTTTTCCGATGCCGAATACAACGACGAGAATTCGCCGGCCGTGATCCTGACCTATCACGTGTGGCGGCGCCGGTTCGGCGGCGATCCGGCGATCGTCGGCAAGCCGCTGCAGCTGAACGGCGCGCCGCTAACCGTCGTCGGCATCATGCCGCCGGACTTTCAGCTGCAGCTGCGCTCGAATTCGCTGGTCGCAAAGCCGATCGACCTGTGGCGTCCGTGGTATTTGGGGCCGGAATCGCGCACCCCGCGCGGCCGGTTCATGTCGGTGATCGCGCGACTGAAGCCTGGCGTCTCCGTCAGCGAGGCCGAGACGCAGATGAAAACGATCGCCGCTGGCCTGACGTCCGAATTTCCGCAGTTCGACACCGGCTGGACCGTGCGCGTGCTGTCGATGCGTGACGAGCTGTCGCGCGACTTCCGGCCGGCGCTGCTCGTCCTCACCGGCGCCGTCGCGTTCGTCCTGCTGATTGCCTGCGCGAACGTCGCCAACCTGCTGCTGGCGCGAGGCGCCGTGCGGCAGCGCGAGATCGCCGTCCGCGCGGCGCTCGGCGCGCAGCGCAGCCGCATGGTCCGGCAACTGCTCACCGAAAGCCTCGTCCTCGGCGCGCTCGGCGGCGTCGCCGGCCTTTTCGTGGCGAGGTGGGGTCTGGATCTCCTGCTCGCGATCAGCCCAATCGACGTCAGCGCCTTCGATCACCTGACGCTGAGTTATCCGGTGCTCGTGTTCACGGCGGGCGTGTCCATCCTCACCGCGGTCGTCTGCGGTTTCGCGCCGGCGTTCGAAGGCTCGCGCACCGATGTGCAGGAGGCGTTGAGGGACGGCGCGCGGCAGGTTGGCAGCGGCCTGCGCGGCACGCGGCTTCGGCACGCGTTCGTGATCGCCGAAGTCGCGCTCGCGGTGGTACTGCTCGTCGGCGCCGGCCTGATGTTGCGAACATTCGCCTCGCTGCAACGCGTCGATACCGGCCTCGACACCAGCAACGTGATCACGATGCGCGTGTCGCTGCCGGCGCGCAAATACGACGATGCAAAGGCGCTGCGGTTCTTCCACGATGCAGCGCGTCGAGTCGCGTCACTTCCCGGCGTGCAAGCGGCTGGCATCGTCAGCTACCTGCCGTTCGCCGGGCTTGGCGCCGCGACGCGCGTCACCATCGTCGGCCAGCCGCCGCGGCCTCCGGGACAGGACCTCACGACCGACGTCACGGTATGCGACAACGGCTACTTGCAGGCGCTGAGGGTTCCGCTGCTCAAAGGCCGGTTGTTCACCGAGCGCGAGATGCGCGAGAAGTCGAACGTCGTCATCATCAACGAGACGATGGCGCGCCAGCATTTCGGCGGGCAGGACCCAATCGGCCAGCGCGTCGTGATCAACATGACCGATCCCAACGTGCCGACTGAAATCATCGGCGTGGTCGGCGACACGAAGTTCACCGACGTCCGCGCCGAGAGCCGTCCGGCCAGTTACTGGCCGCACCCACAGCTCGAGTACAACTCGATGACCATCGCGGCGCGGACGGCGGGCGACCCGCAGACCTTTGCGCCGACGATCGAGCGCGAGATTCACGCGCTGGATCCCGACCAACCTGTCTCCGACGTGCGGACCATGGATCAGTGGGTGTCGCGATCGCTGGCGCAGGCGCGCTTCAACTCGCTGCTGCTCGCCACGTTCGCGGCGCTCGCGCTGCTGCTCGCCGCGATTGGAATCTACGGCGTCATGTCCTATGCGGTCAGCCAGCGGACCTCGGAGATCGGCATTCGACTGGCGATGGGCGCGGCGATGCGCGACATCCTGGCGATGATCATCGGCGACGCGATGCGGCTGGCCGGGATTGGGCTCGCGATTGGCGTCGTCCTCGCGCTGGTGCTCAGTCGCACTCTCGCCACTCTGCTTTACCAGGTCACCGGCACCGATCCGTTGACGTTTGCGGCGGTCGTCGGCGTGCTCGCCGCCGTTGCGCTCGTCGCGAGCTATCTGCCGGCGCGCCGCGCCGCGCGCATTCCGCCGGTCGAGGCGCTGCGCTATCAATGATCGACACGGTCCGCCAGAATCTCCGCTACGCGATCCGGACCTGCCTCGGCGCACCCGGATTCACGCTGCTGGCAGTCGTGACGATCGCGGTCGGCGTCGGCGCCAACGCGGCGATCTTCAGCGTCGTCAACGCCGTTCTGCTGCGGCCGCTGCCGTTCCCGCGCGCCGACGAACTCTACCTGCTGCAGCAGACGAACGCGCAGGCGCGGCAGGCCAGCGGCAACGCGTCGCCGGCCGACGTCCTCGACTGGCGCGCGCGGACGCGCAGCTTCGCGGCGATTGCGGCATTCAGGGACGACGCCTACGTGCTTGGCGGTGATCGTCCCGAGCGCCTCGGCGGCGCGATCGTCAACGCGAACTTCTTCGACGTACTTGGTGTCAAGCCGGCGCTCGGCCGCACGTTCGTGCCGGGCGACGAGCAGCGCGGCAGCCGGGTCGTCGTTCTGAGCGACGGCCTGTGGCGCGAACGGTTCGGCGCCGACCCGTTGGCCGTCGGCCGCAGTATTCGCCTGAATAGCGAGACCTACACCATCGTCGGCGTCTTGCCGCCGCGGATCGACTACCCGGACCAGGCGCGGCTATGGACGCCGCCGCACTGGCGGATGCCCGACGATCCGTTGCTGCCGGCCGAGGATCCATCGCCGCAGCGCGGGCATTCGTACGTCTTCGTCGTTGGACGAGTGAAGCCGGGCGTGACCCGCACGGCGGCCGAGACGGACCTTGGCGCCGTCGCGGCGCAACTCGCGCGCGAGTTCCCGACGACCAACATGAACGTCGGGGCGACACTGCTGCCGCTGCGCGACGATCTCGTCGGCGACGTGAGGCCCACGCTGCTGCTGTTGTTCGCTGCCGTCGGCATGCTGCTGCTGATCGCCGCGTCCAACGTATCGGCGCTGCTCATTGCGCGGGCGACCGCGCGCACGCAGGAGATCGCGGTCAGGCTGGCGCTGGGCGCCTCGCGCGCACGCATCCTCGGACAACTGTTGACCGAGAGCGTCGTCCTCGCCGTGATCGGCGGCACAGGCGGTGTGCTGCTCGCGATGTGGGTCGTGCCGCCGCTCGTCGCAATCAGCCCTCGTGACCTCGGCGTCACCGAGGTGCCCATCGACGCGCCCGTTCTCGGGTTCAGTCTCGCGGTGTCACTGGTCGCCGGCGTGCTGTTCGGGCTCGCTCCGGTGCGCCAGGCGTTCGGCATCGACCTGCACGGCGACCTCAAACGGTCGTCGCGGCACGGCACCAATCCGAGCGATCGTCGGGTGCGGTCGACGCTGGTCGCGGCGGAAATCGCCTTGTCGATGGTGCTCGTGGTCGGCGCCGGGTTGACGGTGCGCAGCTTCGTGCGGCTGCAGCAGGTGCCGACCGGCTTCGCCATCGATCGCCAGCTGACGGCCACCGTGAACCTGCCGCAGACGCGATATCCGACACCGCTTCGCAAAGCCGAGTTCTGGGAGCGCGCGGTCGAGGCGCTCCGCACCGTGCCGGGTGTCGAGACAGTAGGCGCGACGAGTCGCCTGCCGCTGTCGGGCGGCAACAGTTCGCGCAGCCTCGTCGTCGACGGCAATACCGATCAGGCATCGCAACCGACCGTCGATTACCGCACCGCGTCGTCCGACTACTTCCGCGCGCTCGGCATCCCGCTGCTGCG
>Ga0075425_100005552_pt1 | contig 13125 bp, 13 predicted proteins | sample SoiMethybrSBSTD4_FD_75300 | JGI IMG/M metagenome (GOLD analysis project Ga0075425, IMG submission 75300) | Bulk soil microbial communities from a Populus tree surrounding site in Tennessee, USA - Soil MetaG P. TD hybrid SBSTD4 | ecosystem: Environmental > Terrestrial > Soil > Tree plantation...
ATACGTAATTCGGCGCATTCCCAGGCTCCGCACAAGTGATCGGCCAAGCTAATGAGCGCTGATCTTATAGGACGGTCGAGCGTCGCCGTCAAGAGAAACCTTCACAATAAGCACACACCCAGCGCTCCCGGCGCTACCGCCTGCTGCTCATCGCGTCGACTATGTCTTTTCGCGGATGGATGCGTCCGAAGTTGACCCATTACCCAACGTCGTCAGTTCAATCCGACCTTCCATCCGAGGCTTCAATAGTAGGAAATCCTCGCAGTAGAGGTGGAGGCTGTCCGCCTTCTGTCCGTGAACTAAATTAGCGCCAGCACATTCCAACGTGCCCCCAAGAGCTTGGATCGCACTGTAAAGCTTTCGCGGGTTTCGTGGGAATTCATTGGTGCTGGTCGCGAGCAGGGATGTCTTCGCAACCCAATTGGCGTCGTAACCGCGCGGTCGAGCAAAGCGGGAATGAAGTCAAAGGCCGGCGGCGCGGAGACTCGTAACGAAGTCGACTGTGGCGAAATTCCCGGAACCTGTGACGAAATCCACGCCGGATGTACCCGAAGTGGGGTCGGCTGGTACGAAGTCGCTGGAATCTGCTTCGTGTCTGGTCACCGTGGGGACCTCCTGCGCACACTCACTCACGCCGATCGGCGAACGGGCTAGGTAGCCGCCACCACGAAAGGTGAGTTCACGGGCGCTGCTTGCTGCTTGCAGATCTCGATCGTTGGCCAGCGTTCGATCACGAATGTGCCGTCGTTGAAGGCCAGAATGAAGAAGAAGATCAGGTTCATCGTTTGGCACCTCGACAGTCGTCGCAGCGCCATTTGGCAGGGGAGATCTCGGACAGGAACGTGTCGAGCAGATCCATTTGGAGAACTGCCCGCCCTCCCGCCGTGCCGGACCAGACACCCGCAACGCTCTCCGTCACGAGGGTGCGGTCGATCCAGTCGCGGTGCGCGCAGGCGGCTGCGGCCATGAGCGACGTGGCCAGGAGCAGGCGCCCGAGAGATCGCATCGGTCAGTCAACTCGTACTCATCCGATGCAGAGACCCGCGCGAACGGGACCTTCTCTGAGAACGGCAGGGGCTGCGGAAGTTGGCGAGGAAGAGGAAAGGTGAGCGCACATCAAAGAGGGAAGAGCAGAGGGCCACGGTGGGCCCCGAGAGAAGGGACTCGAAGAGGAGCCGGAGTCTACGTCAGGTTTCGACGTGATCAATTGGTGGAACGAACAGTGCAGTCGAGGAGCTACCGGAGGGGACACGGCTTCGACGCCCGCGATGTCATCGACCAGGGTCACGATGTCGTCACCATCAGCCCCGTCGTAGATTCCTGCTATCCACGTTGGATCGGAAGGGCTGGCAAAGGCGATGAGAGGAAGCAGGACGAGCGTCACGACGATGGGGAGAAGCGTCGAGACTGATCGCTGCACAGAGTGGTGCGACCCAGTCGCTGGCGTCAGCTGTCGTGGACATGAACCTGAGCGGATCCCGAGCCTCCCATAGTCGCGCGGCCAGTCGCGAAGTGCGGAGGGGACTCTAGGCGAGGTCGACCGGCTCAGTCAAGGAAATGCCAACGGTAAGCACACCAACAGGGTACCGGTCTCGGTGAGAGGGGGCTTGCACGCTCCGATCGGCATTGACGTCTGGCGCAGACGACTCTAGACTTCGCTGTACTTCGCGGCGGTGGGGCGGGTCGATGAGCGCGTCACCGATGTAGCGCGCCGAATCTCTCGAGGTGCTCGTTGGCTTTGTGCCACACACCGCCGGCGTTGTCGCTCGGGGGACAGGGGTGACCCCGTCAACACTATGATGTTCTTCAAGGCTACTGAGGAAGACCGGAATCAGATCGCTGATGTTTACCATCGGATAAATTGTACGGTCCTCGCGGGGCGAACTACGTTCGGTTGGGATGTAGTCCTACTTCCCACCCATACATAGGTTGCGTTTGGTCGGGAAGCACCCGCGCGGCAAGAATGGCACGCCGACGACTGAGACCCACCAGGGTAGCCGTCCGCCTAGCGTGCTAGTGTTGCCTACGCCCTAAACTGTGATCGCAACGCTCGTTGTTCGCGGCACATGTCGGATGACCAGGGCGACGGACCGCCCCGCCGGCCTGACAGAGAGGCGACAATGGCAACGATCTTGATCACGGGATGTCGATCCGGCATCGGTTACGAGACGACGCTCGCGTTCGGCCGCCGGGGCGACGCGGTCCATGCGACGATGCGCGACCCATCGGTCGATCACCGGCTTCGCGACGCGGTCGCGCGCGAATCGTTGCCCGTTGTTATTCGCGGGCTCGACGTCACCGATGGCACCGCGATACGCGATGTCGTCGCCGGCATCGTCGCCGAACGAGGCGACATCGACGTGCTCGTGAACAACGCAGGCATCGGCTTCGTCGAAGCAATCGAGGAGGCGGACGAAGCGCGAGCGCGACTCGTTTGGGAGACGAACTTCTGGGGTCCGATCCACCTTTGCCAAGCCGTGCTGCCGCACATGCGCGCGCAGCGCGCCGGCGTGATAGTCAACCTTTCGACCGTCGGCGCACGCTTCCCTGGAGGGGGGTGGCTAGCGATGTACGCCGCCACGAAGCAGGCGATCAGCCGGATGGGCGAGTCGTTGAACGCAGAGCTCGTCGGGACCGGCGTGCGTGTCGTTGCGATCGAACCGGGATTCTTCGCGACCGAGATCTACGGCGATCGCAGACGAGCGTCGATCGACCCGGCGTCACACTACGCCACCGCGCTGGCACAAGCGGACGACAGAGTCGCAGCAGGAATCGCGAACGGCGCCAATCCGGCGGCCGTCGCGCACGCGATCGTGGCCGCGGTCGACGATCCGACGACGCCGGCGCGCGTGCTCGTCGGTGAGGATGCGCTCGCCCGCTGGGACGAGTTTCGGCGTGCACTCATCAAGCAGTGGCAGGCCGAGCAGGTGAGCGAGTAACGGTGTCCGCGACCGTCTGGGTCATCGGCGCGCGCCCCTCGTAGTGCCTGGCTGTCAGGCGCCTGGCGTCCGTTGCTCACGAACGGTAGCAGCGCGTCGGGCCCTGTTCGGGTACCAGAGGGGTAAACTGTGGCATCGGCTTCGGAGGCCTGAGTCGCCTTGGCTCCCTGCGCGCGGCCACATTCACGAACTCTCGAGGAAGGTATCATGTCAAAAACTCAACCCGCCCACGACGAGGCGCCGCTCACCCCGAGCCAATTGGTATTTCTCGACAATGTCGCTGCGACTGAGCGGATGCCCGCGGACATGGCTCGACGGCTCGCTCAACAACGATTGTACCTGTCTGCCCCCAATGCGACGGTCGATCTATCCGGCCATCTGAAGCGGCATGGCGAGTTGGCCGATTGTTGGGAGATCGATCTGCCCGCAAATACCACCGTCGGTCTCCCTGGCCGCACGCAGGAGCGGATGGACCCGAAGTCGATGCCGAAGGCTCTCCTTGGCAAGACGAAAACCGACGGGTGCCGACCGCCTTGGGCCGACCTCGTGTATCACCCGAAGCTGAGTGGCGTGCCGGATAGGTCGCCGGCCTCGTTGCGAACGATCAAAGGCCGCAGGCTCCAGCCGACATATGGTGTCTTCGGATCGGATGATCGCAAGGCCTATTATCCTTCCGGCTATCCCTGGCGCTGTATCGGTCGCGTCTTCACTTGGACGGATGCCTCCCAGCCGGGCTGGAGCTGGTACGGGTCGGGTGTCCTAGTGGGGCCGCGACATGTGCTCACCGCGGGACACGTCGCGCCGTGGGGGTGGCCGCACTGGGGCATGCTGTTTGTCCCAGGCTATTACGATGGGAGCTCTGTCGTCGGGTCCGGCGCAAACTCCTGGGTGTCTGATTTTCGCAGCCTGGACTCGGGAGCCGCGTCAGTGTCCGCTCACGACATCAGTCTCCTGCGGCTCTACGACCCTCTCGGCAACCAGCTCGGGTATTTCGGCTCTAAGGTTTACGATCACGCCTGGCAGGGTGGCAACTATTGGACCCTCGTAGGCTATCCGAGTATGATGACCTCCGAACGCCCTTCGTACCAGGTCGGGATACCGGTTCTCGACAACGACGTCGACGGCGACGCGATGGAGTTGGAGCACCAAGGCGACGTGACCTCAGGTGACTCGGGCGGGCCATTCTTCGGGACTTGGTCGGACGGAATTTCTTACGCCATAGGAACTGTGAGCGGCGGCGAGAAGATCACGGGCCGCGGTCAGGATGAAGACAACAACATCTGTGCCGGTGGCCAAGCCTTGGTAAATCTGATCAGTTATTGGTTGACGAACTGGCCGTAGCTCGCTCCGCCGTGTTGCAAACGACGCCTGTGGCATTGGCTCCTAAAGGCTCCTGGGGGTGTCCGAGTCTGGCACCTTATGTCACGGGACGGGGGCCACGAGGGGGGCGACCGCTACCGGAGGGTTGCTAATGTTGGCTATCCTCGTGACTGATGAAGAGGTCGTGGGGTTTCGTGCCTGAGGGACACGGTATCAGAGCAGCCCCATCGCACGCCAGACGGGCACGCTCGCGCAGAGAGCCGCGAGCGTGAGGAGACCGTAGGCGAGCGCGGCCAGCCGGAGCACCTCGGCCGTCGTCTCCGCTCGAACGCTAGCCGAGCGCGGCCGGCCGGTCAGCAAGGCCATCTCGCCGAACGGAGCGCCCGGGCCCAGCGAGTTGACGCGGCTCTCGTCGCCCTCGGACGCCGCGACATACACTCCGAAGGCGCCCTTGACGACAAGGTAGAAGGCGTCGCCCGGATCTCCCTGCTGGACCATCGTGGCGCCGGCCTCCACGGACACGATCTCGAGATAGGCGGCCAGCTTCGCGAGCGTGACGCGATCGAGCCCGGCGAAGAGGTCGACCCGGGTCAGGACCGACGCGTACTCGATGCCGGGCGGCTGGCGAGGCGGCATGGACGGTGCCGGAGCTTATCAGAGGCAGGGGTCTACGTGTCGTGCGCGACGAGGATGGCACTGCTCGCCCATCTCGTCGAGCCCGAACGCATGTTGCGAAGGCCCTCTCATGAATGACGAGTTTTCTCCAGGGAGAGGAAGGCCTGCGGTTTCCCTCCGGCGAGCAGTGCTAACATGTCGGGCCCTGACCCGATGAACGCGAGAGCTTCGAGAGTACGGTGGGCCACAGTGCTGGCTGCGAGCGCCGGCCTTGCCGCCACACCTTTGCCTTCGTTCGCCGTCTCCGTCCAGGAGGCCTTGCTCCTCGCCGTGCCGGCTGTCGCGCTCGTCAGCGCCGAAGTCAAGGCGAGCGCGACGGTGAATTGTGGCCAGGGTCCCATCACGGTCAGCCCGAAGCCGTTCATCGAGGTCGGCACTGGATGGTTCGTGGATGGTCGGGGCTACCTCATCACCAACGCGCACGTCATCGATCCCGCACACCGTGTGCCGCCGTGGGTCGAGTTCAACCTGAAGCTGAGGGCGGTAGAGGAAGGCTGTGTATACCCCGCGCTGAAGGCGCGCGGGCTCGCGCGGGGTCAGCGGCCTGACCTCGAGGAACAGCTGCTGCGCGCGATTCCCATCGCCGCGGTCAAGCTCGCGCCGACGGGGCGGGTAAGCGTGTTGCTGTCCAACGGTGCCAATCTCGAGGCCCAGGTCGCGAAGTTCAGCGCACCCATAACGCTCGACGCCAAGGGCAATCCGCTCAAGGATTCGGGGCGCGATCTCGCCTTGCTGAAAATCCGGGACGGAGCGTATCCGTCCCTGCCGATCACAAACAAGGAGCCCAAGCTCGGCGACGACCTCCACATCCTGGGCTTCCCGGGAGTGGTCAAGGATCACGAGCTCCTCAGCCGGACGGCGTTGAAGGAGGCGTCCGCCACGAAGGGACAGGTGTCGGGTTTCAACACGGACGCCATCGGTCAGGACGTGATCCAGACGGACGCTTCCGCCGTCCATGGAAACAGTGGCGGGCCCGGGGTGGATGACAGCGGCTCGGTCGTCGGCGTCATGACGTTCATCTCCCTCCGCGGCGACGCGGAGGTCCAGGGCTTCAATTTCCTGATTCCCGCCAAGGACGTGCGCGCCTTCCTGGCGGGCACCGCGGTGAAGCCGGGTGAGAGTCGGTTCAATCCGGTATGGGCGGCCGGTGTCACGGCCCTGCTGGGCGAGCGATACTCGCTCGCGCTCGCGAAGTTCCGTGAAGCGGATGGATTGCTGCCGGGCCTCGTGGTAGTTAAGCGCTCGATGCGGGAGGCGGAGTACAGGCTCGCTCACCCGCCGACCCGGCCTTTTCCCTGGGCGTGGACGACCGCCGGCACGCTGGCGCTGCTAAGCGTCAGCACGTGGGGCGTATGGGGAGTCCGACGATGGAAGCGCAATTGGCATCGAGTCCATCCGGGCCAGATCGTCGACTTCCTGGAGAGCGGGTTGAATCCCGTGCTTCTCGATGTGCGCGTCCCCGCCGACTACGCGACCAGTCCGCTCTCGATTCCCAAGGCGATCCGCCTCGACCCCGAGCACATCACCGAGGGGCCCATCGACCTGCCGATCGAGAAGAACCAGCTCATCGTCACGTTCTGCACGAGCCCGGAAGAGCGAACGAGCGCCGAGGTCGCCCGGCTCCTGCGCCGACAGGGGTGGAGCAATGTCCGGATCCTCAAGGGCGGTCTCGGCGCGTGGGCGAACGCCCGTCTGCCCGTGGAGAGCAAATCGCACCTCCCCTCGATCGGGATCGAGATCTACCGGAACCTCACGCACGGCGATATCGAGCGGCGCCACTACGCGCCTGGCGCGGTCATCTTCGAGGAGGGCGACGACCCGCACGGAGAGGCGTACCTCGTTCACGCGGGCACGATCGAGATCGTGAAGCGATCCGCCGGCGGTGACCGCCGCCTCAACCTGGTGAAGGAAGGGGAGCTGCTGGGCGAGATAGGGCTGTTCAGACACGCGCCGCGCTCGGCCGCCGCGATCGCCGTCACCGACGCAGAGCTTCTCGTTATGCGGAACGAACGCCTGGAGTGGCTGATCCGGAACCGGCCCGAGCTCACGCTCGAGCTCCTCAAGTGGCTTTCGGATCAGATCGTGTCGAGGGATTCCTGAAGACTTGCCGGCCGGTGCAGACGCCTGCGAGGCAGGCCAGTGTCGTCTCTCCGCGGTACGAGGTCAGCACGGTGGACGAGCGCCAGCTCCGGCGCCTCAGCCTGGACGAGCGCGGCGCCGAGGGGGCGGCCACGGGCGTCGAGTTCCACCAGCGGTTAATCGGTCACCTGATCCGCCCGCGCCAGCACCGACGGCGGAATCGTGAGGCCGAGGGCCTTGGCGGTCTTGAGGTTGATCACGAGCTCGAACTTCGTCGGCTGCTCGATCGGGAGGTCGCCGGGCTTAGCTCCCCTGAGAATCTTCCCTACGTACTGGGCGGCGTGCCGAAAGTTTTCCGAAAAACTCGGCCCATACGACATGAGTCGCCGGCCGCCCCGTACTCCTGGCTCATGAACATTGTGGGCAGCCGGTTCTTGATCGTGAACTCGACGAGCTGCCGCCGGGCGGTGGGAGTCATCGTGTGGCTCACGAAAACAGCATCGACGCGACTCTTCGTGAGCTCGGAGACTGCGTCCCCGAAATCGTCGCGCCCTCGTACTCTGATGACGACAGGTTGAAGCCGTAGCGTCGACGCAGCGGCCTCGACCTCCTTCCGTAGGTCCTGATGCCACGGTATCTCGGGGTCCCACAACACCGCGACCCGCGAGGTAGTCGGCGCCACTTCCTTGAGGAGCTGCAGCCGTTTGGCACTCATCTCGGCGAGCATGATGGTGACGCCGGTGACGTTGCCGTCGGGCCGCCCAAGGTGGGTGACAAGCCGGCTCCCCACGGCATCGGCGCTGCGTGCCATCACGACCGGGATCGTCGTGGTCGCCTGCTTGGCCGCACGAATGGCCACCGTGACATCGGCAACGAGAACGTCGGGCCTGAGACGAACCAACTCAGCGGCCAAGGTCGGCAAGCGGTCACTCCGACCGAGTTGGTACCGCCAGTCGATCACGAGGTTCTGTCCCTCGACGTAGCCGAGCGCCCGCACCCCCTGGCGCAACGCCTCAGGCGGTGGCGCGTCGGGAGGGTAGAGGTTCATCAGGACACCGACCCGCGATATCTTCCCGGCCTGCTGGGCCGCGCCAGCGAGCGGCGCGGCGAAGGCCCCGGCCACCGAGGTCAGCAGGAAGCGGCGGCGGTCCATCCAGGGACGGTGGGGCAAGCGCGGGTCAGGGTCAAACGTCGGGGCGGTGAGGGCTACTCCAGCCCGAGCCAGCGGTGCGCGTCCTCGACCGTCGAGAAGATCTTGATGTCCGCGCCGCTCTGACTGCGCAGGGTCTGGAACATGCGGACGTAGCCGTAGCCGCTGGAGGGGTTGGCGTCGCTCGCGATGAGCGCGCGACGCGATCCGGGGCCGAAGATGCTGGTGTTGGCGACGAGGCGAACGCCGAGCGCCGTGACTGACACGCTCGTGACGCCCCGAGTATCGATGACGTGGTTCATCGTTGGCCTGAAGTCGGGGTCCGCCGACATTCGTTGCTGCTGGGGTGTGGCATCGGGCTCTTCGGGGGGCCAGCGTCCGAGTCTGGCACCTTATGTCACGGGACGGGGGCCACGAGGGGGGCGACCGCTACCGGAGGGTTGCTAATGTTGGCTATCCTCTTGGATGGGAGAGCGTCCTCATCAAACTCCACAAATCCTCTAAGAGGGTCGGTTCGCCCAACGACTCGTTCGCTCCTTCGCAGAAGCTGAATGACGATCAGAAGCTTGAACTCGTTGATCGCATCATTCGGCCGCGTCACGACACCCGCCTTTCCTCGACCACAATGGTGTCGATGATCGCCTCCTGCTCGTACATCCAGCGACTCAGCCCCCCGGCCATCACTGCGCCGACAATTGGCGCCAGCCAGAACAGCCAGAGCTGTCCGAGATAGTCACCACCGGCAAACAGCGCTGGCCCGGTGCTGCGTGCTGGGTTGACGGAGGTGTTGGTCACGGGAATCGACACGAGATGGATCAGGGTCAGGGCGAGGCCGATGGGAATACCGGCAAAGCCAGTGGCCGCTCCCTTCGACGTAGTCCCAATGATGATCAAAAGGAAGAAGAACGTCATCAGCACCTCGATAGACAGACAACCGGCAAGGCCGTACTTGCCCGGACTGAGATTGCCATAGCCGTTGGCGGCAAAGCCGCCGGGGATCCAGCCGGGCTTGCTCGACGCGATCAGCCACAACGCCGCCGCGGCAGCGATGGCGGCGATGACCTGCGCCACGATGTAGGGGATCACATGACGGTTTGCGCAACGGCCCGCACTCCACAGGCCGAGCGTGACCGCCGGGTTGAAATGGCCGCCCGAAACGTGCCCTACAGCGTATGCCATGGTCAACACAGTCAGGCCGAAGGCGAATGAAACCCCGACAAAGCCGATCCCGAGGCCAGGGAAGGCTGCGGCCAAGACCGCCGCGCCGCAACCGCCCAATACGAGCCAGAAGGTTCCGAGAAATTCCGCGACCATGCGCCGTGACGTAGCGATGTCCATAGATCTCCTCACTCTCGCGCCTAGCGTCCGAAGGCGTCGAGCGCTCACAGAATCGGCATGCAATTGAGACCGCCTGTTCTCGTCGGTACTCTAGTACAGTAGAGGTTCCCACGGTGACCTTCATTCCGCCAATGCTCTGCTCCCGCCTGCCGAGCCCGAGCGTGCTCACCGAGCGCTGTGGCATCGGGCTCTTCGGGGGGCCAGCGTCCGAGTCTGGCAGATTACGTCACGGTGACGGACCCACGGATCGGGCGCCCGCCGCCGGAGGGTGCTAGAGTTGCCTACGCTCTGAAGACCACGCGATGCGCGCCCAATACGGCGCGCTTCGATTGCAGGAATCCGTGAAGCGCTACGCGGAGGCTGCGCGCCGAGACCACGGCGTCAACGTGCAGATCCGCGTGGTGCGGACGTCTACGACCGCATGCCGCAGGTGCTGGGCCGCGACACGGGACACGCCGTCGCTACGCTCGCTAAGCTGGCCGGCGCGGGTCCGGTTCTCGAGCTCGGCATCGGCACTGGCCGCCTCGCGCTACCGCTCGCAGCGCGGGGGCCTCGCCGTGCACGGTATCGATGCGTCTGAGGCAATGGTCAAGAAGCTGCACGGGACGGCAATTTGCTTGAGGGAAGCGTGACTCCCCGCAGTGGTCACGCCGAGGCTCGTCAGATCTTCGTGATCACGCACCTCGACATCATCCCCACGTTCGTCGACCAGGCTCGCCCGGTGCTCAACAAATTCGTGAGTGACAGCACCGGCGACCCCGGGGTCCAGACATTCGCGATGCTGAGCTGGACACCGACCACGAACCACTTTCAGCTCATCGAGGTCTTCGCGAACCAGCAGGCGTTCGATGCCCACGTGAGCGCTCAGCACTCGGTGGACTTTCGGAGCGATCTCCAGGCGACCATCGGCGCTCCCTACGATGAACGGCTCTATCAGTTCGTCAACCGGTGACGCCACGGGTTTCGGCAACGGTTGACGCTGCAGGTCGCCTCCGTTGATGAGGAGCGCCGGCCCACGGTTCCCGAGCAGAATAGGAGCTGGAATACACCCATGCCGTTGGTTCCAAGCCTGCCACTGAAGGATCTGGATCGTTACGCGCTCCCGTTCGCGTACAGCCACCTCGCCACCAGCGCCTCCGTGTCACCGCCGAACGCCTCGCGCGAGCCCTCCGACAGCATCGTGCCGGTCCGCATCACGTACACGTAGTCGGCGATCTCGATCGCGCGCTTGATGTTCTAGCAGGACCGCCTTGCCGTCGCCCGCCAGGCCCTTGATCAGGTCGTAGATGAGTGCGGCGATGCGCGGCTCGACGCCGGCGGTCGGCTCGTCGATCAAACTGGGAGCACGACCGGTGCTGGATGCGCTACGTGAAGCCTCTGGAGCCGCCGGGCGGCTGAGGTGCAGCAGAGCGCCCGCTGTGTGGGCCGTGTGTCGCTCTTCCTCTACCGATCCCGAAGGCCCAGCTTCCTGGCTAGTTCCGCGATCTCTGCCAGAGCGCTGCTCTTTCGTCGTTGCTGACTCGGAGTTCTCTCGGGAAGCCGAGAGTATCGCGCGCGAGCGTGGTCGATGATCTGCTGGGTGATTTCCAGATCGGCCTGGGTGTCGTCTTGCATCAGCATTTCCACGGCGAGCCTTCTCAGATGGTCGGCAAAGTTCTTCATGTGCTCCGGCAGGTGGTCGACGGCATCGGCACCGACGTCTTCCAGGTCACGCAGGATCTCACGCGCCTCCTTGAGCTGTTCGTCGATTCGCTCGAGCCCCGCGGAGGTGCCCCGCCCCCAGAGTCCTTGACCCTGCTCGAGCGCCTTCTTCCGCTCCAGGCGCTCGATATATTCCTGCAGCGACCGGCGGGTCAGACGGCCATCGCCCTGGTACTCATCGTCCTGCTCGATCAGCCGGAGCGCGTTGACCTGCCAGTCGATGTTCATGAGCCTATAGGCGTTCGGGACACTCTTGAGGTCGATTCCGCGGACGACTTTTCGGGTGGGCGCCGAGCTGAAGATACCCCTGAATGTCGGAAGCTCGACCGACGCGCTCTTTCTGTTACGCAGAAGGTTCCGGACCTCGGCGATCAGAGCTTGCAGGGCAGACGAGCCCACTTCACCATGCCAGCCGGTGAGATCGCAGGCCTGAATATTCTTGTAGCCAAACGGTGGCTCGACCGGATCGAGGCGTGCCGGGATCAAGACACTTCTCTTGCGGCCTTCCTGGGCCTCTTCGTCGACCCATGACGAGCCTATCGAGTTCTTCGACCACAAAACGATCACGCAGGCTGCGGGCATTAGCTCGGCCTCGAGAACTTTACGCCATTGCTTGCCCGGCGGAACATTCCGGTCCCAGAAGACCGACCACCCCTGCGCCGAGAGGTGCTGGACCAGCTGACGGGCCCGCTCGGCGTCCTCCTTCGAATAGCTGACGAAGATGTCGGCCATACACGACTCCGTACCCAGGCTCGATCTCATCCGGAGTATAGCCGAGGCGGAACTGGACTCAACGGCCCACTGGCTGCGGTGGGAAGGCCGGCATCAGGGCCGCGCTGGACACCCTAGGGGATTGGGTCAAAGAGGTCGGGGTCAGCATTGAGAGGGCCCCATCAAAGTGGAAATCCCAGGGGGAAAGTAGGGCCGAACAGCGCGCCCATCCGGCCTGGGCCGAGCGGCGCGGGCACCCCCGGCGCGAGTGGACGATCCGCCTCCATCAATAGTGTGGAGCGAGGGAGCGCCTCGGCGCTCGCCTGGATGCGACGTGACGCGTCGCTGGTCGAGGTGGTTGAGTGGATGAACTTGAGTGAGTGTGCGGGAAGCCCCGCCTGACGAGAACAATTCAAACCAAGGGGAGAGCGGGAAACACCTTGAGTCTTGGAGATTGATTGGGAGGAGTTGGTATCCGTCGCAGCTCGTGTTCAGCGAACAAGGGAGTATCAATCTTATATCTGAAGGCCTCGTCGATCTCGGGTACCGGAGAATGCTGTCTGAATGTTCCACACGCTTCGGTACACAACTGGGATTCGCGGGGGGGAGCGACTTGAGTTTGCAGCCGACGTGACTGCCGATGATGTCGTGCGGGGCTTGAAGCGGAAGGGGGATTTCATGTAGGCGCAGCGAGTTTCGGCAGGATGTGGAATTTCGCTTGCCTTCGCTGGTCGCGGTCGGAATGGCGCAATGAGTACGCCATGTCCCTGATTGTTAGTATGACACTGGTCGAAGTGATCCAATCAAGTTACAGGACAGAAGAACCAGCGAACAGGACTGAAACGCGACCTTCAATCCATCGTTCGGTGGCCAGAGCCGTCCGCCACGCGGGTCGCTGTCGGCACCGCGCGGGATAACGGCTCATAGCAGTCTTCGGGATGCCGCAGCTCCAGGACGGCGCGTTGCGCGGCGTTCGCGCGGCGGCGGAAATGCAGGAGGCGCTCGCCTCCTTGATGGCGGGCTTACTGGCGGGTTACACTAACGGCGATGGTCCAGATTCGCCTGTCGCGGGACCTAGAGGCAAGCGCCCGGTCGGCGCGCACGTCGATGACCGTGGACGAGTTCCTGGCCCACTTCCCCGAGGTGCCTCGTGATCTCCGTGACGAACCTATCCTGGCGGAGTACGTGAAGGCGTTCGGACCGCTCCTGCGC
>Ga0075425_100005553_pt1 | contig 13124 bp, 10 predicted proteins | sample SoiMethybrSBSTD4_FD_75300 | JGI IMG/M metagenome (GOLD analysis project Ga0075425, IMG submission 75300) | Bulk soil microbial communities from a Populus tree surrounding site in Tennessee, USA - Soil MetaG P. TD hybrid SBSTD4 | ecosystem: Environmental > Terrestrial > Soil > Tree plantation...
TGGAAGTGGAATTTTAGACATGTCGAATCCGTTGCAGCAGACGATTGAAGCGCTCGCCAAGGAAAAAGGCATCGAGCCGGATGTCGTGATCAGCGCGATCGAGGAAGCGGTCGCGACCGCGTCGCGCAAGTACTACAAGACCGGTGAAAACCTGAAGACGCGGTTCAACACCGAGACCGGCCAGGTCGATCTGTTCGCGTTGAAGACGGTGGTCGAGGAAGTCACCAACGCCGCCACCGAGATCTCGATTGACGAAGCGCGCGAGATGTATCGGCCGCTCTACGGCGACGAGGTCGCGAACAGCATCGAGCTCGGCGACGAGATGGAGTTCCCGAAGCCGACCGAAGTGCTCGGCCGCATCGCCGCGCAGACCGCCAAGCAGGTGATCTTTCAGAAGGTCCGCGAGGCCGAGCGCGAGCACGTCTTCGCCGAGTACAACGAGCGCATCGGCGAAGTCGTCAACGGCACGGTGAAACGGTTCGAGAACGGCGACATCATCCTCGAAATCGGCCGGATCGAGGCGGTGCTGCCGCGCAAGGAACAGTCGCGCGCCGAGAGCTACACGCCGCAGGACCGCGTCCGGACGGTGATCAAGGGCGTCAACCGCAGCGCCAAGGGTCCGCAGATCGTCCTGTCGCGCACCGACCCGGCGCTGCTCATCAAGCTGTTCGAGCAGGAAGTGCCCGAGATCTACGACGGCACCGTGATGATCCGCGGCGCGGTCCGCGAGGCGGGCGATCGCGCCAAAGTCGCCGTCTACTCGCGCGAGCGGGACGTCGATCCGGTCGGCGCCTGCGTCGGCATGAAGGGCACGCGCGTGCAGTCGATCATCCGCGAGCTGCGCGGCGAGAAGATCGACATCGTCGAGTGGTCCGAGGATCCGGTCGCGTTCGTCACCAACGCGCTGAGCCCGGCAAAAGTGCAGCGGGTATCGATTGTCGACGACCGCGATCGGGTGATGGAAGTGATCGTCGAGGACAAGCAGCTGTCGCTCGCGATCGGCAAGAAGGGCCAGAACGTCCGGCTCGCCGCGAAGCTCACCGGCTGGCGCATTGACATCAAGAGCGAAGAAGAAAAGCGCCGCGAGGTCGAAGCGCAATTCGGCGAACTGGAGGCGGCCGCGACGACCGAGGGCGCCTCTGCCAAGGACGCAGAGGCCGGCCCCGAGGACGCCGAGACTGGAGCCGGGGAGGCGGAGGCGAAGGTGGATGGCGGCGCAGACGCCCCGATCGTCGAATCCGACGTGCCGGTCCCGTACACGCTCGCCGGAATCGGCGAGAAGACGGTCCGCAAGCTGGTCGAGGCCGGCCTGTCGACGCAGGACGCGGTCGCCGCCGCGACGGTCGACCAACTGTCGGAGATCCCCGGGATCGGCGGCAAGACCGCAGAAAAGATTCTCGCCGCGGCGCGCGGCGAGGCGGGCGCAGCAGCCGAGCAGGACGTCTGATCGCCCAGAGCGCAACGACCGCACAGCATTTTTCCAGAGGTACTGTTTGGCAACTGTTCGGATCTTCAAGATTGCGGAACTGCTCGGCACGACGAGCCAGGAAGTGACCGCGCTGCTCAAGCGCGATCACGGCATCGAGGTCAAGAGCGCGTCGAGCACGATCGAAGAGGTCGTCGCGCGCCAGTTCGTCGACCGCCTCGCGAAGCAGCGCAACATTCAGCTGCCGAGCGGCAATATCTTCGCCGACGCGCCGGTCGCGAAAGGCAAGAAGCCGGCGGCCGCGAAGAAGGCGCCCGAACCGCCGAAGCCGGTTGCGCCCGCGCTGCCGCCGCCGCGGCTCGTGAAGACCGCAAAGCCGACCGCGGCGCCGGCGCCCGAGCCGGAGGCCGCCGCCGAGGCGCCGCAGGCTGCCGCGCCGGCCGACGTGACGCCGGTTGTCGAGCCGCCGCCAGCTGCCGCGCCACCGCCGCCGCCGCCCGCGCCGGAACCGCGAGCCGAACCGCGCATCGTCGCGACGCGCGGTCTGCGCACCGAACCGCCGAAGCCGATCGTCGAAGCGCCGCCGCCGGCGGCGGAAGCGCCACCGCCGCCACCGATCGCGCATGCGCCGGCGCCGACGCCGGTCGCACCGCAAACGCCAGTCGCCGCCGCGCCGGAGCCGTCGCCGGCCGTCGCGGCCGCGCCGCCGCCGCCACCGGCACCGGCCGCAAAAGCGCCGACGCCGGGTCGTGTCGTACCGCCCACGCTGCGGCTCCGCATCGAGGAACAGCGTCCGAGCGCGCCGACGCCGCCGCTGCCAACCGGTCCGGCGCCGCGTGTCGTGCAGCGTCCGGTTGTGAGAGCGCCGGAGCGTCCCGCGGTCCCGAGCACGGCGCGGCCATCTGCTGGCGGCGCCGCGGGGCAGACGGGGGCGCCGGGCGCGCGTCCGCCGGCGCAACCGCCCCGACCCGGTGCGCCGGGCATGCGTCCGCAGTATCCGGGACCGCGTCCGCAGGGACCGGTCGGCGGACCGCGTCCGCTGCCCTCGCAGCCAATTCGCCCGCCGCAGCCTGGCATGCCGCCGCGGCCCGGTCAGTACCCGCAGCGGCCCGGCATGCCGCAGCAGCGACCGCCGTACCAGCAACGTCCCGGCGGCACCGGCCGTCCGGCTGCCGGCGTGCGGCGCGACCAGACGCGTCCGACTGCGCCGCCACCTCCGTCGGCGCCGCCGCCGGTCACTCGCAACATCACGCTCGCGGAAGGCATGACCGTCAAAGATCTCGCCGACAAACTCGACATTCGTGTGAAGGACGTGCTCGCCAAGCTGCTGATGAAGCGGCTGATGCTCACGATCAACTCGACGCTCGACACCGAAACCGCGACGATGATCGCCCGCGAGTTCGGCGCCGACGTCCAGATGCGCAGCTTCGAAGAGGAACTCTTGCAAGTCGACGCCGGCGATTCGAAGGCAGAAGACATCATCACGCGGGCCCCGGTCGTCACGGTGATGGGCCACGTCGATCACGGCAAGACGAGCCTGCTCGACGCAATTCGCGAAACCCGCGTCGCCGAACGGGAAGCCGGCGGCATTACGCAGCACATCGGCGCGTACCACGTCACGATCAACGACCGCAACATCGTGTTCCTCGACACCCCGGGTCACGAAGCGTTCACGCTGATGCGCGCCCGCGGCGCGAAAGTCACCGACATCGTCGTGCTCGTGGTCGCGGCCGACGACGGCGTGATGCCGCAGACGCGTGAAGCGATCGACCACGCCAAGGCGGCGAACGTGCCGATCGTCGTCGCGATCAACAAGATCGACAAGGCCAACGCGAGCCCCGAGCGGGTCAAGCGCGAGCTGACCGACCTTGGCCTGATGCCGGAAGAATGGGGCGGTCAGACGGTGACCGTCGAAGTCTCGGCGCGGCAGAAGAAGAACATCGATCTGCTGCTCGAGATGATTCTGCTGTCGAGCGACATCCTCGAGCTGAAGGCCAACCCGAAGCGCAGCGCGACCGGGACGGTGCTCGAAGCGAAACTCGACAAGGGCCGCGGCCAGGTGGCGACGGTCCTCGTGCAGGACGGCACGTTGAATGTCGGCGATACGTTCATCGCCGGCCCGATTGTTGGCCGCGTGCGCGCGCTCATCGACGATCGCGGGCGGCCGACGCGGGCGGCCGGTCCGTCGACGCCGGTGGAAGTTCTCGGCCTTGGTGGCCTGCCGCAGCCGGGCGACGTGTTCCAGGTCGCCGATGCGGCGAAGGCGCGGCAGATCGCGACGTTCCGCGAGGAGCAGGCCAAGAACCGCGCGCTTGGCGCGAAAGGATCGCGGCTCACGCTCGAATCGCTCCAGGCACAAATCGCCGAAGGCGGCATGAAGGAGCTGCCGATCATCATCAAGGCCGACGTGCAGGGCTCGGCCGAGGTGCTCGCCGACACGCTCGCCAAGCTCACCGACGAGAAGGTCAAGATCCGGATCATCCACGCCGGCGTCGGCGCGGTGAACGAGTCGGACGTGCTGCTCGCCTCGGCGTCGAACGCCATCATCATCGCCTTCAACGTGCGGCCGGACCGCAACGCCGAAGAGATCGCGACGCGCGAGCGCGTCGACATCCGCCAGCACTCGGTGATCTACAACGTCACCGACGAGATGAAGAAGGCGATGACCGGCTTGCTCGAGCCGACGTTCAAGGAAGTCCGGATCGGCGTCGCCAACGTGCGCGAAACCTTCAAGGTGCCGAAGTTCGGGACCATTGCCGGCTGCATGGTCACCGAAGGCCGCATCACGCGCTCCGGCGACACCCAGGCGCGCCTGCTGCGCGACAACGTCGTCGTCTACGAAGGGAAGATTGGATCGCTGCGCCGCTTCAAGGACGACGTCAGCGAGGTGAAGTCGGGGTTCGAGTGCGGCATCGGCTTCGAGAAGTACAACGACATCAAGGTCGGCGACGTCATCGAGGTGTTCGCGATGGAGCGCGTCGCCGTCACAGCATAGGGAACCGCCACGAAGACACGAAGGCCCGAAGAAATCAACCTACAAGAAAAAAAGAATCGTCGTGTCTTGGTGACTTCGTGGCGTGCTCGATGATGGTTGTTGGATTGTTGACCGTTGAACTCCACGTGCCGGGCAGCCAGTCGCTCAAGGACAAGCGGATGGTGCTGCGGCGGATCAAGGATCGTCTGAAGAAGTTCAACGTCGCAGTGTCGGAGATCGAGCATCACGATTTGTGGCAGCGCGCCGCACTGGCGGTGGTTACCGTCAGCACCGAAGAGAAGCACGCCGACCGCGAGCTGGCCGCCGTCGCCGAGGAGATCGAGCGCGTCGAGCCAGGGCTGATCACCAGAACCGACCTCGAATTCCTCACCTGATGGCCCAGGGCTCCAGGACCGCACGCGTGGCCGACCAGATTCGCGGCGAGATTGCCGCGATGCTGGCGCGCGAGGTCCACGATCCGGGCATCGGCTTTGTCACCATCACCCGCGTCACGGTCACGCCGGATTTGCAGCAGGCGCGCGTCTACTACACGGCGCTCGGCGACGACAAGGCACGGCGCAACACCGAGCGGGCGCTCGGCCGCGCGGCGCCGTTCCTGCGGCGGCAGATCGGATCGCGGCTGCGGCTGAAGCGGGCGCCGGAGATCGAGTTCCTCTACGACGAATCGATCGCCGGCCAGGATCGAATCGAGCAGCTCCTCAACGAGATTCGCGCCGCGGAGCACCCCGCTGGCGCAGCACCCGAGACCCCGACAGAGACCGATGACGACCAGTCCTGACATCGCACGCATCGTCGACGCGATTCGCTCGCGCCAGCGCTTCGTTCTCTCGTCCCACTCGCGGCCCGACGGCGACTCGATCGGATCGCAGCTGGCCATGGTCTACGCGCTGCGGGCGCTCGGCAAGGAGGCGGTCGCGATCAACGCCGACCTCGCGCCGCCGCCGCTGCTGACCTTTCCCGGCGTCCCGGACATCCGCATTGCGACAGAGGCGGACGGTCCGTTCGAGGCCGCGATCATCATGGAGTGCGGCGACCTCGCTCGTACCGGCGTCCAGGGGCTGGAGCGCTATTTCGTGATCAACATCGATCACCATCCGGGGAATACCAACTACGGCCAGATCAACTGGTTCGACGAGTCGGCAGCGGCCTGCGGCGAGATGGTCTTCGACGTGGTGACGGCGCTCGGCGTGCCGCTGTCGGTCGAGATCGCCACGCACGTCTACCTCGCCATCCTCACCGACACCGGCTCGTTCCACTACTCGAACATCACGCCGCGCACCTTCGAGATCGCCGGCGCGTGCATCGCCGGCGGCGTCGATCCGGTTGGCGTCGCGCGCAGCGTGTACGACAGCAACAACATGGGCCGGCTGAAGCTGTTCGGCGCGGTGCTGAGCGCGATGCAGATCGATCAGACCGGCCGCATCGCGATCGTCTATCTCGATCACGAGATGGCGCGCGCCGCCGGCGGCACCTACGAAGACACCGAAGGGCTGATCAACCTGCCGCTGACCGTGAAGGAGATCCAGGCGGTGGTCTTCTTCAAAGAGCACGAAGGCGAGACCTACCGGGTCAGCATGCGATCCAAGGGAGACATCGACATCGGCGCGATCGCCAAGGAGTTCGGCGGCGGCGGGCACAAGAACGCGGCCGGCTGCACGGTGACCGGCGCGATCGATGCCCTGCAGAAGTCGTTCGTCGAGAAGATGGAGCGTGCGATCGATCGCGCGCAGGTCGAAGCGCCCGCGGTCAGCAAGTGATGGACGGGCTACTCGTCGTCGACAAGCCGGCGGGTCCGACATCGCACGACGTCGTCGCGCGGGTCCGGCGCGCGCTCGACGAGCGGCGCGTCGGCCACACCGGCACGCTCGATCCGGCGGCGACCGGCGTGCTGGCGCTCGTGCTCGGCCGCGCCACGCGCCTCGCGCAATTTCTCAGCGGCAGCAGCAAGTCGTACGAAGCGGTCATCCGCTTCGGCTTCGCCACCGACACCGGCGACGCGCAGGGACGGCCGGTCGGACCGTCGGTCGATCGCGTCGGCAGCGCGGCGATGCCTTCGCGCGAGGCGATCGACGAGGCCCTGTCGGAGTTTCGCGGCACGTTCCTGCAGCAGCCGCCGGCGTTCTCAGCGAAGAAGGTCGGCGGCAAACGGAGCCACAAGCTGGCGCGAGCGCGCGTTCGACATGGGTACGCAGACGCTGACGCGATTCCGGCCGGTCCTGCCGTGGCGGTCGTGCCGGCGCTGCCAGCGCCTGCGCGCGTCACGGTCCACGGTCTCGAGATCGTCGCCTGCCGCGCGGACAGCGTGACGCTCGCCCTGGACTGCTCGGCCGGCTTCTACGTGCGAGCGCTGGCGCACGACCTCGGGGAGCGACTCGGCGTCGGCGCCCACCTCGCCGCGTTGCGCCGGACGCGGGTCGGCGATTTTTCCGCCGACGGCGCGATTTCGCTGGATGCGGTTGAGCGCCACCCTGCGCAGGCCGTTGCGGCGGTCGTGGCGATGGCCGCGATGCTGCCGCGGCTGCCCGGGTTCACGTTGACGCCAGACGGTGTCCGGCGGGCGATGAACGGCTGCGAGCTCGGGCCAGCCGACGGCGCGCAGTCGCCGCTCCTCAGTGCCGAATCACCGGTGCGGCTCCTCGACCAGGCGGGGGCGCTCGTCGGGATCGCCCGCACGGCGAGCCGCCCGGGCTTTTTGCATCCGTCTGTGATTGTGATGTAAGATGTTGATTCCGTTCGACTAAGGAATTCGGCAGATACGGCGCATCTGGTGCCCGACAGGGCGTCTGGAGCGTACGTGGAGGACACCCCAGGTGGCGTTAAGCAAAGACCGCAAGACCGAGCTCATTGGCAATTACAAGACTCACGACGCCGACACCGGTTCCCCAGAAGTTCAAGTCGCCATTCTCTCCGAACGCATCAATTACCTGACCGAGCACTTCAAGTCGCACGCGAAGGATCATCACTCGCGGCGTGGGCTGCTGATGCTGGTCGGCAAGCGCCGTCGGCTGCTCGACTACCTCAAAAACAAAGACGCACAACGGTACTCCGACCTGATCAAGCGTCTGAACATCAGGAAGTAGCGCAGGCCTGCCGGTCTGCCATCATCGAAAGACTTATGCACACTCGCGAACTACACGTCGGCCAGAACACGCTCCGTCTCGAGACCGGAAAGCTCGCCAAGCAGGCGCACGGCTCGGTCATCGTCCGCTACGGCGACTCGGTCGTCCTGGTGACTGCATGCCGTGCCGCGAACGCGCGCGAAGGCATCGATTTCCTGCCGCTCACCGTCGACTATCGGGAATACACCTACGCGTCGGGTCGCATTCCGGGAGGCTTCTTCAAACGCGAAGGCAAGCCGGCCGAGAAGGAAGTGCTCACCAGCCGCGTGATCGATCGGCCGATCCGGCCGCTGTTCCCGTCCGGCTGGCGTTACGAGACGCAGATCATCGCGCTCGTGCTGTCGGCCGACACCGAGAACGATACCGACGTCCTGGCGATCACCGGCGCCTCCGCCGCGCTCGCGCTGTCGGAGATCCCGTTCGAGAAGACGATTGCCGGGGTCCGCGTCGGCCTCGTTGACGATCAGTTCGTCGTCAACCCGACGTTCGAGCAACGCAAGCGCAGCAAGCTCGACCTGGTCGTCGCCGGCAGCGCTGACGGCATCGTCATGGTGGAAGCCGGTGCCAAGGAAGTCAGCGAGGCGCAGGTGGTGCAGGCGCTGGAGACGGCGCACGCGGCGATCAAGCAGATCGTCGCCGGCATCGACGAGCTCGCCAGGCAAGCCGGCAAGAAGAAGGTCCAGGTCCAGAAGAAAGAGATCGGCCACGACTTCTACCGCGAGGTGGAAGAGAGAGTATTCGTGCCGCTCACCGAGGCGATGCGCATCCGCGGCAAGCTCGAGAACTACGACCGCGTCGATCAGGTGCTCGACGATCTCGTCGCTTCGTTGCCGGAAGGCGAAGTCGAGCGGAAGGTCGAGGCGAAACAGATCTTCAAGGACCTCAAGGAGAAGGTGCTTCGCGAGGAAGTGCTCACGCACGGCGTTCGCCTCGACGGCCGCAAGTTCGACGAGGTCCGGCCGATCTGGATCGAGACCAGCGTGCTGCCGCGCACCCACGGCTCGGCGGTGTTCACGCGCGGCGAAACCCAGGCGCTCGTCACCTGCACGCTCGGCACCGCCGACGACGCGCAGAAGATCGAGAGCTTCGAGGGCGAGCAGTGGAAGAGCTTCATGCTCCACTACAATTTCCCGCCCTTTTCGGTGGGAGAGGTCGCGTTCCTGCGCGGGCCGGGACGGCGTGAAGTCGGCCACGGCGCGCTCGCCGAACGCGCGCTGACGCCGCTCATCCCGAACGAAGAGACCTTCCCCTACACCATCCGCGTCGTTTCGGACATCCTCGAATCCAACGGGTCATCGTCGATGGCGTCGGTGTGCGGCGGATCGCTCGCGATGATGGACGCCGGCGTGCCGCTCAGACAGGCCGTGGCGGGCATCGCGATGGGCCTCGTGATGGACGAGAAGAGCGGCAAGTACGCCGTCCTGAGCGATATCGCAGGCGCCGAAGATCACTACGGCGACATGGACTTCAAGGTCGCCGGAACCGCCGATGGCATCACGGCGCTGCAGATGGACATCAAGGTGTCTGGCATCACGACCGAGGTGATGACCAAGGCCCTCGAGCAGGCGCGCCAGGGCCGGCTCGGCATCCTCGCCAAGATGCGCGAAGCGCTGGGCGGATCGCGCGAGAACATCTCGCTCTTCGCGCCCCGGATCGTCACCATCCGGATCCCGGTCGACAAGATCCGCGACGTGATCGGACCGGGCGGCAAGATGATCCGCAGCATCATCGAGCGAACCGGCGTGAAGATCGATGTCGAGGACGATGGCCGCGTGAACGTGGCGTCGGCCGACGGCGCGTCGGCGCAAAAGGCGATCTCGATCATCCAGGAACTGACGGCGACGCCGGAGCTGAACAAGACCTACATGGGCAAAGTGCAGCGGATCACCGATTTCGGCGCGTTCGTCGAGATCATGCCGGGCACCGACGGTCTGCTTCACGTGTCCGAGATCGCCAATCACCGCGTCAAGGACGTACGCGACGAGCTGAAGGAAGGCGAGCAGCTGCTGGTCAAGGTGATCAACATCGACCCGACCGGCAAGATTCGCCTCAGCCGCAAGGCGTTGCTCCAGGAAGAGGCCGGCGCGGGCGCGGCGGCCAAGAAAGAGTAGGGGCTGGGTGTCCGGCTTTGGCCGGACCGTCGGTTGGCACATCGTGCTGGAGGGCCGCTCGGTTGAGCGGCCCTTCGTTTGTACGCGTCGCTCCGCCTCGGGGAACATCGATTGCTTCGAAGTCTCCGATGGAGGCCAGATGAAGCGCTCTTTACTCATCAGCGTCGCGGCGTTGGCGTGCGCCTGCGGCGGATCGCATCAATCGGATAACCGAGACGCGTCGGCGCCAGCCGGATCGTCTCAGCCCGCATCGACGGGTGCGACTGCGCAGACGGTCGGAGGCGATCAAGGCGGTGCAACGCGCGCCAACCAGACTGTGACCCTGGTCGGCTGCCTCGTCGGGCCCAGTCAGGCTGCGGCGCCCCGCAGTTCATCCGCCGCGCGCGCGCAGGCCCGAGCGACCGGTCCGGAGACCGCCGCTGACGCGGCTGGCGCCGCGTCGGCCGATCGCTTCATGCTCGCCGATGCGGTGGTGCCGGGCTCGGAACTCGGCGGGGTTGGTGCGAACGGCGCGGGCGGATCGGGCGGCCCGCTGGTGAGCGGCCGCGCAACGTTCGAGCTCGACGGCGTGCCGCCGGACGCGCGCAACAGCGTCAACAAACAAGTGAAGGTCGTCGGACGGCTCGATGCGCGGCCGGCAGGAGACGCGGACGCTGCGAATGGCGCGGCGGGCGCAGCCGGCACGAGCGGCAGCGGCACGGCGCCGACCGCGGCGTCCGGCAGCGTGCCGTCGGGCAGCAGTGACGCGCCGGGCGCACACGGGACCGGCCAGAAGTCGGTCGCTGGCCACGGCACGATGGGCAGCGCCGCGCGCAGCGACGTCCGCAATCAACGACTGGTTGTCGAAACGGTTCAGGTGATCGCCGAGAACTGCACGCAGCGCTAGACGAGTTCAGCGTTCACGGTTCAGGGTTCGCGTTCGCGTTCTGTTCTCGTTCCTCGTTCAGTGTTGATCGCCGCGGGAACGAGAACCAGAACGCTGAACCCTGAACGCGACTCACGCCGCTTCGTCGCTCACCGTGGTGAGCCGCAGCCGCTCGTGCGCGGCGTGGTTCACGCCGAAGGCGAACTGGTAAATCGTGTCGACTTCGGCCATCAGCTCGTCCCGCCGCCGCAGCAGCAGTTGCCCGTCGACGAGCCCGTCGTTCACTTCCGACAGCAGCGATCGGTACCGTTCGGCGATCACCCAGAGGCGATGCGCGAACGCGCGGTGCGCGAACAGGCTCGCCTCGAGGCCGAGCGCGCCGTAGACGGCAAATCCGGCGAGCGCGAGCATGCCGGCGCCGATCGAGATGCCCGGCAGCACGGTTCGCGGAAAGAGCACGTTGCCGATCTGCGCCGACGCCGCCAGCGTCAGCAGCACGACCAGCCCGACTCGGAAGACGGTGATCGCCAGGACAATCCGCTCCGCCGCCGCAGCGTGGACCGTGTAATTTTGGGCGATGCGCTCGGACTCCAAACGGACATGGTCGATGATTTTCAGCGAAAACATCAGCAATGTCTCCTGATCCCCGGGGGGTGCTGGCTAGCTGTGCAAGTCGCAGACCGAAACTGATATCAGCTCGACCGTTACTGAATTTCGTACGCAGCGTACAATTCCGCGCGTGCGAGCCGTGCACGGCGCGGGCGGGTACGCGCGGCACGCCGCGCTGCTGATCCTGTTTGCCGGCCTGGCGGTTGCCTGGACGTGGCCGCTCGCGCGCCACCTCGCTACGGCGATTCCCGGCGACCCCGGCGACAACTACAGCTTCGTCTGGAATCTCTGGTGGATGCGTCACGTCCTGGCCACGCCAGGCCTCGCCTATTTCCACACCACCTATCTCTTTCATCCGTTCGGGACGTCGATGGCGAATCACCCGAACACCGCGCTGCCGGCGCTGGTCGGTGCGACGCTTCTCGGCCGCGCCTCGCCGGCCGCCGCGCAGAACCTCCTGCTCATCGCCTACGTGTTCGCGAACCTGGCCGCGATGTACGCGCTGGCCTGGACGCTCACACGGCGCGTCGCGGCGTCAGCCCTCGCGGCCGTCACGTTTGGACTCTCGCCGTACGTCGCCGTCCACATACTCGGGCACTTCGATCTGGTCGCCGCATTCACGATCCCGTTGTTCGCGCTGGCGCTGCATCATGCCCTCGGCGGCTCGAATCGTGCGGCCGCGGCCGCCGGCCTGGCCCTCGCGGCGACGGCGTACATCGCGTATTACCACCTCGTCTACGAGTGCTTCTTCGCGGCGTTCTATGCGGCCGCGTGGACCGACGCGCTGCGCGTGACGCGCGCGCGGACCGAGTTGTCGCGCGGCCTGCGGCGGGTGCGCGCGGCCGCGCTGGCCGTTGCCTGCGTTGCCGCTGCAGTTGCAGCTGCGATCGCGGTTACGGGCGGGACGACGATCGCGCTCCGCGGCGTCGCGATATCGGCGACGACGCCGCAGAACGCGTTGACGGCGATGTGGCTCAGTCTTGCAGTGTGCGGCGTGGCCTGGTGGCGGCCGCGGATTGCGCTCAATCGTGATCCGCGATGGACGCGCGCGCTCGCCGTCGCGTGGCGCGTCGCGGCGGTGTTCGTGATCGCCGCGTCGCCGCTGTTGTGGCAGGCAGCAGTGCTCGTCGCTGGCGGCGATTACGTCAGCCAGCAGTACGGGTGGCGCAGTATTCCGACCGGTATCGATCTCCTCGCGCCTCTGCTCGGTTCGCCGGTGCATCCGATCGTCGGCCCGATCAGCCAGCGCGCCTACGCGGCGTTGTCCGACAGCTACGTCGAGACTGTCGGCTGGCTCGGCGTCGTGCCGATGCTGCTCCTTGCTGGCGCGCGCGCACCCGCCGCGCGCGTATGGCGTGTCATCGGCGCGTCGTTTTTCATCTGGGCGCTCGGCCCATTCCTTGTCGTCGGCGGCGTCGACACGGGCCTCAAGCTGCCGGCGATTCTGCTGCGTTTCATGCCATTCGTCGCCAACGCGCGGATGCCCGGGCGCGCGATGGTGATGGTCTACGCGGCAGTCGCCATCCTGATTGCGATGCGGGTCGCGGTCTCGCCGCGGTTACAATCGCCGGCCGTACAGTGGCTGCTGGTCGCGCTGGTGACCGTCGATTTCTGGGCCTCGCCGCTGCCGCTGACGCCGCTCGATCGGCCGGCTGTCTACGCGTCGCTCGCCGATGCGGATGCGGGCCCGGTGTGCGAAGTCCCATTTGGCATCGGCGACGGCCTGAGCGCTGGCGTCGGGTCTCAAGATCGGCGTGTATTGTTCTACGCGACCGAGCACCAGCATCCGCTGGTTGGCGGCTATATCGGCCGCATGCCGCCCGGTTCGGCCGATCGCTACCGGAGTATGGCGGTCGCGGGTCCGCTGCTCGCGCTTTCCGACGGTGCGGCTGCCCCGCCGCCGACACCGCTCGATCCATCGTCGCCGTGCCGGTACCTCGTCGTCCACCGGTCGGCAGCGTCGCCGGCGCTGCTTGCGTACGTCGCCTCGCTGCGGGCG
>Ga0075425_100005556_pt1 | contig 13121 bp, 8 predicted proteins | sample SoiMethybrSBSTD4_FD_75300 | JGI IMG/M metagenome (GOLD analysis project Ga0075425, IMG submission 75300) | Bulk soil microbial communities from a Populus tree surrounding site in Tennessee, USA - Soil MetaG P. TD hybrid SBSTD4 | ecosystem: Environmental > Terrestrial > Soil > Tree plantation...
GTGTACGCCGCGGCCGACGCGGTGGACTTCCCGTCGCGCGACCGGCGGCAGCTCGTCTCGGACCTGGAGGCGCGCTCGCCCCTCTTCGCCTGGTGGACGTTCGCGCCCGCCTCGCACGCGGCCACCGCGCCGCTCTACGCCCACTTCCCGCCCGACGCGCTGTGGGTCGCGGTCGAGCCCGCCGACGCCGCGCGCGCCGTCGCCGCCGAGCACGAGGCCCTCGCCCAGGCGTTCAAGCTCCGCCGCGCCCGCGCCGGACTCTGCCTCCCGCCCGACGCCTATCACGTCGCGCCCGGCGCGCTCGCCGCGCACCTCGCCCAGGTGCGCATGGTCCGCACCCGCATGGTCGCGGTCGCCGGCGCGCCGCCGCTGGGGCCGATCGCGCCCGACGAGGCCGCGCCGCTCCGCATCGCCGCCGGCTCCAACCTCGAGCTCCGCCGCGCCCTCGACCGCGCCCGCGTCGAGGAGCCGACCCAGATGCTCCTGCCGTTCGCCGAGCTGGTGCAGGCGCGCCGCGCGCAGGGCGAGGTGTGCGTCCTCGCCGCCGCCACCAAGGCCTCCGAGGAGCGGCTCGAGCTCGTGCTCGCCGACTACGGCCTGAAGGTCGGCCGCGCGCCCTCCGCGGCGATCCTCGCCGACCCCGCCGCCGCCGCCGACGCCGCCGCCGGCAAGGATCTCGTGCTCGTCCGCGGGCAGCTCGGCCGCGGGTTCCACCTGCCGGGCGTGCTCTCCCTCTTCGCCGAGGAGGAGATCGTCGGCCGCCGCGTGCGCCGCCGCGCCGGCGCCACCACCGACGAGCGCGGCGTCTTCCTGCGCTCCTGGCGCGAGCTGAAGCCGGGCGACCTCTGCGTTCACCTCGACCACGGCATCTGCGCCTACCGCGGCCTCCTCACCATGGAGGTCCCCGGCCCGCCCGACCCGTCGCCGTTCAAGCGCCCGGTGCCCGGCCTGAAGCAGGATTTCCTGCACCTCGAGTTCGCCGGCGGCGACAAGCTCTACGTGCCCGTCTACCGGCTCGGGCGCGTGCAGCGCTACGCCGGCGCCGACGCCGAGGGGAAGGTCGCGCTCGATCGCCTCGGCGGCACCGCCTGGGACAAGACGAAGCGGCGCGTGCGCGAGGCGTTGCGCGACATGGCCGAGGAGCTGGTGCGCCTGCACGCCACCCGCCGCGTGCAGGAAGGGTTCGCGTTCGCCGGCCCCGACCACGGGTTCCGCGAGTTCGAGGCGACGTTCCCGTTCGAGGAGACGCCCGACCAGCAGAAGGCGATCGAGGACACGCTGGCCGACCTGCAGCGCCCGCAGCCCACCGACCGCCTCATCTGCGGCGACGTCGGCTTCGGCAAGACCGAGGTCGCGATGCGCGCCGCCTACCTCGCCATCGCCGAGAAGAAGCAGGTCGCGGTCCTCTGCCCCACGACGGTCCTCGCCCAGCAGCACTTCCAGACGTTCTCCGCGCGCTTCGCGAACATCCCCGTGCGCGTGGAGGTGCTGTCGCGCTTCCGCTCCGCGCAGGACACCAAGAAGGTGCTGGAGGACCTGCGCGCCGGGCGCGTGGACATCGTCATCGGCACGCACCGGCTGCTCTCGAAGGACGTCGCGTTCGCCGACCTGGGGCTCATCGTCGTGGACGAGGAGCAGCGCTTCGGCGTGACGCACAAGGAGCGGCTCAAGCAGCTCCGCACGACCACGCACGTGGTGACGCTCGCCGCCACGCCGATCCCGCGCACGCTGCACATGGCGCTGATGGGGCTGCGCGATCTCTCCATCATCGCCACCGCGCCGGAGGACCGGCAGTCCATCCGCACGTTCGTGGTCAAGCAGTCCGACGAGGTGGTCCACGGCGCCATCGAGAAGGAGCTCGCCCGCCAGGGCCAGGTGTACTACGTGCGCAACCGCGTCGAGGGAATCGAGGAGGTCGCGCGGCACGTGCGCACGCTCCTCCCGTCGGCACGCGTCGGCGTCGGGCACGGGCAGCTGAGCGCGCTGGAGCTCGAGCGCGTCATGACCGACTTCGTCGCCGGGCGGCTGGACGTCCTCGTCTGCACCACGATCATCGAGAGCGGCCTCGACATCCCGAACGCGAACACGCTGGTGGTCGAGCGCGCCGATCAGTTCGGGCTGGCGCAGCTCTACCAGATCCGCGGGCGCGTCGGCCGCTCGGCGCAGCGCGCGTACGCCTACCTGATGGTGCCGGCCGAGGCGGGGCTGACCGGCGAGGCGCGGCGGCGGCTGGAGGCGCTCGAGCGCTTCACCGACCTGGGCGCGGGCTTCAACATCGCGTCCTACGACCTGGAGATCCGCGGCGCCGGCAACCTGCTCGGAGACCAGCAGTCGGGGCACATCGAGGCGGTCGGGTTCGACCTCTACATGCAGCTCCTCGACGAGACCACCGCCGAGATCCGCGGGCAGCTGGTGCGCCGCCCGGCCGACCCCGAGCTCAAGGTCGACCTCGAGTACGGCATCCCGGCGGGGTACGTCGCCGACACCGGCCAGCGGCTCGCGCTCTACAAGCGGCTCGCGTCGGTCGAGACCGAGGACGCCCTCGACGAGATCCACAAGGAGCTGGTGGACCGCTACGGCGCGCCGGTGCCGGCGGCGGCCGACGCGCTCATCGGGCTCATGGCGGCGCGGCTGGTGCTCAAGCGCCTCGGTGCGCAGACGCTCGAGCTCTCCGGCCGCAAGATGTCGCTGTGGTTCGCGGACGAGCCGCTACTCAGCGCCCAGCAGCTCGTGACGCTCGCCAGCGCGCCCAAGACGGCCTGGCGCATCACGCCCGACGCACGCCTGTGGCGCGAGCTGCCGGGCGACCCGCGCACGCCTGCCGAGCGAATAGAAGCCCTCCGCCGAGGGTTGCGAGAGCTGGTGGATTATGCTATTCGCCCGGCAGCCAAACGCGCGTAACGCTTCAAGTTCACGGAGAAAAATCCCCCATGGGCCTTCCCACTTCCGCCCCCTCGTCTCGACTCGTCCGCTTCGGCGACGCGGCTGCGCAGTTCGTCGCCGTGCTCATGATCGGCCTCGCCGTCGGCGTGTCGTGCAGCGGCAACAGCGGCACGGGCGCGGGGGCGGTCCCGACGCCCACCTTGCCGAAGGGTGACGAGGGCACGGGGCTGGCGCTGCTGACGCCGGAGGAGCGCGGGCTGGTGCTGGCGACCATCGACGGGCGCCCCATCACCCTGGGCGAGTTCCAGGACCGGCTCGACAAGCAGAGCCCGTACATCCGCGCGCGCTACAACTCGATCGAGCGCAAGAAGGAGTTCCTCGACAACCTCATCCGCTTCGAGCTCCTGGCGATGGCGGCGGAGAAGAAGGGCTACGCGACCGACCCGGACGTCATCCGCGCGATGAAGCAGACGATGACGCAGAAGCTGATGAAGGACGAGTTCGAGTCGACGATGAAGCTCGAGGACATCACCGACGAGGAGATGAAGAAGTACTACGACGAGCACAAGGACGAGTTCCACAAGCCGGCGCAGGTGCGGGTGAGCGTGATTCTCGTGAAGGACAAGGCGACGGCGGACGCGGCGATGACCGAGGTGGTGGCAGCGGGGAACGACCACAAGAAGTGGCGCGACCTGGTGACGAAGTACTCGATCGACGAGGAGACGAAGGCGCGCGGCGGCGACCTGCGGTACTTCGCCAAGCCGGAAGAGGGCGGCACGATCGACCCGAAGATCAGCGAGGTCTCCTTCGCGCTCGACAAGGTGGGCGACGTGGGCCCGGTCGTCGAGACGCCGAAGGGGTTCTACATCGTGAAGCTGACCGGCAAGCGCAAGGAGCTCCACCGCACGTTCGAGCAGGTGAAGCGGTCCATCGCGCAGCGGCTCTTCCGCGAGAAGCGCACGAAGGCGTTCGAGGACTACGTGGCCGGGCTGAAGGCGGCGGCGGACATCAAGATCTACCCGGAGTACCTGGAGAAGGTGAAGATCGTGCTCGGCAAGGACGGCATGGCGGGAACGGGCGAGCCGGGCGTGCCGGGGATGCCGGGCGACATGGGGATGCCGGGGATGCCGGGGATGCCGGGGATGCCCGGCGCGACCGGCGAGCCGGCGCCGCCGCCGGACATCGACCTCGAGGACGACACCGGCCCCGAGGGCGTGCCGCCGATGCCGGTGCCGGGCATGCCGAAGGGCCCGGGGACCGGGTTCATCCCGATCGTCGCGCCGTCGTCGGGGGCGGCGGTGCCGCCGCGGCCGGCGACGGGCGCGGCCGCCGCGCCGGCGGCGCCGGGGAGCGGCAAGTAGCCGCGCGCGCCCGGGCGCGGCGCACGCGCCCGTGAACGAACGCCCCTCGGCCCGCATCTCAAGGGCCGGGAGGGCTGATGCCCACACATCGATGGCTCTCGTTCCCGGGGCTCGTGGCTCTGGCGCTGGTCGTGTCGGCGGAGGGGTGCGCGGCCGGGCGGGCGGCACGGGCGGAGGACTGCACGTGCCCGTTCGCGCCGCCGGTCGGGCGCGCGGCGGACGGGACGGGGCTGTCGCTGCTGACCGCGGCGGAGCGGGCGCTGCCGGTCGCGGAGATCGGCGGGCGGATCATCACGCTGGCCGACTTCCAGAAGAGCATCGACGACCAGGCGGCCGACCTGCGCGCGCGCTACGCGGATCCGGACGCGCGCAAGGCACTCCTCGACCAGCTGGTGCGGTTCGAGCTGCTGGCGATGGCGGCGTACCGGCGGGGCTACGCGACCGACCCGGCGGTGAGCCGCGCGACCAAGGAGGCCCTGGTGCGCGAGCTGCTCGACGGCGACCTCGACCCGGCGGCGGACGCACGCGCCATCCCGGCCGCCGAGCTGGCCTGGTACTACGAGGAGCACAAGGCGGAGCTGCGCCGGCCGGCCGAGGTGCGCGCGAGCGTCATCGTGCTGGCGGACCGCGACGCGGCCGAGGCGGTGCGCGCCGAGGCGGAAGGTGCCGACGACGCGGCCTGGCGCGCGCTGGTGGACCGCAGCTCGATCGATCCGGCCACGCGCGAGCGCGGGGGGGACCTGGGATGGTTCGCGCGGCCGAGCGAGGGCGGCGCGGTGGATCCGGCGGTGGCGGAGGCGGCGTTCGCGCTGGCGGAGCCGGGGGCGGTCGCGCCGGTGGTGGCGGCGGCGTCGGGGCCGTGCGTGGTGCGGCTGGAGGAGCGGCGGCCGGAGGTGGAGCCGGCGTTCGACGAGGTGCGCGACGCGATCGCCCTGCGGCTGGCGCGCGAGCGGCGGGCGCGCGCGCTGGAGGCGTACCTGGTGGCGCTGGAGGCGAAGGTGGACGTGCGGCTGCACCCGGAGAACCTGGCGCACGCGAAGGTCGTCCTGAAGGCGGCGCGGCCGGGGCTGTCGTCGGTCGACGCGCACGTGGGGCCGTAGGGCCGCAAAACTAGAATCCGGGTGGCCTTTCGTCTAGACTCGCCCCCGATGTCCGGCCCGTTCGAGCCCTCGGGATTCCTGCGCCACGAGGCGGGCGGCTTCTTCGCCGCCACGGACGACCAGGTGCTGGTGGTGCCGGCGCAGTTTCCCATCTGGATCCAGGCGGCGGTCGAGGCGCGGCACCCCGACGAGGGCGGCGGCGCGATCCTGTACCGGGTCGGCGAGATCTTCGGGCAGATGGCGTACGGGATGATGGGGCGCGCGCTGGCGGCGGAGACCGAGGACCTCGCGGTGCTCGGGCCGCAACGGTTCAGCGAGATGCTCGGGCGCGCGACGGTGGCACTGGGCTGGGGCGAGATGACCCTGCTGCCGTCGGAGGACTGGCTGTTCGTGGACCTGCGCGCCTCGCCGCTGCTGCGGGCGCTCGGCGGGGCGCGGCTCAACAAGCCGACGCACAGCATCTACGCCGGGTTCATCGCGGGGCTGCTGGGACTGGTCGGCGGGAAGGCGCTGACGGTCGTCGAGGTGCCGGGGCAGGGCGGCGAGGACGTCGTGCGCTTCCGCGTGCACCCGGCCGAGGACATGGACGGCGGCGAGTTCTGGGGGCAGTACGCGGCGCGGATGCCGGAGCTGGCGTTCGCGATGCGCGAGTCGTCCCGGCGAAAGGGCGGCTGATGAACGGACAGCCGCGCGTCGATCGGCTGCAAGAGCTGCTCGAGACGGTGCGTCGCCGCAAGGCGGAGCCGCGCCCGGCGCGCGTGCGCGCAGCGCCGGCGGCCGCGGCGGCCCACCCGCCGCCGCCGGCTCCCGCGGCCGCGCCGGAGCCCGCGTTCATCGAGGTCGGCACCGACGTGCGCATGGACGACGAGCTGATCGTCGTCTCCGAGCGCGCCGCGGCGGCGCCGGCACCAGCACCGTTCGCCGAGCCGCCGACTCTGGAGCACCGCGCCCCCGCCGTGACGCCCGCCCCGCCGCGGGCCGCGCCCGCGCCACCGGCGCCAGCCCCGCCGCCCGCGCGGCCGCCCGCGCCCGCGCCGTCCGCGGCCCCCTCGGCGCCCGTGCCGACCGTCGCGCTCCATGCAGCGGCCGCGCCCGCCGCGGCCCCGGCGGCCGCGGCGGCGCGTTCCGGAATGCCGCGCGTCGTCTCGACCGCGGGCCGCCCCGGGGCCGCGCCGGCGCCGCCCGCCGCGCCGCCCGAGCCTCCGCGCTTCGCCGAGGCGGACATGGACGTCGACGTGGACATGGACTCCGGCGCCGAGGCCCCGGCGATCATGGCCGCCGCGCCCGCCCCGGCCGCCGGCCCGCCGCGGACGATCCGCGAGCTCCTCGCCCGTTACGGGCTCGCCTAGACCGGCGCGCTCGCCGAGGGCCGCCGCGCCGCGCTGGCGCGCTCCGCGCATCCATAGTAAGCAGCCGCTCCATGCGCCCCGGCCCGGCAGCTCTCGCGTGCCTGCTCGCGCTTCCCGCTTGCCAGAGCGCGGCGCCGCCCGCCGGTCCACGCGTGGTCGCCCGCGTGGACGGCGCGCCGATCGAGCTGTGGGAGCTGGAGCGCGAGTACCGCCGCCGGCCCGCCGCCGCCGACGCGACGCCCGAGGAGCGCGCCGTCCACGCCCGGCGCGTCCTCGACGAGATGATCGAGCAGCGCGTGCTCGTTGCGGAGGCGCGCCGCCGCGGGCTGTGGCCGCCGGCCGCCGCGGTCGACGCCGCGTACGCCGCGCGCGCCGCCGACTACCCGAACGAGCGCGCGTTCGTCGAGGCGCTCCTCGAGCAGGGCCACACCGTCGAGCGGTTTCGCACGCTCCTCGCCGAGAAGCTCGCCGTGGACCGCGTTCTCGACGAGGCGCGCGACCCCGCCTCCGCGCCAGCCGCCGCCGACGGCGCGGTCGCCGCGTACTACGCCGCGCACCCCGACGAGTTCGGCGCGCCCGAGGAGATCCGCGCGCTGCACATCGTCGTGCCTACCGCCGACGAGGCGCGGCAGATCCGCGACGAGATCGCGAAGGGCGGGGGGGATTTCGCCGCGGTGGCGCGAGCGCGCTCCACCGGCCCCGAGGCGGCGGCCGGCGGCGACCTCGGGTACTACGCGAAGGGCACGATGCCCGACGGGTTCGACTCGGCATTCGATCTCGCCGTGGGCGCGGTCGGCGCGGTGGTCGAGACCGACTCGGGCTTCCACCTCTTCAAGGTGGTGGATCGCCGCCCGGCGCATCTGCGCGCGCTGCCCGAGGTCGCCGACTCCATCCGCCGCAAGCTCGCGGGGCCGGCGCTCGCTGCCGACGAGCGCGCGTTCGTGGCCAAGCTGCGGGAAGCGGCTACGATCGAGGTGGACGAGGCTGCGCTCCGGGAGCTACGGTGACGCCGCCTGCCCGCACAGGAGGATGACGATGCAGCACCCGCTCCGTTCGCTCCGTCCCGCCGCCGCGCTCGCCGCCGCCGCGACCATCGCGCTCGCGCTCGCCGGCTGCGACCTCCTCGGCATCGGCAAGAAGAAGGCGTCCGGCCCGGCGGACCTGGGTGCTCCGGCGGCGGTCACGGCAGCCCCCGCGCCCGACGGCGCCGGCGACCGCATCCCCATCGACCGCGTGGCCGCGGTGGTGAACTCGGTCGTCATCACCTGGCTCGAGCTCGACGAGAAGGCGCGCCCCGCGGCGATGGCGCGCGTGGCCGGCGAGAGCGACCCGGCCAAGAAGACGGAGCTGTTCGTCGCGACGTACCGCGAGGTGCTCGACGCGATGATCATCAACGAGCTGCTCGAGCAGGAAGCGGCGAAGCTGGCGCTCACCGTCACCACCGACGAGATCGATCGCGCCGTCGACGGCATCATGAAGCGCAACGGCATGGACAAGCCGACGTTCCTGGCCGAGCTGAAGAAGGCCGGTTACACCGAGGCGAGCCACCGCACCGAGGTGCGGGGGCATCTGCTGCGCATGAAGGTGGTCGCGCTGAAGGTGAAGTCGCGCATCTCCACCGACGACGACGTGCTGAAGGCGTACTACGAGAAGTTCAAGCGCGAGTTCTCCGAGCCGCCTCAGGTTCACCTGCAGGTCATCATCCTGGGGCTGCCGCCGTCGAAGACCGATCCGGACTACGCGAAGCTGAAGGCCGCGAAGCTCGCCGAGGCGGAGGGCATCAAGAAGGAAGTCGAGGGCGGCAAGAGCTTCGCCGAGATCGCCAACGAGCGGTACCCGGGCGGATTCCCCGACGGCGATTTCGGCTGGCAGAAGGTGGACGCGTTCGGCGACGCCGGAATGCGCGGCGCCGCCGCCACGATGAAGACGGGCGAGGTGCGCATCGTCGCCGACGACCGCAACGTGCGCGTCGTGCGCCTGGTCGAGCGGCGCGAGGGAAGCTTCGCCTCGTTCGAGTCGGTGAAGGGCGAGATTCTCGAGAAGTACGCCGAGGAAGAGACCGAGCGCCTCTCCTCGCTGTGGTACTCCGAGCTCAAGACGTCCGCGTACGTCGAGATCAAGATCCCCGAGCTCGCGGTGGGGGCGGCGGCGCCCGCGACCAGCGGGACGGCCGTTCCGTAGCGGACGCGCGGGGGCGCGCCGGAGCCATGCCTCTTCCGATCGTGGCGGTCTCCCTCGGCGACCCGGCGGGGATCGGGCCGGAGGTGCTCGCCGCGGCGCTGGCGCGCGGCGCGGTGCTGGAGCGCGCGCGGCTGGTCGTGTTCGGCGATCCGGCCGTGCTGCGCGAGGGTGCACGCGCCGCCGGCGTGGACCCGCCGCTGCACGTGACCGCGGATCCGGCCGACACGCCCGTGCCGGTCGGGCGCGCGATGATCGTGCCGGTGGGTGCGCGCCCGGACGGCGTCGGGCCGGGGCGGCCGGGGCCGGGCTGCGGCGCGGCCGCGCACCGCACGCTCCTCGCCGCGCTGGCGTTTGCGCACAGCGGCGGTGCCGACGCGATCTGCACGCTGCCGGTGTCCAAGGCGCGCATCGCCGCCGACGGGATCGCGTTCGCCGGGCAGACCGAGGTGGTGGCGGAGGTCGCGGGGGGCGGGCCCGGCGTGATGCTGTTCGTCGCGCCGGCGCTGCGCGTGGCGCTCTGTACGGTGCACGTGCCGCTGGCGGCGGTGCCGGCGGCGCTCACGCGCGCCGGCGTGGCGCGCACGATCGAGCTCACCGCGCGCTCCCTCGTGCGCGACCTCGGGGTGGAGCGGCCGCGCATCGCCGTCGCCGGCCTGAACCCGCACGCCGGCGAGGAGGGGCTCTTCGGGCCGGAGGACGCAGCGGTCGTCGCGCCCGGCATCGCCGACGCGCGCGCCGCGCTCGGCGACCTGGCGGTCGTGCGCGGTCCCGTCGCGGGCGACGCGCTCTTCACCGCCGAGGCGCGCGCCGGCTACGACGCGGCGGTGGCGATGTACCACGATCAGGGCCTCGCGCCGCTGAAGGCGCTCTGCCGGTTCGAGGCGGTCAATTTCACCGCCGGGCTCGCGCTCGTCCGCGGCGCGCCCGCGCACGGCACCGCCGACGACATCGCCGGCACCGGCCGCGCCAGCCCCGAAGGGGTCGAGGCGGCGGTCGCACTGGTGGCCGAGATCGCTGCGCGTCGCGCCGCGGCCGCCGCCGCCGCCAGCGCGCGCGGGATGGTGGTTCCGTTCGAACGCCGTTAGAATGCCGGGCTCGAAAAGACCGAGCGACACCATCACATGGAACAGATCATCGTCCGCGGAGCGCGGGAGCACAACCTCAAGGACATCGACGTCGTGCTGCCGCGCGACCGTCTGGTGGTGATCACCGGACTGTCCGGCTCGGGGAAATCCTCGCTCGCGTTCGACACGATCTACGCCGAGGGCCAGCGCCGCTACGTGGAGTCGCTGTCGGCGTACGCGCGCCAGTTCCTCGAGCAGATGGGCAAGCCCGACGTCGACACCATCGACGGGCTCTCGCCGGCCATCTCGATCGAGCAGAAATCCGCCTCGCGCAACCCCCGCTCCACCGTCGGCACGGTCACCGAGATCTACGACTACCTGCGCCTGCTCTTCGCGCGCGTCGGCCGGCCGCACTGCTACAAGTGCGGCAAGCCCATCGCGGCGCAGACCGTACAGCAGATGGTGGACAAGGTGATGGCGCTGCCGAAGGGCACGCGCTTCAGCGTGCTCGCACCGGTCGTCCGCGAGCGCAAGGGCGAGTACCGCAAGGAGCTGCAAGAGCTGCGCAAGGAAGGCTTCGTGCGGGTGAACGTCGACGGCGACGTGCGCGACCTCTCCGAGGAGATCCCGCTCGACAAGCACAAGAAGCACACGATCGAGGTCTACGTGGACCGTCTGGTGCTGAAGCCGGACGTGACGCGCCGGCTGACCGACTCGGTGGAGCTGGCGCTGAAGCTCGGCCAGGGGCTGGTGAAGATCGCCGTCGTGGACGGCGGCGGGCGCGACCTCCTCTTCTCCGAGCGCTTCGCCTGCATCGCCGACGGCATCTCCTACCCGGAGATCACGCCGCGGCTCTTCTCGTTCAACAACCCGCAGGGCGCCTGCCCGTCGTGCAGCGGCCTCGGCGAGAAGACCTACTTCGACGAGACGCTCGTCGTGCCGGACGCGTCGCTCCCGGTGCGCGAAGCGTTCGCGCCCTGGGAGAAGAGCCAGTCGGACTTCCTCGACCAGACGCTCGAGTCGATCGGCGCGGCGTTCAAGTTCGGGCTCGACACGCCGTGGAAGGAGCTGTCGGCGGCCACGCGCGACGTGCTCCTGCGCGGCTCCGGCGGCAAGGACGTGGAGTTCGCGCTCCGCCGCGACGGGCACACCTACAAGTACAAGCGCCCGTTCGAGGGCGTCCTGCCGATGCTGGAGCGCCGCCACGCCGAGACGCAGTCCGAGTTCGTGCGCGAGGAGCTGGAGCGCTTCATGAGCCACCGCCCCTGCCCGGACTGCAAGGGCACGCGGCTGCGGCTGGAGGCGCTGAACGTGCTCCTCGCCGGCAAGAACATCCACGAGGTCACGCACCAGTCGGTCGGCGAGCTCCTCGGCTTCTTCGGCGGCGTCGCCCTCACCGAGCGCGAAAAGGCCATCGCCGACCGCATCCTCAAGGAGATCCGCGAGCGGCTCGGGTTCCTCGGGTCGGTCGGGCTCGAGTACCTCACGCTCGACCGCTCGGCGGCGACGCTCTCCGGCGGCGAGGCGCAGCGCATCCGCCTCGCCACGCAGATCGGCAGTGCACTGATGGGCGTGCTGTACGTGCTGGACGAGCCGTCGATTGGCCTCCACCCGCGCGACAACGCGCGGCTGCTGGCGACGCTCAAGCGCCTGCGCGACCTCGGCAACACGGTGCTGGTCGTGGAGCACGACGAGGAGACCATCCGCGCCGCCGACTGGGTCGTGGACATGGGGCCGGGCGCCGGCGTGCTCGGCGGGCGCGTCGTCGCCGCCGGCACTCCCGCGGACATCGAGCGGTCGCGCGAGTCGCTCACCGGACAGTTCCTCTCCGGGCGGCGGGCGATCCCGGTGCCGGCGCGGCGCCGGCCGCCGGGCGAGGAGCGCCTGCGCATCCGCGGGGCGCGCGCGAACAACCTGCAGGACGTGGACGTGGAGTTCCCGCTCGGCCTCTTCGACGTGGTGACCGGAGTCTCCGGCTCGGGCAAGTCGACGCTCGTCGTCGACACGCTCCTGCGCGTGCTGACGCAGCGCCTCGCCGGCGCACCCGAGCCGCGCGGCGAGTTCGTCGCGCTCGAGGGCGCCGAGCACGTCGACAAGGTCATCAACATCGACCAGTCGCCCATCGGGCGCACGCCGCGCTCGAACCCGGCGACCTACACCGGGCTCTTCGGCCTGGTGCGCGACCTCTTCGCCCAGCTGCCCGAGTCGAAGGCGCGCGGCTACAAGCCCGGGCGCTACTCCTTCAACGTGAAGGGCGGCCGCTGCGAGGCGTGCGAGGGCGACGGCATCATCCGCATCGAGATGCACTTCCTGCCCGACGTGTTCGTCACGTGCGAGGTCTGCGGCGGCTGCCGCTACAACCGCGAGACGCTCGAGGTGAAGTACAAGGGCAAGTCGATCGCCGACGTGCTGGCGATGACCGTGGAGGAGGGGCTCGAGTTCCTGGCGAACGTGCCGCGCGTGAAGGAGATCCTGCTGACGCTGCAGGAGGTGGGGCTCGGCTACGTGCAGCTCGGCCAGAGCGCGACGACGCTCTCCGGCGGCGAGGCGCAGCGCATCAAGCTCGCCAAGGAGCTCGCGCGCCGCGCGACCGGTCGCACGCTGTATCTCCTCGACGAGCCCACCACCGGGCTCCACTTCGCCGACGTGGAGAAGCTCCTCCAGGTGCTGAACCGGCTCGTGGACGTCGGGAACACCGTGGTGGTCATCGAGCACAACCTCGACGTGATCAAGACCGCCGACTGGGTCATCGACCTCGGTCCCGAGGGCGGGCACAAGGGCGGGCGGCTCCTCGGCGCCGGCACGCCCGAGCAGATCGCCGCGCTGCCGGGGAGCTACACCGGCCAGTTCCTGCGCGCGGCGCTGCGCGCGCCCGGAGAGCGCGCGCGCCGCTCCGGCGCCAAGTCCGCCGCCTAGCGGCTTTCTTCGGAATCGCGCGCCCCCGCGCTACCATTGCGGCCCATGCCCGAGCCGGATCGCGAGATCGAGCTCTACTACGACACCTGCGAGCTGTTTCTCGAGAGCTTCCAGGACCGCGACGGCCGGAGCGAGCTGTTCGTGCCGGCGCCGGTGGGCGAGGAGCCGCCCGAGGTGGGCAAGGTGGGCGCGCTCGTGGCGGCGCACGTGCATCTCGCCGACAAGGGCGTGTCGATGCGCGTCATCGTGCGGGTGGCGTGGCGCCGC
>Ga0075425_100005557_pt1 | contig 13121 bp, 8 predicted proteins | sample SoiMethybrSBSTD4_FD_75300 | JGI IMG/M metagenome (GOLD analysis project Ga0075425, IMG submission 75300) | Bulk soil microbial communities from a Populus tree surrounding site in Tennessee, USA - Soil MetaG P. TD hybrid SBSTD4 | ecosystem: Environmental > Terrestrial > Soil > Tree plantation...
AGCGTCCGAAACCTTCGTTAGCCGTAATCGCCAACCCTTTGAACTTCGCGTAAAGACATCGGTATTGTCTTGGTCATAGACCTTTGTGGTATCAGCCGTCTGCCGATACTCCTTGATGTAGGTCACAACGGCTGTGTCCCCAAATAGATCTACTCGCATGTTGTTTTTCTCTATCGTGTATGGATTTGGACCATTGTGGGCCGCAAAATTCTGTTTCACATTTGCCTGAAGCTCGCTCTTCGTCAGCACCTTCGTTCCACCAAGAAAAATCCAATCATCTGCAAGCAAGTCCGTCCATTTTGAGTCGTTCTGTTGCTCAAATTTGCCACTCTCGGATTCAATTCGACGAAGTTCGCTTTCGTCCTGAGCTTTGGAAGAATTTTGAAGCTGTGCAAACGCGCCAACCGTAAGCACTCCCATGGCAAGGAACAGCAACGCCACATTTCGCATGACTCTACCTCCAAGTTATGGTACTCCCCACACTCTTGAGCACCGTTAAAAGGGAACGGACGACGAATTTGTTCTTGCGGCTTTCTTGGCCCGGAGACTTCGATTTAGGGTAGGTGTTGTCAGCAGGCAATTACACAAGCTTGCGCCGTTTATTCGCCTTTTTCGACGATGATGAGTGTTGTGGCGATTTTTCACCATTTGACTTGGCGAGGGAACGGCAAGTTGAATGAATTGGACACTCTAGTCGAGGCCCGATTACAGCATTTTGTTTATTGGGTGGATTCCTTGTTGTTTGCTGGCTCTGGTCATTAACGGCTCAGAAGCGTGGTCGCGTGGCGGCCCATGTCGATATACGACGTGGACGATACCAAATGCTGGGTTACGGATTACCCGTCCCTTGGCGTCCCGAATATGCTCGTTGCTTACGGGAGCGATACAAGATTGAATTCCGTCCCGTTGCCGGTTGTCTAGTCTCTGACTCGCTCGTTTCCTACGTCAACACCTACGATTCCGTTATTGAGGAAGCCGCACGGGCAAAATTAGGACGTGACGTCGTTAAGGAATGTGCGGACGAATCAATGTTGAGGTGGAAAGCACAACGTGCAATGACGGCAAAGAACGCGCAAATCTCCGCTCGTTTCGATGGCAACCTCACTGTCGAGGCCTATATCAGACGCCGGGGTAGCCTGATTTTTCAAAGACTCGCCCTCGCTGCGGTATCCGGTCAACGTCGGCAAAACCTCGGAATGAAATCATTTCGGGTTTGAGTTCGTGATCGCAGCGTATTTCGCGGATCTGCTCGTTTCACCGCCACACTATCAATTCGCCAGAGACAGGTAGTCATTTCTGCATGAAGGCGACTACTCATCCAGGTTGGACAGTGCAGCGGGGTCAGGGTGCAACGTCGGTCACTTGTTGCCAATCGGAAATGGCGCGATCGAACGGTCCAGAGACATCCATCCTTTCGAAAAAGGACGCGAAAGGGTGGTCACCTTACGTTTTGTGTACATCAGTGGGTCCGCCTCAGCCCCGACGAGGTTTGTCAGAACGCGGTGCTGCCGTTGGGGGTTCCGTTGCCAGTCGGACCGTCGTAACCCACCTTTCCTGTGCAGAGGTACGAACCGCCGCAGCTTCCGCTGCTGCCGGAGGTGACGTCATGTAACGACGAAGTGTGACCATAGGGATATGATCCATCAGTCGTGCTCGCAGCATTGCCGGCCAGCCCGTACACTGCAGCAATAAGCGGGGAAGAAAGGCTCGTGCCACCGACTTGGAACCAGCCGGAGCGGCCTTGGTAGCGCACGCTGTCGTAAATCGCCGCGCCGGTTTTCGGATCGGCGTCGGCGGCAACATCCGCCACCGTGCGGCGCACACACGCTGTGTCCGCCTGCCATGTCGGCTTCGGCTCGTAGGCGCTGCAGCCGCTACCTGCACCGCTCCAGACCGTCTCGCTCTTGTAGGTGTTGTTCGAGTTAAGGGTCAGAGTGGTCCCGCCAACCGCGGTTACGTATTGCGAAGCAGCGGGGTACTCGACCCCGTAGCCGCTGTCTCCGGAGGAGAAAGTGATGGGATGGCCGATATGATTGAAATGGCCGTCGTAGCTGCTCGTGGTCTCGCTCGAGAACTCGCCGCCTCCCCACGAGTTGGAGACTATGGTCGCGTGCGCGACCGCGTAGTCCTCAGCCACGATCAGATTGGCAAAGGAGTTCGAGCTCGCCTCCACCAGCAAGATCTTGCAGTTCGGGCAGATGGCGTGGACGATCTCGACATCCAGCGCGATCTCGAGCGACCAGCCCGCGTCCTTGCGGGGATAGTTTGAACCGCCGCTCTGATCCACCTTCTTGAAGCAACCGTTCGCGGTTGTGCAGTTCGGGAGTCCGAAGTGCGCACTGTACACACCGAGGTCGCTCTCGATGTTGGGATCGTCGTAGGCGTCCACGATGCCGATTGTCGTGGTCGAACTTCCGGTCGCAGTCAGGTTGTACCCGGCCCGGAACTGTAGCGGGCCATAACCGGATGGCGTTCCGGCCGCCTTGGGATTCCCGTTTTTGTCAGTGGCCACATGGGAATGGCAGCGGGCAGTGCCAAAACCAGCAGGTCCCGGGCAAACGGGTCTAGAACCGGCAGCCATCGCCACGCCACACAACAAGAAGGTGGCGGCAATCACGCGCAAGAACATATGTTCCTCCGAAGTAATGTTCTACCGAAGCGGCGCGAGCAGTATGGGTTTGGAAGCGACGGTGGTCAACGTTACGGGAGACCGATACGAAGCGCGGATTTTCCAAGCCGGACCATGCCATACTACGTTAGCTGTATCCTTCGGGTCTTGTCACAATTCTGTCCGGCCTTGAAATCAACAACTTCGTGGGGCAGCCGGCAAGCCGGTCCGCCATAAATTTACTGCCATGTTTGCCCTGTCTCGACTCTGGTTGGGAGCCATTCTTCGCATTTTTCGTACGCAACGCAGCTTGGTGCTGGAAAACCTCGCCCTTGGCCAACAACTGGTCGTCTTGAAACGCAAGCACCCGAGGCCAAGGCTGGGCTCGCTCGACAAACTGTTTTGGAACCCGCCGTTTCTGGCCTCAATGGAAAGACGCACTCGTTATCGTCTTACCGGGCACTGTGGTTCCTGGCATCGTGCTGGGTTTCGACTGTACTGGAGTTGGATCTCGCAGGTGAAAATACAGGTCGGTAGGAGGAAACGAGGCGGATGAAGCCGACTGACAAAGCCATCCTGGGGATGGTAAGCAAGTCACCGGGCCGCAACGCAAGTGAACCCATAGGTGGCCTCAAAAAAAAAGAGATCTGGAGGCCGAGCCCCTGCTTCGGGGTGAAGGCAGCATGGATCGTCGCACACTGACTGACGCGGCGAGACACTCCGGCGGGGTAGTGGGGGCAGCACGGCGACAAGGGCATGTTAACCAACTGGAGAAGCCCTACTCGTCCCGACGCGAGAGCGGCGGCGCAGGAAGCCGTATAACCGCCACCCTCTCGTCTTCCACCGATTTCCCAGCGTTTCTGGTTTACGTCAGCCTCACTCGTGAAAGTTGCACCTTTTTGTGTGCGCACGGACTTCTTGCGGAACACAGGACAGAATTATGGCGAGCGACAACGTCTTTGGGCTGGCTTTCTCTGACCCTTGAACTTACCCCCCGGAGGTGCACGCGAAGATCACTGCTGTTCTGACCTCGCATGCACAATCGGGTTCCTCGGTTAAGGAAAATGGATCTACTGTTTGTTATTTGGAAGGCGTAATCGCCTCACCAGATATCACGAGAAGTCGAAAGATTTTGCTTTTCGTGGAAGCAGAATCTATTCGCGGCGTGGAAGACTCCAAGAGTCCTTCAGGGCACTACGTTTGGGCTTCGCACGATTCGGCATCCCTTGGACTAGCAACACCGATAAGCCGGTGTGCAGCATCTAGCCAAGCGCTCAAAACGTGGAAAAACTCATTTTATCTCGATCTCCAATTCGCTCGGCTCGAATTCAAAGGGGTCAGTCCTCACGATCTCGTGTCTCGCACTGAATTGAACATTCCTGAAAGCTGACGAATGCTCTGCCCCAACGTTTCGAATACCGCCTGGACGGAGGTGGGTTTTCGCAGAATGTAGCAGCAGTTTGAAAACAGGCTTGCTCGCCTGGGCTGAACTCTCTATTCCACGCTCTCGCTGACAGTCCTCAAGGCCGTGGAATGCCTCAAGACAAGGCCAGTCTTGACTACGTGCCCATCGTTCTCCGATGAAGTTAAGGTCCTGCCATCACTCACAAGCACTTGAAATGCGCCCATAGCCAGATCTGCTTGTGATATCCGGACAGTCGTCAGAGGAGGCACGGTGAATTGTGCAAGTTGAATGTCGTCGAATCCCACAACCGACAATTGATGTGGAACGGAAATTCCACATTCATAGGCCTGTGCCAGAACTCCGATTGCGGTTATGTCGCTCGAGCACAGAATGGCTGTCGGCCTGGGTGACATTGACCAGAGGTCCCGCAGTGCTTTCATTCCTGATTCCGCTGAATGATCCCCGGTGGCCACAAATTCCCGAGAAGCTTTCAGTCCGATCTCGGCCATCGCCTCGTCAAAAGCCCTTGTCCGAACCTGCGTACAAGTCAAGTACTCAGGCCCGGCCACGAACGCTATGCGCTCATGCCGCAACGCTGCCAGGTGCTGTACCGCCTGCCGAATACCATCCCGATATTCGATTCGAATATTGTTCACGCCCGGGATCTGCGATTCACTATCAATGGTGACAAGGAAAATGCCATGCAAGAGAAGATCCTTCATCACCGATTCCTTCATACCGAAGGTTAGAGCTGCTACTCCATCAACGCGGCGTTCGATCATCCGGCGGGCGACCAGTTCCATGCCACAGGAACTCTCATGGATTGAGCTCAGCAGAATCTCGTAACCGTGGTCCACCGCAACATTTTCGAAAGCCTGAACGATCTCGGCGAAGAAGGGGTTGCTAAGCTCTGGAACGATAACTCCGAGGCTTCGGCTGTGACCAGAGACCAGCGCGCGGGCCTGCGTGTTGGGGTAGTAACCAAGATCTTCCACCACCTTCCATACACGTCTTGCCAGGTATTGATCTACGGTAGGTATGCGATTAATGGCGCGCGAGACCGTCGCTGTCGAAACCCGGGCGCGTCGGGCGATCTCACGCACGTTGAGTCTTTGGACACTGGTTCCGCAGGTCTGAGACGTGAGCTTGGTCGAAGATGTGTCCACCCGATTCAATGAGTGTCTAATCTCTTTCGCACTACCAGCTCACACGGACGGCCTGCGGCAAGTCGAGATCCAGGGAAAGGGGTTGGTACTTTGATTCAGTCCATACGCCGGTTTGCCGTCCATTTCCCAGTGGGCTTCGATTCCAAACGACTCTTTCGACTTTTCAATTTCTGGATCTCCCGCCAGGTGAACGCCGAGTCCTGCCACGAGAGTCGCGCACGGAAATCAGTTACCAGGAGTTCGTGTCCGTCCACAAGGCGAAGCTTTCACCGACAATCAGAAGAGCGGCAAGAACTGATTGAGGCCGGCGCGTTCTTAGCAGCATACATTCGCTCCCGTCACTCACTAATAATTGCCAAATCCCACGGCTGAAGCTTTAACGCATCCCCTTGTTGTACGGATGTTCCGGTTAAAAGGTCCGAACCCTTGTTGTAGCGGTATGCCACCGCTTGCTGGTCTCCGGAGAAGTTGAAGTAATAGTGAAGGGGCTTTCCGGAGGAGTTTCGGCCGTGCCGCACTTTAACTGCCGGTGGGAGGTCCTGGTCGGGGCCCGTCAGACCTGCTCGTTTCAGAACATCGAAGACCACTTCACGTTGGAGCGCGGGCGAAGGAAATGTGGCCTCGTAGGTCAGAGTGCCGGTTCCGTACTTGTTGCGAGTGATTGCGGGAAACCCCCAGTACCGATCGTCGAAGGATACTAGTACCTCAGCACTGTCGGGCACGAGAAATTCCTGCCACACGGATCCTGTATTTTGATCGCCCACCGCATAGCGGTCAGGTTTCAGAGGTACAGGTCGAGGCAAGTTGGTGAACTCCTGATAATGAAATCCGCATGCATTGCGCAGCGGTCCGGGTGCCAGCACTGGCCGCACTGTCGATTGTTCATCGGTAAAGCCGCTCTTGAAGGCCAGGAGAGCATGCCCGCCATTCTTCACATAATTCGAAATCTGTTCCAAAACCACGTCAGAGGCGTTGTAAAGCGGGGGAACAAGGAGGACTCTGTACTTCGATAGATTTGGATCTCCTGCCTGGACAAAATCGGGCTCGACATTTAGATCGTAGAGAGCGTCGTACATCTGCCGGAGCACGCTCATGTAATTCACGCCGTCGTTAAAGGGCATGTAGCTGAGAGCATTGGCCGAATCCACGCTCACGAAGATTGCAACCCTGTTCTCCTTGCGGAGATTTACGAGTTGTGGGCCAAGCTTCTTCAGCTCACCCGCGATCCGCGAGACTTCGTTATAAAGCCGGTTCGGCTCCAGGTCATGCGAGAGAACGCCTTTCCAGTAAGTCTCTTGACCGTAGTGAAGCGAGTGCCAATGCCAGTACTCCACCATGTTGGCCCCGGCGGCGAGGTGCGCATAAGCCACCAGCCGTAGCTGCCCGGGATACGGCGGATATTGCGTGCGCGAATCCCATCCGATGCTTTGGGCATTGGTCTCGGTGACCAGAAAATTCGAATGCTTCAAAGAGCGTCCCAGATCGTCTGTAAGCCAGATTCCGCGGCCAGTCAATCGTGCCTGTGTTTGGAAGTATGGGTTTTCCGCCACTATGTCCAGCGACCGCGCGATCGCCCACTGGTCGATGTCGGTATGAACTCCACCGCTGAAATCCTGCGTGATGAACTGATCGGGGCGCTTGTATTCGTTGACAATGTTTGCTTGCCAGGCCAGGAACTCCGTTACCACGTCGTGCTGAAAGTTTTCCCACTGCAGCTTGTAGCCAGGATTCAGAATTCCATCTGGTGCCGGCAGGTCCTCCCATTTGTCCACGAGCTGGCCCCAGTAAACGAGTCCCCAGACCTTGTTGATCGCGTCCGGTGTCTTGAATTTTTCTTTCAGCCGGCGTAGAAATTCAGCCTCCATATACGGGCTACTCGCGCCGGTTGGCCCGGTTTCGTTGTCGATCTGGTAACCGATGACCGACGGATGGTCTTTAAACTGGCTGACAATCTCCCGAATCACCCGCTCGGCACGCTGCCGAAAATGAGGATTGAGAAAGTCGTAATTTTGTCTTGGACCGTAGGCGCCCGGCGTTACGGATGGCGGATACGTCGGCTGATACGGATCGCCAAGTGGCGGTGCGGTTCCGTTACGTGTAAGCACGATTTCCGGATATTGTTTGTAAAGCCAGGTTGGAGCGGAATACGTCGGCGTGCCGAGGATCACTTTGATTCCGGCTTGGTGCAGGCGGTCCAGCACTCGCTGCATCCAGGCAAACCGAAATTCGCCATCGCGCGGCTCCCAACTGCTCCAGGTTGATTCGCCGACACGGACAACAGTGATGCCCGCCTTCTGCATCAACTCAACATCTTTGTCGACGCGGTCGTATGGCATGTATTCGGGGTAATAAGCGACACCGTAGAGAATGGTGTCCATCTTGTCGGCAGCAAATGGTGGGCTTAGGGCTTCGACAAGTCCACCTGTAGTTAAGAGAAAAGCGAGAATTGCGCCAGCGAAGGAATCGAACTTTGTGAACGCTTTACGCATGAAGACTCTTCCTTCAGAGTTAAAGGTACGGCAGCTTCTCAATCTGCGCACGGCGACTCGGACGGGAACAAGCCCTGGTTTGAGTTGCTCCCGTCCTGGTTGCTCGCTCAGAAGTAGAGGTGCAATCCGAGCTGAACGATGCGGTTGGCATAAAATGACGTGCCGCTGATTGCGCCGAAGCCAGCAGCACGGTTGCCATTCGCGGCAGGGAAGTACCCCATCAGAGGGTCGCCGACGGGTTCCGCGAATTGCGGATGATTTGGCAGGTTGAAAAAGTCCGCCTGGAAGGTCAGCTTGGTTTGTTCTCCCAAGGGAAGTTTGAAGTCCTTTTGTATGGAGAAATCCAGATTGTTGACGCCAGGATTACGAACATTCGAGTAATATCGCGGCGCATTGCCGAACGCCTTGTTGATGTCGAATGACCCAGTGGGAGTCAGCAGACCGGGCCCTGGGCAGGTGCCCGAAAAATCAAATGCCTGGTTGTTGAACCAAAGATTCGCGCTTCTCTGCGAACCCGAAACCGAAGCTGGATTCCCGATCAGCATCGGACGGTCAGAAAGCATGTGAGCGCCATTGCAGTATCCATATGCATTGTCAATGATTCCAAATGGCGTACCTGCGCTGATAGTGTAGATTGTGCTTACACGCCAGCCGCCAAGCAGGTTGCTGGCGACTCCGCTGCTGAGCCATCTCTTGCCTGGACCGAATGGCAGCTCCACGACCGGCGCCACGGTGAACCTTACTGGAATGTCGCCGGCACTGACCGAACGCTCCGATTTCCGGTCATAGAAATTCTGCCCGAGCACGTCGAGCGACCAGAAACCGCCCCAGTCCGAGGATGAGTCGTCAATCAACTTGCTCCAGGTAAAGTTTGCGAGCATGGAAAAGTTGTGCGAAAAACGGTGGTCAAATTGTGCCTGCATCGAGTGGTAAATAGAGCTGGAAAGTCCCCACCAACCAGGAGTTACGACCAGATTCCATATCCCTGCGGAAGTCGCGGCGGCAGCGGAGCAGTACGGGCTCGTCGTCGCATTCCAGCCGTTCGCAGCAAGACTCGCAGGCGATTGCTGGCAGATGTTGTAAGCATAGTTGATAGGAAGGTGCGTTCCCTTGCTGCCAACATATCCGATCTGTGCAGTCGTGTCCTTGTCGAACTGTTTCTGTACAGTGAGATTCCAGAGCTGTGTATAGCTTGGAGTTTGTTTGCGCGGCGCCCACGAGCTGAAGCTCACGAGGTAGTTGACCGGTATCGGCGCGGTAACATCCGCGGGTGGAATATCGACAGCCAACGGTGCGTCCCACTGCGTTCCAGCGGCAAAACTCGTACCTCGTAGGAGATTCGGTCCGGGCTGCCCATCCCCTGCGCGGCCGTGCCCCAAATATCCGGGATGCATGATGCCGTATCCGGCTCTAACCACAAAACCTCCGATTGGATTCCAGGAAAGACCAACTCGCGGCTCGAATTGTTTTTTCGATGCATCGAAGGTAGTCTCGGGAGCGTTGACGCCGAATTGCTCCCACCCCCCAGTGTAAGGATTGAAGAAGGCATTGCCGTGGTGCTGTTCACGGAACGACTGATCGTACTGCCAGCGAAGACCCGCATTCAGCGTCAATCTCGGTGTCAGCTTGATGTCATCCTGAAAGAAGAAGGAGTACGACCAAGCGCGCGAAGAGACAAACAGCGGCTGCACCTGGACCTTGCCTTGGTTCATCACTCCAAATAGAAAGTCAGCAAAGGCATTGCCAGTTTGAGATCCGCTGAAATTAAAGTTACCGACAATATCATTGGGCTGGTAATTGTCGATCGAGTAGCGGTCTGACTGCCCGCCGAATTTTAGGTTTTGCTTGCCTACCAACTTACTGAGTGTGTTACCGAAATGAAGTGTCGTGGCAGGCTCATACAGCATTCCGGAGTTGCTGAACCCGCTATATCCGCCAACCGAGATTCCAGGCGTACCACACGCAGTTCCGCCCTTCGTATCCGGAATGCTGGAAAGACAGTCGGGGATTCCCTGAATTCCAAAAGTGGATGGCGACACGGCGCCGACTCCGTAGGGCATGCGGTCACCTTTGTGACGTCCCCAGCCAAAGCGAAAATCGTTCAGCGTCGTTCCCCTAAAGGTATGTGTCCAGCCTACTGTGCCGGCGTAATTGTTGCCCCGCGAGATTGATTTGCCAGCCGGCCCCAGGATGATGTTGTATCCGAAACCAGAGCCAAAATCCGTATGGAACGCAGTGAAGATGTGGTCATTTTGGGTCAGATTCCAATCCACCCGCGGATTGAACTTGTTATTGGTGTTGCTAAATGGTGGATTGATAGTGAGCTCATTTGTGCCGGTTCCGATGGCAGCGCCGCCGCTCGGCCACACGGCCAAGATCGCCTGAGAAACTGGGCTGATCGAGGTAATCAGATTGTTGGGAACCGGATTCGTGGTTCCAGCAAAATAAATCTGATGAGCGGAGTTATTGCAGACCCCGCTGGTGAATCCTTCCGGGCAGAGCGAAGAGAGGTCGCCGTTACGGAAAGCATCGTTTGGCACTGTCACGCCGGGGCCCACAGAGCTGCCGTGATTCCTGATCCCGACGTAGTCCGTGAAGAAAAACAGCTTGTTCTTAATGATAGGACCACCGATGCTGCCTCCGTACTCGTTATAGTTGTAAGGGCTCTTGCGCACCTTTGGGTCTTCGAAATAATTTCTCGCGTCGAAATTCTCGTTGCGATTGTATTCATACGCCGATCCGTGAAACTTGTTTGTCCCGGACTTGCTGACTTGAATCACGATCAGACCGCCCGCTTTGCCGTATTCCGCTGACATGCTGTTCTGCTCGATGCGGAATTCCTGAATCGCTTCCACGGTCGGCTGAACGTCTTGGCCGCCAAACACTGGGGGGGTAATCGAGGTTCCATCGAGGATGTTGTCGTCTGTGCGTGGACGACTGCCACTGATGCGCACATTGCCGTCGTTACCGCAGGAACCGAGGCCGCCACCGCCTGTTCCGGCACCAGTGCATCCAGTTTGTTGGCTGACTCCCGCTGCCAGGGCGAGGAAATTGTAGGGGCGACGGCCGGAGTTGCTGAACGTCGGCAGCTCCTGAAGCCGGGCGGTATCCATTGTCTGGCCGAGGTCTGTCTGCTCGGTCTGCAAGATCGCGGCGTTTGCCGCGGTCACTTCAACCACTTCATTGGTTTGGCCTACAGATAAGGATAGGTCCACTTTTGGCGTGGCGCCCACCTCGAGGACAATGTTGTTTGCAACTGCCCGCTTGAATCCTGACGCTTCAGCCTCCACCCTGTACTTGCCGACAATCAGACTGGTGGCAAGGTACACCCCGGCGCCGTTAGTCCTGGAGACAATTGTGACATTTGTGTCAACGTTCGTTACTCTCACATGGGCGTTCGGCACCACTGCCCCGGTTGCGTCCGAAATAGTTCCAGTGATGCTGCCATAGAACTGTTGAGCAGAGATTGGAATAGACACAATCGCAATCAGGAGCGCAACGACCAAAACCAAATGGCCATGTTTCACAATTTCCTCCCCAGTAATAACGAATCAAAGAGGTCGAGCAAAAACCGACGCCGCCTGCAAGTGCGCATTTAATACTTCTGGTGAATGTTCGATTTCAAGGCTGTAACGGTTAGGCAACCAGTTATGGTGACGGAAGACCCTTGCCCGGGGTTTGCTTTTTGGTGGACATCCAGCATTTTCCGTGAGGCTTGCGACGGAAAGTAGTGTGAGCATGGCCCTTGCGAGCGTTGGAGAAACGAATTTGCTGGTTCGCAGCTGTCCCCAGAGAACGAGACGGGAAAGTAGCGGGAAGGGGATAACGAGCGTTATTCGTTCAGATAACCGTTACTTGCTCGATCAAGCCTTTGCCGATTAACTCATTGACTCGCAAGAGTCTACGGTGCTATCGTGCCTGCAATCAACGTGGGCTCGGGTAAGTTCCACAAAAAGCATTACTTCGGTCGGGGTAGCTGCCGTGACCGCCTCGCGTAGCCCAGTCGCCCTTGCGATTTCTCTTTCCGAGAAGCGGGAAGAACTTCGTCGAATCCTGCAAAGCAGATTCTTCGCGAGCTCGCCAAAGAAGAGCCGATTCCTCGAGTTTGTCGCCGAGCAGACATTCATCGGGAATCGCGACAAGTTAAACGAATACCTGATCGGGGTCGATGTTTACGATCGCGGTCCGGATTTTGATCCTCAGAAAGACCCTATTGTCCGCGTACAGGCGCACGAGATCCGGCGGCTCCTTAAGAGGTATTACGGGGAAGACGGCAAAGACAGTTTGGTACGGCTGGAGTTGCCTCCGGGCGCTTATGTTCCGGTTTTTGCCAGGATGACCGCAGAGCGAATCGAAATCGCCGACCTGCTGGCAGGATCTGTCATTCCTAGTTCACGCCGAACAATTAGCTTCCATTTGCTGCTCACTGTTGCTTTGGCTGCTCTTTGCATTTTTCTTGGTTGGATTTTGTTTTCGAGATGGCCGAAGGCCAAGGCGCAATCCGCTCCGATCGCGAGACTGCCCGAAGGTCTGGAGTGGTTTTGGCATCCATTCCTTCCACCGGCTCAGAGTCCCCTGATCGTCATTCCAAACCATCCCCTGCTACGTGCAGCACATGATGGGGATAGTGCGCAAACGCTTGCCAGTGGGCACGAGATTCCCAAGTCGCAGCTGCCTGAGTTCCGCGACACGATCCACTTCCGCGAGCTCAACCGGTTCTTATTCGTGCCGTCACTCACAGACTTCACGTCTGTAGGAGAAGCTGTCGGAGTCGTGAATTTGTGCCAGATGTTCTCTCAAGTCGGTCAGGCGTGCCGACTTCAGCAGTCCCGGCTCGTGAATCTAGAAGAGATCAAAGCAAATAACACAATTCTCCTCGGAGGCAACCAGTCGTGGAGTGGCCGGGTTTTTCTCAATGTTGAAGGTTTTCATTTTCAGGGTGGCGTGATTCTGAACCGCAACCCGTTGCCCGACGAGCAAGGCGTGTACAAACCTCAGTTTGACCCAATCACCAACCAGCTCCGGCAGGATTATGCGCTTGTTCTAATGCTTCGTAATGAGCGTAGCGACAATCGCGTTCTGTTGATTTACGGTGTCTATACCCAGGGATCGCAGGCGGCAATCGAGTATCTCACCAATCCAGAACGGATGTCAGACCTGCGCAAGGCGCTGATAAATCTTTCATCGGATCACAGAGCCACTCCTCCTTACTTCCAAGTACTGCTCACGACAACTGTTGAAAATGCGGTGCCAGGCAACACCACGCTAGTTGCGGTCCGCGAAATTTCGAATTGAAGTGAAGTGCATACCTGTGGCTGGCGAATTGTTGTTTCGCGCATAATTCCTTGGAATTTCCCCTGCTACGATTCTGTGATGCGCGATCTGGTCGTTCTTTTCATCCACTTCATCGCTGCCCTGGCTCGCTTGCTCGGACCTGGCGGCGCCCGTTCCAT
>Ga0075425_100005560_pt1 | contig 13116 bp, 11 predicted proteins | sample SoiMethybrSBSTD4_FD_75300 | JGI IMG/M metagenome (GOLD analysis project Ga0075425, IMG submission 75300) | Bulk soil microbial communities from a Populus tree surrounding site in Tennessee, USA - Soil MetaG P. TD hybrid SBSTD4 | ecosystem: Environmental > Terrestrial > Soil > Tree plantation...
TAGGCCGAAACGGCATCGGGATCGAATTGAACGGCGATGTTTCAACTCGCGCCGAAGCGTTTGTGAGGACAGAGAAGAATCGCTTTCATATCCAATCAAAGATCGTTACAGACGATTCGCGGACGATCGACGCTCAGCGAGTTCTCGACGACCTTGGAGCAAATCAGATCCAGCTGTTGCTGATGCACCCGCCATATCACGACATCATCAATTTTTCGACGGATGAGAAGGATCTTTCGAACGCGGCGAGCACGGAGGAGTTTCTCAGGATGTTTGGCGAGGTGCTGGACAATCTCACTCCGGTGCTCGAGCGCGGCAGACATTTTGGATTGGTGATTGGAGACAAGTACTCGAAGGGTGAGTGGATACCGCTCGGGTTTTATTGCATGAATGAGGTGCTCAAACGGGAGTATGGCTTGAAGAGCATCGTTGTGAAGAACTTCGAAGAGACGAGATCGAAGAGAGACCAGAAACAGCTGTGGCGGTATCGAGCGCTAGTAGGCGGCTTCTACATTTTCAAACACGAGTACATTTTTATTTTTAAGAAGAAGTGAGTTCCTCGTTCCAACAAATCGCACCAACTGCGAGTTTCTATGAGAACCAACCTGAAATCCCCCAACCTGTCGAAGCTGTGAAAAAATCCATTCTCTCCACCCCAGCGGGGTCGCATATTTGTAGAAAGGGACGCGCGGGAATCCGGCACCCCAGCGGGGTGCTATATTCCCCCTTTCCACTCGGCCAATTTCTTCAATGATGCAGCCCTTCTCTTAACGCAGCAGAATATATCACCCCGCCTAGGGTGCGGATCTCACGACGCCCGCCTCTACAAATATGCCACCCCGCTGGGGTGGAGAGGATGAATTTTTCACATCTTCTTCCGGTTTGGGATTTGAGGATAATCTTTCACACTATTTCAGTTCGTTGTAAATGGCCGTAATTCCGGCCTTAGCGCCACCCAGCTTGTAGTCCTTGTACTTATCGGGCAGTTTCAGATCAGTCACCGCCTGCTCGACTGTCTTGCCATCTTTCCTGGACTGCTCCACTGCGGCCACAAAAGCTTCAATGAAGTTGCCGTATTCTTTGAATGCGGCAAAGTCGGTCACCGGGCTGTGACCCGGAATAACTTTTTCAACTCCCTTGATCCCCGCCGCGGCTTTCTTCAGGGTTTTGGGAAATTCCAACCCGCTGCCGCCCACGCTCCCGTCAATGATTGGAAGCCCGCTAGTGAACGCGTACATATCTCCGGCGTGCATAATCTTCAATTCGGGAAATACTACGAACGTGTCGCCGCCGGTGTGACCGCGCCCGAAGTAGTACAGATCGATCTTGTCGTTTCCTTTCAGCAGGCTCAGCTTGTCCTTGTAGGTCTTGCCTGGCAGAAACTTCTTTCCCTCGTCGCTTGTAAACGCGGGCATCTTTTCCATGCTCGCCTTGCAGTTTTCCTGAGCGACAAACTCGACATTTCCGGTGAAGGCGACGTTGCTCCCGACGTGATCGAAATGAGTGTGAGTGTTGATTACCATCATCACTGGTTTCTCAGTGACCGACTTCACCTTCTCGAGAATCGCAGGTCCCATTCCAGGTATCTTCGTGTCGACGATGACGACTCCCGCATCGGTGATGAAAACTGCAGTGTTCCCTCCACCGCCGGTGATCATAAAGAGATTGTCTTTGAGTTTCTCAATCTCGAGTGGCGCAGGTTTTTGTTGAGTTTTAGGCTGAGCCACAATGATCGAGAAAGCTCCAACCATAATTAGGGCTAATAGCACTGCGAATCTCTTCATAGAGTATCTCCCTTCAAAGTTCGCATATCATATCGACCGATGACCGAGCGTACAAGAAAGTGTGTGGGTGGATTGAAAATTAGCAAACGGGCAACTACAGTGTCGACGGCCCATCAGAGTATGAATCGGTTCCGCTTGTGGCAGCACCGCTTGCAAGTCCCGGTTCGGAGCGTTGGATTGCACCGTGACATCTTGGCATTAAGCGGACACCCGCTCCCGGGAAATTGTTTAACTCCGAACTTCGGTGCCGGACACTGCTTTATTGCCATTCGCGTCTTATCCGTAACTTTGGTGCCGGACACTGGCTTTTGCTCTTGGCCCGATTTCAGAGAATAGCAATAAAGCAGTGTTCGTCACCGTGAACGAGAAAAGACAGGAGGGATAAAGAGTCACTCTTTCACCGCATAAACCCTCACGCTCGCCGCATACTCGTTTACATCATATTCTTTCAAGCGATCGGCGCTGATCTCCGAATCGGTCATCGGTGTACAACAGCTTGACTTGGCTATCGGCAGTTCGTTGCTTGCTGAAGAGCAGGATTGTTTCTCATCGATCTTGTCGTAAACGCTAAGATCGCGTTTTGTGTCGATGATCTCGGCGTGCGCAAATCCGGCTTCTAACAATCCGCGCTTGTAATCGTCGATCAAGATTGCGCCGCCGATACACCCAACCTGTGCAAGCAGATCACTCGATACCTCGATCGGCAGCTCCTTCTTCAAAGCAATGTCGCTGACCGCAAGCCGGCCACCAGGCCTTAGAACGCGCGCGATCTCGCGAAATACTGCGTACTTGTCTTCCGCAAGGTTGATTACACAATTGCTGATTACGCAATCGACCGAGCCGTCCGCGAGCGGCAGCGCGTCAATCCTGCCAAGATGAAACTCGACGTTAGTAAAGCCGCCAGCGTCCGCATTTCTGCGTGCGCGATCGATCATCTCGGGTGTCATATCGATTCCGATCGCGCGCCCCTCGGTTCCGACTTTCGGAGATGCGAGGAACACATCGAGTCCCCCGCCGCATCCGAGATCGACGACCACCTCGCCGGGTTTCAGGTGAGCGTAGGCGGTTGGGTTGCCGCAAGACAGACCCATGTTTGCTTCGGCCGGGATCGATGCGAGCTCGTCGGCGGTATAGCCGAACGCCGCCGCCACATCCCGAACGCCAGTGTTCTCGCTCGACAGCCCGCTGGCCGCGATCGAGCCGTACCGATTGCGAACTGCTTGTTCAAACTTGTTTGACATTGAATCTCCTCGCGCCATTTTCAGTGGGGTTTTGTTTTGAAATCGAAACGCAACAGCTCGATCGAGTCTGCGCCGGTCGGCGACAGCTGCGCGGCCTTGCCAGGCTCGATCCAAATTGTCTTTCCCGGCTCGAGCCGCATCTTTGTCGGCTTGCCGTCTCCGTTCATCTCAAGGCCCGATGACGTCAGTGACATCAGTAACGCCGGCTCACTCGAAGTCGTAGAGATCTGGAGCGGCTTCCCGCGTCTGCACACGAGGCGAGTGATGCGAACCTGTTCGTTTTCAAATTGGACCTTCTCGAGATTCCCTGTCGCGTCGGGTTGTTCGCTTAGGAATCTGCCGCGCAGCGCCTTCTCATTCACCGGTTCAGTCTTGAATTCGACCCTCAGGAAGTCGCTGGGAAGCTCAGATAGGTTCTCAACTTCGTGCATCTCCTTCACCGCCTGATAAAGCCGAAAGCTGCGAGCCTTGGTGGGCGGCCTGGTTACCGCTCCGTACGGCAAGTCCTTGTGCTTGAAAACTACGGGTCCGCTGTCGTTCAAATAAACATAAGCCGCCGGGTAAAGTGTGTGTTGATGCGAGGGCAGCTTTTCGTACGGATCGTAGTGAACCCGAGTCACCTTCACCCACTGATTTTCAAACTGGAGCTTGTAGGCTTTTGGCAGGACCGATGCCGGATCCTGAGCGAGAGCGTTTGTGGCAAACAGAACGCTAAGGATCGGGACTGCGAGTTTGGTAAAAGCATTTGAAAATGTCTTCATCGGCGAGCCTTCGCTGAAGTGATTTTTACCGGTGCGACGACTTTGGTGCGAGTACAGCATTCCGCGTAAAGAAAGCCGAGGAGGTCCTGAAGGGCGTTGGAATTCGCGGAGTACCAGAGCCATTGTTTGTCTTTGCGGACGTCGACCAGTCCTTCCATCCTGAGCTTTTCGAGATGATGTGACAGAGTTGAGTTTGGAATTTCGAGTTCTGACTGAATATCGCTGACTATCATTCCATCGGGGTGAGCGGACAGCAGCAGGCGAACGATGGCTAATCTGGGTTCGGCCCCCAACGCGGCGAACATATCGGCGTATCGGGCGGTATTGGCTGAGTTCATATTTCGAGAATACTAGAAATACAGATGTGATGTCAAGAAGATTGTTTGGCGGTTCTTCTGGCGGGCTCGCTTAGCTGACAAGTCATCGACCCACCGACACAAGGTCGGTGGTGGCGGTCTGCTGCCGTGGTCGTCTTAGCTGGCTAGTCATCGCTCCACCGACGCAAGGTTGGTGGTGGCGGTCTGCTGTCGTGGTCGTCTTAACTGGCTAGTCATCGCTCCACCGACACAAGGTCGGTGGTGGCGGTCTGCTGTCGTGGTCGTCTTAGCTGGCTAGTCATCGCTCCACCGACACGAGGTCGGTGGTGGCGGTTCCTCGGGCGGTCGCTCTTAGCTGGCTAGTCATCGCTCCGCCGACACAAGGTCGGTGGTGGCGCGAAATTCTAAATGCGCTCTCGTTAATGCTCGATCTTCAATTCTTTCCTTTTGCGAATCGACAAATTGCTGGTAAAAGTGAACGCGAATCGGAGGCCCATAATGAAGAAGATCGTGATATTTCTTACCTTGGTACTGCTCGCAATACCATTCTGGTTCACTTCGAACGCACAGAGCCGCACTCCAGTGCCGGTCGTCCTTATCTCAATCGACGGTCTCAAACCGGATTATGTCCTCGAAGCCGACAAACACCATCTCAAGATCCCGAATCTTCGACGCATCGTCGTCGAAGGCGCGCACGCATCCGGCGTCACCGGCGTCCTCCCCACCGTGACCTATCCGAGTCACACAACTATGGTGACCGGAGTCTCGCCGGCCCGTCACGGAATCATCGCCAACTCGCCGTTCGATCCCTTCAGCAAGAACCTCGGCGGATGGTATTGGTACGCCGAGGACATAAAAGTGCCTACCCTCTGGGATGTCTGTGCCAAAGCTGGTTTGACGACCACGAGCGTCGATTGGCCGGTAACCGTGAGCGCAAACATCAATTTCAACATCGTTCAATACTGGCGCGCCGAGAATGCTGAAGATCGCAAGATCATCCGGGCCCTTTCGACTCCGGGGTTGTTCACCGAAGCCGAGAAAGCGCTTGGCCCGTACACCGATGGAAATGATTACTCGATCAAGGGCGATGTTCGACGAACGGCATTCAACGTTTATTTGCTCGAAAAGAAACGGCCTCGCTTTCACATCTGTTATTTCGGAAGCCTCGACGAAGAGGAGCACGGAAGCGGTCCGTACAGCGCGGAGACGTTTGCGGTGCTCGAACAGCTCGATGATGTGATCGGACAGATTCGCGCGGCCGCGGAAAAACTCGGCGGTGGCAGAGCGGTGATCTGCGTCGTCTCGGATCACGGGTTCAAGCTCACCGATAAAGAAGTCAACATAAACTCCGCGCTGCGTGAAGCAGGGTTGATAGAGTTGAACGAACAGGGACACGTCAAGTCGTGGCGTGCGATCACGTGGTACGGCGGAGGGTCGGCGGGCATTATGCTCCGTGATCAAAAAGATGACGAAGCGAGAAAGATCGCGGGCGATGTGCTCAACAAGCTGGCGGCCGATTCGTCATCCGGTGTAATGAAGGTTGCAGATCGCGCGGCGGCGGCGTCGATGGGCGGCTTTCCTGATGCTGCGTATGTCGTGACGATCAAACCCGGATACCGTCTCGGCTCGAAGCTGCAAGGGCCAGTTACTGCGGCGGTGCGAGCAGCGGGAACGCACGGTTACTCGCCGGATGTTCAGGATATGAATTCATCCTTTTTTATCGTCGGCCCGGGCATTGAGCGGAATCGGGACCTTGGCCAAATCGATATGCGCGACATCGCGCCGACGCTCGCGACGATTCTGGGAGTGGAGCTCCGATCGGCGGAAGGGCGAAGTTTAGGTTTAAAGTGAGGGATCAGAGGGTCGGGTCAGGGTTCCGAGTTTAGGGTTTCTGGTTTGTTTTAGGTGAGGCAATCCGATTTAGCTTCAGAACCGATAGGAAATGAAACCAGAAACCTGAAACCAGAAACCTCAAACCCCGACCCCTCCTCTCATTGCCTGACTCTCGAAGCCTTTGAACCAATCGGGTCGCCTGGAGGAGTCGCAAATGGCGCAGTCTGTTTGCGCGTTGCGTCGGGCCGCTCCAAAAACCGCTCGATGTCTTCGCGAGTCGCCGCTCGATGCGCGCTGTTGATTCCCACGGCCGCCGGCAGTTTCAACCATCCATTCAGATCTCGTAACGCCTGACTTGCGACCGCACGAACCTGCGGAGCCGCTGATGAGTCGGCAGCAACGGTCATCAGCTCGTTCACCGTAAGCGTTTGAACCGCTCGAGCGATCTCGGCGTGATAAGCGTTCTTTGGCGTCGCGGTTTTCCAGGTCGCTGATATCAGCGCATCCACCACTTCTTTGAAATCAGGGTCCGCGGCGTTTCGCGAATGGAACTCGATCAATCGCGCTGCGCGGCTCGGATCAAGCAGACCCGAAATTGCGAAATCGGCGGCTACGCCTGCAGCGGCGATCGGATCGAATGTCGGGGAAGTCCGTTTGCTGAACAACTCGGTGGTTCCACCTTCGTAGCCAAACGCTCGCGGAGGAATCAGATCGAGTATTCGGGGAGAAATCGCGAGCTCGTCGATTTTTATCGTTTCCAGTACCGCCGCGAGAGCATCTCGCTGACGAGAAGCTGGTACGATCTCCTGGATCTTCGTGGGGTTCGCTCCGGTCGAGGTCTTCACTGCATATGTGTAATTTACACCACCGATCGATTTCACCGCGGCCTGAAGCTGATAACGATGATGCAGATACAATGGAAGTAGTTTAGCTTCCAGAAGAGACAACGGAGTTCCTGTCGGGACGCTGGCAAGACCAAACTGCGAGAGACCAATTCTGCGCACCTCCATTTCGTGTCGCAGCATCGCGATCGGATCGCCGCCGTTGTCCCAAAGACTCGCTAACGGATGAGCGGCGCCCGGTGGTCGAGCGTCGGCGTCAGAAATAAACAACATTCCTGCTGCGACTCCATCTTCGAGGATTCGCTCGAGCTCGGCATTCTCATTCGCGCCTGGTGCAGTTTCAGTGTACGCGTACTTTATTGCAAATTTGTCGTAAGCCCCGATTCCCACTCCGTATGCGTTTGAAAGATCCAATTTCCCGTTCTTGATCTCGACCATCGGCGCTGGATAATCCATCACCGAAGCTCGACCGTAGGTGCTTGCTGCAAAATTGTGCGCGAGTCCCAGCGTGTGCCCGGTTTCATGTGCTGATAGCTGGCGTATGCGCGCCAGCGACATCGCGGCAGAATCGGTTGACGGGTCCAGATCCGCAAGGTAGTCGAGATCCGCCACCGCGCCGAATTCACATTCGCCTTCACCTTGCGACCCGGCGGCCGCGAGCGGAATCAGACCGGTTCCGATCATGTAGTCCTGCCGAATTCGAAGCGAACCCAACGTCACATTGCCTTTGATGATTTCGCCGGTCCTCGGATCGGTAACGCTGCCTCCATAAGACCAACCGCGGCTGGAACGATGAACCCAATTGATCATGTTGTAACGGAGATCCATCGGATCGGCGCCTTCCGGCAAGACCTTCACTTGAAACGCGTTCTTGAAACCCGCAGCTTCGAACGCAGCGTTCCACCAGGAAGCCCCTTCGACCAGCGCAGAGCGGATAGGTTCCGGCGCGCCGTTATCAACGTAATAGACTATCGGCTTGACCGGTTCGGACATCGCGGCGTTTGGGTCCTTCTTCTGCAGTCGGTGACGCGAGATCCAGCGTTTTTCGACAGGCTCGGTGATAGGCGAAGCGTAGTCGTAAAAGGTGATGCCATGGACGCCGACTCTGGGGTCCAGTTTGCGAGGTTTGTAGTTGTTGTCAGGAAGCTCCACCAGCGAATGGTGCTCGCGGACAGTCACAGATTGCGGCGATGGAACAGTGTCGCGGACCATCGGGCCCGTTTCAGCGTCAGATGTAAAAGTCAAAGTCGTTTCGATTTCAGTGTTCTTCGGAAACGCTTTGGTTCTCGACAGGAAAAACGCGCTTCGCGACTCGTCGTAGCGATACTGACCCTGTCGCGCTTGTCTCAAGCGATCGATTACGCCGTGTGCGTCGCGCAGAAAAAACGAAGTCGCATCGACGAGCACGCGTTCGCCGTCCGCGGCTTCGACTTTGAAACCCCAAAGTACTGACTGGGCGAATGACTCTTCGACTGCTCGGCGCTCGGCGGCATCCGGAGAGATGGCCCGGTAGCGGTAGTTGGCTTGAATGAGAAGCACCTTGGGTCCGATACGTTCGAATCGCGCGACCTGGGACGCTCCGAGCTGTCCGCGATCGAGACCGAGCGGATTTGAACCGACGCCGGTCGGGAGTGAGATTTGATACAGAAACTCGGTGTTGAATCGCGAAATCTCCATCAACATTTTTCCGGTGTTCGCATCCCAGTAGAGCGGGAAATAGCCGTCGATCTTCTGGAGACCGGCGGTGCGTAAGGCTATGGACTTATCGGCGGCTCGATCCTGAGCGGCTATCGGCGACGCGATCAATGCGATGAGCAGTGAAACAATTATTCTTTGCATGACGGACCTTTCGATGAGCAGTTGTGAGTGTGTTGGAAGCGCAGAATACTCCGCGCAAACGGGTCAATCAAGTTTCCGGATTGATGCGAATGGCAGAATAGCGGTGTCCGGCACCGAAGCGGCGAGAATCGCAAAATCGCAGTGCCAGGCACCGAGGTGAAGAGAATTGCAGAATTGCAGTGCCAGGCACCGAAGCGACGAGAATTGCAGAATTGCAGTGCCAGGCACCGAAGCGACGAGAATTGCAGAATTGCAGTGCCAGGCACCGAAGCGACGAGAATTGCAGAATTGCACACCCGGCATCGAGCTGCGCTGGGCGTTGGTTCGAAGCCGGATCTGCGTGATACAACTACTTATCAAACCACATAAGATCTACACCGAGGGAAAATGACAAACCAATCCGATCAATCCCCGGAAGCCGAAGCGACTCCGCGCGGGGTGATACAACTTAGACGTTTGCTGGCAGCATTGCCGAGCAGGCTCGCGTCGATTGGGGCCGATATCGCCGGTCACAATCCAAGTACCACTGCCTGGTCCGCCAAACAGGAGCTCGGGCACCTCATAGATTCCGCCGCCAACAACCATCAACGAGTAGTCCGAGCTCAGTTCGAAGACGGGCTCCATCTCCCAGAGTACGATGGAGATCGATGGGTTGAGTTGCACGGCTATCAGAATCGCGAATGGTCGGAACTGATCGAATTCTGGCGGTTCGGAAACACACAGCTTCTTGCCGCGGCCGAGTCCGTTCCGCACCAGGCGTGGGCTCACACCCTGACGATTGGCGACTCGAAGCCAATGACACTCAGATTTGTAATCGATGACTACATTGATCACATGAGCAGTCACCTCAAGCATATCGGCGTAGAGATCTCGGATCTTTCTGAGTCGGCCGAAGCTGGCTATCCGGAAAAATCAGCTGAAACGGAATACCCGGTAAATGAGTTGCTCAGACGCCGCTGGAGTTCCAGGCTCTTTCAAACGGATCGCTCAGTAAGTCGCGAGACGATCATGAGTCTTCTGGAGGCTGCTCGCTGGGCGCCGTCCTGCTTCAACGATCAACCTCGATTCTTTCTGGTATTCGATGGGTCTGATACTGAAGCGTTCAAGGAAGCGCAGGCGTGTTTGGTTCCCGGCAATGCGTGGGCGTTGAATGCTCCGATCCTGATGTTCTCGGTCGCTCGCGAGACGTTCGAGCACAACGGCAAGCCGAATCGTTGGGGTCAACACGATACCGGCGCTGCGTTGGAGAATCTTCTGTTGCAGGCGACAGACCTGGGTCTGCGAGCGCACGCGATGGGCGGCTTCGACGCCGTGCGCGTACGTGCGTCATTCGCGGTGCCGGAAGGCTACACGCCGATGGCGGCAATAGCTGTTGGCTATCCTTATCGCGGTAGTCTTGAGGATCTGGATGAGAAGCAACGAGGGAAAGAGCTCGCGCCGCGTGAGCGAAAACCGCTGAGCCAAATGGCATTCAACGGAATGTGGGGACGAGAGTTCCAGTAAGCAGACGGGTGTCGTGTAACGGAGCTGGATTTCAACCCACTCGTGTTCCGTTCGGGACAGGTTTCTCAGGAACCGCGAGCACCGGAGTGAGTGCGTCGGCATACCCGATATCGAACAACATTCCCTCCGACACCCGTCCCATCATCGGTCTCGGTTCGAGATTCACCACAAACAAAGCCTGCACTCCGACTAATTCCTCGGGTCGCTCGCGTTCTTTTTTCATTCCAGCAAGTATCATTCGTTTGTGATCGCCGAAGTCGACGGTAAGCGCGAGCAGTTTGCCGGAGCCCTTCACCTCATCGATCTGTTCGATCGTCCCCACTCTGACATCGATCTGTTCCAGCAGCTCGATCGTGATATTTGGTTTTACTTTCGCCGGGCTAATTGTATTTTCCATACAATTCCGCAGAAGCGCGAAACGCGAATTAATAGTCTAAGACTCTATTTTTGTTGTACGTCAAAGATCGGCAGGTATTGTTTCCAGGGGCCGACCTCGTCAGTGTACTGCTTGCAGAGCACCCTCGCAGTTTGGGCGATGTGACTCAAATCGTGAGCGACCCAGGTGGCGATCAACTGACTGAGAGTGACGCTCCCAAGCTCGGGATGCATACCTCGAAGCGACAGTTGATCTTCAGTGATCCCAAATCCGTCGAGAGTTGCGAGATTACTCTTCCGCTGTTCCGCGAATTGATCCAACAAGTCCCTGATGGTTGTCTCTTCATCAAACTTTGTTGAGCGATTGAAAGGTTCGAAGGTCTGCGACTCGCCGTGTTGAAGAATGATTCTGACTCTTGGGATCCAATCGGTTCGTTCGCCGTGAATCAGATGACCGAGCACATTGAATGCGCTCCAGGTATCAGGTCCCTCGTTGGCGTGAATCCAGGACGACGGAAGATCTCTCAGAAGTTGATTCAGGGTGTTTGGCGTTTGTGCGAGTATTCGCGTTGCTTCATCAAGATTCAGTTTCATTGACGTCCTTTCTTTTTTGTGCAAATAGGACAGGTCTAATAGGTCCTATGGTTTCTCCTCACCAATACTTCCAGCGCGGGACTACGTGATTTTCAAATGAAAACTTGGTCTCCGGTCCTTGAGTAACAAAAACCCGCACCCACCCTACCCGAGGCGAGCCGGGCACCTGAAGACGAGTGAGATTTTCAAGGAGTTGACCGGTCGTTCGCCGCACCATCGGTTGATCGACAGTATAGATGTGGCCGTCTCCGTGCGCGAGAAGCACCGGCTTTGGAAATTTCTCGGTCTCCTCCTCGACCGCTGTCAGAAACGGCTCGAACCAATGATGGTAATCGCTGTCCGGTTTTTCGATGTCCGCGTTGGCGTGAAAGCTCAGCACGACTGCGTTAGCGTTTAGTGCTTTTGCTTTGGCGAATGTTTCTCGAACCCACGCAGCGGCGGCTTCGGTTCTGAGCCGCGAGGCCTCGTTGTCCGCCTCGGTCCTCTTGTCGAATTTCTCGTTCGCGTTTTTGCTTCCGACTATATCGACAGTCGCGAAAACGATTCCCTCGTAGACCCATCGCGCATTTTCTACGTATTCGTGGAAAGGCTCGTTTGTAGATTGAGTCTCCAGCGACAGCGGATTCTGACCGAGACTGCGGGTCGGGTTGCTGAAAAAGATTTCTCGTATTTTGGCGAGCCTTTCGAGAGGAGCGTACTCGCCCGCTCCAGGTTGCCAACAATCGGTCCATTCGTTGTCACCGGGCGTGTAGATGACCGGGTGTCTGAGATTGCTCAACCGGTTGAAAGTCTTTTGATACATCGCATCGGAGCACGGCTCCCAGAAAATGTCCCCTACATCGATGATGAAACTGAGATCATTCTGGTCGAGAGCCTTGAGCACCAATGGAAATTGAATATCTTCCCACTCAAAGTAAGGAGCATCACCGAGCACTGCGAAGGAGAACGTTCCCGGCGGATTCGGTTTTGGAGGCTCGGGACCTCTGGTGAGTAACACAAAGATGGCCAGAGCGAGAACCACTCCGATTATGATCCATGTTTTTCGTCGCTTAAACGTGATCGTCTCCTTGTAACAACAGATACACTATCACCTGCGTAAAGTAACGAGCCGCTTTCTGAATGGTCAGAAAGCGGCTCTATTTTATGTGTAAGGAATGGGGATGCGATTTTGCTTTTCTAACGGTTAGTGATTCTCGCCGTCGTCTCCTTCATCGTGGATGAGCTGGCCTCGGATTTCGCCGCCGGGGAACATCGCCGAATGAACGTTTGCGTAGACTACACCGTTACGTATCGCCCTTAACACTTCCGCAAATTCGCCCGCGGCTATTCCCTGACCAGCCGGGCCGATTACATCAGCCGCGGTAACCGTGCCGGTCACGGTTCCATTTGCGGGACACGCCTGCGTTCCCGGAGGTCCGTTCCCCAGATTGGAGCAAAAGAAGACCATAATGCCTCCGTTAACTCCTTTCTGAGCGATGTGAATGTGGGACTGAGTCGCTCCGGTGCCAGACATACCGGAGTAAGTCAGTTCATAAGTAAAGCTGGTACCCGAGCGGTCAATCACCATCTTGAAAGTGCCTGACGCGACGTTTGACAGCGCAGGTACTTCATTGATGCCGACCAGAGTGGTTTTAAACCTACGGTTGTTATCCTGTGCCTGTGCGACAATCGGGACCATTCCGATTATCGCAAGTAACAGACAGAGTTTAAGCGTTTGTCTAAGCATCCTTTACCTCCTCCAAGAGTTGAGTCGGATTTTCGAATCGTACTGAACGTCCCACAACTTCTCTCGTCCATCACTGGGTCAAGTCAACGAGTGACTTCGTACTATGAGGAAAGTATTAACTCGGCTGATAATGCCAGTTGCTGCAGAACCGGCTCCGGTGGACGCGCAACAGAATGAATAAAGCTTTATATCTTTTTTCGGTGGATCGCGCTAGTGAGCGGGCGATTTGTAGATCTTACCCGCCTTCATTACAAACTTGACGCTTGTCAACGACTTCACGTCATCGAGCGGATTGCCTTCG
>Ga0075425_100005561_pt1 | contig 13116 bp, 11 predicted proteins | sample SoiMethybrSBSTD4_FD_75300 | JGI IMG/M metagenome (GOLD analysis project Ga0075425, IMG submission 75300) | Bulk soil microbial communities from a Populus tree surrounding site in Tennessee, USA - Soil MetaG P. TD hybrid SBSTD4 | ecosystem: Environmental > Terrestrial > Soil > Tree plantation...
GTCGCCGCCACCCGAGCGCTCAAGACGCGGCCGCTCATCTATGTACGGGTCAACGCCCTCGACACGCCCTACTGGGAGGACGACCCGTCGGGCATCATGGGCAGCCGTCCGGACGGCGTACTGCTGCCCAAAGCACGCTCGGGCGGTGATGTGCACACCCTGTCGATCGCCCTCAACCACGCCGAGGAGCGCGCCGGCGTGGACAGGGGTGCCACACGCCTGATCGCGCTCACGACCGAGGTGCCCGTCTCGCTCCTGCAAATGCACAGCTACGTTGGATCGAGTTCGCGTTTGGAGGGTCTCTCCTGGGGCGCGGAGGACCTGTCCGGGGTGCTTGGCGCCAAGGCCAACCGCGAGCCCGACGGCACCTGGACATCGCCCTATCAGCTGGCGCGCAACCTGTGCCTGTTCACGGCCGCGGCTGCCAATGCACAACCGATCGATACGGTGTTCGTCGATTTGCGCGACATTGCTGGGTTGCGCCGCGAGGCGCAGCTTGCCGCGCGCGACGGCTTCACCGCCAAGATGGCCATCCATCCCGCCCAGGTACCCATCATCAACGAGCTCTTCACGCCCACGGCAGAGGAAATCGGTTTGGCTCAAGAGGTCGTGCAGCTCTTCGCGCAGAACCCCGGCGCCGGTGTGCTGGCTCATCGGGGCCAGATGGTCGATCGCGCCCACATCGTCCGTGCCGAACGCATCCTCGCCCGCGCCAAATCGGCAATCAAGTCGACAACGCCAGGCTGAGGCATCACGCCGGCGCAGGTCCGAAGAGGAGAGCGGCGTTGAGGCCGCTGAAGCTGAACGAGTTCGACATGGCATAGGTAAGGGCTTTGGCGCGGCCGACCGTGGGCGTGTAGTCGAGGTCGCACGCGGCGGACGCCTCATCGAGGCCCAGCGTCGGCGGCACCCAGCCCGCCTCGATCGCCTTGACGCAGACGACGGCTTCAATGGCGCTGCCCGCACCGAGCGGATGGCCGTACATGGACTTGGTCGAGGACACCGCAAGCTCACCAGCGTGTGCGCCAAACGCGCGCTTGATCGCGGCAGTCTCGACGCGATCATTGGTGGCGATCCCCGTGCCGTGGGCGTTGACGTAATCGATGTCGCAGGGCGCCAGCCGCGCATCCTCGAGCGCCAGCCGCATGGCCTCGGCGGCGCCGACCAGGTCGGGCTTTAGCATATCGGTGGCGTCAGACGTCGAGCCGATCCCGCAGAGCTCGGCCAGGATCTTGGCGCCGCGCGCCTTGGCATGGTGCATCGCCTCGAGCACGAGAATGCCCGCGCCCTCGCCCAGCACCGTGCCATTGCCCTTCTTCGCAAATGGAAAGATGCCGTCCGGCGACAGAAGCCCGGTGGCCTGCCACTCGCGCATCGTGGCGTAGGTATGCGGGCTTTCGCCGGCGCCGACGACGGCCACGTCGACGACGCCATTGCGGATGAGATCGCGGCCAAGGCCGATAGCGTGCGCCCCCGACGCGCAAGAGCCACAGGCGGCGAAGGTCGGCCCTCTGACACCATATTCGATGCCGACGTGCGCCGCCGCCGAGGAGCCGATGAAGCGCACCAGCGTCAAGGGATGGGTGGATGGCTGTTTCAGCTCGAAGATATGGCGGTAGGCGGTCTCGAGATTGATGATCCCCGCTTCGGCCGAGCCGATGATGCAGGCCGCGCGCCGGGGATCCGCGAAGGGCACCGTAAGGCCGGCCTGGGCGATGGCCTCGCTCGCCGCCGCGGCGGCAAACAGGCTGTAGCGGTCGGCAAACAGCATGAGCTTGTCGCGCTTGAAGTGCTTGAGGCGGGCACGATAGTCGAAGGCCTTGATCTGGGCGGCGATGCGCACGCCCAAATCGAAGTTGTCGATCTGCTTTGCGGTGAGGAAGTGGGGATCGTTCTGGTAAAAGCGCTCAATCGGCGCCACACCGCATCGACCCCACCTCATTGCCTCCCAGAGTTCGCCGACGCTGTGACCAATCGGGGTCACGGCGCCCATTCCTGTCACGACCACACGCCGGCTTGTACCGCCGTCTGCCATCTGATGTTGCTTCCGCAACGTGAATCCGACGCATCCTCAGGGCCCAGCGTAGGAAACCGGTAGGCCCTGGAGCAAGGCGATGAGGGGGAAATGGCAAATTTGCCGTTGCTTCGGCCGCACAAATTCTCTTTTCTCGGAGGACCTTGCGGCATCGCATCCCCCGCAGCACATCGCTGGCGTTCGACCACTTGCGCGCGCAACTACTCGGCGGCCTTGACCCCTATCTTGGCCATGGCCTCCTCAACCGATGGGCGGTTGATGGCAAAAATGGATTGTTGGCTCACCACCGAGTAGTCCATGTAGCCAAGACGGCCAATGGGCTGCATGGCGCCGGTGTCCACCATGCCGTCCTTGACAAAGCGATCGTCGATGTAGACGCCCACCACCTGACCGAACACGACCCAGTTTCTGGTCGTGTCACCTTCCTTGAGCGACGGCAGCGCCACCGTCTTCCAGAATTTGCATTCGAGCGCGGCGGGGCTCTCCTTAACGCGCGGCGCCTTCACCAGCCTGCCGGGGACAGCGGTCAGCTCACCGATCGGGAATTCGTCCACCCCATAAGGCACGGAGGCGGATGTCATGTTCATGTTGAAGCGCAGGTCCCAGGTGGCAAGCGAGCACGTGAACTCACCCGTCTCCTCGGCGTTCGTGAGCGAATCTTTGCGCCCCGACGAACTGAACATGACGAAATGCGGCTTCTCGCCCACGGCATTGAAAAAGCTGTAGGGGCCGATGTTGCAGATCCCGTCCCGGCTCACGGTGGCGATCCAGCCGATCGGCCGCGGCCCGACGATGGCTTTAAACGGATCGTGCCTGAGGCCGTGTTTGTTTTCGTTGGTCTCGTAAAACACTTGGCTGTGCTCCCTGTGACTGCTTTCCGTCACCCGGTCCAGCGGGTGATGATCTTGGCAAGTTGCGGGCGATCGCGGTCGGGCTGGGTCTCTTTGGCAGTACCAATGTAGACGAAGCCCGCCATGCGCTCGTTGGCGGCGAGCCGCAGCGCGCTGCGCACGGCGGGACTGTAGGAGTACCACTCGGTAATCCAGCAGGTCGCAAAGCCCAGCGCATTGGCCGCAAGACACATGTTGAAACACGCAGCCCCACACGAGAGCACCTGCTCCCACTCGGGCGCCGCGGGATTGGGCGTTACGCGCGAGATGACCGCCACCACCGTGGGCGCCCGCAGAAAGCGAGTGCGCTCGGTCTCGAGCCGGGCGGCCGAGGGCGTATCCTTGTCCTCGGCAAGACAGGCCTTGAGGAGCACACGGCCGAAGAGGGCGCGCGCATCGCCCTCAAACACGATGAAGCGCCAAGGCTCGAGCTTCTTGTGGTCGGGCACGCGCGCCGCCACGGTCAAGATGGTCTCAAGCTGTTGCGGGCTTGGTCCGGGCTCGCCCAGCATGGCCGCCTTCGCCGATCGGCGCCGCGACAGTAGTTCGAGCGTCTCCTGCTTCACCTGGCTCATGGGGCAGAGCTCATGGGTTAGACTTGCGGGTTGGGGTTAGACTTGCGGGTTGGGGTTAGCGTGCAGTCGGGCTTAGGCGTGCAGTTGGCCCGAGCGGCCGGCCTGCAAAGTCCTCGCTAAACCACATCTGTGGCGAGTACAATGGGCCCATCTTCCGCGCAAGAGCGCAAGGGGGCATCGGCCATGTGGCGGGCCATGGGCAATGACCGGCGGGCCCTAGATCGGTGGCGCACCCGGGTTTGGTGGTACGCCGGGGCCTGGCGCACCAGGGCGTGGCTCATTGCGGCCAGCCTGGCGCACCTCTGGCTCGGCGGCGTAGAGCTGGCACGGGCACAGGAACCAGCGTCGGTGATCGTGGTCTTTGACGGCTCGGGCTCCATGGCTGGCAACATCGAGGGCGTGCGCGGCAGCAAGGTCGTCCTGGCGCGCGAGGCGCTCCGGCGGGCCCTCGGCAAGATCGCACCGCAGACGCGCATGGGTCTTGCCGTCTTCGGCCATCGGCGCGGCGACTGCGGCGATGTCGAGCTGCTGCGCCCCCTCGAGCCGCTCGATGTGGCGCGCTTCGGCGACGCCCTCGACAAGGTGAACCCGCGCGGCCGAGGCCCGTTGACGACGGCCTTGCGCGAGGCCGCCAAGTCGCTACCAGCGGGCCCTGGCAAGCGCAGCCTCGTCCTCGTCCACGATGACGCCGACAATTGCCAGCAGAACGTGTGCGCGGCCGCGGAGGAGCTGCGGCGTGCCGCCATCGTGGTGCACGTGGTGGGACTGGGTCTGAGGCCAGCCGACGCCGCGGCGATGGCCTGTGTGCCGCAGGCGACGGGCGGACGGTTCTTTAATGCCCGCACCGCCGAGCAGATCACCGCCAACCTGGAGGAAGTGCTGCGCCTGGCGGGGGGCGAGGGCGAAGGCCTCGACCGTGCGACGGCGGCAGCCCTTGCTGCGCCACCGTCGGCCGCGCCGCAGGGCGCGGTCGCGGTTCCGGCTGAGGGGCCTCCGGGCCTCTATTTGCGCGCCCTGCTTGCGCCTGGAACCGAGCCGATCGGCCTGCCGCTCAACTGGACGGTCTTTACCGAGCGAGCGGGAGGTGCGGCCCTTTTCGAGGCGCGGGCCCTCAATCCGCACGTCCCCGCCAAGCCCGGACACTACGTGGTCGAGGTGCGCGACGGAGCCGTCACGGGACGCCAGGAAATTGATGTGGACGATAGGCCCACGGCGGTCAACGTCGTCCTCAACGCCGGCACGCTGCAGGTGAGGGCGCAGGCGCAGAAGAGCGCAGCCTCGCTGGGCGATGCCATCATCTGGGTGAGCGAGGCGAGTCAGGCCACAGATAACAGGCGGGAGAGCCCGCCCCCGCTTGCCATGTTCAGGGGTGGCGAGGGTCTCCTCCTGCTGCCGGCCGGCCGTTACCTCGTGCACGTCGAGCAAGGCTTGGTGCGTGCCGAACGATCCATCGTCGTTCCGCCAGGGAGTGCTGGTCGCCTCGACATTCCCCTCAACGCAGCCCGCCTGCTGTTGTCGGCGACAGGTCAGGACGCGGCAGGGGCTGGCGAGGTCGTCGTCTTCAGCGTCGTGGAGGATGATCCTGACGCGCCGAAGGGCCGCCGCGAGGTGGTCAGGTCCACCGGCCGGCAGGCCGACTTCGTCGTCCCGCCCGGCACCTACTACGTGGTCGCACGGACCGGCAGCGTAGAGGCGCGCGAGCGTTTGGCCGTCGGGCCCGGCGATGTGGTGCGGCGCACGCTCAATCTCACCGCCGGCCGCCTGGCGCTCGCCACCAAGGTGCCTGGCGCGGGATGGGGTGCCGAGGAACTCGTCTCCTACCGCGTCGAGCGCCTCGACAGCGCCACGCCAGAGGTGATTGTGACGAGCCGGCCCGCTCCGGTGCTCTGGCTGATGAGCGGCCGCTATCGGGTGGTAGGCCGGTTGGGCACCGTCAACGCGCGCGCGGTGCGCGACGTGGAGGTGCGAGCGGGCCAGGCCCAGCAGCTCCTCCTGGAGCCGCCGGCTGCGGCCCTCAAATTGCGCCTCGTCGCCGGCGCCACGCCAGTGCTGGCCGACGTCCTGTGGGACATCCGCGAGGAGGCCGGCGCTGCGGTGTGGTCCACGGGACAGCCCGAGCCGTCCCTGGTCCTCCAGGCCGGGCGCTATGTGGTCCGTGCCCAGACGCGGGAGAAGCGCGTCGAACGCACCGTCGAGCTGCGCGCCGGCGAATCGCGCATCCTCGAGATAGCGGCCGATTGATGCCTTGCTTGAGGGATCGATTGGACGGGCGAGAGGGGACGCCCGCGCGCTTAGCGCGGCCCGCAGCTGCCGCGTGCCGCCTTGATTTTGCTTCAGTACCTTTCGACCGTGTGGCGCGCGTTGGCCATGATTCGGGAACGTTGAGGGGGAAGGCCATGGCAAACCGCGACCGGCCCTGTGTGGCAGCGATCAGCGCACGGTTGAGCGTTCTCTTGAGTTTTGTCTTGAGCGTTCTCCTGGGCGTTCTCCTGGGCATTCTCTTGGGCGTGGATCCGACTGCGGCACAGCAGGCGGAGCGCGCACCCTGGCAGGCCCAGACCAACTCGCTGCCGCCCGCGTCCGCGCCGGCACCAGAACGCGCGCCGGCTGCGATCAGCCCTGTTCCGCCCAACACCACGGTCGTGCCGCGTTCAGCGCCCGAGGCGAGATCACCCGGTGCCGGAGGCGGACAGGTCTCTCTCGTGGCGGTGCTCACTCAGGACGGGCAGAACATCGACCAGGGCCTCGTGTGGCGCGTCTTTCGCGACAAGCCAGGTGCGGACGGCAAACTCAAGCTTCTATCCCTGCATCGCGAGGCGACCCCGACGTTGCAATTGGAGGCCGGCGGCTACATTGTGAACGTTGCCTTCGGCCGCGCCAATCTGACCCGCCGCATCGCCGTGTCGGGCGAGCGGCCCACGCAGGAGCGCTTCGTCCTCAATGCCGGCGGGTTGCGGCTTACCCCAGCGCTCGCCAACGGTGAGCCTGCCAATGAGAAGGCGGTGAGCTACGACATCTACTCCGACGAGCGCGATCAATACGGGCAGCGCACCAAGGTGATGAGCGGGGTCAAGCCTGGGCTCGTAATCCGCCTCAACGCCGGCATCTACAGCGTCGTTGGGACCTACGGGGATGCCAATGCCATTGCACGCTCCGACGTCACTGTCGAGGCCGGCAAGCTCACGGAGGCGGCGCTAACCCATGCGGCGGCAAAGGCGACCTTTAGGCTCGTCGCACGCACCGGCGGCGACGCCATCGCCGATACGCAGTGGACCGTTGCCAACGCCCAGGGCGAGGTTGTGAAGGAGAGCGTCGGCGCCCTGCCCACCCACGTCTTGGCTCCGGGCACCTATACGGTGAGCGCAAGGAACGCCGGTGAGGTGTTCCAGCGCAGGTTCACTCTCCAGGCCGGCGATTCCCTGCAGATCGAAGTGGTGCGGCGCTAACCCCACCCCGTTGCACAACGGCCAAGGGCGCCATACCCTCCCAGCCCCGATTTGCCGAGGCGCTCCCGCGCTGAGGCGGGTTGCTTTGACCCGTCGCGGCGCCCGCCGGCAGCTCTGCTAAGGCCCCCACAGCCATGGCCCGCAGCTATGACGAGGCAATGCCCCATGCACAACCGCCAGATCAAGGTTGAGCCCATCGCCGGCAGCATCGGCGCCGAGATCCACAACGTCGACGTGGGCGAGGATCTGGACGAGACGACGGTTGGCGCCATTCGCAAGGCCCTGCTCGATCATTGCGTCGTCTTTTTCCGCAACCAGAAGCTCGACGCGGAGCGCCACAAGGCCTTCACCCGTCGCTTCGGCAGCATTTTCGTCCACCCCAACTACCGGGGCATGCAGGCCGACCCCGAGATCATCCTCATCACGCGTGAGCCCGGTGACCAGAAGATTGTCGGCGAGGAATGGCATACCGACACGACCATGATGGCCACACCGCCGATGGGCGCCATCCTCTATGCCATCGAAGTCCCGCCCTACGGCGGGGATACTCTGTTTGCCAACCAATATCAGGCCTACACGGCGCTCTCGGACGGCATGAAGACAATGCTGGCCGACGTGCGCGCGGTGCATTCGGACCGGAAAGTGGCGGGCCCGCAGGCCAACAAGAACGCCTACCGGGCCACCAAGGTGCGCGAGGACCCCGACTGGCGCGAAACGGTCAGCACCCATCCCGTGGTGGTGACGCATCCGGAAACGCACCGCAAGCTCCTCTATGTCAACGCCTCCTACACCGTGGGCTTTGCGGACATGACGGAGGACGAGAGCCGGCCGCTGCTCGACTATCTGCTGCAGCACGGACATCGACCCGAGTTTACCTGCCGGTTCCGCTGGGAGCCGGGATCCATCGCGTTCTGGGACAACCGCGCGTGCAAGCATCTCGCAATCCACGACGCCGGCCGCTTCCGCCGCGTCATGCGCCGCACCCAGATCGCGGGAAGCTCGCTGGGGTGAACCGGGCACACACGAGGCGAGCGTTGCTCGCTCTACCCTGAGCCGCAACCGAGGAGAGCCATGAGGATTGTGCTGCAGGAGACGCTGCGAGCCGTGTTCTATGCGCCCTTCTATGCCGCGCTCGCGCTCGACGCCTACGGCGAGGAAGGGGTCGAGGTGCACCTGGTGACCGCCCCCACTCCCGCGCAGGCAGCGCAGGGTCTGGCCGACGGCTCGGTTGACGTGGGTTGGGGTGGGCCGATGCGCGTCATGCTCACCAACGAGAAGGACCCCGCCGGCGATCTAGTGTGCTTTTGCGAGGTGGTGACGCGCGATCCATTCTTCCTGCTCGGCGGCACGCCCTGCGCTCACTTCAAGCTCGCCCATCTGATGGGCCGGCGCGTGGCGATCGTGAGCGAGGTACCGACCCCCTGGATGTGCCTGCAAGAGGACCTAAGGCAAGCCGGCCTCGATCCCGCCAAGCTCGATCGAGTCACTGGGCGATCGATGCCGCAGAATGCCGCTCTTCTGCGCGGCGGAGACATCGAGGTGGTGCAGCTGTTTCAGCCCTTCGTTGAGGAGCTGGTGGAGGACGGCGCAGGACATATCTGGTATGCGGCTGCCGCCAGGGGCGCTACCTCCTACACGTGCCTTTATGCGCGCCGATCGCGGCTGGCCGAGCGGCGCGATGCATGCCACCGCATGGTGCGGGCGCTCTATCGCACGCTGCGCTGGGTCCATGCGGTGACCGGCGGCGAGATCGCGGCCGCCATTGCCAGCTATTTTCCCGATGTGCCGCGCCAGCGGCTCGCTAACGCGCTCGAGCGCTACAAGGCTTTGGGCATATGGGGCAGAGACCCAATCCTGCCGCAAGCAGGATACGAACGCCTGCGTGCCAGTCTCCGGTCCGGGGGCTTGATTGAGCGGGGTGCGCCCTACGATGCCGCCGTTGATAACGCGCTGGCAGAGCGCGTCATCAGTGAAGATCCCCCCGTGCTCGTGCGCCCAAGCGGTCTTCTCTGAGCGATCGCGGTTGGCGCCAGCCCCGGAGCCTGCTTTCATGCCCTGCACTGCCGCGGCCAGCCAGGCTCGCGCGCCCAATCGGGAGACGTCCCATGAGCCAAGCCCTCTCAGGCATTCGCGTGATCGATATGACGCACAACCAGGCGGGGCCCGCCTGCACGCAGATGCTGGCCTTTCTCGGTGCCGACGTCATCAAGCTCGAGGAGCCCAAGGGCGGCGATGTCGCACGCACCAACATGCGCGACAGGCCAGACAGCGACAGCCTGTTCTTCCTCGTGCTCAACGCCAACAAAAGGAGCCTGACCCTCAATCTGAAGACCGAGGAGGGCAAGGACCTCTTCAAGGAGGTGATCGCCAAGGCGGACGTGCTGGTGGAGAACTTCGGGCCCGGTGCCCTGGACCGCTTGGGCCTGGGTTGGAAGGTGCTCTCCGAGCGCAACCCGCGGCTCATCTACGCCACCATCAAGGGCTTCGGGACCTACGGGCCCTATAGCTCCTTCAAGAGCTTCGAGCCGATCGCCCAGGCCATGGGTGGGGCGATGTGCGTCACGGGCACCCCCGACGGGCCGCCCACCTATGTGTGGCCCGCAATCGGCGACTCAGGAACCGGCATGCATATGACCATCGGCATCCTGGCAGCGCTGCAGCAGCGCCATACCACCGGCCGCGGCCAGCATGTCGAGGTGGCCATGCAGGATGCGGTGGTCAACATCTGCCGCGTCAGCTTGCGCGATCACCAGCGCTTCGGTCATCCGCCGCCGCGCACGGGCAATCAGCTCGGCCGCAACGTGCCGGGCACCACCTACGCCTGCGCGCCGGGCGGACCCAACGATTACGTTTTCATCTACGCCCAACCGCAGATGTGGCCAGCTGTGCTCGCGGTGATGGGCCGTCCCGAGCTCGCTGAGGATGCGCGCTTTGCGACGCTGGAGGCGCGCTGGCAGAACCGCAATGCGCTCAACGCCATCGTCGAGGGGTGGACGCGCCAAAAGAGCAAGCACGAGGTCATGCGCCTGATGGCAGCGGCCGGCGTGCCCTGCGGTGCCTGCCAGGACACCGGCGAGGTGCTGGCCGACCCACACCTCAAGGCGCGCGAGATGATCGTCGACGTCGACTACCCAACCCGCGGAACCTACCAGACCGTGGGATGTCCGGTGAAGCTGTCGGCGTCCCCGGCGCGGGTGACGCGTCCGCCGCTGCTCGGTGAGCACACGGACGAACTCCTGAGCTCGCTTTGTGGCCTCGCCCCGAGCGACCTCAGGCAGCTGCGCGACAAGGGAGTGGTGTGAGCCCTCCTGCGCCGCCGGCGTCGACCCACGCTGTCCTCGGGAAGCGCGGCCTAATTGGGTCACCCCTGCGACTACCCCCACGAGGGTGGTGCGCCTAAGCCATCATGCAGCAAAGGCCGCGCATAGCTCCGCAAATGCCGTCATCTGGTTGCCGGCGGTGGAGGAGGGCACCACAATTGGGGTGCGGATGCCCGATGCCATCCAGGCTTCAAGGCCTTCGCGCACCCGTGCAGGGGGACCAAACAGCGTGCAGTCGGCGAGCCATGTATCGGTCAGGTACCTGGGCACGTCCTCCACGCGCTTGGCCGACACCGCCTCTTCGATTGCCACCATCTCCTCGACATAGCCCGCTTCCTTCCAATAGTTGCGGTAATTTGCAAGGAGCGCGTAGTGGGAGAGCGTCCTGCGGTTGACCGCTTTGGCCGCCTCGATGTCATCGCTGATGCAGGTCGGGATCATGTTGGCGATGAAGAAGCTGGCATCCTCGCGCTTGTTCGCCGGCAGCGCGGCGAGCGAAGCTGCCATGTGCGAACGCGCACCATTGGCCAACACCATGCCTTGGGCGATCTCACCGGCAAGGGCGATCATGCCCTTGCGCAGCGTGGCGAGGATGATAGGTGGCAGCGTTCGCGTGCCTGCATGGGCGCGCAGCTTCTCGACAAAGTCGCGGATATCGGCGAGCGGCTTGCCGGCCGTCACGCCCATGCGCACGTGCGCCGGGGCATGGCTCACGCCGATGCCGAAACGAAATCGCCCCCCGGAGACCTCGTGCAGGAAGGTGGCGCTCTCGGCGAAATCGCCAACGGTGCGGGCGTAGATCGGTGCGATCGAGGTGCCGAACTCAATGCGCTCGGTGTCGTGCGCCAGCGCCTCGCAAAGCGACATGTTGGCGAAGACACTCGGCGCATAGATGCCCGCAAAGCCACGCCGTTCAATCTCGCGCGCGAGCTCAAGGGTAGCCCGCCGCCGACCCGGCACGGCGACCAGGCTGACGGCAGGAAGCTGTCGGGGCATCACCTTCTCCTCCCTGGCTCCTCCCTGGCTCCTCCCTGGCTCCTCCCTGGCCCGTCCCTGGCCGTCGTCGCCTTGCACGAGGCCCCGCCAGGCTAGCTGCGGTTCTTGCGCTCGCGGATCTCGCCGAAGATCTGCCAGTCAGGCTTGCCGACCATGCCAAGGCGCCGCTGAATCGCCGGCGAATTGGGGCGCAGGAAAGGATTTGTCTCCAGCTCAAGACCAATGGTTGTGGGCAGCGTCGCCTGGCCGGCGGCGCGCATTTGATCCACCGCCTTGGCACGCTTCTGCAGTGCCTCATTCTCCGGCTCGATCGTAAGGGCAAAACGCGCGTTGGCCTGCGTATACTCGTGCCCGCAGTAGATCGCCGTCTCCTTGGGCAGGCCCATCAGCTTCTGCAGCGACTGCCACATCATCTCATGATTGCCCTCGATCACGCGGCCGCAGCCGATGGCAAACAGCGTGTCACCCACGAACGCGACGTTGGCGGAGGGGATCCAGTAGCTGATGTGCCCCGCCGTGTGCCCAGGCGTGTCGAGCACCCGCACCTCATGCCCACCCAATTTGAAAGCGTCGCCCTCGCCCAAGGCCGTGTCGATGCCGGGGACCTTGGCTGCCTCGGCGCGGGGACCAAAGATGGTGCAGCGGGTCTCGCCCTTAAGGGCGAGATTGCCGCCGGTGTGGTCGCCGTGGTGGTGCGTCGTCAGGATGTGGGTGAGCCGCCAGCCCTGGGTTGCCAGGGCCGCGGCGACGGCCCTGGCGTCTGGCGCATCGATGGAGGCCACGACGCCGCCTTCGGCATCGCGGATCAGCACGCCGAAGTTGTCGGAAAGACAGGGAAATTGGTGAATTTCGAGCTTGGGCATGAGGATAACTCGGGAGCTTTTGCTTGCTTTTTCGGGTCCTTGAAGCACCCTAACAGGGGACGCCTCGAATTCAACCGTCTTGCGCGGGGCGCGCGGCGTGCTGATGCCCTGCGGTGGGCGAGCGAATGCTGGCGGATGCTCATTGGAACGGCCCCTCTCGCCGATGCAACTCGACGTCGTCGACCTTCGCGATTTCTACAATCGGCCGCTTGGAGGCTTCGTGCGCCGGCTGCTGACAAGCCGCATCCGCGCCCGCTGGCGCAGCCTCGAAGGCTCACAGCTGATGGGACTGGGATTTGCGGCGCCCTATATCGGCATGTTTCGCAGCGAGGCCGCCCGATTGGGCGCCTTGATGCCGGCGACCCAGGGCGCACTGGTGTGGCCGTCGTCTGGACCGGCGCAGGCGGTGATGGTCGAGGAGGCAATGTTGCCCCTCGCTGACGCTTCGATCGACCGCCTGCTTGCCGTGCACTGCCTGGAGGCCTCGGAGCGCACGGGACCTCTGTTGCGCGAGATGTGGCGCGTGCTCACCCCCGAGGGTCGGCTCCTGCTCATCGTTCCCAATCGACGCGGCATCTGGGCACGATTGGACACCACCCCCTTCGGCCACGGCCGGCCTTATAGCCGCGCCCAGCTCGAGCGGTTGCTTGGCGAGTCGCTCTTTACACCGCTCGAATGGGCGAGCGCCTTGTTCATGCCACCGTTCGATCGGCAATGGTTGGTGCGCTGGGCGACCGGCTTTGAGCGGATCGGCGCGCGGCTGTGGCCTGGATTTGCTGGCGTCATCATCGTCGAAGCGCGCAAAGAGCTCATGGGTGCCGTTCCCAAGCGAGCCCCGGCGCGGCGTGCGAAGCAGCTGGCGACAGTGCGCGGCATCCTCAAGCGCTGCGAGCGGCGCCCTTGAGGTCGAAGCCACTGGCCCCGCTCGCGCATCAATCGCGTGCGCTCGCGAACCGGCGCTTGAGGTGGCGGGCTCTGCGGGCGAGCGAGG
>Ga0075425_100005563_pt1 | contig 13114 bp, 9 predicted proteins | sample SoiMethybrSBSTD4_FD_75300 | JGI IMG/M metagenome (GOLD analysis project Ga0075425, IMG submission 75300) | Bulk soil microbial communities from a Populus tree surrounding site in Tennessee, USA - Soil MetaG P. TD hybrid SBSTD4 | ecosystem: Environmental > Terrestrial > Soil > Tree plantation...
CCGGAGATCCACGACAAGGCCTATGCGGGCCGCCATCGCCTGAGCGACACGCCGGCCGGCATGGACATGACGGTGGGCGCGGCGCTGCTGTCGCCGACCCGGTTCTACGCGCCCATTCTGGCGCGGGTGATCAAGGCGTGCCGCAGCGCGATTTCCGGCATCATCCACAACACCGGCGGCGGGCAGACCAAGTGTCTCAACTTCGGGCAGGCGATTCACTACGTCAAAGACCAGCTGATCGCCCTGCCGCCGCTGTTCGAGCTCGTGCGCGCCGAGACGAAGCTGCCGCTCAAGCAGCTCGCCCGCACGTTCAACCTCGGCACCCGGATGGAGATCGTGTGCGACGAAGCCGCTGTCGCCACCATCATTGCGATCGCGCGCGAGTTCGGCGTGCATGCGCAGCGGGTCGGCCATACCGAACGCAGCCGGCACAAGCGCGAGCTGACCATTCGGCTCGGGACCGAGACCGAGCATTTCGTCGTCGAGACGTAGCTCGTGATGGGCCGGCCATCGCGGGATGCGTGCCGGCGGCATCTGGCACTGATCAACCCGAAATACTCGTGAAAATGGAGTCCGACCCGATGGCCAGCGTCCTGTTTTCTCCGATCACCCTGCGCGGGCTCACATTGCCGAACCGCGTCGTGGTCTCGCCGATGTGCCAGTACAATTCCAACAACGGGTCGGCCAATGACTGGCACCTGATGCACCTCGGCAACATGTCGCTCGGCTGCGCCGGGCTGGTGATGACCGAGATGACCGACGTCAACCCGCAGGGGCGGATCTCGCCGAAGTGCGCGGGCATGTGGTCGGACGAGAACGAGGCGGCGCTCAAGCGGGTGCACGATTTCTGCCGGCAATACGGCGTGGCCAGGCTCGGCGTGCAGCTCGCGCATGCCGGACGCAAAGGGCCGACCACGCCGCCGGCGGCCGGCGGCAAGCCGATCCTCGAAGGGCCGGACGCCTGGACGCCCGAGGCGCCGTCGGCGATCCCGTACGACACCGGATGGCCGGTGCCGAAGGAGATGACACGGGAGGACATCAAGCGCTGCCACGCCGAGTTCGCGGCGGCCGCCCGGCGCGTCGATCGTATCGGCTACGACGTCATCGAGCTGCACGGTGCGCACGGCTATCTCGGTCACCAGTTCCTGTCGCCGATCTCCAACCAGCGCACCGACGAGTATGGCGGCTCCTTGGAGAACCGGATGCGCTTCGTCATCGAGATGTTCGAGGCGGTGCGTGCGGCGTGGCCGGACAGCAAGCCGATCGGCATCCGCGTGTCGGCCACCGACTGGGTCGACGGCGGCTGGACGCCGGACGAGACCGTGGTGCTCGCGAGCGAGCTCAAGAAGCGCGGCCTCGACTACATGGACGTGTCGACCGGCGGGCTGTCGCCGCTGCAGAAGATTCCGCTGGCCCCCGCCTACCAGGCGCCCTTCGCCGAGAAGGTGAAGAAGGAAACCGGCATCACCACGATGTCGGTCGGCCTGATCGCCGGCGCGCAGCAGGCGGAAGACCTCCTGGCGCAGGGCAGGGCCGACCTGATCTGCATCGGCCGCGCCGCGATGTGGGATCCGCGCTGGGCCTGGCACGCGGCGGAGGAGCTCGGCGCCGAGGCGCTCTATGCGCCGAAGATGATGGCTTGCCATCCGAAGCTCAGGCCGCAGCTTTTCCCGAAACGGGCGCAGGCGGCCGTGTGAGGGATCCGGGCTTCGAGGACGGCGCAAGCATGATCCCGAAAAGTGGATACCGGTTTTCGGAAAAGATCATGCTCAAACAAAGCGTGATGACGATTCGAAGAAAGTCATCACGCTTTAGCGGCGCAGCGCGCCGGGATTGCGCCGGCCACCAGCCCCCTTGACCGTCGATTCCCTGGGACGTACGAGGGTCGCACTGCACCTCTTTTCTTTTCCCCTCCCATCTCGACGGTATCCTGCGATGAAGATCGTTTGCTTCGACGATTTCAAACTGGGCGTCCTCAAGGACCCCACTGCGCTGGTGGACATCACGCCGGTGGTGCGCGACGCAGCGCAAGGCGATCCGCGTCTCTTGATCAATGCGGTGATCGAGAAGTTCGCTAGCTACCGCGGCAAGATCGAGCAGGCCGTCGCGAGCGGCAAAGCCATCCCGCTCGCGTCCGTGAAGCTGCGCCCGCCGGTTCCGCGCCCCGGCAATATCGATTGCATGGCGGTGAACTACGTCGAGGAAATGATCCCCACGCCGCCGCCGATCAACGGCTTCCACAAGTCGCCGAACGCCATCATCGGCCCCGGCGACACGATGGTGCTTCCCGATGTGCCGGCGACCATCTTCGAGGGGGAGGCCGAGCTCGCGGTGGTGATCGGCAAGCGCGCCGACAAGGTCAGCGCCGCTGATGCGATGAGCCACGTGTTCGGCTACGTCAATTTCATCGATGGATCGGCGCGCGAGCTGCCGCCGCCGGGCAACACCTTCTACCAGGTGAAGTCGCGCGAGACCTTCGCGCCGATCGGCCCCTATCTGGTGACCGCGGACGAGATTCCCGATCCGCACAAGCTGCAGGTCAAGCTGTGGGTGAACGGCACCGTGAAGCAGGATTTTTCCACCGCCGACATGGCCAACAAGATTCCGCGCTGCATCGAGTGGGTCTCCTCGATCCACCACCTCGATCCCGGCGACATCATCCCGACCGGCACCAACCACGGCGGACTCAATCCGTTCATGGACGGCGACGTGGTGGAGCTGGAGATCACGGGCCTGGGCCGGCTCAAGATCTCGGTCCGCGACGATCTCAAGCGCACCTGGGCGCGTGATACGCGCGTGGAGCGTCATCGCCAGAAGCTGCCGGCGATCACACCGCAATTGACTGGCAAGTACGCGAAGTAGACGCCGGCGCGAGACCGGGCTTTTCATCGTTGAAGGCGCACGACGCCGACCCGCGCCCAGGTGACGCGGTACATCGCTCAGGCGGTCGCGTGCACATCGTTGAAGCCCGCGTCGCGCCGGAGGCACCGATTAAGCTTCGCGAAAACGCGTCATGGCAAAATGAGCGGACGCGACGGGCGAGGGCCCTGCGTCCAGCCGCCCGTCGACGTGCGCCCACGCGGTCAGCCGCCGAACGAAGCGAACCTTGTGAGATGACAAAACGAAGCCAACCGGAAAAGGGCAACGATCTCAATGCGAGGATGCGGCCTGCGCGAAGAGATCCAGCCGGGAGGACCAGCGTGATGCGGTGATCGGAGTTGGCAGAACAAAGCCAATCGGGAAAGCGCAGCGATTTCAATGCGAGGGTGCGATGCGCGCAACACCAGCCTGACGCGATCGGAAATTTGGCAGAACAAACCCAACCGGATTAGCTCTTCGACGGCTTCGTGCCGTGCGACACGTCAGGCGTACCGCGGAAGAGCGACATATGCGTATGCGAGGCGACCCAGGGATCGTCGACCTTCGCACGGGTGAAGGACACGGTGGCGCGCCCCTTGCGGTCGAAGGGCTTGCCGTCGGGATGGTAGCCGGTCGAATCCCACACGGCGAGCCCGACCGCGAACAGCCGGTCGGGCGAGACGAGCGCTTTCGCATCATCGAGCCGCCACACGAAACTGTCGATCGTGGGCCAGACGTTGCGCCACTGATTGTTCTCAGCGAGGTCGCGTCCGATCACGAAATCGGTGAAGGTCCCGAAGGCGACGAAATCCTCGGCGAAGAGGTGGCGCGCTGCCGCGAAGTCAACGGCCTGTACATGCTCGGCGAGTTCGCCAAACCAGGCTTTGACTGCGTCAAGATCCTCTGGAATGGCCTGCTGCGTGCTTAGGCTCATTGCGCGGCCCTCTGGAAAGGATGCACCAGAGTGTTGTGAAACGCCTCCGCCGGTCAACGGCTGATCCGTTGCCTGTATCTACGGGCCGGACACGGAGCGGACCTTCGATCGAGTGGCGCGCCCGAAAGGATTCGAACCTCTGACCCCCAGATTCGTAGTCTGGTGCTCTATCCAGCTGAGCTACGGGCGCGTCGCCCGGACGGCGCAAAAGCTGCCGGCGGGACGGCCGCATAGGTAGAGGCTCCGGAGGCCCTTGGCAAGAGAGCGGCCAAGGAAGGCAAGCTCATGCGGCGCCAACGGTTTCCCGATCAGGACGTTGGCGCAGAAACTCACGGCGGCGGCGTGTCGCCGGCGGCAGTCACGCTCTCGGCGGCCTCTCCGGCCGTCCCATCCTGCGCCGCCGGAAACTGCAGGCGGAAGCGCAGTCCCGGCGCGTTGTCCACCATCTCCATCCGCGCCCCGTGCAGCCGCGCCACCGCGGCGACCAGGCTCAGGCCGAGGCCGTTGCCGGGCGTGCGGCGGCTGCGCTCGAGGCGGTAGAACCGCTTGAACACGTGCGCGAGCTCGTGCTCGGGGATGCCGGGGCCGTCGTCCGTCACCGTGATGGCGGCGCCGTCGGCGCCGTCGGTGACCTGCACGTCGACGCGTCCGGCTTCGCGGCCGTGCTTGATGGCGTTGTCGACCAGGTTGGCGGTGGCGTCGAACAGGAGGTCGCGGTCGCCGGTGATGAGCACGCGCTCGCCGCCGGTCGCGGTGAGCCGCACGCCCTTGTCCTCGGCGGCGGCGTCGAACAGCTCGACCACCTCGCGGGCGATCGCGGCCAGGTTCACGCTGTGGAACGCGGCGATGCGGTCGCTCGTCTCGATCTGCGAGATGCGGGTGAGGGAAGCGAACATGCGCAGCACGCCGTCGAGGTCCGCCATCGTATCGTTGATCAGCGACTGGTCCTCGCCGGCGCTGCGCGGGCGGTCGGCCGCCTTCTCGAGCCGCCCGCGCATGCGGGTCAGCGGCGTGCGCAGGTCGTGCGCGACGTTGTCGGAGACCTGCTTGACCTCGCCCATCAGCGCCTCGATGCGGTCGAGCATCTGGTTGAGGTTGGTGGCGAGCTGGTCCCATTCGTCGCGGCTGCCGCGCAGCGGCATGCGCTCGCCCAGGCCGCGCTGCATGATGGCGCGGCTGGTGGCGTTGACCTGCTCGATCCGGCCCACCGTGCGGCGCGTGACCGAGACGCCGGCGACGCCCGCCAGCACGAAGAACAGCATGACGCCGAAGGCGAGCGCCAGGTCGATGTGGCGCGCATAGGCGTCGAGGTCGCTGATGTCGGTGCCGACCAGCAGGTGCTCGCCGCCGGCGAGTGTCGCGTAGCGCGCGCGCAGGGCCGGCCGCTCGGTCGCCTCCGGCTTCCACTCGGCCGCCGTGAAGTTGCCCCAGCCGTCTGTGCCGGTGAGTTCGGACGGCCACTGACGCAGATTGCCGGCGATCCGGCGGAACGCCGCGTCGGTGAGCAGGTAGACGCTGTCCACGTGGTGCCGGGCGGTGGCTCGGCGCTCGATAGAGGCGGCAACGCCGCTACGCCCGTCGCGATCGTAGTTGCCCGCCAATCCGATGAAATCCGCCGTGATCGCCGTATCGGAGCGGCTGAGCACGTAAGTGGCGGTCGACCAGTACACGTAGCCGAACAGGCCGAGGATCGCGGCGCCAAACGTGGCGATGCAGATCAGCGCCAGCCGCAGCGTGGAGGAGCGGAGCGTCTTACCGAGGGGAGCGGACGCAAAACCCGACCCCGCGGATCGTGTGGATGAGCGGGTAGGCCTGCTGGCCGTCGACCTTGCGGCGGACGCGTCCGACATAGACGTCGATGATGTTGGTCGTGGGGTCAAAGTGCAGATCCCAAACGTGTTGCAGCAGCATCGCCCGCGGCACGATTTGGCCGGCATTGCGGACGAGATATTCCAATACCTGGAACTCGCGCGGCAAGAGCTCGATCTCGCTGCCGCCGCGGCGTACCGTGCGGGTCACCAGGTCGAGCTCGAGATCGTCGACCCGCAGCACGGTCTCCTTGACCACGGTGGCGCTGCGGCGCGCCAGCGCCTCGACCCGCGCCAGCAGCTCGGCGAACGCGAACGGCTTGACCAGGTAGTCGTCGCCGCCGGCGCGCAGACCGCGCACCCGGTCGTCGATCTCGCCGAGTGCGCTGAGGATCAGGGCGGGCGTGCCGACGCCGGCCTCGCGCAGACGGCGGATCACCGCCAGTCCGTCGAGGCCGGGCAGCATGCGGTCGATCGCCATCACCGCGTAGTCGGCCGAGCGGCCGCGCTCGAAGCCGTCGTTTCCGTTGACCGCGAGATCGACCTCGTAGCCGTGGCTCGACAGTTCGTCGACCAGCTGCTCGGCCGTCTCCGAATCGTCCTCGATCACGAGAATGCGTCGCCGGGCTCCTGGCATCCGCGCGTCTCCAGTGGTTGCACCACGCTCCCCGCGGTCTGCCATGGCATCTTGGCACAAATCAGGAACCGGGAAACTGACATCGGCGTCATAAACTATCGCATTGTTAATTTGAGTGTTCGCGCCTCGTCGCTACCTTCATGGATGACGGCGCCCGCCATCGCGCCCCTGCTGCGCAGGAAGAGAACAATCAATCGATGGCGGCGAGGCTCATCGCGGCAGGGGTGCTTCTCGATCGGAGGAGACAGCACCATGAAGCGCAAACGTAACATCATCATCGCAATCGCGGCTGCCGTGGCCTTCGCGGCGGCGCCGATCGCCGACGCGTTCGCCCGCGGCGGCGGAGGCGGACACGGCGGCGGCGGCATGGGCGGCCACGGGGGCATGGGCGGCATGGGCGGCATGGGCGGCGGCCGCGGCATGGCAATGGGGGGCGGCATGGGCGGCCACGGAATGGGGTTCGCCAGCCACGGCCCGATCGGCCACATGGGTCCGGTCGGCATCCACGGCAACCGCTTCGCGTTCGCGCACAATCGCTTCGCGTTCCGCCACCATCGCTTCCACAACCGGTTCTTCTTCGCCGGCGCGCCGTTCGCCTATGCGTCGTACTACAACGACGGCTGCTACGTGCGTGTGTGGGGTCCGTACGGCTGGCACTGGACCAACGTCTGCTACTACTGAGGCAGCGCGCGGGTCGCGACCGCGCAGCGCCGGCGGTCCCGGAGCATGAGGTGCGCGGCATTGTCCTCGCGTTCGCCGAGCGCCCGATCCGGGATCGCCGCCGGCGCTGGCGCAGCAACCGGCGCTACGGGCGCTAAGCCCGTGCGCGCTCGTTGCGCCGCGCTTCCAATTCGACGGCGCGGTCCGGAATGATGATGTGGAAGGTCGCGCCGAGCGTGCCTTCGGCGAGGCGGATCTCGCCGCCGTGTGCGCGCACCAGCTCGGACGCGATGGCGAGCCCGAGGCCGGTGCCGCCGGAGCGGGTCGAGCCCTGGAACGCCTCGAACAGGTGCTCGCGCGCCTTCTCGGGGAAGCCGGGGCCGGTGTCGGCCACCTCGAGCATCACCACGGCACCCTGGCGGCGGCCGGTGATGCGGATCTGATCGCGCGCCGGATCGTTCGGCGCCCGCGTCTCCAGCGCCTGCACGGCGTTGCGCGCCAGGTTGTTGAGCACGCGCAGCAGCTGGTCGTGGTCGGCGTCGACCATCAGGCCGCGCTCGATCGCGGCCACCCAGCCGATCCGCGCCTGCGGCCCGAGATCGAGCGTCTCGCGCACCTCGTCGACCAGCTCCTGGACGCCGATCATCTTGCGCTCGGGCGGACGCTCCTGCGCGCGCCCGTAGGACAGTGTCGACTGGCAGAAATCGATCGCGCGCTCGAGCGCCCGCATCAGCTTGGGCGCGAAGCGCTGCACCCGCGGATCGGGCAGGTGGGCCAGCCGGTCGGAGATGAGTTGCGCCGAGGCGAGCAGGTTGCGCAGGTCGTGATTGATCTTCGACACCGCCAGGCCGAGCGCGGCGAGGCGGCTCTTCTGCTGCAGCATCGAGGCGATGTCGTGCTGCATGGTGGCGAGCTCGCGCTCGGCGATGCCGATCTCGTCGGGCCGGCCCGATACTGCGATGACCCGCGCCGGGTTCTCCGGATCGGCGCGGAACGCGATCATGTTGCCGGTGATGCGATGCATCGGCCGCACGAACATGTAATGCAGCGCAAAATAGAGCAGCGCCGCCGCGATCGTCGAGATGATCAGCGAGATCACCAGGATGTTGCGCGAGTAGCGCCACATCGCGTCGCGCAGCGGGCCCTCGTTGATGACGATCTCGACAAACTCGCCGCCCATCGGCGCCGGGCCCACCACCCGCATGATGTCGCGGTCCTTGCAGAACAGCAGCGTGTCGAACGCGCCGAGGATCGAGCGCAGCATCGAGGTGTCGCGCATGTCGACGTCCTGGCGGATCTGCTGCTTGATCTCCATGCTGGCCAGCACCCGGCGCTTCTGCTCGACCCGCATGGCCAGCATGCGGGCGCCGATGCTGTCGAGGATCCTTTCCTGGAGCCAGTCGGGGACCATCTCTTCCGGCGCGGCGCGAAACACCAGCGCGGCGGTCTTGGCGGCGGCCAGCCGGTCGTTGAGCCAGGTGAGGCGGTAGCTCGCAACCGAGGGGACGTAGAAGATCACCTCCGCCATCATGATGGCGCAGGCCGTCAAGGCCAGGAGCTTGCCCGACAGGCCGAGCCGCTGGGACCAGCTTGGGCCGGTCCCGGCCGGGTCGTCGCCCGCCGGTGTCTTTCTGCCAAACATGGGTGTGGCAACCGTGTCGTAACCGTTCGATTCTCAGCCCAGACGACGCAGCCAGGCAATGATGCGCCTCACCACCGGGCTCGTCAAACTGGCCATATAGCGGGTAATTGCGGCACGTTTACCGATTTCGGCCAGCGTTGGATAGGGCAGCACGGTAGTGGCGATGGCGCGGATATTGAGGCGCTGGCCGACCGCCAGCGACCAGGTCGCGATCAGCTCGCCGGCGTTGTGGCCCACGATGGTGGCGCCGAGCACGCGGCCGCGACGGCTGACCACCACCTTGATGTGACCCTGGGTGGTGCGCTCCGCCTGGGCGCGGTCGTTCTCGTGGTAGGGCCAGCGCAGCACCTGGAGCTTGTGGCCGCGCGCGCGCGCCTCCGCCTCGGTCAAGCCGACATGGGCGAGCTCGGGATCCGTGAAGGTCACCCGCGGCAGCGCGTCGTTGTTCGCGGCCACCGGCAGCCGGAAGAGCGCGTGCCGGAGCACCAGCCCCGCATGGTAGTTCGCCACATGGGTGAACTGGAGACCGCCCGCCACGTCGCCGATCGCATAGACCCGCCTGTTCGAGGTGCGCAGCCGCGCGTCGACCACGATCCCGCGCGGCTCGACCCGGATGCCGGCGCGATCGAGCGCGAGGTCCGCCACATTGGGTGTGCGGCCGGTCGCGACCAGGAGATGGCTGCCCTCGATCGTCTCCTCCTTGTCGGCTCCGCCGATGACCACCCGCACCTTGCCGTCGGCGCCCGCCACCCGCCGCACCGCGATGCCTGCGTGGATCGCCACTTCGTCGCGGGCGAGCTGGTCGAGCACCACCGCGGCGCATTCCGGATCGTCCTTGGCGAGGGGCGTCGCCGCCTCGAGCACTGTCACGGCGGCGCCGAGCCGGCGGAACGCCTGGGCGAGCTCGAGCCCGATCGGGCCGGCGCCGATGACCAGGAGATGCGTCGGGCAGTCGGCGAGATCGAAGATGGTCTCGTTGGTGAAGTGCGGCGTCTCGGCGAGACCCGGGATCGGCGGTATCGCCGGCGACGAGCCGGTGGCGATGACGAACCGGCGCGCCTTGATCTCGAATGCGTCGCCCACCGTCACCGTATCGGCATCCTTGAACTGCGCGCTGCCGGCGATCACCCGCACGCCGAGACCGGTGAATCGCTCGGTCGAATCGTTCGGCGCGATCGCGGCGATCACGCTGCGGACATGCGCGCGCACCTTGGCGAAGTCGATGGTCGGAGGACCGGACGTTACGCCGAGCTCGGCCGAGCGCGCGAAGGCAGCCGCGTGCTTTGCGGCCGCCAGCAGGGATTTCGACGGGACGCAACCGTAGTTGAGGCAATCGCCGCCCATCCGCCCCCGCTCGACCAGCACCACCGGCACGCCGAACGCGGCCGCGGCCGCCGCGACCGACAGTCCGCCGGAGCCGGCCCCGATCACGCAGATGTCGGGTTTGAGGAGATTTGGCATCTGGTCAGCAGTGTCAGGCCTGGCCCGATGGTTGCGATTGCCGGCGCGCGGCTTTCAGGCGTTTGACCACGATCGGAACCAACGACAGAAGGCCGAGCGCGATGAGGCCGGCGACGAGATGCCAGGTGGCGTTCTGCGCCTTGATGGCGCTGTCCAGTCCGGCGCCGAAGAACGTGTAGGCGAACGAGCCCGGGATCATCCCGAGTGCGGATGCGATCACGAAGGTCCGCAGCGGGACGCCGCAAAGCGCCGGCACGAGATTGACCAGCCAGAACGGGAAGAACGGGACCAGCCGCAGGAACAGCAGATAGTTGAAGGCATCGGCGCGAAATCCCTCCGCCACCTTCTCGATACGGGCGCCGGCGCGCCGCACCAGCCATCCGCCGAGGGCGCTCTTGGCGATCAGGAAGATGACGGTTGCGCCGGCCGTCGCCCCGACCAGGCTCGTGACCGTGCCGGTCACCACGCCGAAGACGAGGCCGCCGAAGATGGTCAGGAACGACGCGCAGGGCAGCGATAGCGCGGTGACCGCAATGTAAAGCCCCACATAGGCGGCGATGGCCGCGACCCAGTGCTCCGATACAAAGCGCTCGACCTCGGCGCGATGTTCGATCAGCACTGGCAGCGACAGCGCGCGATGCCACCCCATGGCGAGCGCGAGCACTGTGAGAGCCGCAATGATCGCCAGCGGCGCCAGTCGCCGGAGCGGAATGCGGGCGCGCGACGGAGGCGAGGTCGGGTCGGCGGGAGCGGACATGTGGTCGAGGCAGGGCCGTGCGGGTTGGCGATGTTTCTCGATAGTCGCTCTCTATATCGGAGGTGTCGCGGCCCTGTATCGCCTTCTCACCGCCATTTGAGCGGACGTGACCCGATTCGCGCCCTGACCCGGGCGGGGCGGCTTGCATTGACGGGACCCGCCGGGCTTGCGTATAAGCGCCTACCTTTAAAGCGGCGCCGACCCCGAAAATCCGGCATTTTGGCTCGAATCTGAAGGGCTTGGCGCATGATCGGGCAGCCCTCGGCGCGCCGCCCCGTTCAAGCGGAGAACATGTCGTGAAGCGGACCTACCAACCGAGCAAGCTGGTGCGCAAGCGCCGCCACGGTTTCCGGAGCCGGATGGCCACCACGGGCGGCCGCAAGGTGCTCAATGCCCGCCGGGCGCGCGGCCGGAAGCGGCTCAGCGCCTGAAGACCGGCTGGCCGGGCCGCCGCCGTGGAGCGATTGCGGAAGCGGGCGGATTTTCTCGACGCCGCGACGGGTCCCCGGGCTCCCGCGGCGGCCTTTGTGCTGCAGAGCCGTGCGCGCGCCGACACAGGTCCGCCACGGGTCGGCTTTACGGTGTCGAAGAAGGTCGGCAATGCGGTCGAGCGCAATCGCGTGCGGCGTCGATTGCGCGAAATCGTGCGGCTTTCGGACGCGGCTCGGTTCCGGCCGGGCAATGACTATGTGGTGGTCGGTCGGCGCGCGGCTCTCAGGGAGCCGTTCGCGCGGTTGATCGAGGACTTCTCTCGGGCGCTCGAGCGGGTGCATCAACAACGGCGAGCGCCGGATCGGCCTGCGCCACGTCGCAGGGGCGATCAGGTCGAGGTGCCGCGGGCCGGCGATCAGAAAACGTCATGAACGATCAAAAGAATACCCTTCTTGCCATCGTGCTGTCGGGGCTCGTGCTGCTGACGTGGAGCTATTTCTTCGCGCCGGCGCAGCTGCTCGGACCGCAGAAGCCGCCGCAGACCCAGGCGCAGAATCAAGGGCAGAACCCAGGGCAGAATCAGGCGCAAAATCAACCTCAGACCCCGACGTCGCCCGCGCCGGCGCCCGGACAGAGCGTTCCGCCGACCGTGCCGGGCCAGAGCGCGTCGGCGGCCCCCGCACTGACGCGCGACGCGGCGCTCAAGCAGAGCGGCGACCGGGTGGCAATCGAGACCGACAGCATCAAGGGCTCGATCGCGCTCAAGGGCGCCCGCATCGACGACGTGCTGCTGGTGAAGTACCGCGAGACGATCGATCCCAAGTCGCCGCCGATCGAGCTGTTGTCGCCGTCGGGCAGCCCGCATCCGTTCTATGCCGAGTTCGGCTGGGTCGGCGTCGCCGGCCCCAAGCCGCCGGCGCTGCCCACTGCGGACACGGTATGGAAGCAGGAAGGCTCGGGCCCGCTCACGCCCGATCATCCGGTGGTGCTGACCTACACCAACGACGACAGACTCACGTTCCGCCGCACCATCAAGGTTGACGACAAGTACTTGTTCACCATCAAGGACGAGGTCGCCAATGGCGGCAACGAGCCGGTCACGCTTTATCCGTTCGGGCTCGTCTCGCGCCATGGCGATCCGCCGACCGCGGGCTACGGCATCCAGCACGAGGGCCCGATCGGCAGGATGGGCGACAAGTGTCTGCGCCAGAGCAGTGGCTTCAACATGTACGTCGAGTGTCACGAGGAGAGCTACAAGACGCTCGAGGAGAAGAAGGAGCTGAACTTCGACGTCACGGATGCCTGGTTCGGCTTCACCGACAAATATTGGGCGGCCAGTCTGATTCCCGACCCGAATTCCCACCTGCAGGTGAAATTCTCCTACATTGCCGGTCAGATGAAGAAATACCAGGCCGACTATTTCCTCGATCCGCGGACCATCGCGCCAGGCGCCAGCGGCGCGGCCGAAGGGCGCCTGTTCGCGGGCGCCAAGGAAGTGCATCTCGTGAGTGGTTACAACGAGGCGCTTAAGCTCAATCATTTCGATCTGCTGATCGACTGGGGGCGTTTCTCTTTCTTCACCAAGCCGATGTTCGAGTTCCTGGACTTCATCTACCGCTGGGTCGGCAATTTCGGCATCGCGATCCTGCTGGTGACCGTCGCCATCAAGGGAGTGTTCTTCCCGCTCGCCAACAAGTCCTATGCGTCGATGGCGAAGATGAAGGCAGTGCAGCCGCACATGGCCGCAATCAAGGAGCGCTTTCCCGACGACCGCGCCAAGCAGCAGCAGGAGATGATGGAGCTGTACAAGCGCGAGAAGATCAATCCGGTCGCCGGCTGCGTGCCGATCTTCATCCAGATCCCGGTGTTCTTCGCGCTCTACAAGGTGCTGTTCACCACCATCGAGATGCGCCACGCGCCGTTC
>Ga0075425_100005565_pt1 | contig 13110 bp, 10 predicted proteins | sample SoiMethybrSBSTD4_FD_75300 | JGI IMG/M metagenome (GOLD analysis project Ga0075425, IMG submission 75300) | Bulk soil microbial communities from a Populus tree surrounding site in Tennessee, USA - Soil MetaG P. TD hybrid SBSTD4 | ecosystem: Environmental > Terrestrial > Soil > Tree plantation...
GATGGCGCCGGAAGTTTCCTTATCTAGCCTATGAACGATGCCCGGACGCAGGTCGTCGGTTGCGGCCCCACCGCGCGAAAGCGTCTGGCCGCGTCCGAGCAGGGCGTTGACGAGCGTGCCGCTGGAATTTCCGGCTCCGGCGTGAACGCTCATGCCCGGTGGTTTATCGACCACCAGAACATCTTGGTCCTCATAAAGAATTTGTAGCGGGATGGATTCGGGCTCGGCAGTAAGCGGAGGGCGTTCCTGCGCGTCCACGAACACTTTGTCGCCGGCGCGCAGCTTGTACGATGCTTTGGCAGGCGCGCCGTTGAGCAGTACCAGTTTCTCTCTGATCAGCTCTTGCACGCGCGCGCGTGAAAGATTTGGGCAGCGCTCGACAATCCAGCGGTCGAGCCGTTCGTCGCGGTGCGCTTCCGCCACGACGAATTCGCTTCGTTTAGAAATCGGGTTCATGGATGCGATGCGCCGGGCGCACATTTAGCCAGTACATTTTCAAACACGGCAAAGTCTCAATGGTCCGGGGCCTTGGCGTGGGAATGCTAGCATCAAAAAGTTCAGTACGCTTTTGCGTCTGCATGGAGCCATCCGCCGCTTTGCAAACCGCAACCTCAGGTGAGTCGTCTCAGCCGCTTACACAGGCCAAATCGAAACGTCGCTTTTTGCCGGGTTGGGAATCCATTGCGATTTTTCTGGTCATTTTGCTGGTTGCCGGGATTCGTTTTCGATTACGAGAGATGCCGCTTGAACGCGACGAGGGCGAATACGCTTATGCCGGTCAGCTGATTCTGCAGGGAATCCCGCCCTACGAGCTTGCGTACAACATGAAGCTGCCGGGCACGTACGCGGCCTATGCCCTGATTATGGCGGTATTCGGCCAGACCGCTGCGGGCATTCACGTTGGTGTGATTCTGGTGAATGCCGCCTGTGTTCTGCTGTTGTTTCTCATTACGCGAAGGCTTTTCGATCCCGTTGCGGCCGTCGTCGCGGGATCCAGCTTCGCGCTATTTTCGGTTCGCCCGCAACTTCTCGGGCTTGCCGGGCACGCCACGCATTTTGTGGCGCTGGCGGCGCTGCTTTCGATCTATCTCTTGTTGCAGGCGTGTGACGGTCGAACCCGTTCGCTGTTCTTGTGGAGCGGTATCTTTTCCGGCTTGGCGTTCCTAATGAAGCAGCCGGGCGTCTTCTTCGGTATTTTTGCAATGTTCTATCTAATCTGGCGCGAACGGCAGGCGTCCGCGCCCCGCGCCAAGTTATTTCGCAACTTGGCGGCATTTTCCATCGGAGCAATTCTCCCATATGCCCTGACTTGTCTGGTGCTCCTACGCGCCGGTGTCTTTCAGAAATTCTGGTTCTGGACGGTCTCCTATGCGCGTGCGTACGGCTCGGAGCTGACCGCGGGTGAAGGCCTGCACCAGCTTGCCAATCGCATGGAGCTGCAGAAAGAACACATCGGCGTCATCTGCTTTCTAATTGTCTTTGGCGTGGCGGCGTTTCTTTGGGACCGCAAGCTGCGTCCTCATTCCATTTTTGTGCTTGGCCTTCTGGGATTTTCATTTCTCGCGGCCAGCGTGGGTTGGTATTACCGCGGCCACTATTTCATCGTCCTATATCCAGGGTTGGCGATTCTGGCAGGCGCTGGTGTAAGCTCCGGCACCCGCCTGCTGCGCCGGGTTAACGCGGCGAGGAAATTGGCTGTTGCACCGGCAATCATTTTCGCGCTGGCGTTCGCTTATGCGCTCTATGCGGACCGCGCAGTCTATTTTGTGGAATCAGCTCAGAAAGCGTGCCGCGAGGTCTACGGCGTAAACCCTTTTCCCGAAGCAGTAGCCATCGCAGATTACATTCGAGCAAATTCGGACAAGGACGCGCGCGTGGCGGTACTCGGCTCAGAGCCAGAAACCTATTTTTATGCACGGCGTCACTCGGCAACGGGTTACATCTATACGTACCCTCTGACCGAGGAGCAGGCCTACGCCTCCGCCATGCAATTGGAATTTATTCGCGAAGTTGAGGCCGCGGCGCCGGAATTTGTGGTTTACGTTCTGATCGATCGCTCGTGGCTGCGTCATGCCCATTCAGACGACGGTATTTTTCGGTGGGCGGATGCATATACCCGTGACCATTATTCGCTGGTGGGGGTAGCTGACGGAAGCGGAAACCACGACGTTTACCGCTGGGGGGCGGACGCGCAGACGTATCGTCCTCGTCGTCCAGAAGTCGTTCTAGTCTATAAACGCAACCGGTAAAAATAAGCGACTGGTTATCGCTTGATAAGCTCCATCGTCCACTTCGTCCAAGTCGGGTTGGTGGGAATCGTGACTTTGGTTCCGGGTGCGGCTCGTTCGAAAACTTCGACGTAGTCCGGGAAGCGAAAATCGGCGAAGGCTTTGTACTTCCAGTCGCGACAAACACCAATCGGCAGAAGCACAAGAATACCAAGCGCGACGGTTCGCGGTAGCTTTGAGGCATTTACGGGTTTTGTAAGCATCCAAACGATAGACGCGAAGAACGCGAGCATCGGGAAGAAGTAATAGCGGTTTCCAAAGCCGGGAATCCGCAAAAGTTCCCATTGGCCTGGGGCAGCTTCCATCGTTGCGAGCGGATGATGCAACGCCATTGCGAGGACAGCCGCGGCAAAAAGGATAAACAGTTTCAGTTCAACAGGTGCGAAACGCAGCGCGTAAACGGTGATCGCGAGTCCAATCACAGCCACAAGAAGTTCTACCGTCAACAGAAAACTCGCGTGGCCGTAGTGCCATTGAATAAAAGTTCGCACTCCGAGGATGGCAGAAAGAAAGACCTGGCCGCCCAAAATACTTCCCAAGCGCAGTAAGGTTGCCCCATTCGCGGCAGCGCGGCGCGTTTGAGACAGCAGCAGAAAACCGACTTCTATCGCGGTTCCGGGGAGCAACGCTCCCAGTTGCCATTTTGCGTGCGGTTCCCGCCGAATCCACCACATCGCGGCCGCTAGTGCGCCCAGTGGAATACCCAGAGGACTATCGATCGACGCCAGGGCCAGCACCACGAAATCAAAAGTACGCCACCCGACATGCGTCGGAGCCTTTGCCAAAATGACCATCGCCGCCAGCAATGCCAAGTGCCATTGAATATTGGTAGCATTGGCGTGAATTTCAAAGGAATTTGGCACGGCTACGTACAGCAAGCAGCTAAGCACTCTGATACGGAAAGGAACCACCTTGAAACGCGAGGATAGAAAGACATTTATCGGCAATATCTGGAAGAAAAATGCCAAGGCATTCATCACCGCCGGAGCAGCGGACAATGGGAAAAGCAATGTGAACAGAGCTACCAAACGCGGAACAGTGTGAAGATAACCAGCTTCAGACATAAACAAGCAGCGCCAGCTATGGTTATAGGCGTCCGCGTACCAGAATGTGCCATCTTCTGCGTAAAACTGTGGCATCAACACTGCATCGGGCCGGCGGGAAAACAGAATCAAGAAGGCCAGCAGGAAAATGGCGATGTGGCAGGCAATGATCTTGCTTCTACTGACGGACTCGTTGTCGATCCATTCGAACGGGCGGGAAACCGACATACTCGTGGCCATCTTTTTAAATTATCTACGGCAACATATAGTGTCAACGCATGAGACGTTTGCGGTTTCGGATTAACAAACTCACCTTATATTGTTCGAAATCCATCAGGAGGGAATTAAGTGCCAGCTATCCGAGATCATGGGATCGCAATATGGTCGATCCAGATTCTTTTTGTTGTGTTGCTCCAGGCCACGGGCGGGCCTTCCATCGGTGCGCAGGAAGTCGCGATCACGTTTGATGACTTGCCGGCGCACGGGCCGTTGCCGACGGGCGTTACGCGAGAAGAGGTGACGCGAAAGATCCTGGCGGCGTTCAAAGAAGCGAAAGTGCCGGAGGTGTACGGGTTCATCAATGCCGGCAAATTAGATGCACATCCGGAAGACCTCAAAGTGCTGCAACTCTGGCGTGAAGCCGGGCAGCCGCTGGGAAACCATACCCTTGACCACATGAGTTTGAACAACAGCTCGGTGGAGGCGTTTGAACAGAACGTATCGAAAAACGCAGCAATACTCGAAAAGCTGATGGGCGACAGGGACTGGCACTGGTTTCGCTATCCGTATCTGGATGAAGGCGACACGTTGGAGAAGCGGCGCGCGGTCCGCGCCTACTTGAAGGACCATCACTACCGCATCGCGCAGGTTTCGCTGGACTTTGAAGACTACGCGTGGAACGGGCCGTACGCGCGCTGCTCGGAAAAGAAGGATGAGAAAGCCATAGCGTGGCTGAAAGAGAGCTATCTGAACACAGCGGCGGAGTATATGAAGCTGGGACATCAACTTTCGCAACAGCTATTTGGTCGCGACATCAAACACGTCCTGCTGATGCACGTCGGAGCATTCGATGCGGAGATGTTGCCGCAATTGTTGGCGCAAATGAAGCAGGAGGGATTCAAGTTCATAAAGCTCAACGATGCGGAGTCCGATCCGGCGTACAAAATTGATCCAGATATCGTACGGAAAGAAGGCTCGCCGATTCTCGAACAGATTATGGACGCCAGGCAGCTGCAGTTGCCTCCGCATGCGCAAAAGCCGATGAAGGAACTGCAAGAGATTTGCCGTCAATAGGTGAACGGGCGTTCGTTATTTTGCAGAGCTTTTCGGGAGGGCGCGTCGCGGAAAGAGTACATCGAGCAAGATCAGAGCAGCGCCGATGGTAATGGCCGAGTCGGCCACATTGAATGCCGGGTAGCGATAGGAACCAAACCAAACTTCTAAGAAATCCGTGACACCGCCGCGCAGGATCCGGTCGGTCAGATTGCCGGTCGCTCCGCCGAGCAAAAGGGCCAATCCGGCGGCAGCGCGCGCAGAAATCGCAGAGCCCGCCACCAGATACCAGGCCAGAATGGCGACCACTACCGACGAGCCGCCGATCAGAACGTATCGCGTCCATGGAGATGCGCTGTCCGCAAACATGCTGAACGCGATTCCGGTATTTTTGCTGTGAACTAGGTACACGAAGTTGTGAATGAGTTCGTGGCGCCAGCCTTCCATGGTTTTGGCTTCGATAGCAGCTTTGGAAAAGCGGTCGAAGAAGACAACCACGAAGGTCAGGATGAGCCAGCGGAGCCGTGACGGGTGGATCATCAGCGTTCTCGAGCCATTTTGCTAACCCGGCTACGAATTCCCATTTTCGATTTCCGCTAGTGCAGCCGAGCAGCGTTCGCAGACCGTCAGATAGCGCGTATTTTCGCCTACGCGCGTGGAATAGTTCCAACAGCGTTCGCACTTGGTACCGTCGGCTTTGTGTACGCAGATTTCCAGCGATGGGACAGTTTCCGATTTGTAGTCTGGTGCGCCCGCGCTGAAAAAATCCACCTGCGAGACGATGAACAAGCCCGGCAAGTGCGCCAAGTGAGCCTTCAGTTTCGCCTTCAGCTCCGGGTTGCCGTTCAACAGAACTTTCGCTTCGAGACCGGAGTTGATTTTTTTCTCATTGCGCGCTGTCTCGAGTGCTTTCAGGACTTCGCCGCGCACTTTGGCCAGCAGATCCCAGTTGGCCGCTTGCGCCGGCGCGATCCCCGACCGTAGCTCGCTCTGCTCGGGAAACAGCGCGATGTGGACACTAGCCACGTCACCTGCGGGTTTTGGCAGATGGTTCCAGATTTCTTCGGCAGTGAAGACCAAAATCGGCGCCATGATGCGCACCAGTGCGCTGGTGATCCTGTAGATCGCGGTCTGGGCGGACCGCCGCGCGGGATTGTTCGGCGCTTTGGTGTAAAGGCGGTCTTTGAGGACGTCGTAATAAAACGCGCTAAGGTCCACGACACAATAATCGTGAATTGCGTGGTAGACGCGGTGAAATTCATAGTTGGCATACCACTCGCGGCACCTTTTCACCAGGTCCGCGGTGCGATCGAGCATCCAGCGGTCCAGCTCTTCCATTTCCTCGGACGGCAGGAAATTCTTCGTGGGATCGAAGTCGTTCAGGTTGCCAAGCGCAAAACGGAAGGTGTTGCGAATCTTGCGATAGGCTTCGCTGAGCTGCGTCATCACCCGTTCGCTCATCTTCACGTCTGCCTGATACTCGACGGAAGTTACCCACAAGCGCAGCAGGTCCGCTCCCCACTTGTCGCAAATCTCTTTTGGCTCGATGGAATTGCCCAGCGACTTGGACATGGGGCGGCCCTGCTCATCGAGAGTCCAGCCGTGCGTCACTACACCACGATAGGGAACCGCGTGCTTCACGCCAGTCGCGACCAGTAATGAACTTTGGAACCACCCGCGATATTGGTCGGGCCCTTCCAGATAGACATCGGCCGGCCATTCTTTTCCGTGGAGGACGGCAAGGTTGGACGAGCCGGAATCGAACCAAACATCCAAAATGTCGTTTTCCTTGCGCCAATTCGAAGCGCCACACTCGCACTTCGCACCCGCGGGCAGCAGCTCTTCAGGGGAGTGGCTATACCAGGCGTCGGCGCCTTCCCTTTTGAACCACTCGACTACATTGCGCAGCGCCTTGTAGTCCTGCAATTGCCTGCCGCAGCCAGCGCAGAAAAACACGATGATCGGTACGCCCCAGAACCGCTGGCGTGAAACGCACCAGTCGGGACGCTTTTCGATCATTTCGTAGATGCGATCTTCGCCCCAGGCCGGGATCCATTTCGCTTTGTGGATTTCGTCCAACGCTTCCTGGCGCAAGGATTTTGGGCTGTGAATGGAATGGCTTCCCTGATCGGGAAGCGGAACTGCATCCATCCCGATGAACCACTGCTCTGTGGCGCGGAAAATTACCGGGTTGTGGCAGCGCCAGCAGTGTGGATAACTGTGCTTGTAGGGATGGTTGCCAAGCAGCGCACCGCGATCAGAAAGCAGTTTCACGATGATCGGGTTCGCGCTGAAAACGTCTTTGCCCTTATATTCGGGCAGCCCTTCGGTGTAAACGCCTTTATCGTCGAGAGGCGCGTAGATTTCGAGTCCGTATTTTTGGCCGGAGTTGAAATCGTCCACGCCGTGGCCGGGCGCGGTGTGCACAATACCGCTGCCTTGATCGAGCGTTACGTAATCCGCCAGCAGTCCCGGCACCTGAATCGGCAGAAACGGATGTTGAAACTTCATGCCCTCAAAATCGCGGCCTTTGTACATCCCCAGCACGTTGGCCTGCTTGATTTCGCATTCGGCCTGCAAAGCCGCCACGCGATCGCCGGCCAGCAGCAGCTTGCCTTTTTCCGTCTGCACCACCGTGTATTCAAAGTCGCGATGAAACGCCAACGCGCGGTTATGCGGAATGGTCCAGGGCGTGGTCGTCCAGATCACTGCCGAAACATCACTGGCAATCTTGGCGGCTTCCCCCTGGCCACCGCCGACAACAGCGAACTTCACCCAAATGGACGGGCTGACGTGATCTTCGTATTCGACTTCCGCTTCCGCCAGTGCCGTCGAATCGTACAAACACCAATACACGGGCTTGCGTCCGCGATAGACGTAACCTTTCTCCATGAACTCCAGAAACGCAGCAGCGATGGTGGCTTCGTAATCAAAGCTCATCGTCAGGTACGGATCGTTCCACCGTCCGAACACGCCGAGCCTCTTGAAATCTTTCTTGTGCTGCTCGACATAACGCGCGGCGAATTCCCGGCACATCCTGCGGAATTCCGCCGGTGCAACCTTGCCCTTGCCGCCCAGCTCTTTTTCTACCTGCGTTTCAATCGGCAGACCGTGGCAATCCCATCCCGGAACATACGGCGCGTAATGCCCGGCCATGCTCTTGGTTTTGACGATCAAATCTTTCAAAATTTTGTTCAGCCCAGTGCCGAGGTGGATCGTTCCGGTTGGATATGGCGGCCCATCGTGCAGTATAAAGAGCGGCTTCCCTTGGCGGGCGTCTAGAATCTGCTGATAGAGATTCGCCTGCTGCCATTCTTCGAGCTGTTTCGGCTCGTTCTGCGGCAGCCCTGCCTTCATCGGGAAATTAGTCTTCGGCAGGTTCAGCGTGGTCTTCAGTGTGAGTGGTTCGGACATGGATGCCGCGTCGCAATCCCTTCTCAGCCCTGGTTCTTCGCCTGGAGCACGGCGGGAAAACTTGGGGAAGTTGTAACCGAAGATTTTACAACGGAACGCCGAACCGGCAAATTCCGTATGGCCGAATTCGGCCGGCAAAATCACAGAGCTCCGGCTGCCCGGCCCAGCGAGAGGTGTCGCAGACGAAGCGGGAGCCGAAGTCTAGCACGTTGCGCCTTTCGCTTCTGGCGTGGATTCTTGCCCAAGCGGTTGTTACAATAAGTACAAGCGGGTACGGGGCCGGGATTGATGGTAGCAACCTTTCCCAGCTGCCCTGAATCGTACCGAAAGGTGCACCCGAAAGGGTCGGATTGCGTCTAACGAGATAGGGCCCAACAGACAGGTCGGACACACGTGCCAGGAACACTTCTCAACTTGGGACCGCCGCGGAACCCGGAAAACACTACGCCCGGGAAGAACTCTTCAGCCTCTTCGCGTGGAGTACCGAGGTTTGGCCGACCTCCGATGCTCATGCCGGATAATTTCTGGTCAAATCTGAAACAGTTTCTATTCGAGCGGCCGATCAAGATTCGCGGCGACGTGAAATCCGCCTTGATGCCTGCGCAATACGGCGACGGATTTTGGAACAATGTCAGCGAATTCTTCAGCAGCCGCCCGGTGCCCAAGGGCAGTTCTGACAGCAGGCTGTCCACTGGCTGGGTGGAAGGTTTTGGCGGTTTCGGTTCCCGCATCAAGGAGTTTTTCTCGCCCAGTGAGCAGGCGCCACTACCGTTTGAAGTAAAACCCGTTCGCGTCAAGGAAATTTGGACCAAAGACGAGAATTTCGGCTGGACGCAGATCATTTCCGTCAGCCTGCACGTGGTGGTGATCGGCTTGATCGTGGTACCCCTGTTCACTCACGTCCTGCCGCCTCCCACCGAGGCGATGAACAAGACCGACGTGCTCCCGCTCGACATCTCGCCGTATACGGCGAAGCTTCCCTCGGGCGCCAAGCCCGCTGGAGGTGGCGGCGGTGCGAACGACCATACCACCGCTCCGGTAAACCGCGGCAAGCTGCCCAAGTTCAAGTGGACGCAGTTCACGCCGCCGCAGGTGCGCATTCAAAACCCCGCACCCAAGCTGCCGATGGATCCGTCATTGCTTGGACCGCCGGATTTGCGCGTCTCGAATATTCAGGCACCGACCTTCGGGGATCCTCTGGCTAACGGCGTGAGCGAGTCGCTTGGCCATGGCAATGGCACTGGCATTGGCAGCGGCTCCGGAGGCGGACTTGGCCCTGGCGAAGGCGGCGGCACTGGGGGCGGAGCATTCCGCGCCGGCGTCAACGGCGTCGGCATGCCGAGCTGTATCTATTGCCCCGACCCGCAATACTCCGATGAAGCGCGCAAGGCCAAGTATCAGGGCGTGGTTGTGTTGATGGTAATCATCACGCTCGACGGTCGCGCTACGAACATCCAGGTGGTCAAGAGCCCCGGACTCGGCCTCGACGAAAAAGCCATCGAGGCCGTGCGCCAGTGGAAATTCCATCCCGCGGTCGGTCCTGGCGGCAAGTCCGTTCCGACGCAGGTTCCGATCGAAGTGACCTTCCGCCTCTTTTAGTCAGCCGCAAAGCAACCTTTTCTGCCTGGGGCAGCTCCCACTCTGCGTTCATGCTCCGCTTTGCCTGTTGTGAGGAAAATCGGGGCCGGAGGTCGCGATGCGCGAGCCAGCCCTGGGCTTGAAGACTTCGCTCTTGAACGGTGGTTCCTTCCGCAAACGAATTCACGAAAATCTGTTGAGCGTGTGGCGGTTGCCGCGGGTACCCTTGCCTGCCGTCCATGCGCCCCTAGAGCTGCTCGACGAACAGCGCGCCTACGCGGCCCCTGCCGCGCAGTTCGGCTCGACCCTTGTGCACATGCTTCTATGTGCCGCGTTAGTGTGGTCCGTGGCACAGCCTTCACTGAAGTCGACGCGACTCGGCTGGACCGCAACCTCACTTGCCTCCTATTCCGAAATGGCTGGTTACGGCGGATGCTGGCGCGCTCTCCGCGACGAACAGTGGATGTTTTCCCGTGTGCGCACGGCCCAGGATAAAGAGCAGACCCTCAAGCAGTTGTTTTCCAACAAAGGTTTGAGTTATCCACCGAACGCAATTTTATTGAGGGCCTTTAAGAAAGAAGGGACGCTGGAGCTGTGGACGGAGAATGCTGCGGGAACACCTATACGCTGGTAAAGAATTATCCCATCTGTGCGACATCCGGACTTCTCAGTCCAAAACGTCGTTTCGGGATGAACAAGTTCCGGAAGGCTTCAACCCGCAGAGCAATTTCCAGCTGAGCCTTCACGTCAGTTATCCAAACGCCGCTGACCGCATTTCGGGATCGAAGCAAAATCTGGGCGATATTTTCCTGGACGGAAATTGCGTCACCATCGGCTGCATTCCCATCACCGATGACGAAATCAAGGAAGTGTACTAACTGGCGGTGCTGGCGCGAACCGCGGGACAACAGCATACCTATACAGATTTTCCCTGCTGGGCTGACCGATCGAGGATTGGACCAGCTGGTGACCATTCACCGCAACGACTGGATTTAATTTCCTTCTGGATGAATCTCAGGGAAGGTTTCGACTATTTCGAGCAACATCACCGGCCACCTACAGCTCCATGTCGACCGGGGTGGACGTTACGTATTCACGGGCGAATGAGGCCAGGAAGCGGAATGGAGTTCTGCTACGATGGCGCAATGAAAAGAATTCTCCTTGTAGGGCTGTTTTTCTTGTGCGCGTCGGCGCGGTACGTGGGCGCGCAAAGTGCCAACGGAGTGCTGGAACTTACGGCGCGCGTAACCCCTACGGCGGCCAAGCCGGAGCCGGTCCGCGATTTCACTTTCTATGTCCTGCTCAAGAGCTACGGCGACATCGTCAAAGAAATTGATGAGCGCGACGGCCCGCCCGCGCGTGAGAAATTCATCGACGAGCTGAAAATTTCTGCGGAGCTTCGCGCCTGGCTGCACAAGCACGACGTGATGGACATCACCTTGCCCGGCTTCGACAAGCTGCTGGCTCCGGACGACGTTATTCATGTGCCGGAATTCCTCCTCGCTTACCAGCGTTCCAATAGCGGCGGCGTGACCAACGGCATACCGGTCCCGAAGTACCGGGAAGCCGACAAAACCGAGAATCCCGACCGTTACGAAAAGCAGAAGCAGGAATATCTGAACGGGCTTAAGAAGTTCATCGCGTCGCGCCCGGAAACCATGGCCGGAATGGAACTCGAACTCGATGGCGTCAACCCCGCGCGCAAATGGGCCGAGGTACAAAGCACTCACCGCCGGCGCGTGCTGCAACTGGCGCCCGCCGAGGCGCAGACCAAGTACCTGGCCGCGAAAGCGGATACCGACCTTGACGGCCATGCCTCCATCTCCGGTTTGGCTCCTGGAAACTACTGGATCAGCACCCTCGCTCTTACCGCTTCTGCTGGCGATGCCCGCCTGCGGTGGGATGTTCCCGTGAAAATCGTCGCGGGTCAGATACTTCGAATTGAGTTGACGAATCTGAACGCGACCGACAATCTATCCTCACGCTGATTTTGCGGCGGCCGACTTACCCGGGTCTTACGTCGAAAACCGGTCCAGTCTGCAAGAACGAGCTCTTTGCGCAACTCGATGATCTGGCAGAACTGATAGGGAGATGGACACACCGTTTCACTGGATTGCCTTCATTTCGTTCGTGCTGGTCGCCGTTGCTCTCGATTTAGGCGTCTTTCACCGCAAGGCTCACAAAATATCGATAAAAGAAGCGTTGGTCTGGAGCGTCATATGGATCACGCTTGCCGTTGCCTTCGGTTTATGGATTTTCTTCGGCTACGGGCGGCAGCCTGCTCTTGAATTCTTTACCGGTTACATCATCGAAAAATCGCTAAGCGTGGATAACCTCTTTGTCTTTCTGGTGATATTTCGCGTTTTTTCCGTCAAGGAGGAATACCAGCACAGTATCCTAGCCTACGGGATCGTTGGCGCCCTGCTGATGCGCGGCGTGATGATCGCCGCCGGTGCGGCCTTGGTCTCGCGCTTCGAGTGGGTCATGTATCTCTTTGGCGCCTTCATCATTTACGCCGGCCTACACATGCTGCTGGCCGGCGATGCGGAAAGCCATCCCGAAAATAATTTTCTCGTGCGCTATGCCGGCAAGCATCTTCGACTCACCAAGGGGTATCGTGAAGGCCGTTTTTTCGTACGCGAAAATGGTAAATGTTGCGCCACCCCGCTGTTTCTTGTGCTCCTGGTTGTGGAAATCGCCGACGCCACCTTCGCGGTGGATTCCATCCCGGCCATTTTCGGGATCACGCGCGACCCCTTTGTCGTCTTCACATCGAATGTCTTCGCCATCCTCGGCTTGCGCGCCTTGTACTTTTTGCTAGCCGGCGTGCTGGAAAAGTTCGTTTATCTGAAAATCGCGCTGGCCCTGGTGTTGGTTTTCATTGGCGCCAAAATGGTTGCCGAGCCCTGGCTGCACATTTCCGTGGCCGTATCGCTCGGTGTTGTGATGGGCATGCTTGCCGTTGCGGTGATTGCTTCGTTGCTGGTGAAACCAAGAAAGGCGGCCGAGGCGGAATAATTCGACGATGCTATCCGTTTCGAATTCATGCACGAAGTGAAAGCAGAATGGATCGAAGGGCTCGCAAGCCCCAAGGCTGAGAAGCGCGCTCTGGGGGCGGCAGAAATTTATCGAGCCGGGCGAGAGCGCGCCGATTCGGCCGTAGGTAATTGGTGGGAGAACGCCGATCTTGCTAAACTCTGCGGGGATAAACCGACCGCGACGGTGGGACTGGCGGTGCAGCCGGTGTCGTTCGCCAACATCCGCAAGGCCAACGGCTGGCCGCGCCTCGCCGAGGTGCCACCCGAGCAGGATGCCTGCGAGTTTGAACTGCATTTTGCCGGCGGAATAGCGCTGGATGTTTTGACTCCGCGGGAGGCCGGAGGCGCAGGAGCCATTGCGCGATTTCTGGCAAAACACGGTGAGGGCGTGCAGCAGGTGGAATTTCGTTGCGACGACGTGGACCGTGCGGCCGCGATCCTGCTGGAAAAGTTCGGCGTGCTGTCCGTCTACCCGGC
>Ga0075425_100005569_pt1 | contig 13105 bp, 9 predicted proteins | sample SoiMethybrSBSTD4_FD_75300 | JGI IMG/M metagenome (GOLD analysis project Ga0075425, IMG submission 75300) | Bulk soil microbial communities from a Populus tree surrounding site in Tennessee, USA - Soil MetaG P. TD hybrid SBSTD4 | ecosystem: Environmental > Terrestrial > Soil > Tree plantation...
ACCATCAGCAGCAAGAACTACTCGTCCTGGTGCTTGCGCGGCTGGCTTCTGTGCAAGCTGGCCGGCCTCGCATTCGAGGAGGAGGTCGTCTCCCTAGAGGATCCCGCGGCGCGCGCCGAGCTGCTGCTGCTGTCGCCGTCTTTTCTCGTGCCGGCGCTGACGCACCAAGGGATACGGATCTGGGATACGCTGGCGATTGGGGAGTATCTTGCGGAGACGATCTACGGCAACACCCTGCTGCCTAGCGATCCAAAGGCGCGCGCGCATTGTCGTGCCGTTTGCGGCGAGATGCATTCCGGCTTCTACAACTTGCGTTCGGCGCTCCCCATGAACCTCAGGGCGCGCCATCCGGGCTTTAAAGTGTGGGTTGGCGCACAGGGCGACATCGAGCGCGTGCTGACCATCTGGCGCGAATGTCTTCTGCGCTATGGTGGGCCCTATCTCTTTGGCCGCGAGCTGTCGATGGCGGACGCTATGTACGCCCCCGTTTGCACGCGTTTTCTGACCTATGATGTCAAGCTCGATCCGGTTTCGTCGGCCTATTGTGCAACGATCATGCGCTGGTCGGCCATGCAGCAATGGCTCGCCGATGCGCGGCTCGAGCCGGCCGAGATTGAGGAACTCGATGTGGAGTTCTAAGGGCGCGATAAGCCGTCGCAAGGGTGCTTTTCCGGCCGGCAGACCGAGCAAGGGGATGGGCCCGATGGCCCCATTTTTGCGGCCCTCTGAAGCCCGCTCGACGCCGAAGTTGCCGCCGAGCGCCTGGGCTAGGAGATCAGACCGGTCGCAGCGCGGTCCCGAAGCTGCGTCGAATTAATGATCATCGCGCGTTCAGTCTTCACATGGCGCCTTTGACCGAACCGGTTGCTTGCACGATGCTGTCGTAGTGGGACTTTCCCATGCCCACCACTTTACCATCTCGAATGGCGATTGGGTTTTGCGAGCTGACGAATACCGGCAGGACATACCAAATAGGGGTGTAGGAAAGGAACTCTGTGGAACCTACTGTTTCGGTCTTCTGCGGAGATCCGAGATACGCGATAACCTCGCCCCTACTCATGCCGATCTTGATCTTGCCATTTGAGAGCGCGTTGGTTTGAGCAAAGTGCATCTGACTCGCACAAGCTTGAAAAGTACCAGCGATCAGCAAACCAAAAGCTACAAGAAACAATGAGCGCACTAAGCCAGTGCCTGTGAGCGAACCCGGGCGCAGGCTCGCTGCGCAACGTTGACTTGCCACCGCTGATCGTTCGTTGCGAATCACATGGCCAGGATCAAGGCACCCTAGATCACAACCAGCCTGTGTAACTGGGAAATTGGCAGACGGCTTGCGCATGGCGGCCCGCTCCCGGGACGGCTATCGGGCGCAGCTGTCACTAGTCGCGGTGTGCAAATGGGTCAACGCTATCAGGAGGTATAGACTAAGTCCGTTGTGCAAATCTGATTTTAAATCACACCCAACGTACGCTCAATTGTGGGCAGAACTCGCGCTTAAGGGGTTTGACAGCGCCAACGCTCGCACCGGCGGGGGAACGCGCGGCCCTCCGCCTGTGGTCAAATTCTGAGCAGACCGCCCATTCTTGTGTAATTCACGCGGCGCCGGCGACGCGCTATGCAAAAGGCCAGAACACCAACGGCCGGAGCGAGATGGTAGCCTTGCTGCACAGATTTGCGCCCTTGTCTCTACGGGATCATCCGGGTCGCCTTCACCACAACGGTTGGGAGCGCCACGACGCTCGCGCGTTGGGCCACGCTAGGGTTCGCTGCCTGGCTTTAGATGCTGCGATCGTGATCGTCATTTCTTCACTGGTGCAAAAGCTTGTCGGCCGCCCTTACGCGGGAAGCGCCGCAGCGATGTCCCTGACGCACCGTCGGCTCGATCGGTATCTGGGCTGCCGCTGGCTTCGGACCCTTCGCAAGCGGCCATGACTGCCGAGACCCCCCTCAAGATCCTGGTCATCGACGAGAACCCGATCCGTCGGGCCATCCTGGAGGCGGGCCTAAGGGATGCGGGCTTTAGCAACGTTACGCTGCTGGGTGACACCAATGGGCTTCTCGAGCGCATTTACGCCGTCGATCCGGACGTCATCATCATCGACCTGCAAAACCCCAGCCGTGACGTGCTTGAGCAGATGTTTCAGGTTTCGCGCATCGTGCGGCGGCCGATTGCGATGTTCGTGGACCAGAGCGACCGGGAAACCATCGAGAAGGCGATCGACGCGGGGGTCTCCGCCTACATCGTCGACGGCCTAAAACGCGAGCGCGTGCGCGCCATTCTCGACATGACGATCTCTCGCTTTGGTGCCTTCGAGCGGCTGCGCGCCGAATTGGAGGAGACCAAAAGCGCGCTGAAAGAGCGCAAGGTGATCGAGCGAGCCAAAGGCATCCTCATGAAGAGCCGGGGCCTCGATGAGGCAGCGGCCTATGGGCTTTTGCGCCGCACCGCCATGAGCAAAGGCAAGCGGATCGGCGACGTCGCCGAAAGCCTGGTGAGCGCCATCGACCTTCTCGAGAGCTAGTGATGATGACCCATTCGCGCCCCGGCGCGCCTGATGCGCCCCAGTCCCTGAGAGTCGGCTTCATACCGTTGGCTGATGCCGCGGCCCTTATTGTCGCAGTCGACAAGGGGTTTACCCATGCGCACGGCCTCGATGTGGAGCTGGTGCGGGAGATCTCGTGGTCCAACGTGCGCGATCGCCTCAACATTGGCCAGTTCGACGCCGCGCACCTGTTGGCACCCGTGGCCGTGGCCTCGAGCCTCGGCCTTGGCCACGTGCGCGTGCCGATCGTGGCGCCCTTCAACCTCGGCCTCAACGGCAATGCCATCACCGTGACGAGCGCGCTTTATCGTGCGCTTGCCGCGGAGGCGGACGGCGATATCACCGATCCGGGCGTCTCGGCCGCAGCCCTCTTTCGCGTTGTGGCGCAACGCAAGGCGAGGGGCCAGGATCCACTCACCTTCGGCATGACGTTCCCCTATTCGACACACAACTATCAACTGCGGTTCTGGATGGCATCGGCGGGCGTCGATCCAGACGAGGACATCCGGTTGGTGGTGCTGCCACCGCCCTACATGGTGGAGAGCATTGCCAACGGCCACGTCGACGCCTTTTGCGTGGGCGCGCCGTGGAATTCGGTAGCGGTCGATCTCGGCATCGCCCACATCTTGCACTTTGTCTCGGAAATCCTGGAGCGCGCGGCGGAAAAAGTTCTGGCGGTGCGCAAGGACTGGGCAACGCGCCACCCCGACGCGCTGGCACGCCTGTTGCACGCCCACGCCGCGGCTGCCGCCTTCGTTGAGGACGTAGAAAACCGCGACGAGGTCTGTCGCCTGCTGTCCGCCCCCAATCGTCTGGGGGTTGCCCCCGAGGTGATCCGCCGCACCCTGGACGGGCGTCTCAAGGTCGCGCCCAGCGGCCAACTGCGCGCGAGCGCGCGCTATCTGCTCGTCGGCCGCGAAGGGGCGGCGCGCCCCGACCCGGTGCAGGCCGCTTGGCTCTACGCGCAGATGGTGCGCTGGGGGCAGGCGCCGATGTCGATGGAACTTCTCAGCGCCGCGCAGGCGGTGTTCCGTCCCGATCTTTACGATGCCGTGCTGGGAGCCCCACACGGGCGCGCTGCGGGGGAGCCAGCGGACGGCATCGGTGCCTTCGCGGGGCCACCCTTCGATCCGAGCGACCTTGAGGGCCACCTTGCCCCCTGGCGCATCAAGCGCACGCGCTGACCTCAGCTCAGGCCTGTGGCGTCCGATCGGGCAACGCGGCGGGCTATTCGCTCAAGAAGGCGGCAGGTCGTGCAGGGATCAGGGTAGCTGCACGTTGTTGAAGGGCCTGATCTTCCCGCGCTTTCAGCGCCGCGGCGGGTTGGCACGAAGTTTGATATAGCGGAAAGGAGGCGCTGGCCCAATGGCGGGCCGGTGCTCGGCAACGCTGCTCGCTGGAGGACGCCTGCGCCAACCTCCAGGGCCGCGTTTTTTTGTTTGTGCCAGGGGGAACGCGACGGGCGGGATCGCAACGGGTCCATTGAGCCGGCGAAGAGGACGACGACCTATGACAAGCATGAGCTGGAAGAAAACGCGGGGGCACCGCCGCATCACGCGGCGTCATTTTCTCAAGCTCGGCGGCGGGACGGCGGCCACGCTTGCGGCCGCCAATGCGAGTGTGCTTGGGGGCGCCCACACGGCACGGGCGGCGGGCCCCGAGGTGAAAGGAGCCAAGCTCGGCTTTATCGCGCTCACTGATGCTGCGCCTCTGTTTGTCGCCAAGGAAAAGGGCATGTTCGCCAAGTACGGCTTGCCCGACACCGAGGTCGTCAAGCAGGCCTCCTGGGGTGCGACGCGCGACAATCTGGTGCTGGGCTCTGAAGGCGGGGGGATCGACGGAGCGCATATCCTTTCGCCGATGCCCTACCTCATCAGCGCCGGCAAGGTCACGCAAAACAATGTGCCGACGCCCATGTACATCCTGGCGCGTCTCAACCTCAATGGGCAGTGCATCTCGGTGGCCAAGGATTACGCCGAGGTGAAGCTCAGCGTGGATGCGACCCCGTTTAAGGCCGCGCTGGAAAAGAAAAAGGCCTCCGGCAAGGCCATCAAAGCGGCCAATACCTTCCCGGGCGGCACGCACGATCTGTGGATTCGCTACTGGCTGGCTGCCGGCGGCATCGATCCCGACCGGGATATCGAGACGATTACCGTGCCGCCCCCGCAGATGGTGGCCAACATGAAAGTTGGCACCATGGATTGTTTTTGTGTGTGCGAGCCCTGGAACCTGCAATTGATCCACCAGGCGATCGGCTACACCGCGATCACGACGGGGGAACTTTGGGGCAAGCATCCCGAAAAATCGTTGGGGATGCGGGCCGCCTGGGTCGACAAAAACCCGAAAGCCGCCGAGGCCCTACTGATGGCGGTGATGGAGGCCCAGCAGTGGTGCGAGAGCCCTGAGAATGCCGCGGAGGTCGCCAGCATCTGCGCCAAGCGGCAATGGATCAACTGCCCCGTCGAGGACATCCTGGACCGCGTCAAAGGCACGTTCGACTACGGTCTTCCGGGCAAGCTCGTCGAGAACAGCCCGCACAAGATGCGGTATTGGCAGGACTTCGCCTCCTATCCGTTCCAGAGCCACGACCTTTGGTTCATCACCGAAGACATGCGCTGGGGTAAATTCGAGCCAAGCCTCGATGCCAAGGCCTTAATCAGACAAGTCAACCGTGAGGACCTCTGGCGCGAGGCGGCCCGCGCGCTGTCGTTGCCCGCCGCTGCCATCCCGGCCTCGACCTCGCGCGGCAAGGAGACCTTCTTCGACGGCAAGGTCTTCGATCCCGACAATCCCGCTGACTATCTGAAGAGCCTTTCTATCAAGCGCTTGGAAGTTTGAAGCACGCGGGCTGCCGCAGGCGGCGGCCCGCGCTCTCTCGGAGATTGAGCTCATGAACCAAATGGTCAGGAAGGTCGGCCCGGCGCCAGCGCGGCCCCAGCCGCGCGCCGCCGTCATCGCGGCGCTTCCCATCAAAGCCACTCCACGCGCCAGCCGCGCGCTTGCCGCGCTTGCCGATCTGGCCGCGCGCGTGATCCCCCCGGCGCTGGTGCTGGCGCTCCTTCTGCTCGTGTGGGAGCTCAGTTGTGCACGCAAAGGGGCCTCGCTGCCGCCGCCCTCGCGCGTGCTGGCCGACACCTGGGAGTTGATCGTCGATCCCTTTTTCGATCGCGGCGGCATCGACAAGGGCTTGTTCTGGCACCTTTCGGCCAGCCTGCAGCGTGTGGCGCTCGGCTATGCCCTGGCGGCGGCGGTTGGGGTCGCGCTCGGCACGCTGATCGGGCAGTCGGTGTGGGCACTGCGCGGATTGGATCCCATCTTTCAGGTGCTGCGCACCGTGCCGCCGCTCGCCTGGCTGCCGCTCTCACTCGCCGCCTTCCGCGACGGACAGCCGTCCGCCATCTTCGTCATTTTCATCACGGCGATTTGGCCCATCATCATCAATACGGCGGTAGGCATCCGCAACATTCCGCAGGACTATCGCAACGTCGCCGCGGTGTTGCGGCTTAACGCGGGCGAATTCTTTACGAAGATCATGATCCCGTCGGCGGCACCCTACATCTTTACGGGGCTGCGCATCGGCATCGGCCTCTCCTGGCTCGCCATTGTGGCGGCCGAAATGCTGATCGGCGGCGTCGGCATCGGGTTCTTCATCTGGGACGCCTGGAACTCCTCGCACATCAGCGAGATCATCCTGGCGCTGACCTACGTCGGCAGCATCGGCTTCATCCTCGACCGGCTGGTGGCGCTCACGGCGTCGATCGTCACGCGTGGCACAGCGGCCAACTAAGGAAAAACGATGAGCTACTTGAAGATCGACCACGTCGACAAGACCTTTACGCGCGGGGCGCGGCAGACCGAGGTTTTGAGGGACGTCACCGTCGAGGTAGAGAAAGGTCAATACGTCTCGATCATCGGCCATTCCGGCTGCGGCAAGTCCACGCTCTTGAACATCGTGGCAGGCTTGACGCAACCCACGCGTGGCGGGGTCTTGCTCGAGAATCGCGAGGTGAACGCGCCCGGTCCCGACCGCGCCGTGGTGTTCCAAAACCACAGCCTGTTGCCGTGGCTCACGGTCTACGACAACGTCCGTCTCGCCGTCGATAAAGTGTTTGCGGCCACCAAAGGGCGGCGCGAACGCCACGCCTGGACCCTTGAGAATCTCGACCTCGTGCAGATGGGGCATGCCAAGGACAAGCGCCCGCACGAAATCTCAGGGGGTATGAAGCAACGGGTCGGCCTCGCCCGCGCGCTCGCCATGCAACCGAAGGTGCTGCTGCTCGACGAGCCGTTCGGCGCGCTGGACGCGCTGACCAGGGCGCATTTGCAGGATTCCGTGATGGCGATCCAGCAAAGTCTGGGCAATACGGTGCTGATGATCACGCATGATGTCGATGAGGCCGTGCTGCTCTCCGACCGCGTGGTGATGATGACGAACGGCCCTGGCGCACGCATCGGCGAGGTGCTCGAGGTCGCAATGGGACGGCCGCGCAAACGGCTCGAGCTTGCGGCGGACCCCATCTACATCAAGTCTCGCCAACGCTTGCTCGAGTTTCTCTACGCCCGGCACCGGACGCCGCAGTTGCAGGCGGCTGAATAGGGGAGGTACGGGATGGCCCGGCAGCGCCTCCTCGTCGTCGGCAATGGCATGGCCGGCTTGCGCTTCCTCGAGGAGATCGTCGCGCGCGCGCCCACTCGTTTTGCCGTCACGGTGGTCGGCGCCGAGCCCGTGGCGGCTTACAACCGGGTCCTCTTGTCCCAGCTATTGGCGGGTGAGGTCGCGGCGGCAGACATCCTATTGCGTCCGCGCCAATGGTACGAAGCCCACGGCATCGAGCTCATCACCCAGCAAACGGCCGAGGCTCTGGATTGCGGGGCGGGCCGTGTGCGGCTGCAAGACGGGCGCGCTCTCGCCTTCGACGTCCTGGTGCTGGCGACGGGGTCCGATCCCCTGGTGCTGCCCGTTCCCGGCAGCACCTTGCCTGGCGTGGCCACTTTCCGCACGCTCGCCGATAGCGCCGGTCTCGATGAGTTTGCCGCCAGCGGGCGGCCGGCGGTGGTGATCGGCGGCGGACTGCTCGGCATCGAAACTGCCGTTGGCTTGGCGCGGCGGGGTGTGCCGGTGAGCCTGGTGCATGTTGCCGACCACCTGATGGAGCGGCAACTCGACGCCGAGGGCGCGGCGCTGTTGGCGGAGGCGATCGCAGCCAAGGGCGTGCGCCTTTTCCTCAGGCAAAGCACCCGCGCCATTCGTGGCAGCTCAGGTGTGGAGGCGGTCGAGCTCGCGGACGGGCGCCTTCTCGATTGTGGTCTGGTGATCATGGCCGTCGGCATTCGCCCGCGCACGGGCCTCGCTGCCAGAGGCGGTCTCGGCACCGGCCGCGGCATTATGGTCGATGATCGCATGCAGACATCGCAGGCGGGCGTGTTCGCCATAGGCGAGTGCGCCGAGCATCGGGGGACCTGTTACGGGCTGGTGGAACCTTGCTACGAGCAGGCTCGGGTTGCCGCGGCCATCCTCGCTGGCGAGCCACAGCGCTATCAGGGCAGCGTCTCCGCCACCAATCTCAAAGTCTCGGGTGTGGCGGTGTTCTCGGCCGGCGATTTCGAGGGGCGGGGGGCCGACAGTATCATCGTGCGCGATGTCGGTGTGCCCTCTTTTCGCAAGCTCGTCACGCGCCAGGGGCGCCTGACCGGAGCCGTCCTGGTCGGCGACGTCCGCGACGCCCTATGGTACCGCGACCTGATCCGCGCCGCTGAGCCCGTGACGCCGTTTCGCCATGCCTTGGCCTTCGGCCAGGCCTTTGCGGAGGCGGCCTGATGAGCGATCGCGACTTCTCCGACGAGCAGAAACGCTACCTCGAGGGTTTCGTTTTTGGGCTCGAAGCCTCGCGCAAGGCGTCAGACCTCAAACCACCGGCGAGCGGCGAGCCGAGCTTGGCAACGGGGCCGGATGCGGCCCACCTCGCGGCCATGGCGCGGTTCGAGGCGGACGGGCGTAAGCTTTCCAACGAGGAAAAAGCCAAACGCGCGGAACACCCTTTCGATGCCTACGCGCGCCTCAAGTACGAAAGCGCTAAGGGCGCCTATCCCAGAGGTGTCGACAATTTCCGCTGGCGCTTCCACGGGCTCTTCTACGTCGCGCCGGCACAGAATGCCTATATGTGTCGCCTGCGCCTTCCCAATGGCGTCATGACGCATTGGCAGCTCGACGGCGTGGCACGCATTGCCGAGCGGTATGCCAAGGGCTACGCGCAGGTCACCACGCGCGCCAATTTGCAGCTGCGCGAGATTGCGGCAGAGGACGCCGTGGCTGTGCTGGAGGAGCTGGCCGAGCTCGGTCTTGCCACCAAGGGGTCGGGTGCCGACAACATCCGCAACGTCACCGGCTCGCCCACGGCCGGCATTGACCCGCAGGAATTGTTGGACACCCGTCCCTACGCGCGCGCTTGGCATCACCACATTCTCAACGACCGGTCGCTCTACGGCTTGCCGCGCAAGTTCAATGTGGCCTTCGACGGCGGCGGTATTGTCGCCGTGCTCGAGGAGACCAATGACATCGCCTTCACGGCGGTCAGGGTGCGCGAAACTGGCGCGGCGGCGGCTCACATCTGCTTTCGACTTGGGCTCGGTGGCATTACCGGCCACGGGGACTTCGCCCGGGCCACGGACGTGATCGTGCCGCCGGGCGAGGCGGTGGCGGTCGCCGATGCGATCGTGCGCGTGTTCATCGACTACGGTGATCGCACGGACCGCAAGCGGGCCCGCCTCAAGTACCTGCTCGACGCCTGGGGCAGCGAGAGGTTTCTGGCAGCCGTCGAGGCGAAGCTCGGCCGAGCTTTGAACCGCGTGTCGGCGGCGCTCATCGAGACGCCCCAGCGTCAGCAGCGCCAGGCGCACATCGGCGTGCATCCACAAAAGCAGGAAGGCCGCGTCTGGCTCGGTGTCGCTCTGCCGGTGGGGCGCCTCACGGCTCAGCAAATGCGGGCCTTGGCATCGATCGCTGGCAGCCAAGGGGATGGCGACGTCCGCCTCACCGTTTGGCAGAACCTGTTGCTGTCCGGGGTTGCCGAAGCGGAAGCGGACGCCGTCGAGCGCCGCCTCGAGGTTATCGGCCTCACCACTCGGGCCTCCCCCATCCGCGCCGGCCTGGTGGCCTGCACGGGCAACACGGGGTGCAAATTTGCCGCGGCTAATACGAAGGACACAGCCCTGGCGATTGCCGCCCACGTCGAGGCGCACGTTGCGCTCGACACGCCCCTCAACGTGCACCTGACAGGTTGCCCCAATTCGTGCGCGCAGCACTACATCGGCGATCTCGGTCTCATCGCCTGCCGCGTGCCGCTGGCGCCCGACAGCGATGACACGGTCGAGGGCTTCCACGTGCACGTCGGCGGCGGTTTTGGCGCCGATGCCGGCATCGGCCGCGAGCTCTGCCGCAACATCAAGGCGCAGGACTGCCCCGAGCTGGTGGCGCGCGTGCTCAAGGCCTATCTCGCCAACCGAAGGGACAGAACCGAAACCTTTCTTGAGTTCAGCCGCCGCTTGGAGCTCGCCGAGCTCAAAGCCTTGGCAGGCCTGCAAGGGCCGGCAGCATGACCGTCCAGCAGCCGCCACCAACGGCCATGGCGCTCATTCCCGAAAGTGCGCCGTTCACGCGGGAGCAACGCGCTTGGCTCAATGGGTTCTTCGCTGGGCTCCTCGCGCCTCAGCCAAAAGCTGTCGCGGCGCCCTACACGGGCGATCTGCCGCCGGCCGCGGCCAACGCCGTATCGGCGGAGGACCCGGGGGATGCGGCGCCCTGGCATGATGCCGCGCTCCCGCTCGCCGAGCGCATGACCCTGGCCGCGGGGCATCCCCTGCGCCAGCAGCTGTTTGCTGCCATGGCGCAGCAGGACTGTGGCCAATGTGGGTACCAATGCGCAACCTACGCCGCGGCGCTCGCCGCCGGCAGCGAGAGCAAAGTCAACCTGTGTGTGCCCGGCGGTAAAGACACCAGCCGTACGTTGAAGCGCCTATTGCAGAAGGCGACCGAGGGCCCGGCGCCGCCCAGTGTTACGCCGCCCGAGCCCGCCGCGCCCAACGCGGTTGTCGACGCGACAGCGGGCTGCAGCCGAGATCGACCCGTGGAGGCCATCTTTCGCTCGACCACCCGCCTAAGCGCTGAGGGCTCGGGCAAGGACACCCGTCATGTCGTGCTCGATATCACCGGCACGGATCTCGCCTACGCGCCGGGCGACAGCTTTGGCCTCTATCCCAGCAACGATCCCGCGTTGGTCGATCGTCTGCTCGATGCGCTCGACATTCCCGGCGATTTTCCCATCGCCGACAAAAGCATGCGCCAAGCGCTGAGCGAGGACTACGCGCTGGGCGTCGTTCCCGACGCTCTCTTCGAGTTGATAGGCTACGTGACCGGCGGCGACCGGCGCCGCAAGGCCAAGGCGCTCGCCAGGGGCGAAGACCCCAGCGGGGACGCCGCAAGCCTCGACGTGCTGGCCGCGGTGGAGACGCTGGGTCCGATCCGGATCGATCCCGAGGCCTTCCTCGAGTGTCTGGAGCCGCTGCAACCCCGGCTCTATTCGATCTCCTCCTCCCCGCTGCTGGCGCCCGCGGAGATCCATTTGACCGTCGATACGGTGCGCTATGAGATCGGCGGCCGCCGACGTCATGGCGTGGCGTCGACTTGCCTCGCCGACCGGCTCCGCCCCGGCGCGCGCGTCAAAGTCTATTTACAGAAGGCGCACGCCTTTGGCCTGCCAAAGGACCCAGACACGCCGATCATCATGGTGGGCCCGGGGACGGGGATTGCTCCCTTTCGCGCCTTCCTGTGGCACCGTCATGCCGCCAAGGCGACCGGCAGGGCTTGGCTGTTCTTCGGTCACCAGCACGAGGCGACAGACTTCTTTTATCGCGACGAGCTCGCCGCTTTGCGTCAGGGGGGCGCACTAACGCTTCTCTCCACCGCCTGGTCGCGTGATGGGGAAGAGAAAGTCTACGTCCAGGACCGCATGCGGGAGAACGGTGCTGAGCTGTGGTCCTGGCTCGAGGCGGGGGCCCACTTTTACGTCTGCGGGGACGCCAAGCGCATGGCCAAAGACGTCGAGAGCGCGCTCACCGATATTGCGGGCAAGCATGGCGGCAAGGGCGAGGCCGAGGCGAAAGCGTATGTTGCCGGGCTGAAGGCCGCAGGGCGCTACCAGGCGGACGTCTACTGATGGGGAAGGAGGCGCTAAGCCCGCCGAGCGGCGTTCGCACCACCTGCCCCTACTGCGGGGTTGGCTGCGGCATACGCGCGACGCCCGACGGCCTTGGCGGCGCCAGCATCGCCGGTGATCCCGAGCACCCCGCCAACTTCGGCCGCCTCTGCTCCAAAGGGGCGGCGCTGGGAGAGACGCTGGGGCTCGAAAACCGGCTGCTGCGGCCGATGCTGGGCGACCGGGAGGTCGATTGGGAGCAAGCGCTGAGCCACATCGCCGGCGGGCTCGGTCGTATCCGTGACCAACACGGCCCGGCGGCGATCGCCTTTTATCTCTCAGGTCAGCTCCTGACCGAGGACTATTACGTGGCCAATAAGTTTGCCAAGGGCTTCATCGGCACGCCGCATGTCGACACCAATTCGCGCCTTTGTATGGCCTCGACGGTGGCCGGGCATCGGCGAGCCTTTGGCGCCGATGTGGTGCCCCAAAACTATGCTGATCTGGAGCTCGCCGATCTGGTCGTGCTCGCGGGATCAAACGCGGCGTGGTGCCATCCCGTCCTCTCCCAGCGTCTGCAGGTCGCGCGGGCGGAGCGCGGCACCCGCGTGGTCACGATCGATCCGCGCCGCACCGCCACGAGCGAGGGTGCGGATTTGCACCTATCCCTTCGCCCGGGTACCGATGCCCAGCTCTGGAATGGCCTGCTGGTCTGGCTCGAGGAGCAAGAACTCATCGATAGGTCCTACGTTGAGCGCCACACCGAGGGATTTGCGGCCGCTTTGGCTATGGCGCGCGCACATGCTGCAAGCGCCACCGCCGTCGCGTGCGAGACCGGGCTTCCTGCCGCCGAGATCGAAACCTTTTACCGCTGGTGGGCTGGGAGCGAGCGGGTCGTCAGCTGCTACTCGCAGGGTGTCAATCAATCCACGCAGGGCAGCGACAAGGTCAACGCCATTATCAATTGTCATCTGGCGACGGGTCGCATTGGCAAGCCGGGCGCGGGGCCGCTCTCGTTGACCGGGCAGCCCAATGCCATGGGCGGTCGCGAGGTAGGTGGCCTCGCCAATACGTTGGCGGCTCACATGGGCTATGCCCCGCACGAGCGCGAGATCGTGCAACGCTTCTGGGCCGCGCCCAACCTGCCCTGGGGCGAAGGCCTCAAAGCCGTCCAGATGTTCGAGGCCATCGCCGCCGGCACCATCAAGGCCCTTTGGGTGATGGGCACCAACCCCGCCGTCAGCCTGCCGAACGCCGATAGCGTGCTTGCGGCGCTCCAACGGCTCGAGCTGTTGATCGTGTCGGACAACGTTGCCAGTACCGACACGATGAGCGCCGCCCACGTGCGCCTGCCGGCGCTGGCCTGGGGCGAGA
>Ga0075425_100005572_pt1 | contig 13100 bp, 11 predicted proteins | sample SoiMethybrSBSTD4_FD_75300 | JGI IMG/M metagenome (GOLD analysis project Ga0075425, IMG submission 75300) | Bulk soil microbial communities from a Populus tree surrounding site in Tennessee, USA - Soil MetaG P. TD hybrid SBSTD4 | ecosystem: Environmental > Terrestrial > Soil > Tree plantation...
TCGACCGCGGACTGCGGTGTATCGTGCGTAATCATCACGATCGATACGGGCGCCCCATGCGCGCGGCCGCGTTGAATCATACTCTCAATCGAGACGCGTGATTGCGCCAAGTGACCGGCAATTTCCGCAAGCACACCAGGAAGGTCGAGCACTTCAAACCGCAAGTAGAACGCGGACGACGCCGCGCCAACCGGTGCTGGTTCGAGCGTCCTGAGCTCGTTCGCCCGAATGCCGAAGGCCGGGCCGATAGAGCCGCGGGCTATGTCTACCAGATCTGCGATGACGGCCGACGCCGTCGGTGCGGCGCCCGCACCCCGCCCCTCGAAAAAATATGGGCCAGCCGCGCCCGCGTCGACATGTACGGCGTTGAACGCGCCATCAACATCGGCAAGCGGCGTGCTTGCTCGCACCATGGCGGGCTGCACGCGCTGCTCGATGCCGCTGCCGACGCGGCGAGCGACACCTAGAAGTTTGATGCGAAAACCGAACTCACGCGCAAAACGGATATCGTCGGGTGTGATCCGCTCGATGCCCTCTACCGTCATATGCTCGAGATCTGGTTTGATGCCAAACGCGAGGCCTGAAAGCAATGCGAGCTTATGAGCGGTGTCGCCGCCGCCGATGTCGAGCGCGGGATCGGATTCTGCATAGCCTAGCGCCTGGGCATCACGCAAAACCTCTTCGAACAAGCGCCCGGTCGCTTCCATGTTGGTGAGAATGTAGTTGCACGTACCGTTCAAAATGCCTCGCACCGCGACTATTCCCTGCGAAATCAAACTCTCGCGCAGAGATTTTACGATCGGTATTCCGCCGGCAACTGCTGCCTCGAACTTGAGCGCGCGGCCCTTGTCTTCCGCCAGACCAGCAATGCGCACGCCATGTTTGGCGAGCAGCGCCTTATTACCTGTTACGACATGTTTGCCGGCGTGGAGCGCCGCTTCCGCGACTCGGCGCGCAACGCCGTTCTCGCCGCCGATGAGTTCGACAACGACATCGGCGTTGGAGCCGGCAAGCTCGGCTGCGTCCGCGAACCACTTGAGTTTGGAAATGTCAGCGGCGCGCGTCTTGTTGCGGTTCCTTGCCGACACGGCAACGACTTCGAGCGGCCGCCCGGCGCGCTGAGATAGCTCGGGACCGTGTCGTTGCAAGGTCTTGAGCACCTCACCACCGACCGTGCCCAGACCGGCAAGCGCTATGCCTAACGGTTCGGTCACTTCGCAGATTCCAACGCGGCAGGCTCATTCGTCCGCAAGGCCAGAAACTTCTTTACATTGCGGGCAGCCTGCCGGATGCGATGTTCGTTCTCCACCAACGCAATACGCACATGCCCCTCGCCATATTCGCCAAAGCCGATACCAGGCGACACCGCCACTTTAGCGTGAATTAGAAGTTGCTTGGCGAATTCCATCGAACCGCGGTCACGGTACTGTTCGGGAACGGGAGCCCAGGCAAACATCGATGCTTGGGGCGCAGGTATTGACCAACCGGCGCGTTGCATACTTTCCACGAGCACATCCCGGCGCGACTTGTAGGTCGCGCGGATTTCGTCGACGCAATCTTGTGAGCTGTTCAATGCGGTCGCCGCCGCAACCTGTATCGGCGTGTAGGCGCCGTAGTCGAGATAGGATTTGATGCGGCCAAGAGCGCCGACCAGATGCCGATTGCCTGCCGCAAAACCCATGCGCCAGCCGGGCATCGCATAGGTCTTGGAGAGCGACTGGAATTCAATCGCAATGTCTTTGGCTCCTTCGACCTGCAGTATCGACGGCGGCGGAGTGGCATCGTCGAAATAAATGTCGGCATAGGCCAAATCCGAGAGTACCCATATCTCGTGCTTTTTCGCGAATGAAACGACTTCCTTGTAGAAATCCAGACCAACGACTTGAGCCGTCGGGTTGGAGGGATAGTTCACGACCAAAGCTACGGGCGAGGGAACCGAGTGACGCACGGCATTGCCCAGGCGTGTCAGATATTCCTCCGGTGTAGTCGCCGGCACGTGGCGTATTGCGGCGCCTGCAAGAATGAAGCCGAAGGAGTGGATCGGATAAGCGGGGTTCGGCACCAAGACAACATCGCCTGGTGCAGTGATTGCTTGGGCAAGGTTGGCAAAGCCTTCCTTTGATCCCAGCGCGGCAATGACTTCGCTGTCCGCGTCCAACGTAACCCCAAAACGCCGTTTATAGTAACTGACGTGGGCCTTGCGCAGCCCCTTGATGCCACGAGACGCAGAGTAGCGATTTGACCGAGGATCGCGCGCTGTCTCGACGAGCTTATCGACGATGTGCTTCGGCGTCGGCATGTCCGGGTTACCCATGCCAAAGTCGATGATGTCCTCGCCACGCGCGCGCGCCTGCGCCTTCAGGCGGTTAACTTCTTCAAAAATGTACGGCGGCAACCGCTTGATGCGATAAAAGTCGACTTGCATAGGACCGGAACCGTTTTATCGACGCGAACTACCGCGTCGCCGGTGAGCATCGCGGCAATAAGGTTGCGTCGTCAATGGCTTTGCGGCCGTTCCTCAGATCAACCCTGGAGGAATATTTCGGCGCGCCGGTTGCCCGCTTCTCCTTGCGGCATCGATTCATAATAGACAGGCTGACTATCTCCGACCGCCTCAACCAACACATGACTGGCGGGGACGCCTTCCCGAATGATCTCATGTGCAACGGAATTGGCTCGGGCTTGCGACTTGGCAAAGATCGTCATCAAGTGCTTCTCGATCGGCATATTCGCGGTACGGCTCGATGAGTGACCGACCACTTTGATGTAGCCGGTTCCGCCTCGCTGACGAAACGCCGCAACGACACTTTTGATTTGTGCTCGCGCTGCTGCGGTTACCGCGGTGCCATCACCTGGAAAAAGTACGACTGCCTGCGGAGCACCTCCGACGGCATTGGCGTAGACGCTTGCCGCGGGGGTATTCATAACGCCAAGGTTGGCAACAACGGATCCCGACATTGACGATGGACCGCCAACGGAGCGCGCCTTGCCCCCTTTCGTGATGGGTGCGGAGCCGTTGACAGGTGCGATCGGACCGGTAGCCACCCCTGCATTCGCGGCCGTCTCCTGATATCTCGCGATGATGGGCGGAGCCACGAATTGCGAGATCGAAGGATCGAGCGGCGGGGCGGCCGACGGCTTGAAGCCTAGCGCGGCATCAGACATTGCCACTGGCTGTGCCCCAGCGACGCTGCCCGCCGGCTGCGGCGCGGTTTTCACATCAGGCGCCTGTTGCACTGGCGCCGCCGAGACTGGTGGCTCGGCCGAAGCGGTTGGAGCGCCTGCCGGTGGCGGCGACGCGCTATTGTCGGAAGAAGGTGACGGTGGCGGCTCAGCAGGTGGCTGCGGCGCAGGCGGTGGATTGCTTGCGACCTCCGCGGGAGGATTGGCACTGGGTGGCGGCGGAGGCGCTGCTGCGGGCTCCGTACCGCCACGAAGTGCATCCGAACTGTATCGGGACCGCGCCGCGTCCGCAGCGAGGGAGTCGGAGGTCGCACGCTGGGCGTCGGGAGACGTGGTTCCCGTGGGTTTGTCGGGAATGGCGGCTAAGTCGGGCTTCGTTCCGTCCGCAGTTGTCGGCGCAGTATCGGGGGGAAAGCCATTCGCGTCGGCGGCCGGTGTCGTATCGGGCGTATCGTCACCGATCAGATCCGAGATCGTCGAACAGCCTGCCGTGCATGCTGCGATCGTAAGAACCGCCGCGAGACGCACTAAGGTTCCTGTCATGCTCTAGTCCTCAGCCTCAGCCAAACGCTTTGCCCCACCGTATACAGGCGCGTCCTATCTGTTCCAAGGCAGAAGTCCCTGCCAAAGCGATGAAATCTTGTGACAACTGGCGCTGCTCCGCCGTGCCCACAGCTTGCAGATCCATGCCTGCGCACGATAATTGTTCCACCCAGCCAGTGGTGAACATGCAAAAGAAGTTCGGCGATTCGGCGAAAAACGCCAATACGCAAGACAAGGCAAAAGTCGGACTTGATCGGACAAATCCGTACGCGCTCGGCGATGCGGGCGAGTTCACGCGAAATATGGTGCGTGTCGGTCAACAATCCCAGCGCCTATTGTCCGACTTCTTCAAACGCCAATCTTCGGCCGATAAGGAACCCGTCGATCCTCTCAATTTGGCCGAACCATTCTTTGCCCTTGTAAAGGCAATGGCCGCCAATCCCGCCGCGATTGTCGACGCCCAGTTCCGGCTGTGGCGCGATTTCATGGGCCTTTGGGAAGTCACGGCGCGAAAGATGCTGGGCGGACAAGTGGATCCGGTCGTCACACCCGGAGCCGGCGACAAACGGTTCAGAGACAAAGACTGGCAGGACAATCAGGTCTTCGACTTCGTCAAGCAGTCGTATCTCCTCACGGCGAACTGGATGCAGAACACCGTCGCCAAGGTGGAAGGAATTGATGATGATACCCGCAAGCGCGTCAATTTCTACACCAAGCAATTCGTCGACGCGATCGCGCCGACCAACTTTATACTCACCAATCCGGAGGTATTGCGCGCGACTCTGCAATCGAACGGAGAAAACCTCGTCAAAGGTCTCGACAACCTCTTGGAAGATTTGGAGCGGGGTAAGGGACGACTCTCCATCCGGCAATCGGCCGATGCGTTTCGCATCGGTGAGAATATCGCCACCACGCCGGGCAAAGTGATCTTCAGGAACGATCTTCTCGAATTGCTGCAATACGATCCGGTGACGGAGCAAGTTTATGAACGTCCGCTCCTGATCTTTCCGCCATGGATCAACAAGTTCTACATCATGGACCTGCGACCGGAGAACTCCTTCATCCGTTGGCTTGTCGCGCAGGGTTATACAATTTTCGTCGCATCGTGGGTGAATCCGGACCGGCGGCTCGCACAGAAGACGTTCGAAGATTATATGCGCGAGGGCATTTTCGCGGCGCTCGACGCCGTTGAGAAAGCGACGGGCGTGCGCGATCCGAATGTGGTTGGCTACTGCATCGGTGGCACGTTGCTGACGGCGACGCTGGGCTACATGGCCGCGAAGAACGACACGCGTATTCATTCGGCGACCTTCTGGGCTGCGCAAGCGGACTTCAGCGAAGCGGGCGACCTCTCGGTTTTCGTCGACGATGCGCAACTTGAGGCGCTTCAGCAACAAATGCACTCGGCAGGCGGCGTCCTCGAAGGCAGCAAGATGGCGACCACTTTCAACATGCTGCGCGCCAACGATCTGATCTGGTCGTTCGTCATCAACAACTACATGCTCGGCAAGCAACCGCTGCCATTCGACTTGCTGTACTGGAACTCGGACACGACGCGGATGCCGGAAAAGACGCATCTGTTCTATTTGCGCGAATGCTACAAGGACAACAATTTGGCACGCGGCAAGATGGTTCTCGCGGGCGAACGAATCGACCTATCGAAGGTCGAATTACCGGTCTATCTGCAATCGGCGAAGGAAGATCACATCGCACCCTACCGTTCGATCTTCAAGACAACGAAGATATTCAAAGGACCGATCCGCTTCATTCTTGCCGGCAGCGGACACATTGCGGGGGTTATCAACGCACCCATCGCGCGAAAATATCAGTACTGGACCAACGACAAACTTCCACCGACCGTTGAAGAGTGGGTCGAGGGAGCAATCGAGCATCCTGGTTCGTGGTGGCCTGACTGGGACAAGTGGCTGTCCAAGCTTTCCGGCAAGAAAATCCCGGCGCGCAAACCCGGGGACGGCCAACTGGAGCCCTTGGGGGACGCGCCTGGCACTTATGTGAAAGTCAAAGCCCAGTAGCGCGAATTCAGACCAGACCCTTCGTCTCGGGCAGCCCGAGCATGATGTTGAGGCTCTGCACGGCGGCACCCGAAGCGCCCTTGCCGAGATTGTCCAATACGGCAACAAGTCGCGCCTGCTGCGCGTTGTCGTTGCCGAAAACGAAAATCTTCAGCTCGTTCGAGTTCTTCAGCATCTCCGCATCGAGCGTCTTGAGCGCTTTGGTTTCTTCGCGCGATGCGACTACCACCAGCGGCCGGCCGCGATAGAAGTCGGAGAGAACTTCGCGTATCCGATCCGCGGTCGGCGCGCCCGGAAGCGACCACAGCTGCAGCGGCACTTCGACGATCATCCCGCGATAAAAACGACCGACATTCGGAGCAAACACGGGCGCGTGCATCAAACCAGCCCGCACTTTCATCTCTGGAACATGCTTATGCGCGAGCGTCAGCGCGTAGGTGCGCACGACCGTCTCGACGTAGTTGGTCGAATCCTTGCGCTCGAATTCTTCGATCATCGCCTTGCCGCCGCCCGAATAGCCCGACACGGCATTCACCGTGAGCGGGGCAGCGGTGGGGACGAGTCCGGCGAGAACCAACGGTCGAACGAGTGCCAAAAAGCCTGTCGCGTAGCAGCCGGGATTGGTCACGCGTTTGGCGTCTCCAATCGCGTCATAGTTGCCCGGTTCGAATTCGGGCAAGCCGTAGACCCAGCCGGGTGCGACGCGATGGGCCGTCGACGCGTCGATGACGCGCACGTCAGGATTTCGAATGAGACTGACCGCTTCGCGCGCAGCATCGTCAGGCAAACAGAGAATAACGATGTCCGCCTCATTCAATGCCCGAGACCTCGGGCCGACTTGCTTCCGGTCGGCCTCTGACAACTGGAGAACGGTCAAATCGGCACGTGTGGCGAGCCGTTCGCGGATCTCGAGCCCCGTCGTCCCCGCCGCACCGTCTATGAAAACAGTCTTTGTCATAACGACCCGTGATTAAAGGCGATTTGCTTGACTAACAAGTTTCCACAGTCTTACCTCGACGTTACGGCGACTTCGACGGGGGTGGGAGGCGCCGCACAAGCCAGTGAATCCATACCCTGCCCCTGAGTTGCAGACGCCGACGGGAGGGAACAATGGATTTCAACAAGCTCTGGCAGAACTTTCTCGACACCGTCACCAATCACTACTTCGACCTCGCCGGTCGGGTCGGCCGCGCCCGCTTCTGGTACTTCGTACTCGTCGAGATCGTCGTCGGGCTCGGGCTTGCGATCGTACAGAGCATCATCCTGCATGGCGTGCTGACGGCCCTGTTCGGACTGGCCATGCTGCTGCCCAACTACGGCATGGCAACCCGTCGGCTGCAGGACACGGGACGCAATGGAACCCTGGCACTGGTGGCGTTCGGTGCGTCCGCACTCTTGAACATCATCTCTCTCTTCGCAGTGATCGGCGGCGTCGCCGGCGCATTCGGTTTCTTGCTGATCTTTGCAACGGTCGGGTGGATTGTCGGTCTGGTGGCACTGGTGGCGGGAATTGCACTCATCTATTTCTGCGCGCAGCCCGGACAGGCCGAAGCCAACGCTTATGGGCCGCCGCCGCCGGACTGGAGTCCAAATCCGACCTGAACGTTTTCTACGTAGTCTGCAATTTCGTTTATGTTGTCCCGGCTGCTTTCTTCGGCAACGGAATTGTTCCGCAAATTTTTCGATTCCAATAATCGACCATAACGAATTCTACAGCGCGTATTCGTTTTTGCGTTTCTGATACCCCCTCCCCCTGACCATTCAGTTCCGCTTCGCGCGTCGCACTAGCGATGCTCGACCCAATGAGATTGGAAGCGATACAGCGTCTTTCAAGACGGCGCGATCGCGATTTAAACCTGGACGATAGAGACAAAAGGCCGGGCGATCTCTCGCCCGGCCTTTTGCTTACGCTTCAAACGACGGTTAGCGCTTGCTGAACTGGAAGCTGCGGCGAGCCTTGGGCCGTCCATACTTCTTGCGTTCCACAGCGCGCGGATCGCGTGTCAGGAAACCGCCCGGCTTGAGCGCCGCACGCAACGCAGGTTCATAGGCGACGAGAGCACGGCTGATGCCGTGACGCACCGCGCCGGCCTGGCCCGACAAACCGCCACCGGCGACCGTGACGACGACATCGAACTGTCCGTCCCGATTGGCCGCAATCAAGGGCTGGCGCAAGATCATGCGTAGTACAGGGCGCGCGAAGTAAACTTTTTCATCGCGGCCGTTGACCGTGATCTGGCCACGTCCGGGTTTGATCCATACGCGCGCGACCGCGTCCTTGCGACGTCCCGTTGCATAGGCGCGCCCCTTCTTGTCGCGGTTCGACTTCGGTTGTTCGCCGGCGTCCGCTTTCTCCGGCACCTTCGCCTTGATCAGCGTCGACTTGAGTTCGCCGAAGCTCTTTACGTCTTCCGCCATTGGCCTAGCTCGCCTTGCGATAGTTGGTGTTCTTGGGATTCATCTTGCCGATATCGATCTTCTCCGGCTGCTGCGCCTCGTGCGGATGCTCCGCCCCGGGATAGACACGCAGGTTCGAGAGTTGGCGCCGGCCCAGTGGCCCGCGCGGCAGCATGCGCTCGACCGCCTTGTGCAACACACGCTCCGGATGCTTTCCGCGGATAATCTCTCCGGCGGTTCGTTCCTTGATCCCGCCGATGTAACCCGTGTGGTGGTAGTACACCTTGTCCTTGAGCTTGTTGCCGGTCAGCACAACCTTGGCCGCGTTAATCACGACGACGTTGTCGCCACAATCCATATGCGGCGTGAACGTCGTCTTGTGCTTGCCGCGTAGACGCAGTGCGATGATCGAGGCAAGTCGGCCCACGACGAGCCCTTGCGCGTCGACGAGTATCCACTTCTTGTCGATCTCGGAGGCTTTGGCCGAGTAGGTTTTCATCTGGTCCATCAGGAAATGAGGTTCGGGCGCGGGGTATAGGTAAGCAAGCGATCGGGGTCAAGGAAAATAGCCGATTTTCCTGCACTTCATTGATACGGTATAATATTACCGTCAAATTCACTGGTGCTCCGGGTCGATTCACCCTCGCCGCCGGGATGGAACGCACGGCACGTCGGCATAAACGCGGCTTGACCGGATGTATTAAAGTCCTTCAAACGCATGGCGCGAATTGGCGGAGGCCAAAATGAACGCTGCAACGTCTGAACCGCTGGTCCTCGCTGCGAAGAGCGGCGCGGTTCTGACCTTGACGCTCAATCGCGCCAGCGCGCGCAATGCGTTGAACCAGGCGCTGATGACGTCGGCCCAAAACGCTCTCGACGCCGCTGCCTCCGACAAGACCGTGCGTGTGATCGTCATCGGCGCTGACGGGCCGGCATTTTCGTCGGGCCACGACCTCAAGGAGATGACGGGACGGCGGGCGGACGCCGACAAGGGAAGAGCGTTTTTCGAATCCCTTTTCAAACAATGCTCGGCGCTGATGCAGACGATCGTGCGTCACCCCAAGCCCGTGATCGCGCAGGTCCAGGGCATCGCGACGGCGGCCGGGTGCCAACTCGTCGCGAGCTGCGATTTGGCGGTCGCATCGTCGTCCGCCCGCTTCGCCACGCCGGGAGTCAATATCGGTCTGTTTTGCTCGACGCCGATGGTGGCGCTGTCGCGCAATGTTTCGCGCAAGCACGCGATGGAGATGTTGCTGACCGGTGAAATGATCGCAGCCGACGAGGCCCTTCGCATCGGGCTCATCAATCGCGTCGTCTCCCCGCCCGAGCTGCAGGCCGAAACCATGAAGCTTGCCGAACTCATTGCGCTGAAGCCGCATGGCACACTGAAGATCGGCAAGGAGGCGTTCTACCGCCAGGTCGAAATGGGCTTGAGCGACGCCTATGACTATGCCAGCCGGGTCATGACCGAGAATATGCTCGCCGCCGAAGCCGCCGAAGGCATTGGCGCATTCGTCGAAAAGCGCGAGCCCAAATGGCCGCAATGATGCCTGTCTATCCCGACGAACTCATCAAATCCGTTCTGCGCTCGACAAAGACGATCGCCATGGTCGGTGCCAGCGCCAACGACATGCGTCCATCCTATTTTGCCATGATGTACCTGCTCGCGAAGGGCTACACGATCCATCCGGTCAATCCGTCGATGGCAGGAAAGACGATCCTCGGTCAGACGGTCTATGCGTCGCTCAGCGATCTTCCGCCACCGGTCGACATGGTCGAGATTTTCCGCGCCTCCGACGCCGCGCCTGAAATCGTCAAGGACGTGTTGGCGGAAAAGGAAAGACTCGGAATCAAGGTCGTGTGGATGCAGCTTGGCGTGGTGAGCGAAGAAGCGGCCGAACTGGCGCGGGCTGCCGGTCTCACCGTCGTCATGGATCGTTGCCCCAAAATCGAACATGGCCGCTTTTCGGGCGAGATCGGCTGGCTCGGCATCAACCGCAAGGTCATCGACAACCGCAAGCCGCTGCTGTTCGGCAAGGGCGGCAGCCTGAAGCGCGGATGAGCTGGTGATATGCTGCGGATTTGGGGACGGCGCAACTCGATCAATGTCCAAAAGGTGATGTGGGCCGTGGCGGAGCTTGGTCTCACACACGAGCGCATCGATGCCGGCGGCCCGTTCGGGGGTCTCGCGACCGACGAATATGTGCAAATGAATCCCAACCGCCGCGTACCGACCATTGACGATGGCGGCGTTATTGTCTGGGAGTCGCATGCGATCGTGCGCTATCTCGCGGCGAAGTATGGCGCGGGAACGCTGTGGCCGCAGGATTGCGGCGTTCGGGCGCGCTCCGATATGTGGATGGACTGGACGACAGCCGATCTCCAACCAGCCTTCATCGGCGGGGTATTTTGGAGTTTCTATCGCACGCCCGAACCGCAGCGGAACTGGAATGCCATCCGCCAGGGCATTGCACGCAGTGCGATCCTCTTTCGCCTGCTCGACACGCAGTTGCAGAGTAAGGAATTCCTCGCCGGCCCGGATCTCACCATTGGCGATATTGCCGTCGGTAGCCAGCTCTATCGCTACTTCGAACTCGAGATCGATCGCCCAGAGCTGCCGAACGTCGAAGCCTGGTACACACGTTTGAGCAGTCGTCCTGCATATCGCGAACATGTCATGATCCCGTTTGATGATCTCAAGGGGCGCCTCTCTTTCTGAGTTGCCAACATTTCCAGCGGAGACCGGCCGATGTCCGATTATGGCTTCAATACCCTGAGCGTTCATGCTGGTGCGCAGCCCGATCCTGCGACGGGTGCCCGCGCCACGCCGATCTACCAGACCACCGCGTTCGTGTTCGAGGACGCCGACCATGCCGCCGCCCTGTTCAACCTTCAGGTCTTCGGCAACATCTATTCGCGCATCATGAATCCCACCAATGCGGTGCTCGAGGAACGCGTTGCCGCGCTCGAGGGCGGCCGTGCCGGCCTTGCGGTCGGGTCCGGCCATGCGGCGCAGCTCATCGCGCTGCACACACTGATGGGCCCCGGCGACAACATCGTGTCGGCGCGCCAACTCTATGGCGGCTCGATCAACCAGTTCAGCCAGGGCTTCGCGAAGTTCGACTGGCACGTCAACTGGGCCGATACGCGCGATCCCGAGTCCTTCAAGAAGGTACTGACGCCCAAGACCAAAGCGATCTTCATCGAAAGCATCGCCAATCCCGGCGGCATCGTCAGCGACATCGAAGCGATCGCCGCCGTGGCGCATGGCGCCGGCGTGCCTTTGATCGTCGACAATACGCTGGCCTCGCCGTACCTGATCCGTCCGATCGAGTGGGGCGCCGACATCGTCCTGCACTCGGCGACCAAATTTCTCGATGGCCACGGCAACTCGATGGCGGGCGTCATCGTCGACTCGGGCAAATTCAACTGGGGCGGCGGCAAGTATCCCACGCTCAGCGAGCCCTGCCCGTCCTATCACGGTATGCGCCTGTGGGAGACGTTCGGCGACATGGCCTTCGCGATCGCCTGCCGCGTGCTCGGTCTGCGCGATCTTGGGCCCGCGCTCTCGCCGATGAACGCCTTTCTCGTCCTGACCGGAATCGAGACGCTGCCGCTGCGCATGCAAAAGCATTGCGACAACGCGCTCGCGGTAGCGCAGTGGCTGAAGCAGCACCCGAAAATCGCATGGGTGAATTATGCCGGCCTCGAAGACGACCCATGTTACGGCCTGCATCGCACCTATTGCCCGAAAGGCGCCGGCTCGGTCTTCACGTTTGGCGTCAAAGGCGGTTACGAAGCGGGGGTCAAGATCGTCAACAGCGTGAGATTGATCAGTCACCTCGCCAATGTCGGCGACACGCGCAGTCTCATCATTCACCCGGCATCAACGACGCATCGCCAACTGTCCGACGAGCAGCGTTCCGCAGCCGGCGCCGGCAATGAAGTGATGCGGGTCTCGATTGGCATCGAGAGCGTCGAAGACATCATCGCCGATCTCGATCAGGCACTCGCCGCGTAGCGCAGCTCGAACGTGTGCCACACGGCCGTGCACAGAAGGAGCGCTGCCGTCAATTGATGCAGGGCGGCGAGAAACTCCGGCGCCTGCAACAAGAGCGTCGTGATTCCGAGTGCGATCTGAAAGATCGTCAGATGCACCAGCGCGACGCCGCTGCGCTTGGCCAAATTGGTGAGCGGCGTCTTGCGCTCCTGCCACCACAGGCCAATCACGGCAAGTACGACGATGTAAGCGCCGATGCGGTGGTCGAATTGCGCCATGCCGGGATTTTCGAAGAAATTGATCCACCACGGCGATTGCACGAACGCGTCATCTGGCGCGAGACGACCGTCCATGAGCGGCCAGGTGTTGTAGATGTAGCCGGCATGAAGCCCTGCGACGAGGGCGCCGAGCAGCATCTGGAAATAGACGAGGAGCGCGATTGCGATCGGCCAAGCGGCATCTGCTTCGCGCTGCGGCGCTTTCGCTTCTTTAGTGGGCGCAGCAGGCAAGCGGAGATATTCCAGTGCCGTCCAGAGAATGGCGACGAGGAGAATGAGCGCGACGCCGAGATGGATGGCAAGACGGTATTGCGAAACACTGACGCGCGTTTCGAGGCCGCTCTCGACCATCCACCAGCCGACGAAGCCCTGCAGCCCGCCCAACGCAAACAGCAGCAGCATGCGCGGCCACTCGGCGCGGCGAATGGCGCCGATCCAGGCGAAAAGTACGAACGGCACAAAAAATATGACGCCGAGCAATCGCCCGAGCAGGCGATGCGCCCATTCCCACCAATAGATCCCCTTGAATGCTTCGAGAGTCATTCCCGAGTGTTCGTGGATGTATTGCGGGATGCGCTGATATTTGTCGAACGCGTCTTGCCACGCAGAATCGCTGATCGGCGGCACCGCGCCCATGATCGGATCCCACTCCGTGATGGAGAGGCC
>Ga0075425_100005573_pt1 | contig 13100 bp, 8 predicted proteins | sample SoiMethybrSBSTD4_FD_75300 | JGI IMG/M metagenome (GOLD analysis project Ga0075425, IMG submission 75300) | Bulk soil microbial communities from a Populus tree surrounding site in Tennessee, USA - Soil MetaG P. TD hybrid SBSTD4 | ecosystem: Environmental > Terrestrial > Soil > Tree plantation...
GCCGGCACAGCAGCACCGGCTCGCCCTCGACGTGGCCGAGCAGCATGCCGCCGTCCGGCACATCTGCCGCCGGCACGCCCTGCACGAGATCCGGACCGGTCGGTTGCTTGCTGTCTCCTCCGCCCATGGGCGGAGAGATTACTTCATCTGCGGACGCCGACGAAGGTGGCGTCGACCGGGAGCTCGTTCCCATCGATGTTGACCACGGCTTGCCAGACGCCCCGGACGATCTGATCGTAGGAGCCGTCGAGGGTGCTGTCCCCCTTGGCGGCGTCGAGCATGGCCGCCTCGCCGCTCGCCAGGTGCAGCTCGGCGAACTCGATCGAGGCGATCCGGCTCTCGATCCGATCGACCACCAGGTCGATCCCCATCTCGCAGAACCCCAGGATCTCGGCCGAGTGGCCGACGCAGATCGGGCCGAGGCACTTCGAGGACACGTCGTCGGCCAGACCCGGGCAATCGATGAGCAGCTCGAGGGCGGCGTGCAGGTCGGCGATGCCGAGCACCTCCTTCAGCCCCATGTTGAAGCCGTCGACCGCGAAGTCGCCGAGCGGCATGTGGAACGCGTGATCGCCGATGTCGATGCGCGCCTCGCCCTCGCCGGCCTCCTCGATCGAGCAGGAGACGTCGCGCGCGATGGTGAGCTGGTCGACGATGGCCGGGGTATCGACCGTGCGACGGCTGCCGCGGAAGTCGAAGGCAACGGCGGCGAGCACGTGATTGGCGCTGGTCGAGCCGTCGACCGTCGCGAGGTCGATCTGGCTGATGATGTCGAAGTGCTGCAGCATACCGGTGATGTCCTGCGTCCAGCGCGCGATCTCCTCGGTGACCGGGACGCCCTGGAACAGGCGCGCGGCGATGTACTCGTTCACCCAGTCGGCGAACTGGTCGCGCAGCGCATCCGGCACCCAGTCGATCGGAACGCCGGCCTCTGCTGCCAGATCGATGAACGTGTTGGCCGGATCGTCGGCCAGGTCGTTCAGAATCCCGAGCGTGTCGGTCGCGACGTCCGGCAGCGCGCCGACCGCGTTGTACGTGCTCGTGACCTCGTACTGACCGACCACCGCCTCGGGCGGGACGTCCTCATCGCCGCCGCCGGCGCTTCCGGTGCAGGCGGCCGACAGCAGGAGCGTCAAGGTAGCGGCGAGGTAGGTCTGCGACATGGACCGACATGGAGCAACCGGCGTGCCTCGCGCCTGGACAGGAGTTTCGCGCGTCACGGCGCCAGGATGAGGAGGTCGGCGCCACCCCTGCCCACGACTGTGATCGGGTCCACTGGCCCAGGTGCGGGCGCGCGCCCGCGTTAGGATGGCGCGCCCATGCGGTGGATGCTCCTCGCGCTCGTGACCGCCGGTTGCGGCCGCCCGGCAGGACCGAGCGCGCCGCCGCGCGGGAGCGCGCCCTGCCGCCTGGCCGAGGGCCGGACGAGCCCGCCGGTCTGGCAGGACGAGGGAGGCCGCGCCGAGGTCAGGGTCGGCGGGCGGCCATGCGCGCGCAGCTTCGCGCTCGCGACCACCGCCGCGCTGGTCGCGGCGTCGCCGCCGAGCCCCCGCCGCTTCGCCGAGCGCGCCGATCGGCCGGTGGTCAGGACCGGCAACGATCTGTTCGACGCGCTCTACGCGCTCGCGCACGTCGAGGCCGGCGAGGCCTCGGTGGCCAGTATCCACGACGGCAACTTCGATCGCGGCGCGCCGCTCTCGTGTCCGGGCGGCGGCTGTTACGAGACCGGCAAGCTGTGGACCTACGTGTGGACCCGAGACACTTCCTTCTCGATGGATCTCGGCCTGGCGGCGTTCGACGTCGCGCGCGCGCGAAATTCGCTCGAATTCAAGCTGTCCGAGCGGCGAGGCGGCGGCGATCCGGAGATCGTGCAGGACACCGGGTCGGGAGGCAGCTGGCCGATCTCGACCGATCGGGTGGCCTGGGCGCTGGGCGCCGAGCGGCTGCTCGAGTTCATGGACGGCGAAGAGCGCGACGCGTTCGCCGCCCGCGCGCTCGAGGCGATCGGCGACACCATCGAGGAAGATCGCGCGGTCGCGTTCGACCAGGCGGCCGGCCTCTACCGCGGCGAGACCTCCTTCCTCGACTGGCGAGAGCAGACCTACCCGGCCTGGACCGCGCGCGACACGATCGAGGTCGGCGTCTCGCACGCGCTGTCGACCAACGCCCTCCACCTGCGCGCGCTCGAGATCGCGGCGGCGCTGGCCGCCGGGCGCGGCAGGAAGCAGGACGCGGCCCGCTGGCGCGGCTGGGCGCGCGACCTGCGCGCGCGCATGCGCACGCGGTTCCGCGACGGCGATCACCTGGCGAGCTACACGCTCGACGGTGGACCTGCCGCGCGTCAGGACCTCCTCGGCCTCGCCCTCGCCATCCTCGCCGGCGTCGTGAGCGGCGAGCAGGCGGCGGCGCTGCTCGACGCCTACCCGCGCCTGCCGTACGGGCCACCGGTCGTGTTTCCCTTCGAGCGCGAGGTGCCGGTCTATCACAACCGGGCGGTGTGGCCGTTCGTCACCGCCTACGCGCTGCGCGCTGCGCGCCAGGTGGGCAGCGCTGACTTCGCAGCGGCCGCCGCGATCTCGATGGTGCGCGGGGCCGCGCTCCACCTGTCGAACATGGAGAACTTCGAGGCCACGACCGGGCGCGTCCACGTCGAGGACGGAGCGCGCTCCGGCCCGGTCGTCAACTCGCCGCGCCAGCTGTGGTCGGTGGCCGGCTACCTGGCGATGGTGCAGGAGATCGTGTTCGGCCTCGAGACCGGGCCGGACGGCATCCGGTTCCGCCCGTTCCTGCCGCGCGAGCTGCGCCGCCGCCTGTTTCCCGGCGCCCGCACGCTCGTCCTCGACCGCTTCCCCTACCGCGGCGCACGCTTCGCGGTGGTGCTCTCGCTGCCGCCGGCGCCCACCAGGCCCGCGGGCGGAGCCTACGCGGTCGGCGCGATCCGCTTGAACGGCCGCGCCGCGCCCGATCGCCTGTGGCGCAAGGACGAGCTGGCCGCCGACAACCTGGTCGAGATCGAGCTCCGCGACGCGGGTGGCGCGTCGCCGCCGGCCGTCGCGCCCCTCGCGCTCTTCGCCCCTGCGCCGCCGGTCCTCGGCGCCATCGAGGCAGCGCCCGGCGACCGGCTGCGACTGCCCATCGAGGCGCCGGCCGGGGTCGCGATCGCGGTCTACCGGGACGGCGCGCCCGTCGCGTCACTTCCGCCCGGCACCCGGTCCTGGAGCGATCGCGCGGGCGCCGGCTGCTACGCGCTCGAGGCGGTCGACCCGGCGAGCGGCAATCACTCGCACCGGACCGCGCGGCGCTGCTGGGACGGCGCACGCGGCGAGCGGCGAGTCCAGATCGCGCTGTCCTCGGCCGGCGAGGCCAGCCTCGAGGTCGCCGAGCCCGGAGTGTTCGAGCTGCGCCTGCGCTACCGGAATCCGGGCCCGTTCAACACCGGCGTCACCTGCGCGGTCGAGCGCCTGGAGGTCGCGGGCGTGGCGTCCGGCTTCATCATGATGCCGCACACCGGCGAGGCGCCGGCCCTGGTTCGCACCTCCTCGCCGCTCACCGCCCGCATCGCGCGCGCCGGCACCTATCGGGTGCGACTCGCTGCGGATCCTCGCGCGGTCAACATGTCCGCCTTCCGCCACTTCGAGCACTACACCGGCGGCGCGGGCGGCGTCGCCGGCGCCCGCAACAGCGCCGAGATCCTCGCTCTCGAGGTCTATGCCCGTTCCGGCCGGATCTATTTACCGGCCCGCCCGCGGCGTGATAGCCATGAAGGGGGGCGCATCCGATGAAGCGGAAGAACGCCGTGTCTCCGCCCGATCTAGAGCACGCGGCCGAGCTCCATCCGCCCCGCGAGCGCTCGGTGGTCGAGCTGGCGCAGAGCTCGGCAGATCGCGCCGAGCGCCTGCTGGCGATCATGATGGCCCTGGCCGAGCCGATGAGCGCGCGCGAGGTGGCGGAGCTCATCGCCCGCGAGCTGCAGGACGAGCTGGGCGCGGCAGCCGGCGCGGTGATCGCCATCGCGCCCGAGGGCCCGGGGTTCCAGCTCCTGTCCGCGTTCGGCTTCGCGCCCGAGATCCGCGAGCGATTCAGCCACATCCCGCAGGACGCCCACCTGCCGATCAACACCGCCCTGGGCTCGCGCCGTATCGAGGTCTTCGACGACGTCGCCGAGCTGGTCCGCGAATATCCGCTGCTCGCTCCGACCAACGTCCGCAACCACGGCACCCTGGTGGCCGTCCCGCTGTTCGCAGGCGACGGCGAGCGTCTCGGCGGTATCTCGGTCCAGCTGAACGTCGGCGGCCACCTGGAGCAGGACGACTGGGCGGTGCTCCGCTCGCTCGCCAACCACTGCGCGCTCGGCCTCGAGCGCAGCCGCCTGCTCGACGCCGAGAAGCAGGCGCGCGCCATGCTCGAGCGCAGCGCCGAGCGCACACGGCGGCTGCAGTCGGTCACCGCGCACCTGTCGCGCGCGCTGACCGCGCACGAGGTGGCCGACGCCATCCTCGAGGAGAGCGCGACCTCGGTCGGCGCCCACACCGCCGCCGTCTGGCTGATTGCCCCCGCCGGCGACCGCCTGGTCATGCTCGGCTCGCGCAACTACCCGGTCGGCGACTACTACCGCACTCTCCCGCTCGATACCCGGTCGGCGGCCGGCGACGCGGTGACGCGGGGCGAGCCGGTGTGGCTGGAGAACCGCGCGGAGTACGCCGCCCGATATCCGACCTGGGAAGAGCGGACCCGCGGCCGCTCGTCGCACGAGGGCGTGCCGCTGGCCATCGCCTGTCTTCCGCTCGTCATCGAAGACCGCCGGCTCGGCGTGGTCGCGCTGTCCTTCCTCGACGACCACAAGTTCGAGATGGACGAGCGCAGCTTCCTGTCGTCCATCGCGCAGCACTGCTCGCAGGGGCTCGAGCGCGCCCGCCTCTACGACGTCGAGCGCGACGCGCGCCGCGAGGCGGAGGCCGCGCGCGAGCGGTCCAGCTTCCTGGCCGACGCCAGCCTCGTCCTCAGCTCCTCGCTCGACTACGAGCAGATGCTGCCGCGCATCGCCGGGATGGCGGTGCCGGCGGTGTCGGACCTGTGCGCGGTCGAGCTCCTGAACGAGGCCGGCACCGAGCTCGATCTGGCCACCGTCGCCCACGCCGATCGCCAGGTCCAGGAGCGGATGGTGGAGCTGCGCCGCCGCTTGCCGCTGCGCATCGACGACCCCGGGGTTGCGGCGGTGGTGGCGCGCACCGGCGAGGCGTCGCTCTTCTCCTCCATCCCGGAGACGCTCATCGTCGGCGCGGCGCAGGACGAGCAGCATCTGGCGCTCATGCGCGAGATGCGCATGCGCTCGCTGGTCGCGGTCCCGATCGCGGCGCGCGGACAGATCTTCGGCACCCTCACCATGGCGTCGCTCGAGGATCGCCACTACGGGCCGGCAGACCTCGAGATGGTCACCCAGCTCGGCCTGCGCACCGGGATGGCGATCGACAACACGCGGCTCTACCGGCAGGCGGTGCAGGCGGTCAACATCCGCGACGAGTTCCTGTCGATCGCCGGCCACGAGCTGCGCACCCCGCTCACCCCGATCCTGCTCGAGTCGCAGATCCTGTCGCGCCTGGCGCAGCAGCCTGACATCGACAAGGTCCGCCAGCGCGCCGACAAGCTGTGGCGCAACGCCGAGCGGATGGGCAAGCTCATCGACGAGCTGCTCGACGTGTCGCGCATCTCCGGCGGGCGGCTGCACCTGCACCTGCAGGACTGCGATCTGCGCGACGTGGTGGAGGACGTCATCGCGCGCGCCTCCGACGAGGCGGTGCGCGCCGAGACCGAGATCCGGCTCCAGCTCGGCGATCCGGCGCGCGGCCTGTGGGATCGCACCCGCATCGAACAGGTCACCAGCAACCTGGTCGGCAACGCGCTCAAGTACGGCAAGGGGAAGCCGGTCGACGTCTTCGCCGGCGCGCGCGACGGCCGCGCTCTGCTGCTCGTCCGCGACCGCGGCATCGGCATCGCGCCGGAGGACCAGCAGCGAATCTTCCAGCGCTTCGAGCGCGCGGTGTCGTCGCGCCACTTCGGCGGCCTCGGCCTCGGCCTGTGGATCGTGCGGCAGATCGTCGACGCTCACGGCGGCGCCATCACGGTGGAGAGCCGGCCGGGCAAGGGGGCCGAGTTCGCCGTCCGTCTCCCGCTCGCCGCCCTGCGCTGACGCGCACGGCGGGCGCTGGTGTCACGGGAGCGACCCGGCAACCGCGCGTGCCCTCGCCTCAGGCTGCCTGGCGCGCGGCTTGCCTCGTTCAGCCCGCGAGGAGGTGATCTCATGACACGAGTCTTCTTCGCGGTCCTCTCGGCGCTGACGATCTTTCTCCTGACCGGCGCGCCCGCCAGCATGGCGATGGGCGCCGGCGGCGATCACGGCACCGCGGTCGCGTCGGCAGATCCGCAGGCCTCGGGCAGCCCGGCCGCCGGCAAGGTGAGCGCCAAGGTCGACGTCGACGTCGATGGCCACCGGAGCGGGGCCTGGTACCTCAGCCCCACGTGGATCGTGATCGGCATCCTCGCGATCGGCGTGCTCGTCGCCATCATCGTCGCCGCCAGCCGCGGCGGCGGTACCACCGTCATCAAGGACTAGCGCAGCTGGTATCGGAGCCCGGCGCCGACCAGGTGGGCATGGCCGCCGTAGCGCGCGGCCATGCTGTCCGGGTTCTCGCTCGCCCGATCCTCCAGGTGCATGTAGCCATAGAAGGCGTCCACCGCCCACGACGGGCCGAGCACGCGCCCGAGGCCGAACGAGCCGCCGAGCCGCGTCGAGTCGGGTGAGGTCGGCGACAGGGTCGCCGCCGGCGAGGGCGTCGGGTCGCGGTAGAGCCCGGCGCGCGCCACCCACGGGCCGCCGCGCCACTCGGCGCCGCCGCGAACCGTCACCGTCGCGCCCCAGTCGGTCTGCTGGCTGACGTCCGGCGTCTCGTCGCGCGCGAAGTCGATCACCACCTGGTCGCGCACCTGCCAGGCGGCGAGCTCGAGGTCGGCGAGCAAGGTCCATGAGCCGCGCCGCCAGGCGACACCGGCGGCGATCCGGTCGGGCAGGGTGAGCGAGCTCGAGGCGTCCTGATCGGCCGCCTTGATCGAGAAGGCGTCGGGCGTGGTGAAGTCGGCCTCTCCCTCGAGGTTCATGTGGGTGCGGCTCTTGTACGTCAGCCCGAAATCGAGATGCTCGGAGGCGCGCACGAAGCCGGCGAGGTCGACGCCGACGCCCGCGCCGCGCAGCGCGAGCTGGACGTCCCCCTCGGTGTCGATGAAGTCGAGCGAGCGGCGGACCCGCATCTCGCCGGTGTCGACGTGGATTCCGCCGGCGACCCGCCAGCGGCCGCTCTTCCAGCCGACGAACGGCGCGGCGCGCACCACCAGGATGCGGCTGGCGATGATCTCGTGGCGACCGGGCCAGTCCTCCGGCCACTCGACGTCGGCGCCGAACGGGATGCCGACCGACACGCCGGCCGCCCAGTCGCCGCCGGCCCAGCTGGCCTGCAGCGCGGGCAGCGGCGCCGGGCCGCCCTCGGTCGACTCCGACCAGGCGCCGTCCATCGCTTCGGCGTGCAGGCTGGCCATCGCCGCGGTGAGGCCGGCGCCGATCCGGACGCCGGCGCCGTCGACCAGGGCCGCCGGGTTGTACCAGGCCGCGCTCGGGTCATCGCTGCGCGCCGCGCCGGTGCCGCCGGCGCCGCCAGCCGAGGCGCTCTGCTCCGCCACCTCGAAGCCGCCGGCGCGGGCGGATGCTGCCGCCGCCGCCACCAGCGACAGCGCGATCACTGCCGTTTTCATAGATCGTCTCCGGTGAGGAATTTGGCGAGGTCGGCCGTGCCGCGCCAGTACTCCGGCTCGACCGGGATGACCAGGAAGCCGTGCTCGGCGACGTAGTCGCGGCGCCGCGCGCCCGACAGCCGCTCGAGGACCTCGGTGTACTGGTTGGGGATGATGAAGTCGAGGGTCGCCATCTGCAGCAGCACGCGGCGCGGCCCCGGGCCGTCCGGGTTGGCGACCAGCCTGCTGGCGAAGCTCGCCGGATCGACCGTGTCCATGAACCAGCGCGCCACGTTGAGGAAGCGGTGTCCCTCGAAGCTGGCCGGCTCGACCCCCTCGCGCTTGAAGAAGGCGTCGATCTGTCGGCCGAAGAACGGCGAGTCGACGAACATGTCGACCGTGTCGGCGCCCGGCACGTTCAGCACCGCGTCGGCCACGGTCGGCTCGAGCGCGGTGAAGGTGGCGCCCAGGATGCCGCCCAGCGACTGCCCGGCGTAATAAATGCGCCCGGTATCGACCGGCCGTCCGAACACCGGGCTCCAGTCCGCCGCATTCAGCGAGCGCGCCAGCGAGGCGAGATCGATCTCCGCCTGGCGGAAGTGATCGCGCGAGTTGGAGATCTTCTCGATCTCGAGGAAGGCGGCCCCGGACGCCATCGGCATCGGCAGGACCGGCCACTGGCGCAGCGCCGCTGGAGATCCGTCGTCGTTGACGCAGCGGCCGTCCTCGCGGCAGATCGCGTCGCCGGCGCACGGTGAGGCGATGGAGGTCAGCTCACCGGTGGTCGGATCGGGGATGGTGAGCGGTCCCTCCGACCAGCAGTAGGTGCGCGTGCCGTGGAAGGGGAGGTCGATGGCGACGGCCGCGATCCCGCGGGAGGCGAGCGCGTCACCGAGCGCGAGCACCATGCGGCGCTCGGTCATGATCGCGTGGCCGAAGATGACGACCGGAACCGGTCGGCCGGGCGGCAGGTCCTCCGGCACCACCGCGGTGAACGCGATGTCCTCGACCTCGTGGCCGCCGTCGACCCGCCAGGCGCGGGTCTCGCGATCGAGGAACACCGGCGAGCGGATGGTTCCGTGTACCACCTCGTCGACGTCCCACAGCGAGCCGACCGCCAGAGCGAAGTCGGCGATCGCCTGGCCGGCGGTCTGCCGCTCGGTGATGGTCGGCTCGGGCGGCACCGCCAGCGTCTCCGCCGACGCCATCGCCGCCTGCATCGGCGGCGTGATGTTCATGGTGGTGAAGCTCCAGGCGGACAGGAGGTCGTCGCGACCGCGGCGGGCCAGGAAGTCACCGGTGGCGGCGCGCACCCGCTCGAGGCGGATCGCGTCCTCGTCGGCCACCGGATCGACCAGGCTGTTGCCGTCGCCGTCGGCCACCTGACCGTCGGCGAGGATGAGGTGGCCGGCCGGCATCAGGGCGACCGGCCCGCTGCCGTCGGCGGCGCGCAGGACATCGCGCACCGCGATCGCATAGCTCTCCGCCTCGGCGAGCGGCTGCTCGACCGGGCTCACCTCGATGGCCGCGTGATCGGCGAGGAGCTGGATCGAGACCGGTACCCGCTCCGGTGCGTCGCCGCCGAGCCGCCAGAGCTCGACGAGATCATCGGTGACCGTGTCCGGATCGACCGGGCCGGTCAGCTGGAAGAGGAGGTTGGCCGAGGTGGCGAAGCCGTCGAGCTCGGCCAGCCGCTGCTTGGCGTAGCGCACCGTCTCCGAGTCCCAGCTCGCCTCGGGCAGATCGACGCGGCCGGTCGCCGGGTCGATGAGGAGATCGATCGGGATCGGCATCCGCTGCGACGCCTTGTCCATCGCCAGCTCGACCCGCGTGGTGACCGTGAAGGTCCAGAGCGCGGCCACCTCCTCGCGCGGCAGCCCGCGCCCGGCGAAGAAGTCGAAGAACGGGGCCAGGTCGCTCCTGATCTCCTCGAGCCTGGCGGCGCTCTCGCGCCGCTCTTCCGCGCTGTCGCCGGGGAACGCGAGCTCGTGCTCCGGGGTGTCGAGCCGCTCGGTCAGGCGAAGGAAGTAGAAGGCTGCGTCGCACTCGACGCGCTCGCCGGCGGCTCCGCGGACGCCCGCCTCGCCGCCGCGCATCACCACCGCGTAGGTGGCGCCGCGATCCCAGCCGGTGCGCGGCGCGTCGATGGTGATGGAACGGCCGTCCGCCGCGACGTGGATGGTCGCGTCCACCACCCGCGCGGGCGCCGTGCCCCAGCGCCAGACCTCGAGCGTGTCCGGATCGACGGTCGCCGGATCGACGACACCGTCCATCTCGACCACCGCCGCCGAAGCCGACGACCAGCCGTCCATCTGATCGAGGTGCTGGTAGAGGTAGCGCTCCGCGGTGGTCAGGTCGTCGTCGATCGGGATCGCGAGCACTCCGGCGACCTCGTCCCGGAGGATGTCGCTCGGCATCGGGATGACCTTCGCCTCCGGATCGAAGCGCGCGTGGATGACGGCGCCGGGCTCGTCGAGATCCAGACTGCAGCCGAACAGCGCCAGCGCGCACAGCGGCACTCCCCATCGTGCTCGTCGCATCGTTCCCTCCCCGAGCCGGGTCAGACCAGAAGGGTCCGACCATCGGTCCGGGGAGTGTAATGCGCCGCGTTATGGGAAATACAAGAGCGAAGTGCAGAGAGAAGCGTGAGATTTGGCTGACCGTTCCGTCACCATTCCTCGCGCACGACGGGAAGACGATGGCTTGCGGCGGCCAGGCCGGGTGTGGATGCTGCCGGCGTGCGTCCACTCCTCTGCTGGCTTCTGGCCGTCGCGGCCTGCGCGGGTGATGGCGACGGCGAGCCGCCGGCGGTGCCGGACGGCGCGACCGCGATCGCCTGGCGCGACATCCCGCCGCTGCCGCAGCCGATCGCGAACAACGCGCTGGCCGCGGCGTCGAGCGGAGGGCGCTGCGTGCTGGTCAGCGCCGGAGGTATCGACGCGTCGCTGACCGCGGACGGGATCCTCGCCAGCGCCTTCCGCTGGAGCGAAGGGGACGACGCGTGGACCCCGCTACCGGATCTGCCGGCCGATCCACCTCGCATCGCATCGTCGGCGGTGGCTCTGCGCGGTGCCGTCTACGTGCTGGGCGGTTACAGCGTGGCCGAGAGCGGGCAGGAGACCAGCCACGCGGATGTCTTCCGTCTCGACGTCGAGTCCGGCGAGTGGAGCCCGGCGCCGCCGCTGCCGGTCGCGATCGACGACGCGATGGCGGTCGCGTGGGCCGATCGCTTCATCCTGGTCGTGAGCGGGTGGTCGAACGACGCGGCGGTCGCCGCCGTCCAGGTCTACGACGCCGACAGCGACGAGTGGTCGCTGGCCGACGACTTCCCGGGACAGGCGGTCTTCGGCGGCGCCGCCGCGGTCTGGCAGGACGAGCTGGTCGTGGTCGACGGCGTGCGCTCGGCCGGCGGCTTCTCGCTGGTCGATCAGGTGTGGATCGCCGCGCTCGACCCCGATCGACCGAACACATTCACCTGGACCGACGCCGGCCAGCATCCGGCGCCGGCTCGCTACCGGGCGGCGGCCGGCGCGCTCGGCGGGGTGTTCTACCTGAGCGGCGGCACCGGCGACCCGTACAACTTCGACGGGCTCAGCTACGAGACCGGAAGTCCCTCGGCGCCGCTCGCCGATACCATCGTCCGCGCCGCCGGCGCCGCGGCCTGGAGCGAGGGACCGCCGCGGCCGATCGCCACGATGGATCACCGCGGCCTCGCCGCCTGCGGAGACGCGCTGTACAGCGCGGGCGGCATGATCGCCGGCCCGGCGGTGACCGATCGCGCCTTCGCGCTGGCGCCCTGATGGAGCTCAGCAGCCGCCCGGCCCTCCATAGAAGAAGTCGGTCGGGTTGTTGAAGCCGACGTTGTACCACCACCACTGGTCCTGCCAGCCGACCATGTTGGCCCACCAGGCGTTGCCGTCACCGAGCAGGTAGATGGTGTGCATGCGGGCGCGCATCGCGCCGCCGACGCCGTGGTTGTACCAGCCCATGTCGGTGCACGGCGTCGTGCCGGGCGCCACCGCGACCTCGCCGAACGCCTGCACCAGCGAGCTCTCGTTGTGCGCGCCGCCCCACAGGGAGCCGGGGTAGTAACCCATCCACACGCCGTCGTAGGCCAGCCACCAGTTGCCCTGGTACCACTCGACGACGAACTGGTGCTGCGAGCCGTCCCACGCGGTCCACATGCCCGGGTAGTAGTACGGCGAGACCTGCACCCAGCCGCAGCCGTTGTAGCAGCCGGGCACGTTGTTCACCCAGTAGAAGCTGAACAGGTGCGGGTAGTCGTCGCCGTAGAGACCGCGGTCGATCGTCCAGCCGAGCTCGACGATGTTGCCGGTGTTGTTGCCCTGCACCGCCAGCTCGCCGAGCGTGTGCGAGTCCGCCGGCGAGAGCCAGGGCCGGTACTGGTTCATCCAGACCACGGCGCCGCGGCTCCAGGTCCACTGGTAGCCGACCGCGTAGTGATAGTCGACGCCCCAGGCGGCAGCCATGCGCGCGTCGTCGTCGCTCGGCTCCTCCTGACCGCGCAGCGCGGCCGCCTGCGGTCGCATCTTGGGGCGGTGCTTCGTCGCCAGCGACGGGACGAAACCGTCGGGGCAGGGGCGGCGCGCGGCGGCCAGGGACGGAACGGCGGCCGGGGCTCCCTCGAGGCCGGGCGCCGGCGGCTGCGCGAGAGCAGGCTGCTTGACGCAGGAGACCACGCCGACGCGGGCGAGATCGGACGGCGCCTCGATCTCCTCGAGGTCGGCGTCGTCGTCGGGGCCGTCGACCGCGCAGGCGGCGAGCGATGTGACGAGGAGCAAGCAGGCGAGGCGGTGTCGCATGGCCCGGGCGCCAGCACGCCGCGTGCCCATGCACGAGACATCGCAAGTGCGCGGCTGCCCGTGCTGCCGCTGTCAGCTGAGGCGGTCTCGCTTCGCCCTGTAACTGTCACGTCACGGTAGCGGCTCAGTGCAGCATCTTGAAGGCGTGTCCCCAGCCGCCGGCGCGCGCGCCGTGCAGCACCCAGACCATGCACATCGACTCGAGGTAGTGGGCGGCGTCGATGCCGCCGATGTCGACGACGCCCCAGCCGAAGCCCTTGATGACCTCGCCGACGCCGGCCTTGGCGTCGTCGTCGTCACCGCAGATGAACATGTCCGGCGGCCCGCCGGCGTAGCTCGGCTTCACGTAGATGTGGCTGCCGGCGGTGTTGAACGCCTTCACCACCCGGGCGCGCGGCGCCAGCCGCTGGGTGAGCTGGCCGGCCGAGCCGTCCGGCAGGTCGAGCAGGCGCGGCGGAAAGCCCTTCGAGAAGTCGAGCGGGTTGGTGGCGTCGATGA
>Ga0075425_100005574_pt1 | contig 13099 bp, 12 predicted proteins | sample SoiMethybrSBSTD4_FD_75300 | JGI IMG/M metagenome (GOLD analysis project Ga0075425, IMG submission 75300) | Bulk soil microbial communities from a Populus tree surrounding site in Tennessee, USA - Soil MetaG P. TD hybrid SBSTD4 | ecosystem: Environmental > Terrestrial > Soil > Tree plantation...
ATCTCGGCGAAGAAGAGCGCCGCCGTCAGATCGGCCATCGAGCAACAGCTCGTGGGATGGCCGCTCGCGGCTTCCGACGTCGATCGCAGCGAATCGATCCGGAGACGCGTGGCGATGTTGATGAGTGCGGGAATCAGAGATGCGCGATCGGTCGCCATGGCGCGCGAAGCATATCACCCCTCGAGCTCGATCGCGGTGAGCGCGTATAAAGATTCGTCATCGGAGCCGGCGCGAAGCTGATCCGCGGCGCGCGCGAGCAGGCGGCGCGCGTGCGTCAGGTAGTCGGCGCCGGCGGCAATCACCGCGGCCGAGCGATACTCCGCGTCGTCGTGCAGCCGCGCGAGCCGCCACAGCACGTGCGCCGCCTCGCAGAGGACGTCGGCGTCCGCCGCGGAGGGCAGCGCGTCGCGCGACGCCTGCACGAGTTCTTCGGCCAGCATGGAGTACGGGAGGCGGCCGCTGAGCGTGAAGCCGGTCAACAGCGCGGACGCGACGCGAACGTGATCGGCCAATCCGCCGCGGACGCGCGTGCCGGCGGAAGTCGCGTGCGAGACGCCATCGCCGGGTTGATACGCCGCCGCGATCAGACGTTCGAGCGCATCGATCGCGGACGGAATCAACGCCGGGCGATCGACGATCTGCGCCGCCGCGAGGCAGGCGTCAATCGACGCCGCCGCTTCATCGACGACCGTCACGTCCGGCCATGCGCTCGACAGCGCATCGATCCCGGCGTGCGCCGCATCGGCGAGTCGGGAGTCCTCCGAGATTCGCGTCGCGGCCGCGAACGTCGCGACCCATCGCGCGCGCGCCAGCGTGGTTCGATCCTCGAGATGCCGATCGAGTGCGAGCGCGAGCGCATCGCCGAGCACGTCGCCCACGCCGTCGCACCCGGCTTCGTACTGACGGATGAGCAGCAGCAGCGCGCTCGGTCCAGACGGCTCGCGGCGCCGCGCGTGCTCTACGGCCGCGGACGTGATCCGCTCGACGCGGGCGCTCGTGTCATTCACGCCAGACACGGGAAGACCCCAAATTATAATTCCGCGATGATCGTCGTCCGGTACGCCGCGCTTGCCGCGCTCGTCGTCTGGCTCGGCGCGCTGCAGGGAGCGCTCGCCGCGGGCGCGTGGCCGCACTTTGCCGCCATTGAGCTCGGCTGCGCCGGCGTGGTCGTGCTGGCGCTCCTGACGATGAAGTTCATGGGGCCGCCGCCTCGCGCGTTCGTCGCCCGGCTGCTCCTCGTCGTCACGATGCTGATCGTGGCGGCCTTCGACTGGCGATACGGCGCGTCGCGATCGACGGTGGCGCTGAACGCGGCGCTCGGATTCACCCTGCTTGTATGGTACGCGCGCGAATGACTCACACCATCACGCTCATCCCCGGCGACGGCATCGGCCCTGAGGTCACGGAAGCCGTCGTCCGCGTGCTCACGGCAACGGGCGTCTCGATCGAGTGGGAGCGCCATCCGGCCGGCATCGAGGCCTTCGAGCGGACCGGTCACGCGCTGCCGATTGCACTCGTCGATTCGATCCGCCGCAACAAAGTCGCGCTCAAAGGCCCCGTCACGACGCCGGTCGCCGGCGGATTCACGAGCGTCAACGTCGGACTGCGGAAGGCGCTCGACCTGTACGCGAATCTGCGGCCCGTCTGGAATCTGCCCGGCGTCGCCACACCGTTCAGCGGCGTCGACCTCGTGATCGTGCGCGAGAACACCGAGGACCTGTACGCCGGCCTCGAACACGAAGTCGTGCCGGGCGTCGTCGAGAGCCTGAAAATCATCACGGAGAAGGCGTCGACGCGCATCGCCGAGTTCGCGTTCGACCACGCGCGGCGGCACGGGCGCTCGCGCGTGACCGCGATTCATAAAGCGAACATCATGAAGCTCGGCGACGGCCTGTTCCTCGAGTGCGCGCGCCGAGTCGCCGAACGGCACCGCGACATCAAGTACGACGAACGGATCGTCGATGCCGCGTGCATGCAGCTGGTCATGAACCCCGCGCAGTTCGACGTGCTGCTGCTGCCGAATCTGTACGGCGACATCGTGTCGGATCTCTGCGCGGGGCTCGTCGGCGGACTCGGCCTCGTCGGCGCGGCGAATCTGGGCACGGAGCTCGCGGTGTTCGAAGCCGTACACGGCACGGCGCCGGACATCGCGGGCAAACATCAGGCGAATCCGACCGCGCTGCTGCTCTCCGCCGTCTTAATGCTGCGGCACATCGGCGAAGGCGAGGCCGCGGATCGAATCATGCGCGCGCTCGGCATGGTGCTCGCCGCCGGCGAGGTGCGTACGCGCGATCTCGGCGGCACCGCGTCGACATTCGAGTTCGCGGATGCCGTGGCGCGGGCCATGCTATAGTCCAACCGTTCATGCTCGACGAGATCTCCCAGGCGGTTCTCTCGCGCGAGGACGTGCTGAAGTATCCGCGCGAGCAGGTCAACGCCTATCTCGACGAGCTCCGGACGACGCAGCGTCACAAGTTCTACCGCGCGCTGCAGCATCCGCTCTATCCGATTCTTCGCAAGATCGAGCGCAAGCACGAAAACCTCCACCATGTGCTGACAGCGGTCCGCACGCATCGCCTGGTGTACGCGTCGAACCACAAGAGCCATACCGATTACCTCGTCGAGCCGCTGGTACTCGACGACAACGGCATTCGGCCGCCGCTCATCGCGGCCGGCATCAACCTGTACGGCGGCCCGCTCGGCCTGCTGAATCGCCACGTGACCGGCGCGATTCCGATCCGGCGCAACAGCAAGGATCCGGCGTACCTGACGACGCTCAAGGCGTACGTCGCTGAAATCGTCAAGAAGCACGATCTCTTCTTCTATCCGGAAGGCGGCCGCAGCTACAGCGGCGAGCTCAAGTCGGCGAAGACCGGCCTGCTCCACGCCGCCATCAGCGCCGAGCTGCCGAACCTCGTCATTCTCCCCGCCGCGGTTGCGTACGACCTGGTGCTCGAGGATCACATCCTCGCCCATCAGCGCGTGAAGAAGCGCCAGCGGCCGTTTGCGCGCGAAGTGGCCGAGATGGTGCGCTACGCCGTCGGCTATCGATCGCGCGCGTTCGTCACCTTTGGCGCGCCGATCGGGACGGCCGGGTGCGACGTGCACTCGCGGACCGATGTGCTGGAGCTCGCGCGGCTCGTGCGCGCGCGCATCGGCTCGCTGTACAAGGTGCTGCCGACCGCGCTCGTCGCCGCCGCCATGCGGCCGTCGATCACGCGGCGCGATCTCGAGACGCGCATCGACCGCCTGATCGAGGAGCTCGCCGCGCGGCGCGCCAACCTCGGCGTCACGTCGGGACGCGAGGCCGTCGCCGCCGGCGCCGAGCCGCTCGAAACGCGCGGCGTGATCGTGGCGGAACAAGGACGCTTCCGCGTCCGCGAGCGCACCGTCCTTCGCTACTACGGCAGAACGATCGAGCATCTCTTCGCGACCCCCGGCCGTCCGCACTGATGTTCGCGAGCCTGTCAAAGGCCTTCTTCCACGCGCTCTCCGGCAGCCGCACCCTGAAGACACTCGCGTCGCGCTATGGCATGCGGAGGCCGACGAGCTTCGCTCGCCGGTTCATCGCCGGCGAAACGGTCGCGGAAGCGATCGAGGCGGCGCGCACGCTCGAGGCCCGCGGCATCTCGCACACGCTCGATCTGCTCGGCGAGAGCGTCACGACGCTCGACGGCGCGTACGCCGCCACGCGCGATTACCTCGCAATGGTCGACGCCGTCGTGCAGGCCGGCATCGGCCGCAATCTCTCTCTGAAGCTGACACAGCTCGGCATCGACGCCGACAAAGCCAGCGCGATAGACAACCTCCGCCGCATCCTCGAGCGTGCCGAGCCAGCGGGCTTCTTCGTCCGCATCGACATGGAGAGCTCCGCGTACACCGCCGTGACGCTGGAAATCTTCGAGACGCTGTGGCACCACGGCCACCGCCAGATCGGCGTCGTGCTGCAGTCCGACCTGCGCCGCACCGAAGCCGATCTGCAGCGTATGAACGCGCTCGGCGCGAGGGTGCGACTGGTCAAAGGCGCCTACCGCGAGCCCAAGGCCGTCGCCTATCAAGGCAAAGCGGACGTCGATCAGGCGTACGCGCGCATGCTCGAAACGCTGCTGTCGCAGGGAAACTATCCGGCCATCGCCACGCACGATCCCGCGATGCTCGATCGCGCCAAACGCTATGCGCGCGAGCACGCCATCGCCTCCGACACGTTCGAGTTCCAGATGCTGTACGGAATCCGCCGGGATCTGCAGACGGCGCTTGTCAACGAAGGGTATAGGCTGCGGATCTACGTGCCGTTCGGACGCGAATGGTTTCCTTATTTCATGCGGCGCCTCGGCGAACGTCCCGCCAACGTGATGTTCGTCCTCCGGGGTATCGCCGGTGAAAAGTGAGGATTCATGCGCAGACTGTCTGCCAGCTGAACACTGCGCACTCGACGCCCCAAGGCCCGTCCCCAGCCAAGCCGGCCTGCACGAGTCGTTTACCTGAAATTCCAGGGATACGGCACGGCTCTTGATATCACCTGAACCGCACCGTCGATCGCCGGCGTCCTACGAACAGACGGGCGCGACGGGAGGGAGCAGGAGCCCATGGTTACGAGCTATCCCCAATCGATTGCGGCACATCACGGCGTTTCCCGCGATACGGTACGGGACGACGGACCCGCCGGGCGGGTGTGGGACCGCGTCCGCCAGGCGATGTGCGGCTTGCACGGCCACGACCGGTTGGTCCACTTCGAACAGGATCGGATGTTTCTCCGGTGCGTTTCGTGCGGCCATGAAACGCCGGGCTGGGAGATGAGCGAACTGCGCCGCCCGGCGGCCACCGCTCGAGTGGAACGCGTCCCGCGCCATATACCTCAGCTGATCGGCGAGCGGAAAATCGCGTAGCCGAACCGGACGTAGCCGAACCGGACGCGCGCTGCAGGGTTTCAGATCGTCGCCGTCGGCGACCGCCCGAACGCCGCCGCGAGCTCAACGAGCACGTCGCGGCACGTGAGCACATCTGCCACGTTCACGTACTCCTCCACCGAATGCAGACCCGCGCCGCCGGGGCCAAAAAGCACCGACGGCGTACCAGCGTGCCCCAGCACCGCGGCATCGGTCCAGAAGCTCGCGCCGACGATCGCCGGCGTAGCGCCGACGCGGCGAAGCGCATCCGCGACCTGCCCAGGCAACTGGTGGTTCGCCGGAACCTCATATGCGGGCCGGCTGAAACGCGAACGGGCGGCCGCGCGGAACGTCGCATCGTCGGCGGCGAGTGACTCGATGATCGCCTGCACTTCGGCGAGTCCGATCGACTCCGGCTCCGACGGCAGCGTACGGCGCTCCAGCGTCAGGCTCGCGCGTTCGGGATAGCTGCTCAACTCCTGGCCGCCCGCGACGAGCGAAGCGTGGAGCGATCCGGTTCCCAGCCGAGGATGCGGCGGACGCTGCTGCAGATCGCGATCGAGCGCTTCCAGACGCGTCAGGACGCGGCCGAGTCGAACGATCGCATCGACGCCTTCGCGCGGGCGGCTTCCGTGCGCCGCTTTGCCGAACACGTCGACGTCGATCCAGGCGAAGCCCTTGTGCCCGACGGCGATCGCCAGATCCGTCGGCTCCGTGACGACGCCGGCATCGGCGCGCCACGATGTGACAAGCGTGTCGGCGCCGATGCTCAGATGTTCCTCGTCGACGACGGCGGCGACGATCAAACGGCCCGACGAGGGACCACCGCGCGCAGCGAGAACTCGCGCCGCGTCGATCATCGCGGCGACGCCGCCCTTCATGTCCTGGGCGCCGCGGCCGAACAGGCGCCCGTCGCGTTCGATCGGCGTGAACGGATCCTTCATACCAGCCACACCGACTGTGTCGGTGTGACCACAGAACATGAGCGATGGCCCGGGCGTGCGGGCGTCGAGGACGCCGACAACGTTGGGGCGGCCCTCGGCGGCTTCCTCGATCGTCACGTCGAGGCCGGCGGTGCGCATCGCGTGCGCGATCGCGGCGGCGATCTCGCGTTCGCCGGGCGCACCAGGAATGAGCGTGGGGTTGACGGAATTGATGGCCACGAGGTCGCAGAGAAGCCGAATGGCTGGATCCATCACTGCGAATGCTATCCTCCGCTGCGCATGGCTTCAAATCGCGTCGTCGCCATCACAGGCGCGTCGGCGGGAATTGGCGAGGCGGTGGCGTTGCGCCTGGCGCGCGATCGCGCGGCGCTGGCGATCTGCGCGCGGCGCGGCGAACGGCTCGAAACAGTGGCCCGCGAGATCGATCGCGCGGGCGGCAGCGCTTTGTGGATGATCGCTGACGTGACGAACGAGGGCGACATGACGGCGCTCGTGGCGCGGACGGTCGAACGATTTGGACGGCTCGACGTGATGGTATGCAACGCGGGATTCGGCATTGCGGGCGCGATCGACGACATCACGCCGGCGCAGATGCGCAAGCTCGTCGACATCAACTACATGGGCACGTATCACGCGACGCGCGCGGCGCTGCCGGTCTTCCGCCGTCAAGGGCGGGGGCACCTCATTGTCGTTTCCTCGATCGTCGGCAAACGCGGCGTGCCCTACATGGGCGCCTACTCGGCGACGAAATTCGCGCAGGTCGGCATGGCGGAGTGCCTGCGCGCCGAGGTCGCCGGCACCGATATTCACGTGACCGTGGTGTACCCGGTGTCGACGGACACCGAATTCTTCGACGTCATGTCGACCGAAACCGGCACGACGGTGACACGAGCGTACGGCCCGCGGCAGGACGTGACGATAGTCGCCGACGCCATCGCGCGCGCGATTGCGCATCCGGTGCCTGAGGTGTTTCCGCATTTCAATTCGCGCGCGCTCGTCTGGCTCAACGCGTTCGCACCTGGCGTGTGCGACCGCGTGGTGCAGAAGTTCGGGCGCAAACCGATCCGATGACCTCGATGGACCGCGTGCTCGAGATTGCGCGCGCGGTCGGCGCCGCCGGCGGCCGCGCGCTCATCGTCGGCGGCTGGGTGCGCGACCGGCTGATGCAGCGGGGGACGAACCCCAACGTCGACGTGGAAGTCTTCGGCATCCCGGCCGAGAAGCTGCGGCCACTGCTCGAAACGTTCGGCCGCGTCGAAGCCGTCGGCGAGAGTTTCCAGGTCTACAAGCTGGGGGACCTCGACATCTCCCTTCCCCGCCGCGATTCGAAGGCGGGCCGCGGGCATCGCGGCTTCATCGTGACCGGTGATCCCGACATGTCGATCGAGGAGGCGGCGCGCCGGCGCGATTTTACGGTCAACGCCATCGCGTGGGATCCGCTGACTGAGGCGTATTTCGATCCGTACGGCGGCCGCGCCGACATCGAACGGCGGCTGCTCCGCATGGTCGACGCCGAGACGTTTCCGGACGACAGCCTCCGTGTGCTGCGCGCGGTCCAACTGGCGGCACGCCTCGAATTCACGCTCGACGACCTAACGCGCGAGATGTGCCGGACGATCGCGCTCGACGATCTGCCGGCTGAGCGCGTCTGGGGCGAATTCGAGAAGCTGTTGTTCGCCCGGCGGCCGTCGTTCGGTTTTGCGATTGCGATGGATCTCGGCGCCGTGGAGAAACTGTGGCCGGAGCTGGCCGCGCTCGCCGGATGTCCGCAGGAGCCCGAGTGGCATCCCGAAGGCGACGTGTGGGTCCACACCCTGCAGGTGATCGATCGCGCGCGCGGACGCGTGGACGACCTGCCCCGGCCGCAGGCCATTGCCATCATGCTGGGCGCCGTCTGCCACGACCTCGGCAAGCCGGCGACGACGGCATTCGTGGACGGACGGATCCGGTCGATGGATCACGAGGACCAGGGCGTCGCACCGACGCTCGCCTTTCTCGATCGCCTCAACGTCCACTCGATCGACGGCTACGACGTACGGCGCCAGGTGGTCGGCATGACGGCGCAGCACCTCAAGCCCGGATCCTGGTTCAAGGTACGCGACCAAGTCGGCGACGGCGCGTTCCGGCGGCTGGCGCACAAGGTGGATCTCGAGCTCCTTGCCCGCGTCGCGAAGTCGGACTGCGAGGGCCGCGAGCCGGGACGCTTCGACTGCTCCGCCATGGACTGGTTCCTCGAACGCGCGCAGGCTCTCGGCGTCGAGCACAAGCCGCCCCAGCCGATCCTGCTGGGACGACACCTGCTGGCACTTGGACTGAAACCCGGGCCGCGGGTCGGTCAAATCCTGAAAGCGGTGTACGAAAAGCAAATGGACGGCACCGTGACGAACCTCGACGAAGCGACGGCCGAAGCGAGTCGGCTCCTGTGAAGACTCTTCGCGCGATCTTCGGGTCGCCGCTCAACCTGTTCATCGTCGCCGCGCCGATCTCGTGGGTGCTCGAGTTTCAGGCGCCGGGCTCGCCGTGGGTCTTCATCACCGCGGCCGCCTCCCTGATCCCGCTCGCCGGACTCATCGGCCTTGGCACCGAGGAGCTGGCGCACCGATCGGGACCTGCCTGGGGCGGTTTCCTGAACGCCACGTTCGGAAACGCGGCGGAGCTGATCATCGCCATCGTCGCGCTCCGCGATCATCACGTCGGACTCGTGAAGGCCTCGATCACGGGAAGCATTCTGGGGAACCTGCTGCTCGTGCTCGGACTCTCGTTCTTCGCCGGCGGTCTCGGCCGCACGTCGCAGAAGTTCCACCGCACGGCAGCCACCAACACCGCGGCCATGTTGTTCCTGGCGGTCGTCGCGCTCGTCATGCCCGCTGTGTTTGATCTCGCGCTGTACGGCAGCCTGACGGCGCACCCGGCGGCGATCGACAAGCTCAGTTTCTGGAGCGCCCTCGTCCTGATCGGTGCGTACGGCGGCAGCCTGATCTATTCGTTCACGTCGCGACGCGATTTGTTCCGCCCCGACGTCGCGACCCACCAATCGCATCTCTCGACAGGCGTCGCCGTCGGCGTGCTCGCGGGCGGCACGATTCTGACGACGATCCAGGCGGAAATCCTCGTCGGCGCGCTTCAGCCGGCACTGTCGCAGTTCGGGTTCACCGAATTGTTCGTCGGCGTCATCGTCGTCGCCGTGATCGGCAACGCCGCGGAGCACTATTCCGCGGTGCTGGCGGCACGCCGGGATCAGATGACGCTCGCGGTCGAGATTGCCGTCGGCAGCAGCGCGCAAATCGCGCTCCTCGTTGCGCCGGTGGTCGTCCTCTACTCGATGGCGATCGGCCAGCCGATGTCGCTGCTGTTCAACGCATTCGAGATTACGGCGATCGCGCTGTCGGTGCTGGCGACGGTGATTGTCGTGCTGGACGGCGAAAGCAACTGGGTCGAAGGACTGCAGCTGATGGCGGTCTATCTCATCCTCGCGCTCGCGTTTTATTTCGTGCCGGGCTAGCCACGGCTGAGGTCGATTCGGTGCGATAATCTGTGACGATGGGAGACCTGAGCGATCGACTGATCGCCGAGCTCGTTGATGCGGTGCGCGCCCAGCTTCGTAAGGAAACCGCCGACCGGCTGCGCGATGTGTACCTCGTCGGCGACATCGAGAAAGACACCGCGCGCACCTGCATCGAACGCTTGCGCGACCTGGCCAACGACAACAGCCGGCCCATCACGCTCTTCATCAACAGCGCCGGCGGCAACGTCACCGACGGCCTGGCGATTCACGACGCCATCCGACACATCATCAGCCGCGGCGTCGAGGTCACCATCATCGTCCAGGGCATGGCGTACTCGATGGGCTCGATCGTGCTGCAGGCGGCGAGCGACGGACGCCGGCTCGCCTTCCCGCATTCGTGGATCATGATTCACGAGCCCGCCAAGTGGGCGGGCTGGCAATCGACGACGGCCGCCGCGCAGCATCTCGAACGCCTGAAGCAGATGCAGGATCAGATCTACAAGATCCTGTCGTCGCGCTCGGGAAAGCCGCTGCGACAGATCATTCGCGATACGAAACGCACCGACTTCTATCTCGATGCGCAGAGGGCACTGGAGTACGGGCTCGTCGACGCGATCGTGGCCGGCGAGCTGCCGGAGCCGAAGCCGGCGCCGGTCGAAGTGCTCGACACGCCCCACCTCGTGCCGCCGCCCGCGCGGCAGCCCGCCGCCGAAGCGGCGCGCGAACGGCCGGTGCCTCCCGAGGCCGCAGAGTCCGAGATCGGCGGATAACGGGTGTCAGACTGGAGTCTGACAACCGTCCGATACTGCAGTCAGTTTCGAGCGGCGCGCCACTCGTCGAGCAGCCGCAGCGCGTTGCCGGCGACCGAGTGCAGGCTCGGCGTCCAGCCGAGCGCGCGGGCGCGCGGACTGCGAACCACCTGATCGAGCGCCAGCGCCTCGGCATAGGGCCCCATCTTCTGCCGTGCTTCGTCGAGCGGCACGTGGCGAACCGCGAGCTTCACCGGCAAGTGCTTCCTGATCGCGGTCACCAGATCGTTGACCCGTTCGTCGCCTTCGTCGTTGGCGTGAAAGATCCCGGTGCCGTCTTCGCGCACCACGAGCCGCGCGTACAGATCGGCGAGGTCGCGGTCGTACACGAGCGGCCATCGATTGTTGCCGTCGCCCACGACGCGGACCAGTCCGTTGCTCGCGGCGGCGAACAGGTCGCCGACCATCCCGGTGCCGCCACCATAGAGAACGCCGGGTCGGACGACGGCGGTTCGCAGCGTGTCGCTCGACGCCCCGAGCACGAGCTGCTCGTGCGCCGGACGCCACGCCGCGTGCTCGATAGGGTTGATGGGTGCATCTTCCGCGGCCGGCTCCGGCGAACGTCCGAGAATCCAGACGGCGGACGTGTAGATGAAGAAGCGCTTGGCTGCGGGTGGCCCGCCCACGGTCCGGGGACGGGTAGCGGCCTTCAACATGATCTCGAGCGCCGACCGCTCAACCGCCGGCCCCGAGCGCGAATCGTACGCGGCGTGCACGTAGCCGTCCTGCCCATCGAGGTCCGCCTGAAACGAGTCCGGCTGTTTCAGATCGCCGACGACGGCGTGGGCGCCGCGGCGCGCCACACGCTTGGCCTTCTCCTTGTTGCGCACGAGCGCCGTGACCTCGTGGCCCTGGCGCACGAGCGATTCCAGCACGGCGGCGCCGACGTAGCCGGTCGCTCCCGTGAGAAAGATTCGCATCGGGGCCGTATATCATAGTTCCACTCGTGGTTCGCGACACGCTCATCGATGTGTTCCGCGATCTGTCCCGCACGAGCGGCGACTTCCTCGTTCACGACGACGGGTTCAGGAGTCGAACGTATACGTACCGCGATGTCGGCCGGCGCGCGTCAGGATTTGCTGCACTTCTCCAGCAGACAGGACTACGTAAAGGCGACAAGGTTGTCTTCTGGAGCGAGAACCGCCCCGAGTGGATCATCGCGTTCTGGGGCTGCGTGCTCGGCGGGATCGTCGTCGTGCCGGTCGACTATCGAGCCTCGCCCGCGTTTCTCGCGCGTGTCACCCGCATCGTCGCGGCGAAGCTGATACTCGTCGGCCAGGACGTGCCGGCCGTTGGCGATCCGTCGGGCGCCGCCGTCTGGAAGCTGCACGAAATGGAGTGGCCGGAGGGGACGCCATCGCCAGCGTCGATCTCGCGCGACGACACCGTCGAAATCATCTTCACCTCGGGCGCGACGGCCGATCCGAAGGGCGTCGTCATCACGCACCGCAACGTGCTGGCGAACACCGTTCCGGTCGAGACCGAGGTTCTCAAGTACCGCAAATGGGCGCGGCCGTTTCAGCCGCTGCGTTTCCTGAATCTGCTGCCGCTCAGCCACATGTTCGGCCAGGCCATGGCGACGTTCATTCCGCCGATGGTCCCGGGCGTGGTCGTGTTCATGCGCGGCTACAACCCGACGGAGATCATCGAGCAGATCAAGCAGCGCCGTATATCGGTGCTCGTGTCGGTGCCGAAGATCCTCGACGTGCTGCGCGAGCACGTCGTCGCGCGGGCCTTTCAGACTCGCGGCCGCGGCGCTGAAAGCGCCGCGCTACAGCCGAGCGGCAAACACGTCGCCCTTCGCTGGTGGATGTACCGCCGCATCCATCGGATCTTCGGCTTCAAGTTCTGGGCCTTCATCGTCGGCGCCGCGCCGCTCGACGCTTCCCTGGAGGCGTTCTGGGGCGAGCTCGGCTTCGTCGTCATTCAGGGCTACGGGCTGACCGAAACCGCGCCGATCGTCACGCTCAATCATCCCTTCGGCACGAAAAAGGGATCGGTCGGCAAGGCAATCGCCGGCGTCGACGTGAAGATTGCGCCGGACGGCGAAATTCTCGTCCGCGGCGACAACGTCACGACCGGGTACTTCAACGCGCCGGACGCGACGGCGCGCGCCTTCGAGGACGGATGGTTTCACACGGGCGACATCGGCGAGGTCGCCGACGACGGGCAGCTGTACATCCGCGGGCGCAAGAAGGAAATGATCGTCACGCCGGAAGGCTTGAACGTCTTCCCGGAGGACGTCGAGCGCGTGCTGACGGATCTGCCAGGCGTACGCGACGCGGCGGTCGTCGGTGCGCCGCTCGAGCGCGGCGGCACGAACGAGCGGGTTCACGCGGTTCTCGTCGTCGAGGAGGGCGCCGACGTCGACGATATCGTCCGTCAGGCGAACGCGCGGCTGGACGAACACCAGAAGATCCGGCGGGCGATCGTATGGCCCGAGCGCGAGCTGCCCCGCACCGAGGGAACGCGCAAACTGAAACGAGCCGCGATCCGCGACTGGGTGCGATCCGGAGCGGCGCCGCGCACCGAGCCGCCGCCCGCCGACCTGCTGGCCGCGCTCGTGGCACGCCGGGCCGGGCGCGGCGACGTGTCGGCGTCGACGACGCTCGACGAGCTCGGCTTGAGCTCGCTGGATCGCGTCGAGTTGATGGTGGCGCTGGAGGACGCGTTTCAGACGCGGATCGATGAAGGCGCGTTCTCGCAGGCGCGCGATCTCGGCGAACTGCGCGCGCTCGTGGACCGCGCGTCTTCGGGCGTCGCGACCGTCGACGAACCCGTCGACTTCCCACGATGGAATCGATCCTGGCTCGCTCGCGCGGTTCGCCGCGTCAACCTGTCGCTCTGGATCCTCCCGCTGGCGCGCGCGTTCGCCTGGATCAAGGTCAGCGGCCGCGAGCATCTTCAAGATCTCGAGGGCCCGGTCATGTTCGCCGCCAACCATCAAAGCTTCAT
>Ga0075425_100005576_pt1 | contig 13098 bp, 19 predicted proteins | sample SoiMethybrSBSTD4_FD_75300 | JGI IMG/M metagenome (GOLD analysis project Ga0075425, IMG submission 75300) | Bulk soil microbial communities from a Populus tree surrounding site in Tennessee, USA - Soil MetaG P. TD hybrid SBSTD4 | ecosystem: Environmental > Terrestrial > Soil > Tree plantation...
TGGCCCCGCCGCCTACCCACACGTCCGAGCCGATCTCCACCGCTTTTCCGAACTCCTATCTTCTTCTCAACTCGGCCTTGAACGGATGCGTCGGCGTAAGAATCTGAACGGCCGGACCGAAGATCGTGAAGCTTCCGATGCGGACCGGGCAGACATCCAGGACCACGCAGTTGAAGTTGAAGAACACGCGCTCGCCAAGCTCGATGTTCGATCCGTAGTCACAATGGAACGGCGGCTGCATCCACACCGAGTCCCCGCCGGCCCCGAAAAGCTCTTGCAGGATGCGTCGCCGCTCCTCGTTCTCTCCGTCGCGCGTTGCGTTGAGCGCTCCGCACAAGTCCCGCGCCCGTTTCCGATCGGCGAGGAGCTCAGGCGCCATTGGGTCGTACAGCTCTCCCGCGAGCATCTTCTGGCGTTCGGTCTTCATCCGTAGCCGCTGCCTGCTTTCACCTTGCCGCGGAACACCCAATAGGACCATACCGTGTAGCCGAGGATGATCGGCAGCAGGAACAGGGTGCCGATCATGAGGAACGCGTGCGATCTCGGCGTCGCGGCCGCCTGCCACAGGTCGAACGTGTAAGGCACCACCATCGGAAAGATGCTGATGCCGACCCCGAGGTAGGCCATCGCGAAAATGCCGAGCGCGGCAAGAAACGGCGTCGCGTCGCGTCCGCGCGCAAGCGAGCGCCACAGCAGGACGAACAATGCGAACGTGATGAGCGGTACCGGCCATAGCCACAGCGGGTGCTCGCCGCCGAACCAGCGGCCGCGGATCTGAGGCTGGATGAGGGGCGTCCACAGGCTCACCATGGCGACGAAGGCGGCGACGCCGATGGTAAACATCCGGGCCCTGCCCCGCGCCCACGCCTGCAGCGCACCCTCGGTCTTGAGCACCAGCCAGCATGCGCCCAGCAGGCCGTAACCCGCGACCAGGCCGGCGCCGGTCAGCAGCGCGAAGGGTGTGAGCCAGCCGAGGCTGCCGCCGGCGTAGTCGCGGCCTGCGACCGGAATCCCCTGCACGAAGGTCCCCAGCACGATTCCCTGCGAGAACGTCGCGAGCAGCGATCCGACGAAGAACGAGCGGTCCCAGTAATGGCGGCGCCGCGAAAGGTGCCGGAACTCGAAGGCGACCCCGCGGAAGATGAGGCCGATCAGCATGAACAGGATCGGGAAGTACACCGCCGGGATCACGATCGCGAACGCGAGCGGGAAGGCGGCGAGCAGCCCGACCCCGCCGAGCACGAGCCAGGTCTCGTTGAAGTCCCAGATCGGCGCCACGGAATTCATCATCGCATCGCGACCCGCCGCATCGGGCGCGAAGGGGAACAGGATGCCGATCCCCAGATCGAAGCCGTCGAGCAGCACATACATGAAGACGCCGAAGGCCAGGATAGCGGCCCACAGGGGTACGAGATCGAGTGCCATCGTCGTCTCCTAACGGGCGCGCGTCGCGCCCGAAAGCGGCCGTGCCGGCGTGGCGACGGGACCCTCCGGCTCAGGCTCTGCGCCTGCCGCGAATCCTCTGCGCACCAGCCGCGCCATGAACAGCAACCCGGCGCCGAAGATGAGCGCGTAGGCAAGGACGTACGCCGCGAGCGAGGCCGCTACGTCGCTCGCGGCGAGCGACGGCGTCACGGCGTCGCGCGTGCGCAGCAACCCGTACACCACCCAGGGCTGGCGCCCGACTTCGGTCGTCACCCAACCGGCGAGCACGGCGATGAAGCCGAGCGATGCGGCCGGCATGCACAGCCACTGGAAACTGCGCGCGTGCGCGAGACGTCCGCGGCGCCATAGCACCAACCCGGCGAGCGTCAGGCCGAACATGACGACCCCGATCCCCACCATGAGCCGGAAAGAGAAGAAGGGAATGGCCACCGGCGGCCGATCCTCGGCTTTCCAGTCCTTGAGCCCGCGGATCACGGCGTTCACGTCATGGCCGAGGATGAGCGATCCCAGGGCCGGGACGCCGATTTCCAGGCGGTTGCGCTCGGCGGCCTCGTCGGGCCACGCGAAGAGCAGCAGCGGCATGCGCGCCTGCGTCTCCCAGTTGGCTTCCATGGCGGCGATCTTCGCCGGCTGGTGCTCCAAGGTGTTCAGACCGTGCAGATCGCCGACCAAGACCTGGAGCGGCACAAGAAGCGCCAGCAGGCCCAGCCCCATTTTCTGCATGGTGAGGCATTCTTCGACGTGGCGCCCGCGCCTCAGGTGATACGCAGCCACGCCGATCACCACGAATGCGGTGGTAATGAAGAACGCCATCGTGGTGTGCACCAGGCGGTAGGGAAAGGACGGGTTGAATACGATCTGCAACCAGTCCTGGGGTACGAAGCGGCCGTCGACGACCGTCTGGCCCGTGGGGGTCTGCATCCAGCTATTCGCCGAAAGGATCCAGAACGTCGACAGCAGCGTGCCGGCGGCGACCATCACCCCGGCGAAAAAATGCGCCCACGGCGGCACGCGCTCGCGCCCGAACAGCAGCACCCCCAGGAACCCGGCTTCGAGGAAGAACGCCATCAGCACCTCGTAGGCCATCAGCGGTCCGAGGACATCGGCGGTGAGGTCCGAGTAGCGGCTCCAATTCGTGCCGAACTGGAACGGCATCACGATACCCGAGGCTACGCCCATGCCGAATGAAACCGCGAAGATCGGCAGCCAGAACTTCGACAGGCGCAGGAACACCGGCCGGCGAGTGAAGAAGTACGCTCCTTCGAGCACCGCGATGTAGGCCGCCAGCCCCACTGTGAACGCCGGCAGCAGGATGTGCAGCGCGATAACCCAGGCGAACTGCAGGCGGGACAGCAGCAGGGCGTCGATCATGAGGTTTCCTTGCAAGTACACATCCTGCCGGAGCGAGCGCCGCTCGTTAATCCAGTCGGCGCGCGTCGACCGCCGCGCATACCAGCGCGCGCGTCTGCGCAGGATTGAGGTCGGCGCGCTGCTCGATGTCCTCCACCGCCGCGGCGAGATCCCGGTTCCTGATTACAGCACCCACCGCGAGTAATCGTGACGGCGCAGATGGAACATCCACGTGCCCTCGCCGATTCCCTCGGCAATCTGGCAGAACACGATCAGGTCCTGCGCGCTGAGGTTGTGCTTGCCTGCCGGGTCGCGGAAATAGCAGCTGCATCGCGAAGGGACCTTCTTCCGAGCGCAGCAGCCAGCAGGCGACATCGTCTTTCCTTTCTATTTCCGACATTGCGGGGACGTGGCTGCAGCCTCAAGGTAGGCGATCAGGTCGGCGCGTTCTTTCGGGTCCGGAATGCCGGCATAGGTCATCGTCGTTCCCGGCACAAGGCGGGCCGGGTCGGCGAGGAAGCGATTGAGGGTCCTCGCCGTCCAGACGATGCCGGACTTCTTCATCGCTGGGGAGTAATCGAATCCCGCCACCGTGCCCGCCTTGCGGCCGATGAGGCCGCAATGGTGCGGCCCGACCCGATCGTAGGCGAGCGCGTGGCATGCCGCGCAGCGCGCGTAGAGCTGCTCGCCGCGCGCCGGGTCGCCCTTCGCGCCCGCCGACCCGGCGACAAGCGCCAGCGCGACCGCGAGTGCGCTGCGCCGCACGGCTAGGAAACGAAAGCGTCGGGAACCGGGTTCTCGCCAAGCGCGTTTCGCAACACCGCCCAGTGCATGGCTTCATCGCCGAGGATGCTGGCCGCGGCCTTCGACAGGTCGCGGTTGTCGAACAGCGGCACCGCGCCTAGATAGGCGCTGACCGCGCCCTGCTCCAGCGTTGCGGCGAAGCGAAGCACGTCGGCCTGGCTCTTCAGCGATTCGGCCGGGAAGTCGTATTTCTTCTTCGCCGAGACCGCCTTGCCCCCAAGCTTCTGCACCGTCTTGGCGAGAAGATCGGCGTGAGCCTTGTGGTGCCCCTGGAACTGCACGGCCAGATCGAGCACCGGCTTTTGCAGCAGTCCGCTCTCCGCCCCGAGCTGGTAAGCGGCAATGGCTTCGAGCTCGGCGCCAAGCGCGGTGTTGAGGATGCGGGCGTCGCCTGCGGCGGAACCGCCGCTCTTCGCGGCCAGCACGTCGCGTCCGGCAAGCAGCGCCACTGCGGCGCCGGAGAGCAGAAGTCCGGAACGCCCCAGGAACAGGCGGCGCGCGGCATTCGGGTTGGTAATGGCAAGAAACGATGACATGACTTTCTCCTTAGGTAACGGGTTCAACGGAAATCGTCGGCCGCGAGCCTGGCCAGGACTCGCGCGACGATGCGATCGCAGCGCTCGCCAGCGAAGGCGAAGGCGTCGGCGATGGCGAGATCGACCTCCTTGGAGAGCGCTTCGCGCAGCTGGCTTCGCGCCCGGAGAAAGCGGCTCCTGACAGTCCCAGGCGCGAGACCCAGCACTTCCGCGGTCTCGTCGACCGATAGCTCCTCCAACGCGCGCAGCACGAACACCGCGCGGAACGCATCGGGTAAAGCGTCGATTTTCGCTTCGAGCAGCCGCCGCAGCTCAATGCGCTCGGCAAGTCCGTCCGGCTGATCCTGGTCGCGCATACCGATCTCCGCTTCTACTTCATGCTCCTGCACGTCCGCGCCGAACATCGGCACGATCTGCGTGCGTCGACCGTCCTTCCTGCGGCGTCCCAGCGCCTCGTTGGCGACAATGCGCATGAGCCATGTGGATAGCTTTGCATCACCCCGAAAGCTGCCCAAGCAGCGATAGGCGCGCAGATAAGCCTCCTGCACCGCGTCCTCCGCCTCGGCGTCGTCGCGCAGGATCGCGCGGGCGGTACGGTACAGCGACCGGTTATGGCGCCGCATAAGCTGCTCAAAGGCCCTCCTGTCGCCGCTTGCGATGCGGCGCGGAAGCTCCGTGTCGGGAATCGTCGCCGGCTGCTGCAACAGCAGGGTTGCGGACATCTTGATGAATTCCTTTGTATGGACCGCGATTGGATGAATCTGCGCGCGCTTACGTTCCCGCCTAGGCTATGCGACCAGCCGGGCGAACAGATCCGATTTCGGCCTGAGCGCTCATACCATCGCAGGAAGATCTTGATATTCGAAGCGGTGGTCCTCGACGTGCCGCACGCCAGGCACGTTTTCAGCAGCCACCCGTGCCGCGTCGCGCTCATCGTCGGAGTTGACCATTCCCCAATAGTGGACGACCCCTCCGGACACGATCACACTGGAACTGACTCGTCCCCACCACGGCTGACGCTCCAATTCCTCGAGCAGCCGCCCGCGGATGGCCTGATCGCTGGGAGGCGTTACCCTCACTGCGGACTGGCTCATTACCGCCAGCGCCTGAACCAGGTTGCCGCGGCTCACGATACCGACGAGCTGCGCGCCGCGCAGGACCGGTACGCGCTTGATCCCGTGTGTCTCGAGCAAGCTCGCGATTTCGGCAATCGGCGTGTCCGGAGCTACCGATACCACCTCATGCACCATGACGTCGCGCGCCCGGGTCGCGTGCGATTTGACATACTCCGCAGGGGTGCTATCGACGTTGAAGAGCCGAAGCCACCAGGAGCGGGGCTGCGCGACGCGGTCGGTCCCGATTTCGTGCCGATGCAGCAGGTCGGCCTCGCTGACCAGACCCACCAGCCGGCCGTCCTGCAAAACCGGGACGCCGCTGATGCGGCGCTCGAACAGAAGCGCGGCGATCTCGCGCACCGGCGTGTCAGGTGTCACTGCGATGACGGGTGAAGTCATGATGTCTTTAGCTTTCATCGCTTCTCTCCTTCGTTATCCAGCACTTCGCGCAGTACGACTGCGTTGTTTTGCGCCTCGTCGTGTGCGGCGAAGAGCAGCGTCACCGGACCTCGACGGCGCAGATCGTTGATCAGCTCCAGCACCTCCGGTTGCCCAGCCAGCTCGGCGCGGTACTTATCCTTGAAGCGCTTCCAGCGGCGTGGATCGTGGCCGTACCAGCGGCGCAGCATCGGGCTTGGGGCGGCCTCCTTCAGCCACAGGTCGGTTGCCGCTTCATCCTTGCTCAGGCCGCGCGGCCAGAGCCGGTCCACCAGCACGCGCAGGCCGTCGCCCGGGCCGGGCCGCTCGTAAATCCGCTTCACCTTGAGGGCCCCGCGCCTCATGCCCGCGCCCGCCGCTTCGCGCGCCACCGGATGTACAGGTCGCCACCAGAAACCGGGAATACGAGCTCGATGTCAGGCACGACAAGCTTCCTCGTTCAGAAAGTTGCGCTGCGCAAACTCCCAGTTCAGAAGGTGGTCGACGACCCCCGCCACGTAAACATCGCGCCGGTTTTGATAGTCCAGGTAGTAGGCGTGCTCCCAGACATCCAGCACGAGCAAAGGTCGCTGCCGGTGAATGATCGGGCTGTCTGCGTTGGCCGTCGCGACCAGCTTGAGGACGCCGCGCTGCTCCACCAGCCACACCCAGCCGCTGCCGAAGACCCCTGCCGCCGCCGCCTTGAAGGCATCGGCAAACAACTGGTAGCGGCCAAAATCCGCGGCGATGCGCGCGGCGAGCGCGCCGCCCGGGCCGCCTTCGCGCTGTTTCGGGCGCAGGGAATTCCAGAAGAAGGCGTGGTTCCACGCCTGGGCGGCGTGGTTGAAGATGCTGCCGCTGCTGCGTTTCACGATGGTCCCTAGCGCCGCTCCTTCGAGCTCCGAGCCCTTGATCAGCGCGTTCAGCTTGCCCACGTAGCCGCGGTGATGCGCGCCGTGATGGAGCTTCAGAGTGGCCGAGGAGATCACCGGCTCGAGGGCACCGTATTCGTAGGGAAGCGGGGGAAGGGCGATGGTCATCTCTATCTCCGGTAAACCTGCACCTCCATGGTCGGCGGGCGACGAGATGAAGTAAAACGAAACTTATTGCGGATTCAATTCAACTTTCTTCATACTAAGATGCACCCTCGAAGGAGCAGGCATGGACATCGCGCTAGCTCGCACTTTTCTCGAGATCGTGGCTTGCGGCAATTTTGTGCGCGCCGCGGAGCGCCTGCACGTCACGCAAACGGCGGTAAGCGTGCGCGTCCAGACGCTCGAAGGGCTGCTGGGACGAAAGCTGTTCGTGCGCAACAAGGCGGGCGCTACGCTGACGCCTGCGGGCGAGCAGTTCATGCGTTACGCCCCCTTGCTGGTTCAGGTATGGGAGCGGGCGCGCCACCAGGTCGCAGTGCCGCCCGGACTGCGCGCAGTGGTGGCGGTCGCCGGCGAGCTGAGTCTGTGGAATCCCTTCCTGCTCGACTGGCTGGTGTGGATGCGGCGGTCCGCACCGCAGCTTGCGCTGCGCACGCAAGTCGCGCTGCCCGAGGGGCTGATGAACCAGGTGGCCGAGGGCGTCATCGACATCGCGGTGATGTATGCGCCGCAGCATCGGCCCGGCCTGAAGATCGAATTGCTGATGAAGGAGAAGCTGGTGCTCGTGACGACGGCGCGGCGCAAGGCCAAGCCGCGTTCGGGCGACTATGTCTATGTGGATTGGGGCGCGGATTTCGCCGCGCACCACAACCTGACTTTCCCGGAGTTATCGAATCCCGGTACCTACGTCGGCCTGGGTCCGCTCGGGCTGCAATACATTCTCAAGGCCGGCGGGTCGGGATACTTTCGGCAGAACGCCGTGGCGCCCTATCTGCGCAGCGGCCGCCTCGGGCTGGTGCGCGGCGCGCCGGAATTTCTTTATCCGGCGTATGCGGTGTATTCGGAGGACGCGGACCCGAAGATCGTCACCCCGGCGCTGGCCGGGCTGCGGCGTGTCGGCGCAGCGCAGCAGGGTAAAAGGACGCGACGCGCTCGCCCGGCGGAGTGATCGCAAGGTCTGCAGGAGCTCTTCGGGTTGAACGGTTTTCTGAGGGTGAGAACGATCGCTCCTCGCGCGGGTCTTATCCACATGGGAGCTCTCAACCTGACCTTGAACGAAGGCGAAGTCCTGCTCGAGGCGCTGCTGAAGGAAGGTGTCGCGCTCGCTCACGACTGCGGCGGCACGCTTGCCTGCGCAAGCTGCCGGGTACTCGTGCTCGAGGGCATGGAGCAACTTAGTCCTGCGAGCGAAGACGAGCTCGATGTGCTCGAGCGTTCAAGCGCTTCTGTACCGGGCGCGCGCCTCGCTTGCCAGACGACCGGCACGGGTGGCGCGCTCATCGTCGAAGTCCCCTCGGCGATTGTGCCATCGCACGCTACCACGTCGCCCATCTCCATTAGCGAGCGGGCGGCGCAGCACTTTCGCGCCCAGCTCGCGAAGCATCCAGCCGCAGTGGCGGTCCGGCTCTCTGTCCATCCAGCCGGCTGCTCTGGCTTCGGTTATCGCGTGGACCACGCCGAGGCCATCCGCGATGACGACGTGGTTTTCGAAAGCCGGGGCCTGCGGATCGCCGTCGATCCGTCCAGCCTGCCTTACGTCCAGGGCACCACGCTCGACGTGGTGCAGGAAGGACTGGCCAGGCGCCTGCGGTTCAATAATCCGAACGCGCGGCAGACCTGCGGCTGCGGCGAGAGCTTCGGCACGTGAGCTGAGCCGGTGACGGGCGCGCTGTTCGCCCTTGGGTTTCGTCCGCTCTATCTGCTCGCAGGCGCCTATGGCGCCCTCGGCGTGGCCGTCTGGGCGCTCCAGTACGCCGGCTGGCTGCCGGGCGCCAACATCCAGTGGCACGCGCATGAGATGCTCTTCGGCTACGCCTTCGCCGTTATCACTGGATTCCTGCTGACCGCGGTGCGTAACTGGAGCGGCCGGCCCACGCCAGCGGGCGCGGCGCTGGCCGCAATTGCAGCCCTGTGGTGCATCGCTCGCGTAGTGTCGCTCTACTCGCTGCCTCTCGCGGCCACCGCCGACATGTTGTTCGCACTCTGCGTTGCCGTTGCGATCGGCCGTCCGCTTATCGCGAGCGGCAACCGGCGTAACTGGTTCTTCATCGTGCTGGTCCTTGCGCTGGGCGCGGCCAGCATGGTGTTCGTGGCTTACCCCCGGCTCGGCGCCGCACTCGGACTGGATGTGGTGCTATTTGTCATGGCGGTGGTCGCAGGGCGCGTAATTCCGGCGTTCACCAACAGCGCCATTCCCACCGCCGGCGCGCGCCGCATCGCGGCGCTCGAGAAGGCGGCGCTTGGCGCAATACTGTTGTTGCTCGCGGCCGATGTCCTCGGATGGCGAACGGCCGCAGGCACAGTGGCGCTTGCCGCCGCCCTGCTGCACGCCTGGCGACTGGCGCTTTGGGCGCCGCTGCGGACCCGAGGCCGACCGATCCTATGGATCCTGCACCTGTCCTACGCCTGGATCGTGCTGCATCTTGCGCTGCGCGCGCTGGCCGCGGTCGATCTCGTGTCCCCGGTGCTTGCAACCCACGCGCTTACCGTGGGCGCAATCGGCGGCATGAGCCTCGGGATGATGACGCGCACCTCGCGCGGCCACACCGCGCGTCCGCTTTCCACGGGGAACGCCGAGCTCGCCGCCTACCTGCTGGTGCAGGCGGCTGCGGTCGTGCGCGTGCTGCTTCCGCTCGTGCTGCCTGGCGCCTATGCCGCGAGCATCGGGGTGTCCGCCCTTCTTTGGTCCGGGGCTTTTGCAGTGTTCACGCTCGTGTATTTCCCGATCCTGACGCGCTCGCGCCTGGACGGCAAACCGGGCTAGCGATGCGGCTGCACTTATCTCTGGATTCCGTGATGCCGGTCTTTCGAGCAGCCGCAGCTCACGCTCCATAGCCATCGAGCGAGCGCAAGGTCTGCAGGAGCTGTTCGGTCTTGAAGGGTTTTTTGAGGGTCGCATGGACACCCATCAGTGCCGCCACCGGGAGGTATTCGAGCTTTGCCCGCTTCGCGTCGCCGGACATCGCGACGATCTTCGTGGCCGGAAACGTCTTGCGGAATCGATCGATCGCCTCGAAGCCGTCGTTTTCCGGCATGAAGATATCCGTGATCAGGATATCCGCGGGACTCTCGTTCTGAAGCGAAAACGCCTCGCCCCCGTGGGCAGCCACGCGTACCCGATATCCCGCAGCCTCCAGAGTCAATTTGAGCGATTGCCGCAAGCCGGGATCATCGTCCGCAATCAGGATTTCGCGCATCCTGGTTCCTTCAAGCATTCCGAGCAAGTACTATAGCGGCGCCTTACTGCGTCCGGCCATCCGGCCTGAAGCCACGCCCCGATGCCAGACTCGCTCGCCACGGCGGGACCGAAATATCTCCGGCTGCTACGGCATCCGTCGGTCTTAAGCGCGCTGGCCATCGGACTCGCCGTGGCGGAGGTCCTTCTCGACGTCTCGACCTGGATCGAGCTCAACATCGCCATCATCTACAGCCTGCCGCTGGTTCTCGCGGCCGCGGCGCGCAATCGGCGGCTTCTTTGGGGCCTCGCCTTAAGTCTCGTATGCGTCACCTTTGTCGTCTACTGGCAGCAAAGCCAGCCGGCCGTCCCCGTTCTCCATGACCAGTATTTCATGGACCGAGTGCTCGCGGCAGTCAGCGTCTTGCTTGCGGCCGTACTGCTCCACGCCTTGAGCGTGGCCGCGGAAGCTTTGGACGCCCGCAATAAGCAGCTCTCGGCCTATCAGCAGGAAATCACACAGCGAAATCGCGAGCTCGACCTTCAGCGCGCGGAAGCCAAAGAGGCCAGCGATCGCAAGACGCGCTTGCTGATGTCTGTATCCCATGACATACGCAGCCCGCTGACCACGATTAATTTGATGGCGGACCTCATCAAGAGCACGACTTCCGATCCGGTTCACCTGGCCAAGCTCCCCGGCCTGGCGCAAAACCTACAGACCAACGCGCTGTCCCTTGCCGAGCTCGTCACGGACGTGCTCGACATCGCTTACTTCGACTCCGGCCGCATCGAGCTGCGCGAGACCGACTTCTCCCTGAACGACGTCATCGCAGAAGAATGCCGCTCGCTCGAGCCTCTTGCCGCCGCCAAGGGTCTCACCTTGGCGCCCGAATTGACCGGCCCCGCCATTTGGCTGCGCGCCGACCGGATCAAGCTGGCGCGCGTGCTGCGCAACCTCATCAATAATGCCATCCAGTTCACCGCGCGCGGCGGTGTGACCGTGGCCCGGGCCTTGACGTCAGAGCGAGGTGTGGAAATCCGCGTCATAGATACCGGCATAGGGATCACGCCGGAGGACCTTCAGCGCATCTTTGGCGAGTTCACCCAGCTTGGCTATCGAGGATCCGGCGAGCGCGCGGGTTGGGGACTCGGCCTGGCGATCTGCAGGCGCCTGGCTCGGTTAATGGGCGGGGAGGTCAGCGCCGAAAGCGGCAGCGGCAGCGGCAGTGTTTTCATCGTGCACCTGCCCTCATCGCGCGTCTTGCCGCGGAGCTAGGCCCGGTCGCTATCTCAGCCTGAGCTCGCCGTCGAAAGGCACCTTCAAGCCGAGCGCCGGGATTTCGAGCGTCATCTTCGCGGCCAGCGCTTCGCTCCCCGACAGCCTCGTCTGTTGCAGCGCGGTTTGCACCGCCCGCTCGATCTCGCGCTGAGAGGTCACGCCGATCATCTTCAGGAATTTGCGGATGCTGAGGTTCAATGCTTCCTGCTCCATGATGCGCTCCTTGTCTTGCTTCGCTAGCGGCCGCGGGAGTGGTCCGCGGCGCGGTTTTTCCTGTAGTTGGCCGCGGCCCTGTCCCGAGCCTTGTCGAGCAACTCGGCATCCTTTGCCTTGGCCGCGGCCGCCTTCTGGGCCTCGGCGGCCTTCTCGGCGTCGCTCTTCGGCGCCGCCGCAGGCAGCCTTGCCTGCGCGGCCGCGAAGGCGCCCATCAGCAAGCCGATCGAGAGCATGGTGAGCGTCCTTCTCATGGCTTTTCTCCTGCGGGCAGCGCGCCGTGCGGTGCCGCCGCCGTCTTGCCCGACCTGACCTCTTTGTACCAGTACTCGTGGTGTTCCTTTGCCCAGGATTCGTCAACATAGCCCGAGCGCATTGCCTGGTAGGAACCCTCCAGGCCGATCGTGCCCAGGTAGATGTGCCCAAGCGAGATGGCGATGTAAACGAGGGCAGCAGTAGCATGCACTACCCAGGCGTCCTGCATCACTGCGCGCGTCTGGTCGAAGTTCGGAAACAGCAGGACCAGCCCGCTCCAGCTTACGATGATCGACAGCCCCACCACGCCGAACCAGAACCAGCCCTTTTCGCCTGCGTTGAAGCGGCCGGTGGGGACGTGCTCGCCGCGCGCCATGACCGCCCAAGCCCGTGCGAACCACTTCAGATCGTACAGGCGGGGAAAGTTGTCCTTGATGAACAGCACGATCATCGCCAGCACCGACACGATGAAGAGCGGTGCGATGAAGTTGTGAAATGCCTTGGCGGCCGTGGCGAGCCACGAGAACAGGGTGTAGCCGAGCAAGGGCAGCAGCAGGTGCTTGCCGAAGAACATGATGAGACCCGTGAGTCCAAGCAGGCAGAAGCTGACCGCGGTGGACCAGTGCACCGCCCGCTCGACGATGTTGAAGCGGTGTATCAAGCGGCCGGTCGGACGCTCGTGGACCTTGACCGGGCCTTTCCAGGCGTAAAAGCCGAATATCGCGAGCAGAATCAGCACGACCAGCCCGCCACCGTAAAAGGTGACCGGGCCATTGCGGAACTGCCGCCAGGCTTCGCCCGCCGTGACCTTCACGTCCTGTCCGAAGAACCGGGCGGGAGGCTGGATCAGCACGTTCGTTTCGCGTCCCTGGACTCCGGTGTAGTTCGGCTCGCCGGACTGCACGTCGCGCCATACCGGCGCGTTGTTGCCGGGCTGCGTGAGCTGCCGTTCCTGCTGTGCGCGGACTTCGTCCTGTTGCGGCGACTGCGTCCAGCCAGTTGCCGAGTACAGTAGCCCCACCGCGAAGCCGATCCCGATACCGATACCGATGAGAAACCTCATTTTCATTGGGAGATTCGCCTGTTCTCGTCCTGCGCCAGTTGCCGCAGCTTGAGTTGCGCTTCCAGGCTGGCGCGTTCCTGCGGCGCGTTGTCCCATGAGTGCGTATCGGGCTTGCCCTGATAGCTGCGTTTGCCCGCAGCGACCTCGTCGCGGTCGGCGCAAGCGGTCAAGCCGAACGATGCGACGACGAGGATAAGAAGCAGCGCTTTCATTACCGGGTCGCCGGCTTCTGCGCGGGTGGCTTGGCGGCGGTGTTGCCAGGACCGTACGCGGTGCCCCAGCCCCAGACTTCGGAGCCCTTGCCCCGGCGCAGCACGCGCGCGCGGTAGATGTCGGCGATCACGTCGCCGT
>Ga0075425_100005577_pt1 | contig 13097 bp, 16 predicted proteins | sample SoiMethybrSBSTD4_FD_75300 | JGI IMG/M metagenome (GOLD analysis project Ga0075425, IMG submission 75300) | Bulk soil microbial communities from a Populus tree surrounding site in Tennessee, USA - Soil MetaG P. TD hybrid SBSTD4 | ecosystem: Environmental > Terrestrial > Soil > Tree plantation...
ATTCTTCGTCACCGACGCGCGTCGCGAGGGCAAGCCGTTCCTGTTCGTGGTCGCGATCATCGCGGCGCTCGGCGGATTCCTGTTCGGGTACGACACGGGCGTCATCTCCGGGGCGCTCCTCTACATCTCGGGCGACCTGCACGCGTCGACGTTCGAGCAGGAGGCGATCGTCGGCGCGCTCCTGATCGGCGCGGCCGTCGGTGCCGTCATCGCCGGCTACCTGGCCGACGCCATCAGCCGGCGGTGGACGAAGGTGCTCTCGGGAACCGTCTACACGCTCGCGGCGCTGGGATGCGCGTTCTCGCAGAACCCCGACCAGCTGATCGCCGCGCGGTTCGTGCTCGGCCTCTCGGTGGGGACGGCGTCGTTCGTCTCGCCGATGTACCTCGCCGAGCTCTCGCCGAAGCGGATCCGCGGCGGGCTCGTGTCGTTCAACCAGCTCATGATCGTGACCGGCATCCTGGCGGCGTACATCGTGAACTTCGGGCTCAAGGGCATCGGCGCCGACAACTGGCGGTGGATGCTGGGGCTCGGCGCGGTGCCCGGGGTGATGCTGGCCGTCGGCATGACGTTCATGCCGTACAGCCCGCGCTGGCTCGTCGAGCGCGGCCGCGAGGACGACGCCAGGAAGGTGCTTCGCCGCACCCACCAGGAGCAGGACGTCGACGACGAGGTGGAGTCGATCAAGAAGGTCGCCGCCGAGACCGGCAGCATCCGCGACCTGCTCGGCGGGTCGGTGCGGCCGATGCTGATCGTCGGGCTCGGCCTGGCGATCTTCCAGCAGATCGTCGGGATCAACACGATCATCTACTACGCGCCGACCATCCTCTCGTTCACGGGGTCGAGCGCGTCGAGCGCGATCGGTCAGACGGTCGTGATCGGCGTCACCAACCTCGTGTTCACGGTGGTCGCGATCCTGCTGCTCGACCGTCTTGGCCGGCGCGCCTTCCTGATCACGGGCACGGCCGGGCTCACGATCGCCCTGGTCGTGCTCGGCGCGTTCTTCGCGTCGGGCACGCTGCAGGCGAACGCGTCGGGGCTCGCGCTGATCGCGCTCGTGGTCTACATCGCCAGCTTCGCGATGGGCCTCGGACCCGTGTTCTGGCTGATGATCTCCGAGATCTTCCCGCTCGAGATCCGCGGCCCGGCGATGGCGGTGTGCACGATCGCGAACTGGACGTTCAACTTCATCATCTCGTTCACGTTCCTGACGCTCACCTCGACCATCGGGAAGGCGGCGACGTTCTGGCTGTACGCGGTGATCGGCGTGATCGCGATCGTGTTCTTCTACCGCCGCGTTCCCGAGACGAGCGGGCGCAGCCTGGAGGACATCCAGCGCGACGTCACGGAGTCGTCGGGCAGAGATCGGCGCAGCCACGGCCGGCTGCGGTCGGCGTGAGCTCGCGCGACGGATCCATCTTCATGGAGTGCCGGCACGGCGTCTGGGTGCTGACGATGCACGGCGAGCACGACCTCTCGACCGAGCCGAGCCTGGCGGAGGAGCTGGGGCGCGTCGCAGCGGCCGGCGGACCGGTGGTCATCGATCTCAGCGACGCGCAGTTCATCGACAGCTCGATCCTGCGCGCCCTCGTCAGCGCAGCCGGGCGGTCGGGCGACGACGAGATTGCGATCGTTGCGCCGGCTGGGAGCGAGCCGCTCCGGCTCGTGCAGCTCACCGGCGCCGACAGCGTGCTTCGGATCTACGGGACGTGTGAGTCCGCCGTCGAGGCGATCGCGCCGCGGCCGGCTACTCGATGTTGAACGCCATGCGGACGATCAGGCCGGGGCCCGCGTCCTCGAGCGCGACGCCGTCCGACGCCTCGTAGAGGAGCAACATCCCGAGCTTCGGCACGACCCGGCCCACCGCACCCCGGCCGGCGTCGCGGACGATGACCTCGAGCGTCCCCGGCCGCAGGTCGGTGGAGACGTGGAACGTGCCGCCCGACGCCGGGTAGGCATGCCGGATGACGTTGCTGCAGGCCTCCGTCACTGCGAGCCGGACGTCCCAGCGCTTCTCGCGCTCGGCCGACGTCTCGTCGAGCAGCCGGTCGAGCTGCTGGCGCACGAGCGGGAGCGCGCGCAGCTCGGAGGCGTACTCCCGGGTGATCTGTTGGTGCGTGCCTGCCGAAGACATCTCGGTTCATGTACCCAGATCGCCGTCGCCGCTCATGTCCTGCGCGTCGGCGAAGCACATCCGCACTTCCGTGCCGACGTCGCTCGAAGACTCGATCCGCAAATCGCTCGCAAGCGCCGCGGAGATGCCGAGGCCGACCGCCGTCTCGAGCTCGTCCCGGCGGACGAACCCGACGCCGTGGTCGCCGACGACGACGGTCACGCGCCCGTCCGGGCACACGCTCGCCTCGATCCTGATGACGCCGCGGCTGCCGTCCGGATACGCGTGTCGCACGACGTTCGCGCACACCTCGGTCGTCGCGAGCGTGATGCTGGCGATCCGATCCGGGGACAGCCCCGCCGGTCCCAGCAGGGCGTGCAGCGCCCGCCGCACGATCGCCACGTTGTCCGCCTCCGCCGTGAGCTTGAACTCGAACCCGCGCGCGACTGGGGACATCACCAGAGTGATGCCCGGCGAGCGGCTTGATGATGCGCGACCTCCGAGGCACACTGAGATCTCCGTGACCGAGGGCAATGCCATCTGGGCCGAGTACGCCATTTTCGCGGCGACCGTGATGGCGATCGTCGTGATCCTCGCCCGGTGGGCCGACCGGCGATCCGAACGTCCAAGCCGCGCGGAGCTCATGCGGCAGAGCGCGAACCGCTTCAAGTGGTCCAGCAGGATCGAGGCGGGGTTCGGCGCCGGGATGCTCCTTTTCGGCCTCGCCTCGGGCTCGCCGACGGGGATCGTCGGCGGCCTCGTCTTCCTCGTGGTCGCGGCCGTTGACCACTGGTACCGCATGCAGAACCCCTGGCGCTAGCGCGCGGGTTTCCCGAATCGGGCTCCGGGGAATCTGTACACCCATGGCGTCCAGCAGACAGCTCGAGGCCGCCAAGCTGAACGTGAGGGCGGCGCGTCGCGCAGGCCGCCGGCCGTCCCCGATCGCCATACCTCCCCAGGACTCGCGCCGCGGATCGAACCGGCGCGACCTGAGTGAGGCGCGCCGCCCTCGCGCATAACCGCCCGCTAGCGTCCGGCGGGTTGTCCCGCCCGCCGTCCATCCCCACGGTCGCGCTCGCGGCGATCTTCGCCGTCGCGATGGCGGCGACGACCGTCTCGACGCCGATCTATCCGCTGTACATGTCCGCGTTCGGGCTCTCGTCGCTCCAGATCACCGTCGTCTTCGCCGCCTACGGCATCGGCGTCATGGGCGGCCTGTTCGTCACCGGACGGCTGTCCGACCACATCGGCCGCAAGCCGCCGCTGGCCGGCGCGCTCGTCGTCGCGATCGCCGCGATGACGTGCTTCATCGCCGCGCAGGGCCTCGGCCTGCTGCTCGTGGGGCGGTTCCTGATCGGGCTCACAGCCGGCGTCTATACGGGCACCGCGACCGCCTGGCTGGTCGACCTCGACACGAACCGCGATCGCGCGACGAAGGTCGCCGTGGCCGCCAACCTGGGCGGGCTCGCGCTCGGCCCGGCCTACGCGGGCGTCCTGGCCCAGTTCGCCCCCTCGCCCCTGCGGACGACCTACGTCGTCGAGCTCGTCCTGCTGGCCGTCGGCCTGATCGTCCATCTGCGCCTGCCCGAGACGGTGAAACGCCGCGCGGTCGACCTCGACTTCGCCGGGATCGTGCCGCCCGCGGAGGTGCGGGCCGTGTTCCTGCCGGCCGCCACGGCGGGCGTCGCCGCGTTCGGCGTCTCGGGCGTGTTCGGCTCGGTCGGCCCGGGGATGCTGCACGAGGTGCTCGGGATCACCGCGCCGACGGTGAGCGGCGCGCTGCTCGCAACGCTCTTCGTCATGTCGGTCGCGGGCCAGTTCATGACCCGCCGGCTCGCCCCCCAGGTCGCCCTGCCGGCGGGTTGCGTCGCCCTTGCGCTGGGCCTGGGGCTGCTCGTCCTCTCGCTCGTCGCCGAGACGGTGGTGGCCGTCTTCGCCGCCGCCGTCGTCGCGGGCATCGCCCAGGGGGTGATCGTGGGCGGCGGCCTCGGCCTGCTCACCGCGCGGGCGCCGGCCGACCGCCGCAGCCAGGTGGCCTCGACCTACTTCCTCGTCCTCTACATCGGCCTCGTGGTGCCGGTGATCGCGTTCGGCCTGGTGGAGAGCTCGATCGGGCTCGTCGACGCCGGATACGTGTTCTCGGCCGTGGTGGGCGTCGCGGCGGTCGGCTCGGGCGCGGCCGTCCGGCGCACGGCCGGCCGCGGTCTCGGCGAGGGAGTAGGCTCAACGGCGTGAGCGTGGAAGCGCGGCCGATCGACGTCGAGGCGGGCATGACCCTCGCGGAGGTGCCCACGCCGGCGCTGATCGTCGATCTCGACCGGATGGAGGCGAACATCGCCGCGTGGCAGGCGATGGCCGACCGGAACGGCGTGGCCCTGCGCCCGCACATAAAGACGCACAAGACGCCGGAGATCGCCGCGCAGCAGCTGGCCGCCGGGGCATGCGGCATCGCGTCGGCCAAGCCGACCGAGGCGGAGGTGTTCGCCGCTGCCGGGTGCGAGGACATCGTGGTCGCCTATCCGACCGTCGGCGAGGACAAGTGGGCCCGTCTGGCCCGGATCGCGGCCGGCACGCGTCTGACCGTGAACGTCGACAGCGAGCACCAGGCCCGCGGGCTGTCCGCGGCCGCCGTCGCCGCCGGGGTCGAGATGCGGGTGCAGATCGAGATCGACTCGGGCCTTCACCGCGTCGGCCTCGACCCGGGCGACTACGCCGCGATCCGGACGTTCGCCCGGGCGATCGACGCGCTGCCGGCGATCGAGCTCGACGGCGTCACCACGCACCGGGGCAAGTTCGGGGAGCGGCTGGGGCGGATGACGAACGCCGAGGCCGGGCACGAGGAGGGGGCGATCCTGGTCGGGCTGGCCGAGCGCCTGCGCGGCGACGGCCACCCGGCGCCGAACGTGACCGCCGGCGGCAGCGTCACCGGGCCGGGCGTCGCCGAGGTCGACGGCGTCACCGAGGTGCGGGCCGGCACCTACGTCTTCTACGACGCGATGCAGGTCGCGGCCGGTTCGGCCCGGCCGGGCGACGTCGCGCTCACGATCCTGGCAACGGTGATCAGCACCCGCCGGGCCGGGTGGACGACGGTCGACGCCGGTTCGAAGACCTTCAGCGGCGACCGCGGCGTGGTGGACGGGGCGGCGGCGCCGCCCGGGATCTCCGAGTGCGTGGATCTCGACGCGACCGTGATGCGCGTGACCGAGGAGCACGGCATGGTGCAGCTCGGCGACGGCGCCTCGGTCGAGGTCGGGCAGAAGCTGCGGTTCATGCCCTACCACGTGTGCACGGCCGTCAACCTGGCCGATCGGCTGGTCGGCGTGCGGGCCGGAGTCGTCGAGACCGTCTGGCCGGTCCGGGCGCGCGGCACGACCCGCTAGCGGCGCTGCCCGAGGGTGCACGCGGGCGGCCCGTTGGTCTGCCCGTTCGCACATCGCGGGGGTGCGGTACGGTGTCGGTCGTGCACGCCATCGCGACCACGGGCGGACTGCACACCGTGCTCGGCGACCTCGACGCGGCGGTTCGCACGCTCCTGCGCACCTGGCCGAAGTGTCGCGGGACGTGCTCGAGCCGCGCGGGCTCTCGCTCACGTCGCTCACGACCCGCGAGCGCAACGTGCTGCGTCTCGTGGCCGAGGGCCTGCCGACGCGCGAGGTGGCCCAGCAGCTGAGCTACAGCGAGCGGACGATCAAGGCCGTGATGCACGACGTGACGACGAAGCTGCACGCGAAGAGCCGCTCCCAGGCCGTCGCCCTGGCCGTCCGCGAAGGCCTCATCTGAATAAACGGGGTCAGACCCCTTTTATTCACGGAAGGTCGCTCGTACCCTCGGGTGGGGGGCAGGTGCAATGCGAGGAGGCAGGTGGTGAGACGACGAGGGTTTCTCGGCGTCCTTGTGTCGATCCCGATCGTCGGGACGGCGGCGGGGCGCGCGTTCGGCGACGCGCCGGCCGCGGCGGCCGCAGCAGGCGGGCACGAGGCGGCGCTCGCGAGCGAGTCGATGGCGGCGACGCTCTGGCGCTACATGGATCACGCGTCGACGTGGGACGAGGCGGTCGCGGATCTGCGCCGGTATGTGGCCGACGGTCACGCCGACGCGGAGATGTTCGCCGCCATCGCCGACGCGATCGAGCGCGAGCTCGCCACCGCGGACGGGGAGCAGCTCGACGGGGTGCTGGGCTTCTACCCGGGCGCGGTGCTCATGCTGCACGGGCTCCGCAGCCTGAGCGACTACGGGACGACGGAGATCCTCGACGCGCAGTCGGCGTTCGTGCGCCGGCTGATGGAGGCGGTGTAGATGGCGACCGCAGTCGCACGGGTTGCGTTCGCCGCGGACTCCGGCGGTGGCGGCAGCTCGAAGGCGCCGAAGGTCGCCGCGGCGATCAACGCGGCGTTCGGCCGCTTCTCGATCCCGGCGGCGACCTCGCTCTTCATCGGCGGCGACGAGTACTCGGTCTGCAACGCCTCGACCATGAAGCACTACGACAAGTACCTCACCCAGCCCCACATCAACCCCGCCCGCTGCGTGATGACGCCGGGGAACCACACGAACGGCCCCGGGGGCAAGTCGAACATCCCCGACGTCTCGGCCTGGCTCTCCTACAACCAGGCCCGCGGCACGCTCTCGCGCACCAACGGCGGCTGGATCACCCAGTCCCAGGGCATCCCGCTCACGGACCAGTACGTCGACGTCGCCGGCATCCGATTCATCTTCCTGAACTCCGGGGCTGTCGAGAACGTCGTCGACAAGCCCGGCTGGCCGGTGCCGCACACCGGCGGCGCGGTGGCGGGCAACTCGCGGGTGGCCTGGCTGCGCTCGGCCTGGCGGCCGGGCACGCGCAACGTGGTCATCACTCACCACGCCCGCTGGAGCTACTACGGCGGCGCCCACGACAACCCCACGATGCAGAACCTGATCGACGAGATCATGGGCAGGAACGACGGCACGAAGCCGCACAGCTCGCTGATCCTGCAGGGCCACGACCACTGCATGCAGCTGATGCACCCGCAGGGTGCGTCCGGCACCTACCCCGGCCTTGTGAGCGGTGTGATCGGCCTGTGCTCGACCGCGCCCACCACGCACGCGGCGCCGGCATCGAACACGTCGCAGAAGTCGTGGCTGCAGTTCGCGAACATCACGGTCGGCGGCTGCGGGTTCCTGCAGATCGACATCATGGACGACTTCAGCCTCGAGCTCTCGATCATCGACGCGTCCGACACCAGCGGCAAGCTGATGACGAACACGCCCTCGACCGGGGTGACCGGGGCGGCGACAGCCACCATCAGAACATTGGCCTCGTAGGGCCTGCGAACATACGCCGGTGGCGCACCGCATCGCGGTCATCGGCGGGGACGGCGTCGGCCCGGAGGTGGTCGCGCAGGGCATCCGCGTGCTCGACGCCGCCTGTCCCGGCGGCTGCGAGTGGACGCACCTGCCCTGGGGCAGCGACCACCACGCCCGCACGGGCGCGCTCATGCCGGACGACGGGCTGCGCACGCTGGCCGGGCACGACGCGATCTATCTCGGCGCCGTCGGCTCGCCGGCCGTGCCCGACCACGTCACGCTGTGGGGCCTCCTGCTGCCGATCCGGCAGCGCTTCGACCTCTACCTGAACATCCGCCCGATCCGGCTCCTGCCCGGCGTGGCGACGCCGCTGGCCGGGCGCGGCCCGGCCGACATCGACATGGTCTGCGTGCGCGAGAACACCGAGGGCGAGTACGCCGGCGCCGGCGGGCGGGTGCACGTCGGCATGGGTCACGAGGTCGGCCTGCAGGTCGACGTCTTCACCCGCCACGGCGTGGAGCGGGTCGTCCGCCACGCGTTCGGCCTGGCCCGCGGGCGGCGCGGGCGGCTGGCGAGCATCACGAAGTCGAACGCGAGCCCGCACCACTTCGTGATGTGGGACGAGATCGTGGACGTCGTGCACGCCGACTTTCCCGACGTCGAGCTCGACCGGCTGCTGGTCGACGCGGCCTGCGCCTACATGGTGAGCCAGCCGGCCCGCTTCGACGTCATGGTCGCCTCCAACCTGTTCGGCGACGTGCTCACCGACATCGGTGCCGCCATCCAGGGCGGCATGGGCCTGGCCGCGAGCGCGAACGTCGCCCCCGACGGCGCCGGCCCCGGCCTCTTCGAGCCGGTGCACGGCTCCGCCCCGGACATCGCCGGGCACGGCATCGCGAACCCGATCGGCGCGGTGTGGGCCGGGGCGATGCTGCTCGACCACCTCGGCGAGGGAAAGGCCGCCGCCAGGGTCATGGGCGCGATCGAGGCGGTACTCGGCGGCGACGGCCCGCGCACGCCCGACCTGGGCGGGACCGCCTCGACGTCCGAGGTCGGCGACGAGCTCGTGCGCGCGGTGGGCTCGGGGTCTCAGTAGCGCCGGTAGATCTCGGCAGCCGCCCGGTGGAACCCATCGGGCTGCCCGGCCGCGGCGAAGGTGGCCGCGATCTCCTCCATCTCGGCCACCCAGCGCCAGCCCTTCGCGCCGGCCGAACGCAACGCCTGCGCGTGCTCGTCCGCGAGGCCGGGCAGCGACCGTGCCCACTCCGCGACGAGGGCGTCCTCGACCCCCTCGGCCCGGGCGGTCTCGCGGACGGCGAGCACGAGCGCCGCGGTGCCCTTCGTCCACGCCGCGTAGGCCATCTTCACCGCCGAGGCGTCGCCGACCCGCTCCGACACCACCGGCGCCTCGAGGGCCGTGCCGGCGAAGAGCGCCGCGACCGCGTCCGCGGACGGGCCGGACAGATAGAGCCGGGTCGTCCCCGGCCGGCGCGGCGGGGCGCCGACGATGCCGCCGTCCACGAACGTCGCCCCGGCCGCCTCGACCGCAGCCCCGATCGCCCGCGCTGTCCCCGGCGACACGGCGTTCGCGTCCACGTAGGTGCCCGCGAACCCGCGCATCGTCGCGGCGACGTCGGCCGCCGCGCCCGGCGGGCAGACCGAGATGACGACGTCGCAGGCCGCCGCCAGCGCGTCGGCCGAGCCGATGTCGCGGAGGCCGGCCTCGCTCGCCCTGACGGCGGTCGCATCGCCGCGCCCCTCCGATGCCCAGACGACGTCGTGACCGCCCGAGCGCAGCGCCGCCGCCACGGCGGCGCCCATCTCGCCCGGATGCAGGACGCCGATCGTCGTCGCCATCGTGACAATCGTAGAATCAGCGGCCTCGTGCAGGTGGCGCACCGCAGGCGTGACCTCCCCGTCCTGGCCGCAGCGATCGGCGTGTCCGCGCTGGGCGACTGGCTTGCGCTCCTGCCGCTCAACCTGCAGCTGCGCTCGATGGGCGGCTCCGGCCTCGTGGTCGCGGCGCTCTTCATCGCGGTGTGGTCGCCGGCCGCGCTGCTGGCGGCGCCCGCCGGCGCGCTGGCGGACCGGGTCGACCGCCGCCGCCTGCTCGTGGCCGCGTCGCTGGCCGAGGCGGCGGTGGCGGTCGCGCTCGCCTTCGCCGGCTCCGCGGCGACGATCCTGCCGCTGGCGGCGCTGCTCGGGACGTTCAGCGCCGTCGCCACGCCCGCGGAGTTCTCGCTCGTGCCCACCATCGTCGACCCCGCAGGCATCCGGCGGGCGAACGGCTGGGTCGAGACCGCCCGCTACGCCGGCTTCATCGGCGGCCCGGCGCTCGGCGGCATCGTGGCCGCGGCGGGCGGTGTGAAGGCGGCGCTCCTGATCGACGCGGCCACGTTCGCGGCCGTCGCGCTGGCGGCCTTCTCGCTGCGCCCGCGGCCGGTCGAGCGCGACGCGGCCGCGCCCAAGGGCCGCATGCGCGACGGCATCACGTACCTCTTCGCCGAGCGGGGGCTCGCGCTCGTGATGGCGGCGGCGTTCGCGTCGCTCCTCTTCATGACGGCCTCCGCGCCGGGGAGGTGTTCTTCGCGAAGGACGTCCTGCACACGGGCGACGCCGGCTTCGGCATCTGGCTGACGGCGTGGCCGCTCGGGATGGCGATCGGCGCCGCCCTCCTCGGCCGGCGCATGCGTGGCGACCTGGCCGCGGCGGCGCTCGGGGCGATCATGCTCCAGGGCCTGGGCCTGGCCGGGCCGGCGATCGTCGTCACGCTCGCGTTCTCGATCGCCTTCTTCTTCGTCGGCGGGCTCGCGCACGGCGCCAAGAACGTCGCCGTGCGGACGCTCCTGCACGAGCGTGTGCCGACTCATCTGCACGGTCGCGCCTACGCCGCGTACAACGGCATGCGCAATGCCGCGGAGCTGTTCGCGATGGTGCTCGGCGGCGCGCTCGTCACCGCGGTCGGGTCGCGGGCGACGCTGCTCGTCGCCGGCGCCGTGCCCGCGCTCGTCGGCGCCGGGTGCCTTGTCGCGTACCTACGCGTCCGGGCCAGGCCGGCCGTGGCCGAGACATGAGCCGGTCGCTACCCCGCCGACTCGTCCGCCTGCCACAGGTGGAACGCGTTCCCCTCGCTGTCCGAGCAGCGGGCGAACCAGCCGTGGCCGGGCACCGGCGCGCGGTCGTCGGCCTGGCCGCCGAGCTCCCGCACCGTCCCGATCGACCGGTTGATGTCGTCGGTCGAGAAGTAGAAGTTCGGGTGGCCCGAGCGCTGGTCGGACGGGAACACCGCCACCCCGCCGGCGCCCGCCGGGGCCATCCGGTAGTCCATCTCGGGCATCCCAGAGTCCTGGAACTGCCAGCCGAAAAGGCCCTGCCAGAAGCCCTGGGCGCGGTCGGCGTCCTCGGCCGGAAACTCGATGTGCACGATCTCGCCGGACATGTGTCTCCCTCCCTGGATCGGATCGCTCGACGGTAGCACCGCGGGGTTCCAACAGCTGCACGAATTCCTTCCGCCGACGGCGTTGACGCGCTCCCCCGTCCGGGGGATAACCGATGTATGAGAACGCAACACGTATCCGTCTTCGGGGTCTCGACGATGGTCCTGATCCTGCTCGCCACAGGGGTGGCGACGCGTCTTGCCGAGGTTGCGCTTGCCTCGGCGGTGCAGCTGACGACGGCCGCCGGCGGCGGCTATCTGACGCCGGACGACCTGGTCGCGGCCGACGGGCGCCGCATCGCCTTCGGGCTCGTGCGCCTGCTGCTCCCGGGTCTCCTGATCCAGGCGCTCCTGATCAAGCTCGTGGTCGGCTCGTACCGCGGGCTCCAGATCTCCTACTTCGCGACCGCGGCGGTGCTCGGCACCTTCGCCGTCGGGTCGATCGGCCTGGCGGCCGTCGTGGCGCGGTGGTTCGCGGACAACCGCTCGCTGCATGCGCTCACGTCGCTCTCGCCGGCCGCGATCTACCTGGCCGTGGCCATCTCGGCCATGACGATCATCGCCGAGGCGATCGTGCTCCAGGGACTGGTCGAGCAGCCGATCGGCCGCTACCCCCTCCTGGCCCGCCGGGCCTCGTAGTCACCGGACGCGGGGGCGGGCGGCGCGACTCGCGCCGCCCGCCGGTGACCGGGACGGCTTGCGGCAGGGGCCACAAGCCGATATCGTGACGATCAGTACGACCAGGTCGGACCTCGGGGCAGGGAGGTGACGGGTGGCGACGGATCTCGATACTCGGCGGGCCGAGGGGCGCATCGGCTCTCCCGAAGTGGTGCTCGCACCGGCGCATGGGCCGGCGGCCGAGGTCGCCGAGCGGCGCGTGCCCGCCGACGGGCTGCGCGCGTCGGCGGTGCTGACGGCCGCGTTCCTGCCCGGCCTGGCGGCCACCTTCAGCGTCGCCCTCTACATCGCCCAGGACCAGTGGGTCGGCTGGCTGAACGACGGCGGGCCGCGGGCGTACCTGGTCGGGTCGGCCGTGGGCGTGATCGCCTGGCTGCTGCTGGTCGTCGCGGCCCGCGGCATCGCCACACCGGCCGGCGGCAATCCCTCGGCCTACGGGCAGCTGTGCGAGATGGTGGATGACATGGAGGCCACCTACCGCTCCGTCTCCGACGAGGCCGTGAACGCACCCGCGCGCGCGGCGCTCGCCGTCGCCGAAGAGCACCTACGCTACATGCGGTCATGCTTGCGCGGCGACCGGCTGCCGGGCCAGGCGTGGGCCTTCGGCAGCGGCTACATCGGACTGTGGCGACGTGCCCACCGGGTCGAGGAGGCGCTCCTGATGGTTCGCGCCCGGCCGACGGTGATCGGCGCGGCGGTGCACGACATGCTGCGCCTGACCGGTTCGACGATCCCCAAGCGCGAGCGGCTGCTGTCCGAGATCGTCGAGGCGATGACCGCGATCGACCCGAAGGCGACCGCGACCTACCTGGGGGTGGAACAGTCGCGCGTGCGCGGGCGTGCGCCCGCGCGCGGCTCGGAGCTCGGGCCGCGATCCGTCCTCGTGGCGGTGCGGCGATCGATCAACGACTTCCGCGACCAGCGCCGGGCCGGCCTCGTGCGGGCCCGGAACCACCTGCTCGCGACCATGGCGGCGACGGGCCTCGTCACCTACGTCTTCCTCGGCATCGCCTTCCTCATGCAGGCGCAGGTGAGCGCGATCGTCGCCTTCTCGGCCTTCTACCTCACCGGCGCGGTGGTCGGCCTCTTCCGCCAGCTGCAGGCGGCATCGACCCGCTATGCCGTGGCCGAGGACGACTTCGGCCTCTCCTACGCCCGGCTGCTGCATGCGCCGCTCTTCTCGGGCCTGGCGGCCGTGGCCGGGGTGATGCTGACGGCGCTCGCCTCGCAGCTGATGCTCGCAAACGGCACGACGGGGACGACGAGCGGCCTCACGATCCCGAGCCTCGACCAGGTCTTCAGCCTCTCGACCAACCAGGGCGGGCTCGTGTTCGCGGCCATGTTCGGGCTCGTGCCGAACCTGTTCATCGCCCGCCTCCAGCTGCGCGCGGAGTCGTACAAGGACGACCTGCGCAGCTCCGAGACGGCCGAGCACGCCGGCCCGGACACCGACTCCGTCTAGCGCGCGGCGGCTCCAGTGGCGGCCCAGGTCAGCCGTCGCCAGGGTCGCCGGTCACGGGCGACCAGGGCTTGAAGCCGTTCCCGAGCTCGCGCAGCGACGGGGCCAGGGCCGGGTAGTGGCGCTGG
>Ga0075425_100005578_pt1 | contig 13097 bp, 13 predicted proteins | sample SoiMethybrSBSTD4_FD_75300 | JGI IMG/M metagenome (GOLD analysis project Ga0075425, IMG submission 75300) | Bulk soil microbial communities from a Populus tree surrounding site in Tennessee, USA - Soil MetaG P. TD hybrid SBSTD4 | ecosystem: Environmental > Terrestrial > Soil > Tree plantation...
TCGACGATGATGCCGATGTTCTTCGCGCCGCTGGCGCGGGCGAGATCGAGGAACTTCATCGTTGCCTCGTAGTCGACGTCGCGGCCGCCGGAGAAGAAGACCATCTTCGAGGCGTTCCCGTGCAGGATCTCGCGGATCCGGTTCGGGAACTGGGCGGAGGTCATCTCTTCCTTGTTGATGAACACGCGATCGCCTGCCGCGAGCCGGAGGACGATCTGATCCTGCACCGCGCTGGGAGGAACGTTGGCGGGTGCCTTGGGCGGAACCCGGACCAGATAGCCCATCTGCACGACGGGGGTGATGACCATGAAAATGATCAGAAGGACCAGAACAACGTCAACCAGGGGGGTGACGTTGATGTCCGACCGCATCGAACCACTGCCACCTACTTGCATCAGGTTTCTCCCGGAGATTTCTTCGGTTGAGCGATGAGACCGACGTCGTTGAAGCCGACATCGCGGCAGGCCTTCAACGCGTCGAGAACCGGGCCGTACTTCACCATCCGGTCACCCTTGACCGCGATCTCGCGGTCGGGCGTACGGGTGTGAATGTTCTCGAGCTCGCTCTTGAGCTGTTCCTTGCGAATCACGTTCGGACCGACGTAGATCGAGCCGTCCGCCTTGACCGAGATCTGCAGCTGTTTCTCGGTGTCGGGCGTTTTCTCGGGCTCTTCGGTGACCGGAAGATTCACGGGCACGCCCTTCTGCAGCATGGGCGTGACGACCATGAAGATGATCAGGAGCACGAGACAAACGTCGACCAGCGGGGTGACGTTGATGTCCGAGTTCAGCGCCGCCGTGCTCAGCTTGCCGAGCGAATTAACCGACGTGCGATTTGTCATTGCCGAGACCCGCTTCCTTCATGAAGTAGATCGCCATCTCGGAGCCGGAGTTGGACATCTCGACCGTGAAGCGGTCGACGCGGTTCTGGAAGTAGTTGTAGGCCCAGACCGCGGGGATGGCGACGAGAAGACCGCCGGCGGTGGTGAACAGCGCCTCGGCGATACCGGCCGACACCGACGCGATGCCGCCGCCCGAACGGGCCATGCCGGTGAACGCGTTGATGATGCCGACGACCGTACCGAACAGACCGACGAACGGCGCGGTGGCGCCGATGGTCGCGAGAACGCCGAGGTTCTCCTTCAGTTCGGCGACGGTGATCATCGCCGTGCGATCCATGCCCTGGCGCGCCGCTTCGACGGCCATCTCCGGATCGGAGGAGCGCTTGTCACGGCGCGTGGCCTCGAACTCGAGGAGGCCGGCGGCGATGACCTTCGCCAGGTGGCTGTCCTTGTACTTCTTGGTGACCTCGATCGCCTGGCCGTAGTCGCTCTTCGTGAGGAGGTTGGACAGTGCGCCGAGCAGCTTCAGCGACTGATTCTTCGCCTTCTGAAAGGTGATGAAGCGCTCGACCATGACCCAGAGGGAGAAGATCGACATGAGGGCCATGATGCTGATCACGATGTATCCCGCGATCGTCATATCTCGAAACATGTGTGACAGGTCCATAACTCTGATTCCTCCTCGTGCGTGCCCGGCGTTGCGGGATCGCCGTAATCTTTAATTCAGTTTGAAGTTGACGGTGAGGTTGAAAATGACGTCGACCGGCTGGCCATTGAGCGTGCCGGGCCGGAATCTCCATTTCTGAACCGCCTCGGCAGCGGCCTGGTCGAGTCCGAACGGCAGCGGCTTGAGGACCTTCACGTCCCTCACCGCTCCGTTCTTGTCGATGATGCATTCCACGATCACGATGCCGGAGATGCGCGCCTTGCGGGCGACTTCCGGATAGTGCGGCTCGACGCGGCTGATGACCACCGGAGCCTTGACGTCGCCGCCGACGCGCAGCGGAGCACTCGTATCCACCTTCGGCGCGGTATCGGTGACCACGCCGCCGACGACACCGCCGACGACACCACCGAGCACGCCGCCTTCGACGCCACCCTCGACACCGCCTTCGACGCCGGCATCCGTCGCCGCCGATTCGACCGGCTTCACGACGTCAGGAACACTCGTCGGCGCGAGATTCTGAATGTCCTTCGGGACCTCGACGGGCTTCACGTCCGTCGGCGTCACCTTCGCCGCGGCTTTCGGCGGCGGTGGAGGTGGCGGCGGCGGCGGGGGCGCCGAGGCGACCGAGTACTGCGCGACCTGCGCGGGAGAGTTCGTGGGGAAGTCGACGCTCCAGAGAGTTCCGAAGATCAGGCCGACGATGACGATGACGTGAAGTCCGATCGACACCGGCAGCGTCAGAATTTTCTGGATTCCGACCTTGTGCTTTTTGGATTCGACAACTGTCGTTTCGAACATGCGTTTCTCTCGGGTTAGCCCTGCTGCCCTGCGGCCGCGGCTGCCTTCCGTTTGTTGTTGACCGCAACCGCCTGGGCGCGAACCTTGTCGGCTTCCGCGATCAGGGCCTGCTGCTTGACGGGATCGGTCTCGACGAGCGCCTGCTGGCGAAGCAGCAGGTTCAGATAGACGAGCGCCTCGAAGTAGTCGGGATTCATCTGCGTCGCCTTCGACAGCGCGTTCTTCCCCTTCTCGATGATCGCGATGCGCTCGTTCATGTCGGCCGGGGGATTCTTGGAGACCTTTTCGTAGCAGACGACGCCGTACACGTAGAAGGCCTCGGGGTTCTTCGAGTCGAGAAGAGTGATCTTCTCGTACCAGTTGAGCGACTCGTTGAAGTTGCCCTGCTTGGCGTAGAGCTGCGCGACCGAGCGCACCGCCTCGAGATCGGCCGGATGCGTCTTCAGCCAGTCGAGGAAGTAGTTGATGGCGTCCGTCGTGCGGTCGGCGTTCAGGTACAGATTGATGAGAGCCTCACGGGCGATGCGGTCGTCCGGCTTGCTCTTGAGGTAGTTGCGAAGCTCCATCGCGGCCATGTCGGCCCGCTGGACGTTCGCCGCCGAGGTGTCTTCGGGAACGTAGAGACCGATCAGTGAGTAGCCGATCATCCGGTTCAGGTCAGGGAAGGCCTTCGGATTGACGTCTCGCGCCTTGCGGTAGTGATCGAGAGCGGTCGAGTACTCTTCCTTCGCGTAGGCCTCGTTCGCCTCGCGAATCTCCATGCGGGCTTTGAGCTGTCTACAGCCGACGAGGGACAATAAGGAAAGAGACAGTGCCACGAAGAGGCACATCTTCTTTTTCATGTATTCCGAACTCCCTGAAGATTGATCGCAGATCGCAGACGTTGCAGGGCTGCTGTCAGGCTGCTTCTTGCCGGCCCGCGTCAGGCAATGGTGAGCGAATATACAGATCACCCTGGACACCGTCAACCCAATTCGTAACGTCTGAAACCGAAAGTTTTAACTCGAATTTTGCGACTCCGAAAAACATCAAAAATCGATCGCGAAAAACACCTCGTCGGGCAGTTCGACACCGGTCGATTCAAAAAGAAAACCGGCGTTGAAAACCGCTGGCGGAGTGGAAGCGATGAATCGGGACCATCCACTGCGTCATCCTGAGCGCAGCGAAGGACCTCTGCTACGCCACACTCGGCGACGAAGAGGTCCTTCGTCGTCTTCGCGACTCAGGATGACGAACGCGTCGCCGTCATCCTGAGCGCAGCGAAGGACCTCAAGTTGCGCAGTTCGAGTTGCTTCGCCGTCTGCGCGGCTCGGCATGACGCTGGTCGCTAGTACGACGGCTTGAACTCGGCCGTCAGAAGACTGATCGCTTCCCACAATTCCGGAAACAGCGGCTCGCGCGTTCCCGCATCCAGCTGCGCCGCCGGCACGCCCTTCAGCGACAGAACCTTGTCGCCGATCACTCGGTAGGCAAGCCGCATGTGCGTGTAGCGCCACTTCAGGAAGGCCTCGTCGTAGTCCATCATCGCCTGAAGCAGCCGGAACACTTCGTGGTGCTCGCGCGGCGAGCGCTGCACGTCGAGAATCGCCAGCGATCGGCGCTCGAGCACGCGCGCGAACGGCGGCCAGAGCTTCTTCCCTGCCTCGAGCAGCAGCTTGAATCCCGGCGACTCCTGTCCGCTTCCGCGCCCCAGCGACGTCGTGCGGATGACGTGATACTCGGCCGGAGGCATCGTCTCGAGAATCACGATCTGCTCGCGCAGCAGATCGACGATCAGCCGGCAGCGGTGCAGCAGATCCGAGGCGTGAGGCAGGTTGTCCGCGTCGAGATACGCGACGATGCGATCGACTTCGTAGTCGACGTGGTGCAGCCAGAGCTCCGCGCTCTGATGCATCGTCTGGAACAAACGCTCTTCCGGATGCGCGAGCTGATCGATCGGCTTCACGAGGTCGAGCAGCTCCGGCACGCGGACGTAGCGCTCGTAATCGCTGTCGCCGCGGCCTTCGAGAATGGGTCCTGTGTGTGGCATCTCTGGTAGTCGGTGGTCGGTAGTCGGTAGTCGGTAGTCGGTGATCAAGCGAAAAGCGGCGCGGATGATAACCGACTACCGACTACTGACTACCGACTACACCAACTCCAGAATGTGCCCGAGCTTCTTCTTCTTCGCCTCGAGATACTTCCGCGTCGTCAGCGACGGCGCGATCTCGAGCGGCACACGCTCGACGATCTCCAGGCCAAAGCCCTCGATGGCGACGTACTTCGCCGGATTGTTGGTCATCAGGCGGATCCTGCGCACGCCGAGGTCGCGCAGGATTTGCGAGCCGGTACCGTAGTCGCGGATGTCGGGAGCGAACCCGAGCTTCGCATTCGCCTCGATCGTGTCGTCGCCTTCGTCCTGCAGCTCGTAGGCCTTCAGCTTGTTGATCAAACCGATGCCGCGTCCTTCCTGCAGCAGGTACAGCACGACGCCCTTCCCTTCCTTCTCGATCAGTTCGAACGCGCGCTCGAGCTGATCGCCGCAGTCGCAGCGCGAGGAGTGGAAGACGTCTCCGGTGAGGCATGACGAGTGAACGCGCACGAGAACGGGGTCCTCTTCGGCGACGTTGCCCTTCACAAGCGCGACGTGCTCCTCACCGGTGATGTCGTTGCGATACGCGTGAACGGTGAACTCGCCGAAGGCCGTGGGCAGGCGCGGCGAAGCGACGCAGTGCACGTGCTTCTCGGTCCGCATCCGGTACTTGATGATGTCCGCGACGGAGATGATCTTCAGCCCGTGATGCACCGCGAACTCGCGGAGATCGCCGAGGCGGGCCATCGTGCCGTCCTCGTTCATGATTTCGCAGATGACCGCGGCCGGGGTCATGCCCGAGATCGCCGCGAGATCGATCGACGCCTCGGTCTGACCGGCGCGCTTGAGCACACCGCCCTTGCGCGCACGCAGCGGGAACAGGTGGCCGGGACGGGCGAGATCGTGCGGACGCGTTTTCGGATCGATGGCCGCGCGCACCGTCTCCGAGCGATCGAACGCCGAGATACCGGTCGTTACGCGGCCGCGCGCTTCGATCGAGACGGTGAACGCGGTGCCGTACGTCGCCGTGTTGTTCTCGACCATCAGCGGCAGATCGAGCTCGCGGCATCGCTCCTCGGTCAGCGCGAGGCAGATCAGACCGCGGCCGAAGCGCGCCATGAAGTTGATCGACTCCGGCGTGACCTTCTCCGCGGCCATGCAGAGGTCGCCCTCGTTCTCGCGATCCTCGTCGTCGACGATGATCACGAACTGACCGCTGCGATAGAGCTCGACCGCTTCTTCGATGGTTGCAAAGGGCATGTTGGTCACTCGACTCGGAACTCGCGGGTGAGATTGTACTTGTCCTGACCCGCGACGATGGTCAGGGACAGTGTGTACTGCCCCGGATCGACGCCCTCGAGCGGCAGCGAGCCGCGCACGAGATGGCACCCCGGCGAGACCTTGATCGAGTCCGGAATCAGCTCGTCGGGCGGTCCGCTCATGTTGACCTTCTGACCGTTGGCGATGCCCGAGAGCTTCGTCTGCACCGTCACGCCGGTCAGTTCCTCGGCGATCACACCCGCGCAGTACTCGGCCACGAAGCCGAGCTCCTGGCCGCGCTTGAACTGATCGAGCGACGCCAGACCGTCGAACGGATCCTTCTTCGTCTGCGCCTCGAGCGCGAACGCGTCACGCACGAGGGTCAGCTTTCCCGCGCCCTTCGGCCGCGCTTCGATCGGCTTTCGCGGCACGGGCGCGGGGGCAGGCGCGGTCGTCGTCGTGACGGCCGGAGTTGTCTCGGTGGTTTCAACGGTGAGCACCACGTTCGAAGGCGCGGTCGTGAATCCGGGACGCGCCCACGCGGGCACTTCGGTCAGATCGGGACTGACGATCGACTTTTTGATCGCGACCGGCAGCGCGGTCATGAAATCGGGGCGCTGCGGATCGCGATGCGATTTGAAATCCATCGGATCGATGAGGAACACGACCTCGATCTTCGGCATCTCGTACTTGAGCGCGTCGGCATGCGTCCAGGTCCAGACGTCGCGGCCAGCGAGCCGGCGGCCTCCGGTGAAATCGTTGGCGTCCGTCGACTGCTGCTTCTCGTATTTCGCGGCTTCATTGCCCATGTTCGACGGATAGCCGAGAACGATGAGCACGCGTCCGCGCTCGGTGAGCGCTCCGCGGGTCTGCCCTTCGGTGAAGTTCTTGTCGGCGAACGCAACGCGTCCCGCGATCTCGTCGCGATACTCGTTCTGCAGCGTCCCGGGCGTCGGATCGCGGCGCGCCCAGAAGAGATCGACGAACTTCTGCGCCGCGTCGACGCCCTTCGCGGCGCGAAACGCCTTCTCCTCCTCCTTCGTCATCAGCCATCTCAACGGACCTCTGGCGAAGGAACGCGGGTCGTCGGCAGCGAAGAGATTGGAAGCGAGGAGGAAGAGGAGGAGATAGCGCATGGGGATTTTGGAGCGCGGCCGCGATGGGCAGCCGCGCTCCGGCGATTCTACTTCGCGGGGGGAGTCGCCGGTGCCGGCGCGGCCGGACCCGGAACGACCTTGAACGCATCCTTCATCGTGTACGACGTCTTGTTGACCGTGTCCATCAGCTTGATGGTGATGTTGTAGCTGCCCGGACGGAACGACGCGAGCGGGATCGCGCTGCCGATGCCGAAGTGATTCGGCATGCCCTTGAACTCGGTCGCCGTCGCTTCCGACGGAGGCGCCGACATCTTGATCTTCTTGCCGGTCGTATCCGTGCCCTCGACGTCGATCTTCGTCTGAATCTTCGGCGTCGTGTCCTCGGCCCGACCCGGGTTGCGAACCTCGATGAAGTACCAGAGGTCATCGGCCTGGCTGAAGATCTTGTCGCCCTTCGGCACGACTTTCAGACCGCCGTACGCGTACGGCTCGGTCGGCTGCTGCGCCTCGGTCATCGGGAAGATGTTGTTCGCGAGGATCATCTTCGCGACGCTCTCGGCTCCCTTGTCGATCGAGCCGGCGAGCTCCATGTCCGTCGACGCCATCGCGACCGGCTTGCCGCTCGCATCGGCGAGACCGAAGGTGCCGTGATACTTGCCGGCAGGCAGTTTGAGCGACTTGTCGACGAAGAGATCGTCCTTCGTCGCGGTGAGCGTCACCGGCTCTTCGACGACCGCGACCGGCGCGCCGTTCGCGTCATCGACAGAACCGAACAGCGTGAAGCCCGTGCCGGCCGCGAAGCCGGCCGCCTTCGGAACGTAGATCGAAACCGGAACGAAGTACTCGCCGGAATCGGTCACGCCCTCGCCGTACGTCACGAAGATGTCCTTGCCGTACGGATTCTTCTTCGCCGCGTTGAACTCGGTCACCGCGGTCTTGTAGGCCGGCGTCTTGAACTCGGTCATCGCCGGAGCCACCGGCACCACGGCAGGAGTCGCGGGCGCAGGTGCCGTCATCGGCTTCGGTGCGGGAGCCGCGGCCTGGCCGTACTTCGGAACTTCGGTGAGCTTCGGCTGGGTGATGGCCGTCGCGGCGACTTTCTCGCCCGCGGCGGCGATGTTCACGCGGCCCGGCTCGAGGCGATAGTCCTCGTTGCCGAAGCGGTCGGTGAACTTCAGCTCCGCGCGCTGCAGACCGAAGTTCGTCATCGCGGCATTGCCCTCGTAGAGCCACGTCACCGACATCTCCGTCGGCTCCGTCACCGAGCCCGCGCTCGGCGGCTGTGGCGCCGTGGCGCGTTCGATGCGCGACGGCGGTCCGAAGAGGATGAACACCTTGCCGCGATCGCTCATCGAGCCCTTGTGGCGCGGATACGAGAACTTGTCGTCGGTGTAGCGGACGCGCTCGTCGAACGCGGCCTTGAACTCATTCTCAGGCGTGGTTGGCGTGGGATCGCGGCGAGCCCAGAAGAGGTCGATGAACTTCTGCGCCTCGTCGTCGCTCTTCACGTTTTTCCACTGCGCCTGCTCTTCCTTCGTCATCAGATACGAAGCCGGACCCTTCGCCCACTCCGTGTGCTCCGGAGTCAAAGCGAAGGCCGAGGTTGCGACGGTCGCGACGACCATCGCGATCAGGAACTTGCGAATGCTCATGGATTTGTCCTTCTCTCGAGATGTCCTGGGGCGAAACAGGCCCGGCACGGGCGCACTTCCCGCCCGGACTCACTGCTGCTCGTAGTTGTCCATTTCGTCGTAGATGCGGTCCATCTCCGAATCGATCTCTTCCTGCGTCAGGATTCCCTTGCGCACCAGCAGCGTGGCGAGGCTGTGCAGGAGGATGCCGTTGTCGATGATCATCTGCTCGATCTGCTCGTCGTCGTCCTCGAACTCACCGTCGTTGCGCTCGTTGTCGTCCATGCGATGCTCCTTCTCCGTAACTCAAAGCCGCCGTGTATCACTGGCCGCCCGCGACTGGCAACCGTAAAATCCGCCGATCATGAAACGAGCTCTTGCAGCGATCGCTCTGCTCTCCATCTTCTCGTGTCAGAAGCACGAGACTCCCGCTCCCGCAGCGCCTTCGCCGGCGCCCGCGAAGCCGTTCAAAGTCGGCCTCCTCACGCCCGGATCGATCAATGATGCCGGATGGAACGCGCTCGCGTGGGAAGGCGTGCAGCGCATCCACAACGAGCTCGGCGCCGAGATCTCGCATCAGGAAACGAAGACGCCCGCTGAGATCGAGGAAGGCTTCCGCGCGTACGGCGCGAAGGGCTTCGATCTCGCGTTCGGTCATGGATTCGAGTTTCAGGACGCCGCGAAAAAGGCCGGCGAGCAGTATCCGAAGACGATCTTCATCACGACCTCCGGCAACACGATCGCACCGAACGTCGCACCGATGCGCTTCGAGCTCGAGCAGGCGACCTACATCCTGGGCGTGATCGCCGCGAAGGAATCGAAGAGCGGCAAGGCCGGCCTCGTCGGCGGCATCAAGCTTCCCTCGATCGACTCGACGTTCGTCGCCTTCAAGGCCGGCGCGCATTCGGTGAATCCGAATTTCGAAGTGCGCGAGACCTACACCGGCAACTTCGACGACCTCGGCGCCGCGAAGCTCGCCACGCTCTCGCTGATCAACGCGGGCTGCGACTTCATCTTCCATCAGGCCAATGAGGCGGGACGCGGCGTGTTCGAAGCGTGCAGCGAGCGCAAGGTCCGCTGCTTCGGATCGAACAAGAATCAGAACGATCTCGCGCCGGACGTCATCGTTGCGTCGGCGGTTCTCGACGTTCCGGCCGCGTTCGCGGAGACGGCGAAGCGCGTGAAGGAAGGTCAGTTCAAGGCCGAGATCCAGCGCTTCGGATTCAGCGAGGGCATCGTCTCGGTGGTCTGGAACGAAAAGCTGAAGCCGACGCTGAAGCCGGAGACGATTGCCGAGGCGGAGAAGGTCGAGCAGCAGATCCGGAGCGGTGCGCTGAACGTGCCGAAAGGGTTCTGATCCGTTTAGACAAGGTCACGAAACGATTCGGCGCGATGCTCGCCGTCGACGACGTGTCGCTCACCGTCGGCGGCGGCGAGATCGTCGCCATCGTCGGTGAGAACGGCGCGGGCAAGACCACGCTGATGCGCATCGCCGCGGGCGAGCTCGCGGCCGACGCCGGGACGATCGAGCGCAGCGGAACGCCTTCGCTCGTGCATCAGCACTTCATGCTCGTCGGCGAGCTGTCGATCGCGGAGAACCTCGCCCTGACGCAACGCGACCGCTTTCGGTTCGCGACACGATCGACGATCGAGCGCGAAGCGACGCGCGTGATCGACGAAAGCGGAATCGAGCTGCGCGACGTCACCCGCCGCGTCGACGAGCTGTCGGTCGGCGAGAAATCGAAGCTCGAGCTGATCAAGGCGATCTCGCGCAAACCGTCGACGCTGATCCTCGACGAGCCGACGTCGGTGCTCACGCCGCGCGAAGCGGAGGATCTGTTTCGCGTGATGCGCACGCTCGCCGCGAACGGTACCGCGGTCGTATTCATCAGCCACAAACTCCCCGAGGTTCTCGCGATCGCGGACCGCATCGTGGTCATGCGACGGGGCGCAATCGTTCCAACCTCGGCAAAAACGCCAAACGAACTCGCTCACGCCATGGTTGGCGACTTGATGGAGCGCCAGCTTCCAGCTGGCCGTTCCGCCGGCTTCCAGCCGGCTCTCGTCGACGAAAACCTCGTGGTCCACAAATCGGAGATCGTCGCCATCGTCGGCGTCGCGGGCAACGGCCAGACCGAGGTCGCCGCGCGCCTTCGCGATCGCCTCGATGCGGCGAGCAGCGGACACATCCCGGAGGATCGCACCCGCGACGGCATCGTCGCGGAGATGACCATCGCCGAGAACCTCGCGCTCACCGCGAAACGCTGGAGCCCTCGCCAGGCCGCGCGACACGCCGATCGCATGATCGAGCTCTACTCGATTCGCGCGCGGAGCAGCGCGCAGCGCGCGGGCGATCTCTCCGGCGGCAATCAGCAGAAGGTGATCCTCGCCCGCGAGCTCGACCGCCATCCGGACGTGATCGTCGCCGCGGAGCCGACGCGCGGCCTCGACATCGAGGCCACGCACTTCATCCACGATCGTCTTCGCTCCGCCGCCGCGGCCGGCGCGGCGATTCTGCTGATCACCTCGGATCTCGACGAAGCGTTCGCGCTCGCCGACGCGGTGCAGGTGATCTATCGCGGCAAACTCTCCGAGCGGCTCACCCCCGCGGATGCACAGATGCGCGTCGCGGGACTGATGGCGGGACTCGCATGAGGCGATTCGTCGTCGCGCTCATCGCCGCCGCGGTCGCGATTCTTCTCCTCGCGCTTTCCGGCGCCGCGTTCGGGCACTCGCCGCGCGAGCTCCTCGCGCTGCTCGTCGAAGGATCGATCGCCTCGCGATTCGCAATCGAGGGCACGCTGCTGAAGTCGGTGCCGCTGCTGCTGACGGGACTAGCGGTCGTCGTCGCGTTTCGCGCCGGCGTGTGGAACATCGGCGCGGAAGGTCAGTTCATCGTCGGCGCGCTCGCGGCGCTCCTCGCCGCTCGATGGGGCGTCGCCGCCGCGCTCATCGCATCGATGCTCGCCGGCGCGGCGTGGGCCTCGATCGCGACCGCGATGCGCATGTGGCGCAACGCGCCGGAAGTCCTCACCACGATCCTTCTCAATTTCATCGCCATCCATCTCCTCGGATGGTGCGTGAATGGTCCGCTGCAGGAACACGAGCAGCGCTATCCGCAGACGGACGCGATCGATGCGTCGCTTCCGTCGATCGGCAACCTGCACGCCGGCATCGCCATCGCGATCGTCGCGAGCATCGTCGCGTGGTGGCTGCTGTATCGAACCGCGGAAGGACTCCGCCTGCGCGCGACAGGCTTCAATCCGTTCGCGGCGAAGTGGGCCGGCATCCACGTCAACGCGCAGATCGTGCGCGCGATGGCCGTCTCCGGCGCGCTGGCCGGACTCGCGGGCGGCATCGAGCTCGCCGGCGTCACGCATCGTTTGTTCGAGCGTTTCGCCGCGGGCTACGGTTACTCCGGCATCGCCGTCGCGCTGCTCGCGAATCTGCATCCGCTGGCGACGATTCTCTCCGCCGCGTTCTTCGGCGCGCTCGCCACCGGCGCGGGCGAGTTGCAGCGCACGGCCGGCATCTCGTCCGCAGTGTCGACGTTCGGCCAGGCGGTGGTGATGCTCGTGCTGATTCTTTTCTCCGCGATCGAGGAGAAGCGATGGTCGCGCTGATCCTCGCGTCGCTGCCGCTGGCGATCCTCGCCGCGACGCCGCTGCTGCTTGCGGTCGAGGGCGAGCTCGTCGTGCAGCGCAGCGGCATCATCAACCTCGGCATCGAGGGAATGCTGCTCGTCGCCGCGATGAGCGCCGTGCTCGCCGCGAACGCGAGCGGCAGCACATCGATCGGATTCCTCGGCGGAATTGCGGGCGCCGCGCTCGCAGCAATTCTCTTCGGCATCTTCGCGATCACGCTCCGCGCCGATCAGATCGTGACCGGCACCGCGATCAATCTCTTCGCCGTCGGCCTCACGAGCTTCGTCTATCGCGAAGTCCCCTCCCTCACGACCGCCCCGCGCGCCGGCACCGATTTCGTGATGCCGATCGCATGGATCGCGCTGCCGATCGTGCTCGCGCTGCTGCTCTGGAGCACGTCGTTCGGATTGCGCGTCCGCGCATGCGGCGAGAATCCCGAAGTGGTGCGTGCTGCTGGTCACTCCGTCGCGCTGCATCGATGGCTCGCGCTGATGATCGAAGCGATTCTCATCGGCCTCGGCGGCGCCTATCTCTCACTCGTTCTCACCAGCGGCTTCGCCGAGAACATGACCGCCGGCCGCGGCTTCATCGCGCTGTCGATCGTGATCTTCGGACGCTGGAAACTGAAAGGCGCGCTCCTCGGCACCGCGATCTTCGGCCTCGCGGCCGCGCTGCAATACGCGCTGCAAGCGTCGAATCGCGGCCTCCCCTTCCACGTCCTGCTCGCGGTTCCGTACGTCGTGACGCTGCTGATTCTGTGCGGGGTGGCCGGGCGGGTGCGCGCGCCGGATTCACTCGGAAAACGCTAGCGTCCCCACGGTCCGATCGCGTCCCACACGCTCGTCGTGCGCGCTTCGGTGCTCGCGACGTGCGTCGCTTTGTGCGGCGCCGATGCCAGTGCGGCGGCAATCAGCGGGACGGCCTCGGGCACACGCAGCCGCAGGTCGTCTTCGTGATCGGTGAGGAAGCGCGTGCTCACCAGTCCTTCGCGAAATGCGGGATGCGTGATCACGCGGCGCAGCCAGGAGACATTCGTCTTCGTGCCGAGGATGACGTAGTCGCGCAGCGCGCGATCGAGGCGGTCGATGCAG
>Ga0075425_100005580_pt1 | contig 13095 bp, 11 predicted proteins | sample SoiMethybrSBSTD4_FD_75300 | JGI IMG/M metagenome (GOLD analysis project Ga0075425, IMG submission 75300) | Bulk soil microbial communities from a Populus tree surrounding site in Tennessee, USA - Soil MetaG P. TD hybrid SBSTD4 | ecosystem: Environmental > Terrestrial > Soil > Tree plantation...
GTGATCGAGGGGTTCTCGTCCTTGCGCGAGATCTTGTCGATCTCGTCGATGTAGATGATCCCTTCCTGGCACTTCTCGATGTCGCCGCCTGCGGCCTGCAGCAGCTTCAAGATGATGTTCTCGACGTCCTCCCCGACGTAGCCGGCTTCGGTGAGGGTGGTGGCGTCGACGATGGTGAAGGGCACGCTGAGCAGCCGGGCCAGCGTCTGGGCGAGAAGGGTCTTGCCGGTGCCGGTGGGACCGATGAGGAGGATGTTCGACTTGGTCAGCTCGACTTCGTTCTTGCCGCGCTGCTTCGCGATCTCGATGCGCTTGTAGTGGTTGTAGACGGCGACGGCCAGCTTCTTCTTGGCCGTGTCCTGGCCGATGACGTATTCGTCCAGGAACTTCTTGATCTCGTGGGGGACGGGCAGGGAGGACTTGTAGGCCCGACCCTCGACCCGCCGGTCATCCGCGATGATGTCGTTGCAGACGTCGACGCACTCGTCGCAGATGAAGACGGTGGGCCCGGCGATCAGCTTGCGGACGTCGTTCTGGTCCTTGTTGCAGAACGAGCAACGAAGGACCTCCGACTCTCCGTTTTTCTTCATTTAGCTGAAGGGCGCTTCCGTGGCGCCCCTCAGACTCCCCCGCGACTCCGCGGGAGTGAATCCCGCTCCGCCGCGCGGCTTGTGGCTAGGCATTAGCGTTCTCGCCGAGAGATGACCTGGTCCACGATACCATATTCCTTCGCCTGGGCCGCATCCATGATGAAGTCGCGGTCGGCGTCGTTGGCGATCTTCTCCACGGGGTTCTTGGTGTGGAAGGCGAGGATGTGGTTCAGGCGGTCCTTGATACGCAGGATCTCCTTGGCCTGGATGGCGATATCGGAGGCCTGGCCCTGGGCGCCTCCCCAGGGCTGGTGGATCAGGATCCGGGAGTTGGGGAGGGCGAAACGCTTGCCGTTGGTGCCGGCGGCGAGGAGCACGGCGCCCATGCTGGCGGCCTGGCCCACGCAGATCGTCTGCACGTCCGGGCGGACGAGCTGCATGGTGTCATAGATGGCCATGCCCGCCGTGGTCGATCCCCCGGGGGAGTTGATGTAGACGTGGATGTCCTTCTCGGGGTCTTCCGCTTCCAGGAACAGCAGCTGCGCGATGATCAGGTTGGCCACCATGTCGTCGATGGCCGTCCCGATGAAGACGATGTTGTCCTTGAGGAGGCGGGAGTAGATGTCGTAAGCGCGCTCGCCACGGGCTGTTTGTTCCACGACCATCGGAACCAACGTGCCCGAGTACACGCCGCTCATTCGAACTCCATCCTAGCATTGGCCTTGAGCAAGTCAAGGGTCTTCTCCTCGCGGATGCGCGCCCGGAGCGGGCCCAGATCGCCGTCTTTTTCCATGCGCGCGCGCACGACGTCTTTCGTCTTCTTCATGCGCTCGGCGTAGCGGGCGATCTCCGCGTCCACCTCGCCGTCGAGGGCCTCGATGCCTTCGCGGCGGGCGATCTCGTCGAGCAGGATGTCCGCTTTGGCCGCCTTGACCGACTCCTCGCGCTGGGCGTCGCGGTACTTCTCCCAGTCCACCCCCACCTTGGTGGGGTCGAGCCCCTGAAGGGCCAGGCCGCGGGCCGCGTTTTCCGTGCGCGCCATCATGTGCCGCTCGATGAGTGCGTCCGGCACCTCGAACCCCGCGCGCTGCACGAGGGCCTCGAGGAGCGCGTTCTTGGCCTCGCGGTCGATCTTGTGCTCGTCCGCGGCCTTGAGCTGGCTGCGGATCTTGTCCTTCAGCTCGGCCAGCGAGCCGAACTCCCCCAGGTCCTTGGCGAACTCGTCGTCGGCCGCGGGCACGACCTTGGTCTTCACGCCCTTCAGGGTGACGTTGTAGGCCACGGTCTTGCCGCGCAGGTTCTCCTGCTCGTGGTCCTCGCCGTAGGAGAGCGAGATGTCCTTCGTGTCCCCGGGGGAGAGGCCGACGAGGGCGGCGTTGAGGTCCTTGTGGTTGTCCGTGGACCCGACTTCGACGAGAACGTTCTCGTCGCGCTTGCCCCGCGTGCCGTCCTCCTTGGTGAACTGCACGTCGAGCACGACGTGGTCGCCTTCCCGCGCGGGCCGGCCCTCCACGGGGTCGTAGCGGGCGGCCTCCTCGCGGAGCCGGTCGATCTCCTTGTCCACGTCCGCCTCCGCGACCGTCGCTTCGCGCGACTTCACGGGCAACCCCTTGTAGTCGGGCAGGTCCACGAGGGGCAGGATCTCGAACTCCGCCTTGAAGGTCATGGGCTGGTTGTCGTCGATCTTCAGCTCGGTCACACGGGGCGTGGCCACCGGGCGCAGCCCGCGGCCCTCGAGCTCGTCGCGCACGACCTTGTTCACGATCTTCTCCGCGACGTCCTCCAGGACCTGCTGGCGGAAGCGCTGGCGGATGACGTGCGCCGGGACCTTGCCCGGCCGGAAGCCCGGCAGCTTGACGCGGCTCGCGTAGTGCTTCGACCGCTCCGCGATCTCCTTGTCCACGACCTCGGGCTCGATCTCGAAGTGCAGCGCCTTCTTGACCGAGGACTCTTCGCTGTAGTCGACCTTCAAACGGACCTCTCTATGTGCCGGAACTCGGCAAATACGGCGAACCGTCAGGATAACACGGGGTCCCGATCGGCCTAACGGACGGGGACGGGCACGGAGAGGGAGACGGGAAGGGCGGCCGACCGCGGTACACTTCAGCTGCGCGGAAGTGGCGGAACGGCAGACGCGCGCGCCTTAGGAGCGCGTGCCGAAAGGCGTGGGGGTTCGAATCCCCCCTTCCGCACCACACTTCGCATCAGGCGGCTGTTTGCGCATCGATGCGTTCGTCATTTTCAGGGGGGTGGCTCCGCGGTATCCAACCCCCCTGCGCCCTTCGGGCTACCCCCCCACTCGCTCCGTCGCAGCAAAGCTGCTCCGTCGCTGCTTTCTCATCTCGCGAATTGTCCGCCCTGCGCACGGACGCGTTTCCTGTCCGCTACCCTGTCCGTCTCCGTGCCCGTCTCCGTCTCCGTGCCCGTTCCCGTCCGTTTGGCCGATCCAGCTAACGGATGTGGAACTTGCTCTTGGTGACGCGTCCGGCCTTCAGGTGGGCCAGATACCAGGCCGACACGTCGTTCATCGGCACCCACCGCCGCTCTTCCTTGCGGTAGTGCCAGTCCTTCTCGACCTGGTAGAAGACCTGGAGGCCGCTGCCCTCCAGGATGTTCGTGATCTCGTTGTCGTGGTGGTTCAGCTCGTCGAAATCGGTGATCGCGCGCTGCCCCATCTCCGAGTAGACGAGGTTCAGGTCCTGGAGCAGCTCGTCGAGCGCGGGGTCGAGGTCGAAGACGTCGAGGCCGAGACGGCGCGCCTCGCGGCTCGTGATCGGGTACTGGTGCGCGGGATAAGACGAGTTGAGCTGGCGGCTGATGCGGTCCGCCTTGGCCTTGTCCTTCATGTGGTACCCCAGGATCTCGCGGCAGAGCATCAGGGACAGGCTGCTCGCGCGATCGAGGGCGCCGATGACCAGAGGGTGCAGGTACCTGTAGAGCTCCTGGTAGGGATTGACCGCGGTGGTGCGCGCCGAGCTCTCCTTCCACAGCCGGATGACGCGCTCGACCTCGTCGTTGCTCACCGCGACGAGGTTGTTGGTGTGGTCCACCGGCGAGAGGTCGTGCTCGAGCGACGTGTCGACGGCGGTCAGGTACGACAGCGGTCCCATGCCGATGCGATCCGCGCCCAGGGCGAGCATCGTCGCCGCCGACGCGCAGTTGAGCGGCGCGAGAAGGGTCAGGCGCCGCGTGTACTGACGCAGCAGGTGCACCATCCGCAGGGCGGCCATCCCGCTCCCGCCGTCGGACTTCACGACGAGAGTGATCTGACGCTGGGGCCCCAGGTCCTGGAGCAGCTCCTGCAGGGCCAGGACGTCGTTGTCGCAGACGGATCCGCTCGTGGAGGTCCAATACGTGACGAGGGCCCCGTCCACCTTCGACTGGATCTTCTTGAGGAGCGACTGCGTCTTCGCGATGAGGAGAGGTGGTGTCTTGACGCGCGTGCGTCGCCGGGCCTTCGCCATGGCCCGATCCTATCTCACCCGCACGGGGACCATCGTTTCGCGGGAGGGGTGCGGCGGGGCGGTCCCGGGGCCGGGACCGCCCGGGAGGCTCAGAACCCGAGTCGCTGTTCCTTGGTCGCGCCGGCTGCGTCCACCGTCGGCGGGACGGGAGTGGGGCGCAACCCGCGGCGGGCGACGCGCCGGCCGAGCGCACGCAGCGACGGCGCCACGACGACCTGCCGCTTGCGGCGGCCGGCCAGGGCGCGCGTCAGCTCGTTGGCGAGATCCTGCGGACTCCTCACGAGGGACGACCACCAGCTCCACGGCACCCGGCGGTCGGAGGCGTATTCCACCTTGCAGACGAACTTCATCCCGTCCGGTCCTTCGCGCCACACGCCGAAGCGTACCTGGACCGGCTTCATGTCCTCGACTCGCAAGAGGCTCCAGACCGTCTCTTCGAAGGCTTCGCCGAGCTTGGGGTTGTGGACTCGGATGGGGTTGTCCTTGAACTGGACGCACTCCCAGAGGAGCTTCCGGATCGACCGCTTGAAGTAGTCGAGGGTCTGCTCATCCTTGCCGAGGAGAAGCCGGCGGTACCGCGCGTTGCCTTCGTGCTGGAGGATCTCCCAGTCCACGTGATCGGCCTTCAGGCGCGAGGGACCGTCGAGAACGACCTCCCATGCCGCGCTCCCGTTCGAGGAGTTGACCGATGCCGTCCAGTCCTCACCCTCGGGAACGCCGAGCTCCTCGAGGATGGAACGGAGCCCCTGCTCCGCCTCCGGGTTGCCCACCGACAACCGGCTGATGCTCATTGGCATTTGGCGCTCCTTACCGGCATGTGCGACGAGTGGGGCTGGAAGCAACCGACGTGCCAGGGCCCCTTGTGACACCTCGGAGCCGCGAAAGGAGCATGGGGCCGGGATTTTTCGGAAAACGCCTCCCGTCACGTCCATTCCCAGGGATGGCAAACTCTACAAAGGGGCTTGTATCGCCTGGTCCCTGGGAGTGCAGGGACAAGCTCTCGGGGAGCGGAAGAGGAGACGGCAGGGATCTTGCTCCCTCCCTGGTCATGGCCGGGGTCGAGATTCTCCGCAACGAAATCGCCGACGTGGCGCTGGCCCGTCGGTTCGAGCGCGAGATCGTGGCCGCGGTCTCGCTGGCCGGCTCTTCCGAGGCCACGCTCTCCTGCGCGATCCTCGACGAAGGCCTGCACGCCGAGATCGAGATCGGGATGCCCGGCTGGACGGAGCATGTCGTGGTGCCTTATCCCTCGCGCGTCGGCGACGTGCGGCGCGCGGTGCGCCGGCTCCTACGCGATCTCGGCCTCGTGGAGGAGTCGGACCGCTTCCATCTGGTGGATCTCTCGCGTGGGCTCTGAGCCCTCCGGATGACCGACCCTGTCTCCGCCGATCCCGCCGTCGACGCCACGCCCCGACGCGGTGAGGCCTGGTTCCGCTCTCATCTCGAGGGCCGCGTGCTCGCCGACCTGCGCTGGCTGGGCGAACAGTACCGGATCCTCGTGTTCCGCCTCCCCGAGCGGGTGGCGGTGGCCGATGACTGCTGTACCGAAGTCCTCGAGCTCGCGCGCGTGCGGGCCGACCGCCTCGTCCGGGAGAAGTTCGACCACGATTGCGACGCCGCGGGCTGCGCGCCCTGGATCCCGTACAGCCAGGCCTAGAGCGCGCTCGGCAGCGCCGCCTGGTCCGCGTGCAGGAACCACCGGTCGAGGACCACTCGTTTCGCGAACCAGCCGGACCGGAAGAGCCGCCGTCCGGCGGCGGTGACGAGGGCCGCCGGAATGGGTGGCGCGAAGCGGCGCTCCCGGCGGCCGAACCGGGCGGCCAGCGCCCGGCGATACGGCTCGAGGTCCTGGCGGCCGTAGCGTCCTCGCGCGGCGAGGATGACCTCCGCGGCCAGCCGGGCCGACTCCACCGCGGGCCGGATGCCCTCCCCGCTGGCGGCATAGGCCAGCCCGGCCGCATCGCCCACGAGGAGCGCCCCGTCCTCCACGAGCCGGGGCCGCTGCGCTTCATATAGAAGATACGCGTGCCCGTTCCAACGCGCGGGCAGGTCCGCGGGAACGCGCCGCGTCGAGACCAGGAACTCGCGGAACGCGGCCACGTGCTGGCTCAGCGCCTGGCGATCGAGCCGCCCCAGTCCCACGTTGAGCCGATCGCCTTTGCGCAGCGCCCATCCGTAGCCCTTGAGGTCGGCGCAGAAGTACAGCTCCGGGGTGTCGCCCCGCACCGCCGTCTCCTTCTCCTGCCCAGCGCTCAGACGGAGCTCGATCTCCTGGGCCACGACCACGGGATCCTGCTCGCGCCGCGCCCCCAGGTAGCGGGCCACCGGGCAGAAGTGGCCGCCGGCGCCCGCGAGCAGGGGAGCGCGCGTCTGCCCGACGATCCATTCCCCGCCCGCGCGCTCGATCGTCTCGACGCGCGCGCCTTCGCACACCTCGGCGCCGCTCCGCCGGAGGAGATAGGCGTCGAACTCGCAGCGCAGGATCCCGTAGCTCACGGGACGGCCGTACTCCGTCTCCAGCACCGGTCCGCCGAGCACGCCCGTGCGGAAACGCGTGATGGGCTGGAGCACGTGCGATCGCCCGTACTCCTCGAGGTCGAGGGAGAGCGCGGCCACGACTCCGGGCGTGATCCAGCCCGCGCACACCTTGTGACGGGGGAAGCGGGCCTGATCCACCACCACCACGTCGAGGCCGGCCGCGTGGAGCGCGCCCGCCAGCGTGGAGCCGGCCGGCCCTCCGCCGACGACGATGGCCTCCGCCGCGCGCACGCTAGCGGTAGAGCTCGGCCCGGGTCCAGGCCGTGTCGGCGGCGGCGCGGGCGAACGTGACCTGGAAGAGCTGGAGATAGCCGGTGGTGAATCCCGCCTCGGAGCCGGCCAGGTAGAGACGCCAGGCGCGCACGAAGGACTCGTCGAACATCTCCGCGACCCGCCCTTTCGCCGCCTCGAAGCGCGCGCGCCAGTGGCGCAGGGTCAACGCGTAGTGGAGCCGCAGGTTCTCGACGTCGACCACGGAGAGAGAGACGGGCTCGAGCACCTCGCGCGCGACCTCGGCCAGGGTGGGCGGGTAGGCGCCGGGAAAGATGCGCTTGCGGATCCAGGCGTTCAGCGCGCGCGGCCGGTCGCGCCCGATGAAGTGCAGCAGGCCGCGTCCGCTCGGAGCCAGGCAGCGGTCGATGACCTCGGCGAAGGCGCGGTAGTTCTCGCGCCCGACGTGCTCCAGCATCCCCACGGAGACGAAGACGTCGCAGGAGCCGCGCACGTTGCGGTAGTCGTCTTCCACGAACTCCACGCGCCCGTCCAGCCCTTCCGCGCGCGCCCGCGCGCGCGCGAAGCGGATCTGCTCCCGCGAGATGTTGTAGGCGCGGACGGTGACGCCGTAGTGACGGGCCATGTGCAGGGCGAAAGCGCCCCATCCGCATCCCGCTTCCACGACCGTGTCGCCCGGGCGCAGGCGCAGCTTGCGACAGACGTGTTCGAACTTCGCGGTCTGCGCCTCCTCCAGGGACGTGCCCGGCGTGGGGAAATACGCGCAGGTGTAGACGAGCTGCTCGTCGAGCCAGAGGCGATAGAAATCGTTGCCGAGGTCGTAGTGGTAGTGGATGTTCGCGCGGGCCCGCTCCCGATCGCTGGGCTCGCGCCGCGGCTGCTCGACGCGATGGCCGGCCGGGGTTCCCTGCCAGTGCGCGTAGACCGCCTCCAGCAGGCGGAGGAGATCGCCGCGCACCTCCAGCCTCCCTCCGGCGTACGCGTCGCCGAAGGCCACGGCGGGATCGCGAACGAGGGCGAGCAGCGTGCGGCGGTCCTTGACGAACACCTCCGCCACTTCCGGAGTGTCGGAGAGGCGCGTCGACGTGCCGTCCCAGAGGCTGACGCGGAGAGGGATCCCCTGCAGCCGCCGGCGCATCTGGGCGAGCACCCAGCGATCGAGCCGGCCGGCGGGGCGCGCCGCCGCGCGCCCGCGTCTCGGTTCGGCGGTGAGGACGTCCATCGAGCGCATCCGGGGTGTGTCGTCCATCGACCCGACCTCTCACCTTAGGGACGGTGCGCCCCGAATGTCAATGGGGCGGAATGTGAGGCTGCGGTCCCCGGCCGGAACACGATTGCGCTAGTCTGTATCGAGGGTCGCGCAAGGGAATGACACAGGTCATCGGCCGGGACGCCCGCGCGGATGCGCCGCACCCTCCGATCGCCCTCGACGACGAGGCGGCCCCGGCCCGCACGCCGCGTACGCGGCCGCTCGTCCTCCTCGTGGACGATATCGAGGATTGCCGGGACGTCTACGGGCAGTTCCTCCGGCACACCGGCTACGAGGTGGTCGAGGCCTCGGACGGCAACGAGGCGCTGGCCAAGGCGACCACGCTCGCCCCTGACGCCATCGTCATGGACCTCTGGATGCCCCACCTCGACGGCTGGGAGAGCATCCGAAGGTTGAAGGCGCTGCCCGCGACGGCATCCATTCCCGTCCTCGTCCTCACCGGGGACGCCTACGCCCAGGCCCGGACGGAGGCGGAGGACGCGGGGTGCCAGGCCTACCTGGTGAAGCCGTGCCTGCCCATGGACGTGGCCGCGGAGGTGGGACGCCTCCTCGTCGACGTGCGCGCGGGCACCGCGCCCGGCGACGTACGCGTCCTGTCGGAGAGGCGGTCGAGCGGGCGCCGGCACTCCGAGACGGCCGGTGGTCTGCTGGCCGCGGTCGTGGAAGACGTCGACAAGCGCTATCGCGAGGTCAGCCACCAGTTGGGCGAGATGGAGAAGGAACTGCAGGGCCTCCAGGGCGAAAAGCGCACGGCGCTGCTCCTTCGTCTGGAGAAGGTGCGGGCCACGGAGAAGGCCCTCGCGCGCAACATCGAGACCCTGAAGCTCCTCTCCCGGTCCGCCGACGTCAAGATCACGATTCCGGCGCGCCGCCGCACGAAGAAGTCGTAGGGCCCACCTGCCGTATCATCCCGACCCATGACTGGACCACCTTGGCCCACCCGCCCGCTCGGATCGAGCGGGCTGGCGATCACGCGAGTCGGTTTCGGGGCCTGGGCGGCCGGCGGCGGCGGCTGGTCCTTCGGCTGGGGGCCGCAGGACGACGAGGACTCGCTGGCCGCCATGCGCCGCGCGATCGAGCGCGGCGTCAATTGGATCGACACCGCCGCCGTCTACGGTCTCGGCCATTCGGAAGAGGTGGTCGGCCGCTTCCTGCGGACGCTGCCGGCCGCGCAGCGACCCCTCGTGTTCACGAAGTGCGGGCTCATCTGGGACGAGAAGAACCCGATGGTCCAGTCGCGGCGCGTGCTCGAGCCCCGGTCGATCGCGGCGGAATGCGAGGCCTCGCTGCGCCGCCTGGGCGTGGAGCGCATCGACCTCTACCAGTTCCACTGGCCCGACCAGACGGGGACGCCCATCGAGGACTCGTGGGCGGCCATGGCGCGCCTGGTCGAACAGGGGAAGGTGCGCGCGGCGGGGGTGTCGAACTTCGGCGTGGACCTGCTCGAACGCTGCGAAGCGGTGCGGCACGTCGATTCGCTGCAGCCTCCGTTCTCGCTCGTCCGCCGCGACGCGGCCGCGCGCGAGATCCCCTGGTGCGCGAGCCACGGGACGGGCGTGATCGTCTACAGCCCGATGCAGTCCGGGATCCTGACCGACAGCTTCGATGCCGCGCGCGTGGCGCGCTTCGCCCCCGACGACTGGCGGCGCCGCTCGCCGGAGTTCCAGGCCCCCAACCTGGACCGCAACCTCGCTCTCCGTGACGCGCTGCGTCCCATCGCCCAACGCCACGGGGTGAGCGTGTCGGTGGTGGCCATCGCCTGGACGCTGGCCGGGAAGGGCGTGGCGGGCGCGATCGTGGGCGCGCGCTCGGCGGAGCAGGTGGACGGCTGGACCTCCGCGGCCTCGCTCGACCTTTCCTCCGCGGACCTCGACGAGATCGCGAGCGCGCTGGCTCGCACCGGCGCCGGGACCGGACCGACGCGGCCGCGCTGAGGGCGCGGTCAGGCTTCGGCGGGCTCGAGCCCGAGCGCCGCGCCCGCGGCGCGGAACTCCTTCATCAGCCGCCGGCGCACGGGTGTCTCCGCGAGCCCGTAGCGGAGCCCGTTGAGGTCGATCTGCCACAGCGTGGCCAGGGGCAGGCCGAGCTCGTCGTGCGCGCGCCGGTATTCGCGACTGAGGTCGGTCCCGAAGAACGGCGGGTCGTCGGTGCTGAGGGTCACGGGCACGCCCGCGGCCAGCATCCGGGGCAGGGGATGCGACGCCAGATCGCGGTAGATCGTGAGGAAGGTGTTGCTGGTGAGGCACACGTCGCAGCAGATGTCGCGCTCGGCGAGCAGGGCGAGGAGGGCCGGATCTTCGGCCGCGCGCACGCCGTGCTGGATGCGCCGGGCCTTGAGGTGGTCGATGGCCTCGCGCACGTGCGCCGCCCCCGCCGTCTCGCCGGCGTGGGCGACCACGGCGTAGCCGGCGGCCCGTGCGCGCGCGAAGTGCTCCTCCACCAGCCGCCGCGGGAACCCCTCCTCCGGGCCGCCGAGGCCGATGGCCACGATCAGCGGGTGCGCTTCTTCTTCGAGGAGGCGTACCGTGAAGGGACCGCTCTCCGGCACGGACTCGCTCGGGATGTCGGTGATGAGGCGGATGACCGGGCCCCCTTCGCGCTCCGCGGCCTCGATGCGGCGGGTGACGATGTCCAGGGCGCGGCGCGCCCCGAACCCGAAGCGCTCGTGGTTGTAGGGCGTGAAGTGGGCCTCGACGTAGCGGATGTTCTGGCGCCGGCAGTCCTCGACGAACGCGTCCACCATGAGCGCGTAGTCCGCGTCCGCGCGCAGGCAGCGGCACATGGCCAGCCACAGGTGCAGGAACTTGTCGAAGTCCTCGAACGCGTAGAGGGCCTTGAGCTCGGCCAGGGTGCCCACGGGAAGGGCCACGTGGTTGCGCTGGGCGATGGCCCAGAGCGTGTCCGCGGCGATGGTGCCCTCCAGGTGGAGGTGCAGCTCGGCCTTGGGCATGCGGGCGATCGTCTCGCTGGCTTCCATGTGCGCTCCGGGTTCGAGCCGTCGATTATCCCTTGGGTTTGTTAGAGTGCATTCGCGCTCCTTCATGCCCTCCATGCCTGCGGCCCGACGGACCTGGACTCTCGGGGATCGTCTCGCCCACCGCCACAATCCGGAGCTCGGCGTCGGCCGCGTGGTCGAGGTCCAGGAGCGCGCCCTCGTCGCCGAGTTCCCGGACGGCACGCGCTTGCGCCTGGCCGAGGCCAGCGACGCCCTGGTGGCGGTGGCGGACGAGGATTCGGGGCCGCTCGACCCCACGGCCGCCCTCGTCGAGAGGCTCGCCGCGGGGGCGGTCGACCCGCTGGAGGACTTCGCGATCCGCCTGGACGCGCTGCACCTCGCCGCCCTGCGCGAGGCGGGCGGGCTCGGCTCGTTCCTCGGGGGCCGCGTCCGCCTCTTCCCTCATCAGCTCCACACCGCTGAGCGGGCGAGCGCCGCCGACCCCGTGCGCTGGCTCCTCGCGGACGAGGTCGGCCTGGGCAAGACGGTCGAGGCCTGCCTCATCCTGAACCGCCTCGTCCGCACCGGCCGCGTCGAGCGCTGCCTGATCGTGGCCCCCGAGACGCTGACCGTGCAGTGGCTGGGCGAGATGTGGCGGAAGTACCACCAGGTGTTCGCCCTCCTCGACGAGGACCGGCTGGCGGACGTCGCGCGCGACTTCGGCCCCGACTTCAACCCGTTCGACGTGCATCGGCGGGCCGTGATCGCGCTGGAGACGCTCATCGCGCGCCCGCGGCTGACCGAGCAGGCGGTGGCCGCGGGCATCGACCTCATGGTGGTCGACGAGGCGCATCGCCTCCGGCGGCCGCCCGGCCATGCCGGGGACCGCTCCTGGCGCGCGGTCGCGCCCATCGCCGGCCTCGGCCGCCACGTGCTCCTCCTGACCGCGACCCCGTTCGAGGACGACGTCCACGGGTTCTTCCGCCTGCTGCAGCTCCTGCGACCGGACGAGTTCCCGGACGAAGAGGACTTCGAGGCGCGGCTCTCGCGCGCCGATCCGTTGCCTCCGTGCACGAGCTCCACGCGCCGTGCGGACATCGGCGGGCTGCCGCCGCGCGTGGCCTTCCCCGTGGCCGCGGCGGACGCGGGCGACTGGACGCGGCGTCTCGCGCTCGAAGACGTCCTGCGCCACGCGCCCGCGCGCGATCCCGTCTCCCGCCGCCAGAAGATCGACCGCATCCGCCGCGGGCTCGGCTCGGGGGCGGCGCTGGCCTCGCTGCTCGCGTCCGGAGAGAGCGCGCTGAAGGTGCAGGCGGAGGCCGCGGACGCCGCCGATCCGCGCGTGGACTGGCTCATGCGCGAAGCGCGGGCCTGGAAGGACGCCGGGCAGAAGACGCTCGTGTTCGCCGCCCATCGCGAGACGCTGGAGATGCTGCGCACCGCCTTCACGAACCGCGCGCAGCTGGCCACGGGCGTCTTCCACGAGTCGCTGACCTCCGCCCGGCGCGACATCGAGGTGGCCCAGTTCCGCCGTCCCGAAGGCCCGAGCCTCCTCGTCTCGACCGAATGCGGGGGCGAAGGCCGGAACTTCGAGTTCTGCCATCGGCTCGTGCTGTTCGACCTGCCCTGGAACCCGGTGGTGGTCGAGCAGCGAATCGGACGGCTCGACCGCATCGGCCGCCGCCGGCCCGTCGAGATCGTGTACTTCCGCCCGCCCGCGGGGATCGGGGCGGAAGCAGTGCGCCTGCTGGAAGCGATCGGGGTCTTCCGCGAGCCCCTGGCCGGCCTGGAGCCGCAGCTCGCCCACGTCGAGAACGCGCTCGACGGGGCGGCGCTGGAGCCGGAAGCGGTGGTGGCCACGGGGGCGTTCGACGCCCTGGTGACCGAGGCCTCCATCGCGCGCACGCGGATCCGGGAGGCCGCGTACCACGAGCTGCACCGCGACCGCTACGGCCCGGAGCGGGCGGAGGGCATCTTCGCGCGGATTCCGGCCGACCTGGACTCGCTCAACGAGGACGTGACCGTGGCCGCCTGCGAGCGGCTCGGGTTCGAAGTCGAGCCCCAGCG
>Ga0075425_100005583_pt1 | contig 13091 bp, 10 predicted proteins | sample SoiMethybrSBSTD4_FD_75300 | JGI IMG/M metagenome (GOLD analysis project Ga0075425, IMG submission 75300) | Bulk soil microbial communities from a Populus tree surrounding site in Tennessee, USA - Soil MetaG P. TD hybrid SBSTD4 | ecosystem: Environmental > Terrestrial > Soil > Tree plantation...
GATAGGTACCCGGATCGCCGGCCTGATCTCGAAGCGTCAGTCTCGTCTGACCCGCAGGCAAATTCCGCTTGCCGGCTGCGAGGCGCTCGTTTCCTCTCAACAATTCGTAACTCACATCCTGCTGGATGGGTGAGCGGATCCAGGCGTTTATCATGAAGCCCTCGCCGGGCGAGACCGTACCCGGCGCATCGATGTGCGCGATTGCAATATCATTTGCAGCCGAGCGCTCGAGGGCTCGGTAGTCAATTGCGATCGATCGAGATGCCGCGCGCCAGGCCACCGCAGCTGGATCCTTTCCCGTCCATCTCCCATCCGACAGCACAACAATTCTCCCGGGCGATCCCTGAGGTATCAGCGAGAGAGCTCGATCGAGCGCGTCCGAGAGATTCGATTCGTCACGGCCCACGTCGTTTATGAAACCCCCGAATTGGGCTGACTGGCTTGACGGTTCAATCGATGCGCTACTACCAAACGACACGACCACCAGTTTCTGGTCGGAACCCATCGACCCTCGAATCAGGTTTATTGCCTCCTTGTGAGCCGCATCGCTACCGGGCGGCATCGAATCGCTCCGATCGCAAACAACTACGACAGTCCCGGAACGACCAGGAAGGCTTATCGCAAGCCCACAGATCGCGAGCAAAATAAGGGTCGTCGTCGCTACCCTCAGTGTCATTTGGAGCGGCGCCGGCGTCTTCCATAACCAAAATGCAATCGCCAGCGGCACAGCTAGAATCAACCAGATTGGATGGTGAAAAATCATCGCTGGCTCTCGCTACGACTCGACTCTTGCGGGTGCGGTGGCGCGATAGACGAGGGAAAGGTGGACTAACAGAACCAGAACGAGCATTAGTAGAAAAACCCAGGCAATGTTACGCAAATCACGTTCAGCCGCCGACGGATCATCGAGACTGCCCCAGCTCCCCGACGAACATTCCTTCAGGTCCGACTCCTCCTTGCGCAACGCGTTTGATGAAAATGAGTAGCGCTCTTCACCAGCGTTTATCTTATAGACACCGGGCGCATCGGACACAAAGGTTGCTCTGTTGTCCACCGCTGGAATGTGTCGCACTTCACCGGCAGGCGTAGTGACATCCACCTCTGTGGCTTCCTGAACTCTCACGTTCACATCCGAACCCATCCTCACGTTTGACTGGCTGATGCCCGGCAATTCGGATGCACGCCAACTCAACAGATTCCATATCAGAACCGGCCAGGCGGGAGTGCGCTGCAGCGTTGAGAGATCGGGTCGAAAAGAGATCTTCAATTCGCGAGCCTGGTCCGGGCGACGCAGCTCGCTGACCAGCGGAATATCTCCGGCAGTAATGATCGGTAACCCAGCTGGAGTGGATTTGCCGGCGCCCCAGATAACGCCTTCAAGCGATAAGCCTTCAGCAAGCGGGTGATTGCGGTCTACCACAAACGGGCCAATGTAGCTGGCAGCATCCGGATCGGAAGTAATTCTTATCACCCAGGCTTTTGCTGTGGAAGCGCGGTTCGGATCGTCGGTGAAAATCAGTTGCGGATCGGGTTGCCCGACTTCTGCTGCGGCGCACGACCGAACCGCGCTCTCGACGATTTCACGCAGCGATTCGTTTCCAACGGAGTTTTCTACACGCACTGATGGTTCGAGCGAGGGCAGCAGAATTACCCGGTCGTCGATCGTCAGACTGTCGGCTTGAATTGTTGCCCTGACCGGACCGGCTCTCTCATCGAGCGTAACTATTATCCGCTGAGATCCATTGGCGGCCAGGTCCAACTGATATCGTCGAAACTCAGCGAATCGGTCGCGGTCTGGCCCTGACGCGGCTTCAAGAAGCAACTCGGTTCTCGCTGATCTTTCGGAAAGATTAGCTATCTCAAACAGACAGCGATCCTTTCCATCACGTGCAGTTCGCGTCGCGTTCACAAATGCAATGTTGTTTCTACGACGGCCAAACGCGCGCCACTCCAGTTTGGAGGTTTCCTGCGACTCCGACGGAGGGTGATCGGTAATTACCAACACTCGAGATCTTTCGCCGCCCACCGCAAAAGCGAATGTGACCGCCTCCCCAAGATTCGCGTCGGGAGAAAAACACTGCCATCGATCCAGAAGCTTTTTATCCTGTCGCGAATCGCCGGGTGTCTCTCCGAGAATCTGCGGTCTTTCTCCCGCGAGTATCAGCCGAGCAGTAGCCGAGCCGATACTTCGAAGTTCGGATCTCACCGACTCTTCACCGCGATGCCGAGCCGAGTCGTCACCGCCGGCGAGCATCGAAAAAGAATCATCGAGTACGATTACCAGAGGCCCGGCACTCGCGCCGGCTCGAATCATCGGACCGGCCGATGCAATAACAATCAACAAAATCGCCAACAGCTCCAGAAAGAAAAGCAACGGCGTTTGTATGCGGTCGATCAGCCGCCCTCCCTCTTTCAGTTGTCGCTGGTCCATCCACAAGATCAGACTCGAGACGACACGACGGCGGCTTCGGTTTCGAAGCCAGTAGATCGCGACCAATGCCGGCACCGCGGCCAGACCAATCAACGCTAGTGGGAATGCGAAGGACATTTATTCTTACTGTACGGTGAGAATCCCGGTGGCAACGAACTCATCGAGGCTCCATCCGCGAACGACTTCCTCGGCGATGACGTTGATCAACACGCCTCCGATTTGTCGGCAGGACATTCGCCAGCTCTGTTGGTGACGATCGAGAGATGCTTTGTAGCGCGCGAGCGCGGTCGAGTCGATAAAGATTTCGCGAATCTGTCCGCTCTCCGAATCAATCAGCCGCTGATTTCCGCGAGACTGAGGCGTCGCATCTTCTGAACTCAGAATCTGAACCACCAGGACGCTAGCCGCGTCGCGCGAAAGGCTTGCAAGGCTGGTCAAAGGGTTTCCAAGCCAAAGGAGGTCGCTTATCAGAATTCGCATGCCTTGACGCCGCCAGCGTGGTCGGCCGCGAGCAAATGACTCGTCGATGTTTCCGTCGTAGTCGAAGTTCAAAACCGGCCAGACCGTTGGTCGCGCGGATCCTCCTTCGATGGGCAGACAAGCCTGGCCGGCCAACCACGCGTTGTGCGAAAACCCCGCATTCGAAGCGGCTGCGGCGAAGACCGCCGCCAAGCCAAGCACCGCACGCAGCTTTTCGGTGCCTTCCAGCGTCATCGATTTGGAGCCATCAATCACAATATCGACGTGCGGACTGACCTCTTCTCGAAAGAGTTTTACGATCAGCTTGTCGGTGCGTCCGTAGGCACTCCAATCGATCCGACGCAGATCGTCGCCTGTCTGATACTCTCGATGGTCTCTGAACTCGAGCGAACTGCCTGATCGATTGCTGAGTTGAACTCCGCCGGCGCCAAGCGGGAGTCGTCGCGGCGCGGCAAGCGCAAATCGACTCGCCGCTTGCTCTCCGGCAATCAGGTATTCTTCCTGCACCTCTTTCAATGTAGTCGCAATCACTTTCGAATTACGCCTGTGAAACTCTCTGCGGTTGGGCGCTTGAACGCGCGGATCTGTTCACCAAACCAGTCGACGTTCAGAATAGTTGCCAGCAGCGCCCATCCGCTCGATACCAACAGATAAACCGAACGGTAAGACTCGATCCCCAACGCAAACGGATTTGTGATCAGCCAGCCTCCAATGTCCGCAGGTCTATTGAAATTATTGAACGAGATGAGATACCCAAGCAGAAACGGTATGAGACACCCTGCAACGAGTAACAACAACGCTATCAACCATGTGAATTTCGCGCCTATCCACTTGGAGAGCAGATACCTTCGCACGAGCAGCGCCGTCATCGCATACGCGATTCCGTAAAGCGCCAACCCTCTCATCCACACCTGGCTCTCCCTTACCGACCCGCCCGCGCGTAGAGTAACCGAGCTCGCGGTCATCAGCTTTACGCTGACAGACGTAAGCAGACTCATTAGCGCAGCCCATGCAATCCCGCTAGCAGCGCCACTAAAAAAGAAGAACGCCGGCAGCCGCAATCCCGAAGACGGGATCTTTCTCGCGACCCTCGGTCCCAGTTCTTCTCGTTCGCTTACTGCAACGAAGAACGACCCGGAAAACAGAATCACGCTTAGAATGCCCCAGACCGAGAGCGCAGAATTGTCGCGTTGCACGTAAGAAATCACCGCGCTGGCGATTCCGCTCACTCCCCACATGGCGGTGACAAAGAGCCGCACCGGCATTGCGCGATTTGCAGAAGCCGGTTTGATCATCGCGACTGAAAGAGCGAACAGCAGTCCAAGGAGCGCGGCGATGATCATCAACACTGCGGTAGCGGGGCCCCAAAAAGTCCAACTCCCGAGCCTGCTCCCGATCCCCACCGAGAGCGAATAGTAAGACCATGTCAGCGTCGCGATGAACGCCTGCAGAAAGAGGATCAAGACTATGAGGCTTAACAGGATCTTGAGCACGCGACCAGCGGGCAGGCACGCTACGAACGTGGCCAGTTGAACTGCCAGCGCAACAACCAGAAACGATGCCCCCATCAGGACGAAGATCGACGGCAGATCGATTCCTCGCAGCCAGTACGTGAAAACCATGAACGGCAGACACGCGCTGAAGATCAAAATGGTCACGGTGAGAGCTGCGAACAGCTTGCCCCAGACGATCGCCGACGGCCTGATCGTGGTGACGAACAACAAATCGACATTGGTGTCTCGCTCAAATGCCAGTCGGATCGCGGTGTACGCCGGGACGAAGATCAGACAGATCGCCATCAGTATCGCGAGCAAGAACATGAACGCGTTGCGTCCTGCGTCAAATCGCGAAGCGAAGTCACCGCCTGAAACGATGTAAATCCCGAGGGTCGCAAGCTGGATCAGCAATAACAACAGAAGCGCAGCCGACACAAACCGTCCCTGCACCGCTTGTCGCAGTTCTTTAACCACGATTGGGTTCAGCCAGTCGTCAACCCTGCTGCGCAATCCGGATTCGGTGCTCACTGCACTTCTCCTCTGGTCATCTTCATGAAAATATCTTCGAGATCCGCATGCTGCTGTTTGAATTCGACGATTTTGTGGCCTCGCTGTATCAACGCCACGAGTATTTCGCTGCACACTTCGTCCGAGCCGCTGACCTCGAGAACAACTTCGCCACCGGCAGGGTTTGCCGACTCGACGTTTGGCGTTTGTAAGAGATCTCTCACAAGATCCTCGGCCGGACCGATCGTACGTATCAACACCGTCCGGCGCAGACCGTCGGTCGAAACAAGATCGCTGATCGCACCGGCGGACAACAGCTTGCCTTGTTCGATGATCACCGCGCCGTTACAAATCTCGGCCAGCTCGGTGAGAATGTGAGAACTGATCAGGATCGCCTTGCCTTGTGCCGCCAACACGCGAAGGAGCTCTCTCAATTCAACGCGGGCTCTTGGGTCAAGACCCGCCGCAGGCTCGTCCATAATCAGAACCGGCGGATCGTGCAACAACGCCCGAGCCAGACTGACTCGCTGCTTCATTCCTTTCGAAAGCGCGTGAAGCATCTTGTCGCGAATCCCGGTCAGGTTTGTGAATGCTTCGATCCCGTCGATGACCTCGCGCCGCCGTTGACCCTTGATCGCATAAGCTCGAGCGAAGAAATCGAGATAGTCGTGTACCGACATATCGCGATGGGTTGGAAGCGCATCGGGCACATAGCCGACCAGCTTGCGCGCGCGTTCGGGTTCTTCGACAACCGAAATCCCGTCGATGAGTGCGTCACCATCGGTCGGCTCATCGAGGGTCGCGAGGATGCGCATCGTTGTGGTCTTGCCGGCGCCGTTTGGCCCTACGAACCCGACGACGTTGCCGGCCGCGAACGTAAACGAGATATCGTCCACTGCGCGGGTCTTGCCAAAATGTTTTTTCAGATTGACGACTTCAATCTTCATCGCCGGGCCCCTTCATAATTCCGAGAACGCGCGCTTCACATCTCTTTTGCCTGACGCTCTTGAGTCCGTCTTCGAGAAACGGACACGTTTCGAGGTCAGCGATGTAAGTCATCGGCCGCGGCAGATCCGCCGCTCCTATAGGCCGCTGGACCAGCTCGATCCAGTCGCCGGCATAAGCCTTTCGAGTTGCGTCGTGCCGCGCGTTCAGCCGCTCGTTTGTCGGTTCGAGAGTAAACGAAGAACCGGCACCGATGTTCGAACCGGTATAGATCATTCCCTTCTCGTCGGCGAACTTGATGTTCTTTATAGCGACGCCCAACCCGTTGACTATCGAGACTGACCCGTCTCCGCCTTTGGTGATCGTCATGCGCTCGCGCCGCGTTTCGTTTCGTCGAATCGTGAAGTGCGCCGGCGTTCTTGCGGTTACCCATCCGGTTTCAAGGTGCTGATCCTCAGTCCAATCGGAGCTACGAATTGGAGCGCTGTCGGGAGAGTAATAGTATCGGCTCGTCTGGACGCTCACTTCAGTCTCCGGAGCGTACCGAAGACCATCTCCCGGGGTTAGCGGCGCATAAAAGGCGTTGAATCCGATGGTCGTTGCTCGATGTGATCTTTCATCCAGAATTGTGTAACTCAGATAACGCGCTCGACCTCCCCAGCCCTCCGAGAAAAGCGAGTATGCTGAAACCGCAAAACAGGTGATCAGCGAGATCACCGGCACCGTCCATAACAGCCACATCCGTTTTTTCTTTTTTGCCAGAACCAGCAGATTGATTGGCCCGATGAGGATCACGAAGAACAGCATGATCAACAGCAGACCGCGGACCGGGATGCTGACGTTTTCGGTAACCGGCAGTGCCTTATTTGCCGACGTGACGTCATAAGCAGTCGCGCCGAAGTTTAGCCATGGTGACTGGCTCTCTTTCCAGGCGGCGCTCATGATCTGCCAGTTCCCCGGCGTCAGCGCTTCCATCACCGCGTTTTCACTCACAACACAAACCCCAAAACCTGCGTTGTAGAATGAAAGTGATCCTGATTGATCCTTCTCGATGGGCCATCCTGCCGGGGGACGCCAGTTACCAAAGATCACCAGCGTCCCGCCACATTCAACGTACCTGATCAATGCCGATGCGACGGGTTCGGGCATTACCCGCATCTCGTCGGCGGTAACAATCACGCCATCATAGCTCGAATATCCGAGCCAGGTTTTGCTCCACTCGGTGACTGCTGTTTCGGCCTTCGAAGTTGCGAAATCTTCACGGCCATCGGCATTTTTCAGAGCAGCCGCAGCTCGACTCTGAAATCCTCGACCGGACGCGCCCTGGCTTAGTAGAAGCGCCGGTCGAGTCTCGTATCCGTAACCACTCATGTTTATGGCTAGGATCTCCGGCTGCAGCTGCCCGTCTATTTCCACACCCAACCCGTTGCCGCCGATTGGTATCGACACAAACATCGACACGTTCGCTGTCGAACCCGGCTCGACTGTCACCGTCCGAGTTACAGTGCCGCCAAAGTAAGCTTGTAGCGGCAAGTGAAGCGTCACTCGATGAGTGTCTTTTGAGGAATGATTTGTCACCGCGAGGATGTACTCTCCGTAGCCGTGGTTACGCTGAGAGTTCGCGGGGGAAACTGCATCAACAGTGATGTCGCCATATTGAGCGGCTCTCACGGATATGCAGCTGAACCCGATCAGCAACGTGACCCCGATAGCGATCCTGGAAAACAATAGGCTCACTCGCAGTCGAGAAATCTTTGGAGTGCGCCGCCCTCTAGCTCCAAGGTTCGCAGGCGAAATACGGCGGCGCTTTGAATTCTCGGGAATATCGAAGCTATTAAGGTCATCTCAGAACTCAAATTTTTGGCGTGCAAGGTTATCTACAAATCAACTACCAATCCAAAGCGCCGCCGATATTTCAGTAGAGCAAAATGGTAGTAGAGGGCGGCGCACACCAAAAATTATGTCGCTAAAAATTACGTCGCTATTTGAATCTCTGGCGGCAAATTCAATCCAGTTTCATCAAGCCCGGACAATAGACTCTCAACGATCGCGAAGCTGTCGACTTGATCGAATCTCGCCTTGTAGCTCAGAACCAGACGATGGTTGAGGACCGCCGCCGCTACCGCCTTCACATCATCAAACCCCACCGTAGGACGGCCGGCGACCAGCGCGTATCCGCGAGCCGCTTCTGCAATCGCAATCGCCGCACGCGGCGAGGCGCCGTACGTGACGTATTGCTCTACCAGTGGCGAAGCCTCCTTTGATAAAGGATGAGTCGCGGCCACCATCCTGGAGATGTAACGCGACACTGGCGGCGGCAAATAAATCTGATCCATCACATCGAAGACCAGCCTCAGCGAGCTCGAGTCCATCGTCCAGGTTGGCGCCGGCGTCTCACCTCGTCGTCGCGTGGTGATGATTCGATCGAGCACCTCGATATCGACTGTGTTCACCACAAGCTTGAACAGGAATCGATCCAGCTGAGCCTCCGGTAACGGATATGTGCCTTCCAATTCGATCGGGTTCTGCGAGGCCAACACAAAGAATGGATCGGGCAGCCGGCGAGTCGTACCCAGCAGCGTAACCGACTGTTCCTGCATGGCCTCAAGCAACGCTGATTGAGTCTTTGGCGACGCGCGATTGATCTCGTCGGCCAGCAGCAGGTTGGTGAACACAGGCCCGGGGTGAAATGTCATCTCACGCTGACCACCCGTGCCGTCCTGCAAAATATGACTGCCGAGAATATCGCCGGGCATCAGATCGGGGGTGAACTGAACTCGCTTGAAGTCAAGACCGAGAATCTGTCCCAGCGATTTGACCAACGCGGTTTTTCCGACCCCTGGAACCCCTTCCAGGAGCACGTGTCCCCGGCTCAACACCGCGACGAACACGATGCGATGAAGATCAGATCTTCCGAGTAGAATGCGATCCAGTTGTTCGAGCGCTTTGTTGACGAGCTCAACAGCGGGAGCGATTTCTCCCGGTTGAAGTATGCGTTTTCGTTCGAGATCTTCCATTTTGTTCGTAACTCTTTCACTTCTTTCTGCGACCGTCGGAACACCTCTGATGGCGCGAGTGACCGTTCATTCACAGGCGCGCCGGACCCGCGCCTTGATAAACAATTCGTAAGCGAAATTACAACCTTTCGTCTGCAGGGTTGGCGCCACGAGGGCCGGACGGCGCTCTAATAGATCAGGCTAACGTCTCTCGAAGTACCGATTCACTGCGCCTCGATGTCGAGGCAATATTGTTTGGGTGTAAGCGGAACCGCCGCCCGCTGAAGCACCCCGCAACGCACCCGAGCCTTGGCGGCCGTTCTTTTCGACTTCGGGCGATCCGGTGCTTCGGCCGACTAGCTGACTGTCCTTTAAACCGGAAAGCGACGAAGGCAGCACTTGCTCTTTGAATTTCGCGCCGCGATCGGAGGTCTTATCTCCCCACGTCATCGGCGCATCACCGCGACCGCGATCAACACCGCCCTTTCCCCAGGAGCCCATCATTTCGCTTACCGACTGAGTTGACGCGTTATCTTTTAAAAACTTGGCGAGACCGGCGCTGTCACATTGACCAGCTTTTTCACACTGTCTAAGCGTCTGCGGATCGATCATCCCCGATTCCCGAAGCTTGCCGAGGCGTTTCGAAGCTTCCTGCTTTTGCTGCTTTAGGGCCTCCGCAATCTGCTTGAGTTGTTCATTGCTAAGCGATCCCGATTTCAGATCTTTGAGCAACTCATTTGAAATCCCCGGAACATTTCCGTGACTATCGGCGGCAGCCTTCATCTGCGATTGAAGCTCTTTCATCGCTTCGGTCACTAGCTTCGAATCCATGCTTGCGGCGCCCTCGGCCAGCGCCTCACTCAGAGCCTGGGCTTCACCTAACCGCTCGTTGGTCTGCGCCATTTTCTCCGCGACTTCTTTTGCAGTCTTGGCTACCGAGTCCTGAAGATGATCCAGTGCTTCCCAGGTCTTAACCGGGTCTTCGCCTTTTGCGTCAGCCGATATCGATTCGAGCTTTGCCTCGAGCGACTCTGCTTGAGTCGCATCGATTATTTCTTCCTTCTTGAGTACATCGATATCCGAGGATATGTCTTCGATCTGTTTCGCGATATCCAGGGGCTTGTCGGATGCGAGCCCCTGACGATCGGGCACCAGGAGGCTAACCGAGACGAAAATTAAGGCGCCAAATGCGAGGGCGAGAGAGCGTCGCGAACGCCAGCGAATTCGAGGCTCGACAATCGCAGGCAGCCGCGATTGCCAGTCTCCAAGATCTGAACGCTCGGACGCCATCAACAATCCGCCACAAGAGTTCCTGCTGTCGAGCATCGCTCTCACGGCGCTTCGCTCCGGGAGCCTTCTGAAGGCCATCACGGTAGCGATGATCACACAGGGAATGAGGCCGGCTACAATCCATGCCCAGTGAATGGCAATGCGTCCGGTTGCCGCGCGCAATGCCAGCACCGCGACTCCGCTTGCAAACGCCCAGCCTGAGATAAGGAACAGTGAGTACCGGAATCCAATGAGAAATCCGACGCGCCTGATGAACCTTCGGATTGATATTTCCTGAGTTGGCGCGGCGGCGGTGGAATTCATGTCCATACAATACTTAAACGTGGCTTCTTGGGGAAGCCTCAAGTTTTTGGGTCGGTCTGGAACGTCCGCGCGGAGGCATAGACGCGACTTCTTGCTTCTGGGTTGCTTATGGCACCGAGAATCGCCAAATCGCAGTGCCTGGCACCGCGAATCGTACGCAGTGAATCGCCAAATCGCAGTGCCTGGCACCGCGATGTTGTTAAGCAATCGAGAGTCTTGAGACCAAAACGAAGGCCCAGGACAACCTGGGTTGGTGATGAGGATCAACTTGTAGCTAACACGAGAATCTTACCGCTTCCTGTTGAGGAATCTCTGCATGAACCTGAGTGGCTCGTCTGTTTCATACGCAGCCGCGAACGATTCGGCGCCACGCTCGATCGCTTCTTCAATCGGAAGCCGCTCCCATTCGCGCATTAGTTCCTTTTGTAAACGAATCGCGCGCGGTCCAGCATTCAGAATCGACTCCGTCAACTGCTCCACTTCTCGATCAAGCTGATCCGCGGACGCCACTCGCTCTACCAAGCCCCACGCCAGAGCATCGGCTGCAGAAATGGATTCGCCGGTGAAGACCAACTCCGCAGTCCTGCCCCATCCGATCAGACGAGGGAGCAACGCCGCTTCAATGACCGACGGAATACCAACCTTGACCTCAGGCATACCAAAAATCGCCTGCGCAGCTGCAACTCGCATATCGCACGACGCCGCGATCTCGAGACCCGCCCCAAGACAGTAACCGTTGATCCTCCCAATGACCGGAACCGGAAATCGACGAAGCTCCCTACACGCCTCGTGCAAAATCGTTATGAATTCCTTCGCCGAACTGCTTTCGCCGGCAGCCGCGAGCGTCGACATCTCATTTATATCAGCCCCGCCAATGAAAGCCTTGTCACCCGCGCCGGTGATCACCAACACACGAAGCCGCTGATCACCGGCGAGATCGTTAACACCAGAAATCAGTTGGGTAATCAAATCGCTGTCGAGGACATTGATTCGATCGCGGTTGTCGATGACAATGCGAGCCACGGCTCCTCGGTCATCTGAGTCGCGATATTCCAGTTCAACTCGATTCGGCATTACGTCAGTGCGAGGGATTAGCAAAAAGGATCGAGCTTAACTCGGCAAGGCTACAATCTCGCGGCGAATCAGATCGTCGATCTGTCGCTGCTCGTATCCGAGGTCTTTGAGAACTTCAATAGAATGCTGACCGATTTCGGGGGCGAGTTGCGGCGTCGCTTTTGTAACGCCGCTTACGTTAATGGGATTGTTTACTGTAGCAGTGGCGCCTAGTTGCGGGTGATCCAGTTCCGCGAACACCGAGTTGGCCTTCATCTGTGGATCGGCGGCCACGCGGTCGATCTTGGGAATTGCTCCCCAGATGATGCCGTGTTCATCAAACAGACGGCGCCATTCTGACATGTCTTTGGTCGCGATCGCCGCATCGATCACTGCGACTACAGCTTCGGTGTTTTCAAAACGCGCTTCTACGGTCGAGTACTTCGGGTCATCTATAAGGTCGACCCTGTCAATCACGCGACACAACCGCTGCCAGTCGAGCTTCGTATCCAGACAACAAAGCATGAATCGTTGCCCGTCTCGAGCTTGATACTGATTCACAAGCGGGTTGAGTGCGTCGAATCGCGTTCTCTTTGGAGGAAACACGGCGCCGAGCAACGCCGCCTGTATCTGACAGCTGTTGCTCCACGCGCCGGTGGCCATGAGGCTTGTTGATACCTTAGAGCCCAGCCCCGTAATTTGTCGTTTGTACAAAGCGAGCATGATTGCGCCAAACAGCGCGAGCGAGACGGGATGATCGCCGGTTCCGCAAGGTGTTGCACCGGTCGCCCGGCTGAGATCGAACATGATCTCGGTCAGCCCCGAACGTGCCCAGTAGGCGGTCGTGTCATAGCCAGGCTTGTTGATGTCTTCACCCTCAACACCATACCCGGTTATCTGTCCGTAGATCAGCCGAGGGTTTAACGGTGCGAGGTCCTCATACCTCACCTGAAACCTTTCGGCGAGATCGGGAGGATAGTTGGTGATGAAAACATCCGCAGTCGAAACCAGTCTGCGAATAACCTCCTGACCAGCTTCCTCTTTTAGATTGAGAGCGAGACTCTTTTTGTTGCGAGCATCGAGCAGCCAGCAGTAGTTGTGTTCTGACACCGGCATCCCGGGAAGAAAAGAAAGATGACGGTAAGGATCTCCCTGGGGCCGTTCGATTTTTATGACCTCGGCCCCGAAGTCAGACATTATGGTTGCGGCGGCGGGACCGGCGATGTAGGTTCCGCAATCGATCACACGCAATCCTGAGAGTAGATTTGGGATGTCGTTCATTACTTTCCATCAACTGAAAATGCCAACAACACATTCCCCGGCTGACCTATCAGCCGACCGTAGCCCGAATTCGTATACAGAATGCCGTTTGCGATTGTTGGGCCGCCACCGTCCAGCGTTCCGCCTTTGGCCTTCATTCCGTTCACTGCATCATAAGGAGCGGCCGCGGTATCAAAGTCCCAAACCACCAATCCATCCTTAGTCGCATAAGCTCGTAAATGACCATCGGCAGTTCCAGAAAACACAACGCCTGGAATCACCGTTGCCGCAGCCGATTGAGAATTGTTGCAGCGAGTCGTTCCCCACCCA
>Ga0075425_100005584_pt1 | contig 13091 bp, 17 predicted proteins | sample SoiMethybrSBSTD4_FD_75300 | JGI IMG/M metagenome (GOLD analysis project Ga0075425, IMG submission 75300) | Bulk soil microbial communities from a Populus tree surrounding site in Tennessee, USA - Soil MetaG P. TD hybrid SBSTD4 | ecosystem: Environmental > Terrestrial > Soil > Tree plantation...
ACTGCTACTTCGTGATGGGCGACAACCGCGATGACTCGATCGACAGCCGGAGCTGGGGACTGGTTCCGCGCGAGGCTCTGGTCGGTCGGGCGCGGCTCATTCTCTGGTCCTCGAATGGCGAGTCGAACGCCGTCGCGCGTGCAAAGACGGTCTCGCGCGAAAGCGATTCACCATCGCAACGGGCTCAGCGTCTCTTCAAATGGATCGAGTGAGCTGTTAATCTCGCGCACAAATCGATGGAGGCTCCCATGATCGTGCGCAACCGGCGTGAACGCGGTGAAGGTCAGTTCGGATGTCTGTTCGGCGTCGTCCTGCTGCTGATCGCCATCCTCATCGCCTACAAGATGATCCCGGTGAAGGTGAAGGCCGCCGACCTTCGCGAAACGGTCTTCAACGAAGCGAAGTCCGCCGGCACGCATCGCGACTCGCGCATTCGTGAGGGGATTCTGGACAAGGCGAAAAAGCTCGGCCTTCCCGTCGAGGACCAGAACATCGAGATCGTCCGCGACAACAACAACTCGATCTCCGTCGACGTGAAGTACACGGTGCCCGTGGCGTTCCCAGGCTACACGTATCAATGGGAATTCCACCATCACGCGGAGAACCCGATCTTCTAGCGCGGCGGCGACGTCATCCTGAGCCGCGCAGACGGCGAAGGAACTCTTCCACGCCAACTGCCGCGACGAAGAGGCCCTTCGCTTCGCTCAGGGTGACGAACACTAGCCCGCGGCGACGGCGCGGCTGCGCGCGTGCGCGTCTTCCCACTCCTCCGCCTCCGGGGCGAAGTAGTGGATGCGCGACTTCTTGTACTCGCGCGTCGGGAAGAGCGCCTGCTTCTGCGTGAGACCGGTGTCGATCGCGAGATCGTTGATCACCGACTCGCACTCGTCGACTGACCGCGCGTGCACGGTCGTGTAGACGTTGAACGGCCAGTCGTCGTAGACCGGACGGAGATAGCAGTGCGACACGGCGCGATGCTGCGAGAGCTTCGCCGCGTATTCGTCGACGTTGTCCTGCGGCACGACCCACACGCCCATCGCGGTCGCGCCAAAGCCGGTCTTCTTCACCGGCACGAACGCGGTGAAACGGCGAATCTGTCCGCGCTTCATCAGCGCACGCGCGGACGCGAGCAAATCATCGGAACTCACCGACGTGTTGCGCGCCACCGCTTCGAATGGCCGCGGCTGCAGCGGCAGATCGCGCTGCAGCAGACGCACGCACTCGATCTCCGCCGGCGTGAGCGGCGTGTATTCGGAATGCGAGTCGTCGCTGTGGCTCTCGCCGTCGGAGCCGCTGGTCTTGTACAGCTTCAGCGTCGGCAGGGGACGCACGACCTCGCAGTCGGTGCCGAGAATCTCGATCGTCTTCTCGAGACCGATCTTCGACTGCGGGCCGACGGCGAGCGTGAACCAGAGATTGAAATCGTTGTTGCGGCGATAGTTCTGCGTCACGCCGGGATGGGCGTTGATCGTGGCCGCCGCCTCATCGATGCGATCCGGCGACACGCGCGCCGCCACGAGACACGACCGATAGCCGAGCGAGCGCGAGTCGAACTGCGCCGCGATCTGCCGCACGATCCCTTCGCGCTTCAGCCGTTCGGTCCGCTTGATGACTTCCTTTTCCGACATGTCGATCTGCTGACCGAGGACCGCGTACGGCGTGGAAACCAGCGGAATTTCACCCTGAAGAGCAGTGAGGAGCTCCCGGTCGCGTTGATCGATGTCCTGCATTGCACCCCTCGAATCGAATGTCGTTGGGCAGTGTTGGATGAGGCCGCGATTGTAATCCGAATCAGCGCGCGAGGAAGCTCAACTTCGGATAGTGAAAGTTGTCAGTTGACTCTCCACTCGCGATCTGTTCTCGATGACGCATCGCCGCGACGATCGCCTTCTCACGATCGATGCCATCGTGCAGCGGCGGATGCGGCGCGAGCCGCCGGAGCGCCGCATCGAAGAGCCGCATCGCGCCGCGCGGCGACGTGCCGCGCTGCACGTGGTGATACGCGGCGGCGAGCTGAATCAGTCCCTGAAGAAATTGTTTTTCGTCGCCCTGCGCCGCGAGCCAGATCTGCTCCCACGCTTCATGCGCGTCCCAGAAACACTCCGAGTTGAACAACTCGACGCCGCGCTGGAGAAACGAGGAACGTGCAACGAGGAACGAGTCGCTTCGCGTTGGCTCCACTCGTTCCTCGCTTCTCGTTCCTCGTTCCGGCGTCAGTCCGACGCTCTCGTTCCCTTGCGCAACACCTCGCACATCGCCGACGTGAAGTCGGTCGTCGAACCGGTGCCGCCGATGTCGCGCGTGCGACTCTCCGGTCCCATGGCCAGCACCTTCCCGATGGCGTCGTCGACGCGCTTCGCCGCGCCGCCCTCGCCGATGTGATGGAGCATCAGCACCGCCGACTGCAGCAGCGCGAGCGGATTGGCCTTGTTCTGTCCGGCGATGTCGGGCGCGCTGCCGTGCACGGCCTCGAACACCGCGCCGTTCTCGCCGATGTTCGCTCCCGCGACGACGCCCAGCCCTCCGACCAGCCCCGCCGTCAGATCCGACACGATGTCGCCGTAGAGGTTCTCCAGCAGCAGCACGTCGAACTGCGTCGGATTCATCACCAGCTGCATGCAGAGGTTGTCGACGATCTTGTCGTCGGCCTCGATGTTCGAATACTCCTTCGCGACGTTGCGGAAGCAGTTCAGGAAGAGGCCGTCCGACTTCTTCATGATGTTGGCCTTGTGCACCGCGGTGATCCTCCGCCGCCCGTGCGCCCGCGCGTACTCGAATGCGAACCGTGCGATGCGCGTCGACGCTTTCTCGGTGATGATCTTCAGCGACTCGACGACGCCCGGCACGACTTCGTGCTCCAGTCCCGCGTAGAGACTCTCGGTGTTCTCGCGCACGACGACGAGGTCGATGCCCTCGTAGCGCGTGATGATGTTCGGCATCGAGCGCACCGGCCGCAGGTTCGCGTAGAGATCCAGCGTCTTGCGCAACTGCACGTTGATCGACGCGAAACCCGTTCCGACCGGCGTCGTCACCGGTCCCTTCAGCCCGACCTTGTTTTTGAGGATCGAGTCGAGCACCTCCTGGGGCAGCGGATTGCCGAACCGCGAGATCGCCTCCGCGCCGACGACGTACTTCTCCCACTCCACCTCGACGCCCGCGCACTCGATGATCTGCACCACCGCCGCCGTCACCTCGGGGCCGATCCCGTCGCCCGGCAGAAGCGTGATTTTGTGTTTTGCCATTTTCATGTGCTCCCGTACAAGCTTCGTGCACGCGCCGTGGCGCGCTCGATCGAAAAGTCCTTCGGAAACCACGGGCCGAGTGCCCGCCATTCCGGCAGCTCGCCGAGACAGCGCTCGACGCTCTCCAGCGCGGCGGGGATGAACTCGATGTAATGCATCTTCCCGCGCGTGATCGGCTGCTTCGAGAACGTGCCGAGAATCTTGATCGATCGCTGCAGGAGGGTCTCGAAGTAGCAGTCGCGCAGACCGCCCTTCGCGCCGATCAACGAGCCGTAATAGTCGAGCAGGTCCATCTCAACGTCGTCGCCGAGGATGCGCGCCACGCCGCGGTCGCGAAGCAGCGAGGCGACGTCGTAGGTGTGCGGCCCCATCCGAAGATCCTGATAATCGATCAGATAAATCGTGTCGTCTTTGATCTGCAGATTTTCGCCATGAAAATCGCGATGACATAAAACATACGGATGCTGTGCGACTTTCTCGGAAAGGCTTTTCAGGATGGGTCTCAGCGCGTCCGAGCCGTCGATCCCGACGAGCTTGTCGACGAAGAACTCCCGCGCCATCTCCAGCTCGTTGAAGAACCACCCCGCGTCGAACGGTTTGTTCACTTCGGCGCGCGCGCGCTGAAAGTCGACCAGCAGATCGATCGCCGCGCGGTAGAGGCGGATGCCCTCCTCACGATTCTCGTGCAGGACGTCGAAGAGCGAGCGGTCGCCGGCGTCGAGCTGCAGGACGGCGGCATCGGAGTGCTGCAGCACGCGCGGCACGCGGCCATAAGGCGCCACCGCTTCGTACGCGCCGAGGAACCGCTCGAGCTGCGCGCGTACCTCGGGCGGGTAGTAGCTGAGGATGAACGTGCCGCGGTCGGGCGTGTGGATGCGGTAGTAGGCGCGAACCGAGGCGTCGCCCGCGAGGGGGTGAGCGGTCCAGCCGGGGCCGAGCCACTCGGTGACGTCTTTCGCGGCTTCGGGTGGAAGTGAGCTCACGCGAGAAGTTCGAGGTGCGAAGTTCGAAGTCCGAACCTCGAACTTCTCCTCGTCTCCTAACCCTTTGGTGCCGGTCCCTTTTCGTTGTCGTTCGCGTCGCGGATGGTGATGCTTTCGATCGTCGTCGGGTTGTCCGGACGATCGTTGCGGTTGCGCGGCGCGTTCACGATCGTGTCGGCGACGTCCATCCCCTTCGTCACCTGTCCGAACACGGTGTACTGGTTGTCGAGGAAGGTCGAGTCCTTCACGACGATGAAGAACTGCGACGACGCGCTGTCCGGATCCTGCGCCCGGGCCATGGAGACGATGCCGCGCTTGTGCGAGACGCTGCTGAACTCCGCCTTCAGATGATTGTCGCCGTTGCCGCCGGTGCCCCACGTTCCCGGGTCGCCCGACTTCGTATTCGGATCGCCGCCCTGGACCATGAAGCCGGGGATCACGCGATGGAACTTCGTACCGTTGTAGAAGCCCTTCTGGGCGAGGTCGATGAAGTTCTTCACATGATTCGGGGCCACGTCCGGAAAGAAGCGGATGTCGATCTCGCCGGCGCTCGTCTTGAGCACGGCGACCTTGTTCTCGTATGCACTCATCGGTTTCTCCTCAGTCGCTGCCGGCGCGGCCGACGCCGTCGTCCCGGTGCTCGCGGCGGCGGTGTCGCTCGCGGTCGTAGTCGTGCTTTCGGTCTGCGTGCCAGTGCTTTCCGGGGTCTTCGCGCACGCGGCCAGCGCGCAGATCATCACTGCGAAAAAGAGTCGTTTCACATGCACCCCCTGTATCAGGGCGCGCATCCTAACAGAAGGATTCGAGGTGTGCTCAGCGCCGCCGCAACGGGAAATCGAAGTGATTGGCGACGCCCGGCTCGAGCACGACCGGCAGCTCATGCACGAGGTAGCCCTCGCGCGCGGCGGTGAGGACGCAGCGGCGCGGATCGAGTCCGCTGAAGAAGTACTCGCCGTCCGCGTTCGTCGTCGCCATCTGTCCCTGCACCGAGATCTTCACGCCCTCGACCGGCTTGCCGCTTTCGGCATCGGTCACCTTGCCGAGGAGCTCGGTAACGGATGAGGGCATCGGGCGGGGTGGCGGATGGTAAGAGCTCCCTCCGCAGCCGTTCGTCGTGAACGTCGCGCCGCAATAGAGCGCGATGATTGCCACGGCGAACGTGAACCGGCGGAGCATGGAAGACAAATGATAACTGCTATGCTCGCCTCATGCCCCAGCCGATTCTGCACGGCGCCTTCGAGGTGCTTGGAACCGCATTGGGCGTGGTCGTCTACACGATCCTCCGCGCGCGGAGCGGCGATACGGTCGACAGTCGCGCGCGGCTCTCGGTGATCCTGGGTGCGGCGCTCGGCGCAGCGATCGGCGCGCGATTGCTCTGGTGGATCGGGGAGCCCGGCGTTCCAATCAGCGGGATCCTCGGCGGCAAGACGGTCGTCGGTGGTCTTCTCGGCGGCCTCATCGGCGTCGAGATTGCGAAAAAGTTACGCGGGATCGAGCAGCGCACCGGTGATCTCTTCGCGCTGCCGATGATCACCGCGATGGCAATCGGACGGATCGGTTGCTTCCTGACCGGCCCCATCGATCACACGGCCGGGCTCCCGTCGAACCTGCCGTGGGCAATCGCGATGGGGGACAACGTCCCGCGCCATCCGGTCGCGCTTTACGAGATCGCGTTTCTGCTCGCGCTGATTCCGCTGCTGCGCATCGCGACGCATCCCGGCGGGAAGTTCCAGCTCTTCCTCGCCTCGTATCTCGCGTTCCGCCTCGGCATCGATTTCCTCAAGCCGTATCCGCGTCCGATCTTCGTCGGCCTTTCCGCGATTCAGTGGGCGTGCGTCCTCGGCCTCGTCTACTACGCAACGGTGTTCGCTCGAGTCCGGGAGGTCTCGCCCGCATGACCGGTCTCACGCGCCCATATCTGTTCTACGACGCCGCGGTCTCGATCTGCTCGACATGCTTCCGCAAAGTCGACGCGAAGATCCTCATCGAAAGCGATGAAGTTCATCTCATGAAGCATTGCCGCGAGCACGGCAGCGAAAAAGTCCTCATCTCCGACGACGTCGATTACTACCGCCAGTGCCGCGAGGTCTTCATCAAGAAGCCGGAGATGCCGTACCGGCGCAACACGCCGATTCACTACGGCTGCCCGTACGACTGCGGTCTCTGCCCCGATCACGAGCAGCACAGCTGCCTCACGCTCGTCGAGATCACCGACGCCTGCAACCTGCGCTGCCCCGTGTGCTACGCGGCCAGCGGACCGGAACGGCAGAATCACCGTCCGCTGGAAGTCGTCGAGCGGATGCTCGATGCCGTCGTCGCCAACGAGCAGGAGCCGGACATCGTGCAGATCTCCGGCGGCGAGCCGACGATCCATCCGGAGTTCTTCGCCATTCTCGACGCGGCGAAGAAACGTCCGATTCGTCATCTGATGGTCAACACGAACGGCGTGCGCATCGCGCGCGACGCCGACTTCACGAAACGGCTCGCGTCGTATCTGCCCGGCTTCGAGATCTACCTGCAGTTCGACTCGCTGCAATCGCGTCCGCTCGAAGTGCTGCGCGGCGCGGATCTTCGCGAGATCCGCCTGCGCGCGCTGGAGCGCCTGAACGAACTGAATCTCTCGACGACGCTCGTCGTTACGCTGCAGAAGGGCGTCAACGACGACGAGATCGGCGCGATCATCGATTTCGCGCTGAAGCAACCGTGCGTTCGCGGCATCACGTTCCAGCCGGTGCAGGCCGCGGGACGTCTCGATGGTTACGACGACGGCACGAATCGCCTCACGCTCTCGCAGGTGCGCCGCAAAATTCTCGAGCAGTCATCGCTCTTCACGGCCGACGATCTGATTCCGGTGCCGTGTCATCCCGACGCGCTCTGCATGGGCTACGCATTCAAGGGCGAGGGACGTGCGGTGCCGCTGACGTCGATGATCGACAAGCGCGATCTCATCGACGGCGGCCGCAACACGATCGTCTTCGAGCGCGACGAGTCGGTGCGCGCGTCGTTCATCAACGTCTTCTCGACCGCGCTCGGCAGCGAGACGCAGTCCGCGAAACTGAAGGACCTCCTCTGCTGCATCCCGCGCGCAACCGTTCCCGACTCGGTCGGCTACGCGAACATCTTCCGCGTGCTGATCCTGGAGTTCATCGACGCGCAGTCGTTCGATCTGCGCTCGGTGAAGAAGTCGTGCATTCACATTGCGCACCCCGACGGGCGGATCATTCCGTTCGACACGTACAACCTTTTCTATCGCGACGATCTCGAACGAGAGCGGCTCGCGCCGCTGCGCGCGCAGCTCGACAGGATGTGGATATGAGCAATGAGCCGTTTGTCCCCGTTGAACCAACTGTTGAACCGCCTTCTGAACAGCAGCCGCGGCGCGTGAACGCCGGCGCGGTCGTCGGCGGCGTCTTCGTCGCCCTGATCACCGGCGTCGTCGTGATCTTCGGAAGCTTCATCGCCGGGATCGCTCTCGACGACGCGATCAAGTCGGCACCGCTGCCGGCAATCGTGGCCGTGCTGATTCCGGTCGCGATCTACGGCGGCGCGTATCTGCTCTTCCGCCGCGGCGCTCCCGACTTCGCACGCGGCCTCTTCATCGGCGCGTGCATCGTCGTCATCCTCGGCGGCATCTGCAACGCCTCGATCGTTTCGAGCTTCAGAGGCGGATTCCACTGATGTCGGAGCAATTGGGAGAGCAGCCGCCGCCGAAACGGACGAGCTGGACGACCTGCCTCATCGTCTTAGCCGTCGCAGTGCTGGTCTTCTTCATCCTCTTCGGGATGTGCATGTACTACCTGGAGGGGGGTAGCACGGGTTAGTGCGCGGAGCGAGATTTGTAGAAGAAGGTCGACGGCGGGTGCATGAAAAACCTCGACAAAAAGATCATCGGATTCGTCTGCGTTCTCGCGTTGATCGCGATCGCGGTCCTCGCGATCCTCTTCGGGATGTGCATCTACTACGTGGAAGGGGGCGGCGGGGGCATTCGCTAGCGCTTCATCAGCGCGGCCGGCGTCTGCGAGATGATCCGGATGCCGCCGTCCTCGGCCGAGAGCTCGACGCGCTCGCCGCCGCCGTTGATCTTTCCCGTCGCGCGAATGCGCGTCTTGCCGCCTGCGATCTGTTCCTTCTGAATCGACAGGCCGGGGAACTCCGATTTGATCGTGTCGGTGTCGGGATCGCTCGTGACGACGGTCGCATCGATCATCGCGCCGAAGCGCGGATTGATGTTCAGCGTCACGCCGCCCTTCGATGTCTTCGCGATGATCGTTTCGGTCTTCGTCGACCAGTCCATCGTCAGATTGATGTCGCCGGAGCGCGTCGTCGCGGTCACGGAGCTGACCGCCTGGCTGACGATGATGTCGCCGCCGCCGGAGTGCAGCGCGGTCGGTCCGCCGGTGTAGAGCACGCGCACGATGCCGCCCGCGGTGTTGATGTTGCCGCCCATGCGCGCCGCATCGACGGTGATCTCGCCGGCGAGCGTGATGGCGATCAGCGAGCCGTGGATCTCGCCGAGGTGCAGCGGACCGCCGCCTGAGCGAACGTTGCAGACGCCGAAGACCGTGCCGAGGCGAACCTCGCCGGCGCTGGTCTCGATGAACGCATCGCCGCGAACCTCGGCGACGTTGAGATCCGTCGTGCCCTTCCAGTCGAAACGGCCCTGCACGAGCTGCTGCGGCGCGGCCTGCATCTGGCGCGGCGCGTCGGAGACCATCTTTACCGGCCACTGCTTCTGTTCCGAGAGCGCGACTGCCTGCGGCGGCTGCGATCCGCGATTGAGCAGCACCGCCGCGCCGAGCATCGTGCGCGTGCGGAGCGTCGGACCACCCGGCGCGTTCACGTTGCCGTGAAAGGCCGTGCCCATGATTTCGCCGCGGACGGGAATCGTCGAGCGGATGTCGCCGCGCAGCGATTCCGCGAGCCACTGAAAATTCGCGGTGGGCGGCACGACGATGATCACGTCGCCGTTGACGCTCGTGAGATCGGCGTTCGACGTCGGCCGGTCGGAGACGAACAGAATGCTGCCGTTCGTGTTCTCGACCGTGGCCGCGCCGATCACGTTGTCGAGCACCACACGACCGCTGAAGGTCGTGACGACCACATTGCCGCGAACACCCGCCACGCGAATCTGTCCCGCGGTGCTCGCCTTCACCGTCACGTGCACGGCGCGCGGCACGCGCAGCACGTAATCGACCGTGCTCGACCAGCGCGGATTGCGGCCGAGAGGATTGATCGTGTTCACGATGCGCAGACGGTCGTCGCCGCCGACACGAAGCTCGGTCTGATCGTCGCCTTCGTCGAGTGCCTTCGCATCGACGCCGATGATCGTCTTCGTCACGATCGCGGCGACATTGGGCTCATCGCTGCCGACGACCTCCACGTTGCCGAACGCGTTGTTCACCTCGAGCGCGCCGCCGGGAGCGAGCGTCCACTCCTGGTGGTACACGCGCTTCGCTCCGATCGCCCCGAAAAGCGGCGCCGTGGCGAGGAACGCGATCGCGATGAATGGTCGGACGATTCTCATCAGGGTTTGATGGTGCTCAGTGCTTCCGCCGCCTTCCGGCGGACATACAGGTTCTCGTCTGCTTCAAATGCTTTCTGGCGCAGCGTGTTGACCGCCTCGGCGTCGAGCTTGACGCCGCCGGTAGCCTGCCGCGCCAGCGCATCGATTGCTTTGATGCGCACGTCGGGATTGGGATCGTTCTTGATCGCTTCGATCAACGCGCCCTGTGCGGGCGAGGCGACCGAAATCGTCGGCGGCAGCGTCTTCAGCGATTCGACCGCCTGAATGCGCTTGCCTTCGTGCTCCTGACTGACGAGCACTTTTCCGAACGCACTGGCGATCTCGGGAGCCGCCAGCGCCGGATCCGAATAGACGCGGCGGAATGACTCGATCGTGGTCGATCCCGTCGAACCGGACGACGCCTCGTTCTCGATCACATACGACGCGAGCTTGAGCATGCTCTTGTCGCGCGGATTGCCTTTGACGGTCCAGTGCGACGTGGCGTCGAAGGACACGGTCACTTCTTCGCCGTTGCCGGGATCGACGGCGACGTTCGTGATGTCCGGCCGTCCTTCGATGGTCGGGCTGAGCGCGCTCGCATCGATGACACGCGTCTCCGAGAGAGAGATCGGTTGAATTGCCGACGGGACGATCGGCATGCGACCGGTCACCATCGCCGGAGTGCGTTCGGAACGCGCCGGAGCCGTGCGATGTCCGGCGAACCATCCGCCGCCCACCATCACCGCAACCGCGGCCGCCTGCGCCACCCATTTGAAGGCCGGACGCCGATGGAACGGAATCACGTTCGACGGTTTCCCGGTGTCGAGGTCGGCGTTGAGATCTGCCAGTCCCGCGGCTTCGAGGAATCGCGCCTTCACGTGCGGCGGCACTTCGACCACCGGCAGCTCCTCGAGCATCGCCCACGTTTCCTTCGCGTCCGCCCACTCCTCGCCGCAGATCTCGCAGGTTTCGATGTGCCGATGCGTGAGCTCCCGCCGATCCGCGTCGAGCGACTCGGTCAGCAGCAGCGGCATGCTCTCTCGCATCACTTCGCAGTCAGACATCGGCTTCCTCCGCGCCCTTCACCCATGAGCGCTTTCTTCAGCGTTTCCATCGCCCGGAAGACCCGGGTCTTCACCGCACCTTCGGAACATCCGGAGATCTGCGCGATCTCGGCGTACGACAAACCCTGATAGCGCGAGAGCAGAATCGCCTCGCGCTGCTCGGGCGTCAGCGCGCCGAGCGCCTTCCGCACGCGCGTCTCGTCCTCGCGACGCTCGAGCGTCCGGTCGGGCGAGGTGTCCGACGACGCCGGCAGCATGACCAGAACATCATCCGAGTCCTTCGGCTTGTTGTCGGCCTTCCGGAGATGGTCACGGCACCAGTTCGCGGTGATCGAAAACAACCACGTCGAAAGCTTGGCGTCTCCATGAAACTGGTTGGCGTGTCTCAGCATCTTGACGAACGTTTCCTGCGTCGCATCCTCGGCCGCTTCAGCGTTCTTCAGGAATCGAAAGGCGAAGTTGTAAATCCGCCCGCTATATCGGTCGTAGATCTCCGAGGCCGGGTAGTGATCGCCCGCCTGAACGATACGCATCAGATCCTGATCGCTCAGGTGTTTCATCCCGGACTCTGTGCCCTTCGACGGAAGCATGATTGAAAGGTTACGGGCGGTCCCGCTCGTCATCCTGAGCGGAGCGAAGGAACTCGCCTGCGCCACACTCGGCGACGGATGAGGTCCTTCGCTGCGCTCAGGATGACGGACCGTCCTACGCAGGCACGGGAACAGCGGTCGCGGCGAGTTCATTCACCGGCTCAGCCCGCTCGCTTTCGAGCGAGACCGCGATCAGGGCGAAAAGGTCGAGCATCAGATAAAAAACCTCGGTATCGCCGAAGTTGAACTCGAACAGCCCGGCGACCGTCAGCCCGACGGTCACCGCGATGCCGATCTCAGCCCACATGCTCGGCCATCCGCGCACGCATTCGCGTACGAACAACCCGAGGAGCAGCAGATACGCCGCGAGTCCGAGAATGCCGCGCTCGGCCCAGAGCTGCACGAAGTTGTTGTGCAGATGCGGCGGACGCGACCGCGGCGCATCGCTCTTGCGGTACAGCGAGTACGCCTCCTTCACGTTCGCGGGACCGACGCCGAGGAGCGGACGATCCTTGATCATCTCGACGCCGGCCTCGAGCATGCGAATGCGATCGAAATTCGAGTACTGCTTCGTGTCGAACGTCGACCACAGCCGGCTGAAGAGATCCATCGGCATGAAGGTCACGAAGAAGACCAGCGCCGGCAGCGCATACACGCGCCACGGCGTCCGCTTCATCATCAGGATCACGAACACCGCGACGCTCCATCCGAGCCACACGCTGCGCGTGAACGTGAGCAGCAGCGCGAGACTCGTGACCAGCACGGCGGCGCCGAGCCACCACGTCCGCCGATGCCAGAACAGCAGCAGGATCATCAGCGCGAGCGGCAGCAGCAGATTCGAGAACGTCATCACGTGACTGGACGGTCCGTTGATGCGGTGCTCGAGATCGCGCTGATTGAAAAACGCGTATTCGATCAGCCCCCAGCAGGCCATGCCCGCACCGACGATGACGTGTACGACCACGGCGGGCGCGCGCAGCTTCTGCACTTCGCGCAGCAACACGATGCCGGCCGGAAAGATCAGCATCTTGAACCAGAGCGTCGGCTCCCCCCACTCGTGAATGTGCCGCTCCGCCGCCAGCGCGGAGATCATCGACACGATCCCGTACAACGCGAGCGGGTAGTAGAGGATGTGCCACGAGAATCGCAGCCGCCGCTTCGCGATCGCGAACGACGTGCAGAAGATCGCACCGAACGCCATCAGCATCGACAGCGCGATCTTTTCCTGAAACAGGAGGTGGGCGAGGTAGAAGAAGCAGGCGAGAGCGACCGGGCGCGAAAGATCCGCGAAAAACGATCGAATCATCGTTTCATGCGTCGTCGAATGCTTCCTCGACGAGCATGACCGGGATGTCGCTGACGATCGGGTAGAGGCGTTTGCACTTCACGCACTGCAATCCCTGCTCGACGACCGGCTCCTCGCCGCGAAACTTCTCGCGGTACTTGTCGCGCACGATCGCGCGCTTGTCCTCGGAGAGCGGGACGAGCTTCACCTCCTGCTTGCAGAGCGGACAGGCAAGAATCTCGAGCAGTTCCTGATCGACGGCCATGGCGGTCGAATATATCAGCTCTGTGAATGGGCTCTGAAGTTGACGAACGATGAGGCCGTTCGCAACTTAGAGCCCGCTCATCGGTGCACGAGCTCCACGACCATCTCGATCTCCACGCAAACACCGAACGGAAGCTGGGCGACGCCGAACGCACTCCGC